>Ga0160474_100018_pt1 | contig 342425 bp, 291 predicted proteins | sample HID1975K_E11MG_FD_108240 | JGI IMG/M metagenome (GOLD analysis project Ga0160474, IMG submission 108240) | Enriched soil microbial communities from UW Madison campus, WI, USA - HID1975K_E11 MG | ecosystem: Environmental > Terrestrial > Soil > Unclassified | place: USA: Madison, Wisconsin...
CTTTCCCTTAAATCCTTCTTTCCTGCCAGTATTTCGAAGAGCGCCTTTCGCTGTTGCGGGTGCAAAAGTAGAACCTTTTTCCGCTTTTCCAATACTTTTATGCGTCTTTTTTCCATCTTTTTTCTGCTTTTTTCTTAACACTCTGATAACGGACGGTTTACACCTCAAAGTTTTTTGCCCTTCCGTAGCCTTTTTCTGAACTTCGCCGCGGTTTTCATGATTTCAGGACGTTTTCATCTGCAGATTTTATCGGGTTTTTAGGCTTTACCACTCTTTTCCGGAAAGAAGGCAGCGTTCAAGGCTTCTTTAAAATGCATTTTCTGATCCCGAAAAGCCGCAAAAACGCCAAGTTTTCCCTTTTGGAGCTCTATTCTGCTTAGATTTCATCTTCACCAAACATCATTTCTTCTGAAAACCGATGCCCTAGCCCCGATAGGAGCGGAAATCCTTTTGCTTTTTTCTTTAAAAAGCAGAAGATTGGAGCGCATAGCGGGAAATAGCTCCTTATTAAGCTACAAGTTACATTACAATTCAAAAACGCTACAGCTGTGCTTAGCAGAACAATCGAATTTTTCTCCTTATATATATCTATAAAAAATAAACCCGACAGATTTTAAAAAACTGTCGGGTTCGAAATAAGAATTACTCTTATATATAATAGAGAGAAAAAATCTACACTATATATAATATGTATTTATTCATTCAAAGCATCTATTACCTCTTTGGTAATTTGAATGCTTTTTAACTTGGCCTGATGATCGAAGATTGGACTTGTCACCATTAGTTCGTCAATTCGGGCGTAGTCAATAAACTTTCTCAAATCGGCTACTAGCTGTTCTTTGTTTCCTGTAAAGGTTCCTGCTGTCATTTGATTGACATGGAAACGTTCCTGTTCGTTCATGATGTCATCTAATGATGGAACTGGCGGTTGTAAACCTTTGCGGTCGTTTCTAATTAGGTTCAAGAACATTTGATACAAACTTGTAGACAATAATTCTGCTTCTTCGTTTGTGTCTGCTGCAATGATATTAACACAAGCCATTGTTTTTGGTTTGTCTAAATACTCTGAAGGTTGGAAGTTTTCTCTATAAAACTCAAATGCCTGGATCATTAATTTTGGCGCAAAGTGTCCCGCAAAAGCATAAGGCAATCCATAAGCCGCTGCTAAAGCAGCACTGTCCATACTTGATCCTAAAATCCAGATTGGCACATTTAGCCCTTCGGCTGGAAATGCACGAACTTTTCCTGTGGCATTTTCGGATGAAAAGTATTCTTGAAGTTTGCTTACATTTTGCGGAAATCGCTGTGCTTGTTCGAAAAAATCTTTACGAATTGCTTCGGCAGTTGGCTGATCTGTTCCTGGTGCTCTTCCTAAACCTAAATCGATTCGGTTTGGATAAAGCGTTTCCAGAGTTCCAAATTGTTCGGCAACTACTAAAGGAGAATGGTTCGGCAACATGATTCCGCCAGAACCTACACGGATATTTTCGGTTTGACTTGCTACATAACCAATTAAAACCACGGTTGCTGTACTTGCAACATGTGCCATATTATGGTGTTCCGCTAGCCAAATCCTTTTGTATCCTAACTTATCGGCTAATTGCGCTATGTCTTTTGTTTTTTGGAATGTTTCTGTTGCGTTACTATCTTGGGTGATAATCGCAAGCTCTAATATTGAGACTGAAATTGGGTTTTTCATATAAATTAAGGGTAAAATACAAAATTAACTCATTTATGCGAATGCCTTTTGTTTTCTAATGTTAATAGAATTATAATATTACTAAGTTATTCAGCATATCTATTTTTTAATAATTAATTATTGTTTTACGATAATTAATTATACATTTGCAATATCAATCTAATTTATCTTTGTATGAAGACTACTCATATTGTTTCTAGAATATTATTTTATTTCACCAGATTCTTGGCTATTGTTTATTTTTTCTTGACTGCTTATTCGGTTTTTACTTTAGTCACTGGGTTATTTCTAACATTTAAAGACAACGGAAAATATTTTCAGGTCTGTTATCCTTTTACTTCTCATCCTTTAATGCTTGGTGATTACAACTTGTCGTATATTCTTTTTGATTTTTTGGCTCCGTTGAGTCTTTATGGACTTTTCTTTTTATTGAGCAGTAATGTCTTTAAGGTTTTCTTTCAGCCAAAATTATTCACTCAAAATGGAGTTGTACACTTAAAACGTTTTTATATATCAAATCTATTAATTCCGAGCATCGTGATATTTTTTGCGTTCTTCTTTGTTCCTCTAGATAATGAAGTCGCTCTTTTTATCATATTGCACGGAATGCTCGGCGCTTTTGCTTATTTTTTAGCTGCCATTTTTAAACAAGGTTTAAACCTTCAAAACGAACAAGACTTATTTATATAGCTATGCCAATAATTGTAAATGTTGATGTAATGCTTGCTAAACGCAAGATGCAGAGTAAAGAATTGGCAGAGAAATTAGATATAACACCTGCTAATTTATCGATTCTAAAAACTGGAAAAGCAAAAGGTATTCGATTTGATACTCTCGAAGCTATTTGTAAAATCCTAGACTGCCAGCCTGGTGATATTTTAGAATATGTAAGCGAGTAGCTTTCTTTTAAATCAAATTTTATGAATCTAAAAATCGGCTTTTTGAGGCCGACAGGAATTTTATTGCCTAAAATTTTCAAATCATCATTTAAATAATCATCAAAATCAATCAAAAAATGAACAGTTTATCAATCAAAAATCTCAGCAAAACGTATGAGAACGGCACACAAGCAATTGACCATTTATCGCTTGAAATTTCTAACGGCATGTTTGGTTTATTAGGTCCGAACGGCGCTGGAAAATCGACCTTAATGCGAACCATTGGCGCTTTGCAGGAACCTACTTCGGGAATTATCGAATTTAATGGAATTAATATTCTTGAAAACCCAATGTTTATTAGAGAGAATCTTGGATATCTTCCGCAAGAATTTGGCGTTTATCCAAAGATTTCTGCTTATCGTTTATTGGATCATCTAGCAATTTTGAAGGGAATTGTCAATAAAAAAGAAAGACAAGATCAGATTTTATATTTATTACAGCAGACTAATTTACTGCAACATAAAGACAAAGCAGTTCATTCTTTTTCTGGCGGAATGCGTCAGCGTTTTGGAATTGCTCAGGCTTTACTGGGAAATCCGAAGATTATTATTGTAGATGAACCCACTGCAGGACTTGATCCCGAGGAAAGAAACCGTTTCAATAATCTATTAAGTGAAATTGGTGAAAGCATTATTGTAGTTCTATCAACGCATATTGTCGAAGATGTTCGCGATCTGTGCACCAAAATGGCAATTATTTCTAATGGAAAATTGATTCTGAAAGGAAATCCAAATGAAGCCATCGCTTCATTGAAAGAAAAAATCTGGGCGAAAGCGATTCATAAAAACGAACTGAAAGAATACCAGAAACATTTTAATATTATTTCTTCTCATTTGAATTCAGGAAAAATCAACATTCATGTTTTCTCTAATCAACAGCCTGATTCTGGTTTTAAATTGACTTCTCCCGATTTGAGCGATGTTTACTTTAATATTTTATCTCAAAACCAACTTAAAAAATAATGTTATGCTTCCTAAATTAATTCAATTTGAATGGCATAACAATACCAGAAACTGGACATTTTATGCCACCTTTATTATTTATCTGATTCTAGGCTTTTTTGTAAGTGCTTTTGCGAACTTTTCTTTTTCGGGTGCTTATAAAAATAGTCCGTTTGTACTCACTTATGCAATTGGTTTGATATCGTTAATGACTATTTTCTCTACCACGCTTCAAGTTGCACAGCATTTTTTAAAAGAATACGAAACTAAATTTGATGCAATAATCTTCTCCACTCCTATTTCTAAGTTTTATTTTTTGGGAAGTAAATTTATCACGGCTTTCATAATATCGGTTTCTTCTTTTGGAATGTTTATTATAGGAATGATTATCGGACATCAAATGTCTTGGATTCCTAGAAGTGAAATTGGTCCTTTTGAAATTATAAATTACATCTGGCCTTATCTAATTATTGTTGTTCCCAACCTATTTTTATGTCTTTCGATTCTGGCAACGATGGCTTGGCTCACGCGAAGCAAACTTTTTGTTTATGTTGGCGGCTTATTCATCTACATATTATATATAGCGGGTTCTATTTTTTCAAATTCGCCGTTATTTGCAAATGCTTCTCCGTCTTCCGCGAAAGCGATGTCTTTGGCAGCAAAAATAGATCCGTTTGGGTTGGCCGCTTTTTTGGAACAAACGAGATATTGGACATCGATAGAAAAAAACACACAACTACTTACGCTTTCAGGAAACTTTTTATTCAATCGAATCCTGTGGACTTGTGTTTCTTTTCTTCTAATTTTTGTTTCGTATAAATTGTTTTCTTTTCGAAAAACAAAAACTAAAAAGGTAAAAACGATTAAAACCAACGCAAAAGAGACAAAAACATATTCTGTACCAATTCCAAAACAGCTTGAATTTAAAACTTCAAAGCACAATTGGACTGTTTTTAAAAGCAATTTGAAAATGGATATTTATTTGGTTTTAAAAGGAATTCCATTTTTACTGATTGTTCTTCTGTTTTCGGGATTATTAATGATTGAGATTTCAGATGAAATTGACGGAGGAATTAGATTGGCTGAAAAAATCACCGACACAGCTTTGATGATTTCAACCATAATGGATCGTTTGCCTTTCATCTTGATTCTGATAACTCTTTTTTATAGCAGTGAATTATTAAATCGAAGCGAAAATTCGAGATTTGAAATGCTTGAAAATACAGCGCCGTATTCTCAATTTGTAGTTTTGATTTCGAAATTGACAGCACTTTTTATGATTCCATTGATCTTGATTGGAATTAGCATTTTTATTGGAATTGGTTTTCAAATCATACATGCAAATACACCGATTGAAGCTGGACTTTACTTTTCAATGTTTTACTACATAGGATTTCCATTGTTTTTGATTTCGATTTTGATAATCGCAATTCAGACTTTCATCAAAAACAAATATTTAGGATTGGGAATTTCTGCATTTATTGTTCTCTTATTTTGTACTGGAATTGGAGAACAATTAGGAATTTCGCATCCGTTATTTCGATTCGGAGATTCTTTTAAAAGAGAATATTTTGATTTGAATGGTTTCGGAAGTTATATTTTTCCGTTTCATATTTCAATGCTCTACAATTTAGGTCTTGCTTTGATGCTGCTCACATTGACTGGAATTTTATGGAAACGAAATTCTACTATTCTAAAAACTATTCGTAGAAATTCATTTAATACTATTCAAAAAACAACTTTTGCTTTTGGAAGTATTCTTTTCATCGCTTTTGGAACTTATCTTTTTTATAAAACTAATATTGAATATCCGTATTTGACCAAAGATGACGTTAACAATTGGAGCGAGCAATACGAAAAGCAATTTAAAAAATATACAAATCTTTTACAGCCAACGATAGTTTCTGTAAAAAGTAATGTCGATTTGTTCCCAGAAGAAAATCGTTATGATGTAAAAGGCACTTATGAATTGGTGAATAATACTGAAAAACCTATTGATAGTTTACTCCTATATATAGATCGAAATTCGAAACTGACTTCTGTTGAAATTGAGAATGCGAAAAATTTAGATGATGTTTCTGAATTTCAGCATTATTGGTATCGACTAGAAAAACCTTTAGAACCTCATCAGAAAATAAAAATGAGTTTTTCTTTTACCTCAACTTGGTCGCCGTTTAAAGGTCATACTGCATTTAATTCTATTATTGAAAATGGTTCGTTTATGCGAATAAGCCGTTATTTTCCAACTTTTGGTTATCAGGAAGCGAATGAAATCAGCAGTGAAAAAGAACGGGCAAAAAGGCATTTGAAACCACAGACTCCGCTTAAGAAACTTGAGGATAAATCGAAAACAACAAATGATTTTGTTGATTATGATGCTGTGGTTTCGACGTCTAAAAATCAAACGGCGATTGGCGTTGGAGATTTAATCGGTAATTGGGCAAAAGACGATCGAAATTATTTTCATTATAGATCAAATGGAAAGATTCCGTTCCGATTTGCTTTTTCTTCTGCCGAATATGAAATCAAAAAAACGAATTATAAAGGTATTTCTATTGAAGTTTTTTATGATAAAAGACATTCTCGAAATGTTTCTAAACTGATTCAAGATGTAAAAAATACTTTAGATTATTGCCAAAACAATTTTGGAAAATATCCATACAAAACGATTCGTTATGCCGAAGTTTCTGCTTTCGCGGATGGATTTGCTGCGACTTCTTATCCGTCAACAGTTTTTATGAAAGAGAATTTTGGATTCTACAGCAACTTGAATAATCGCGATAAAGAAGATATCATCAATCAATTAACGGCTCATGAATTGTCGCACGAATGGTGGGGAAATTCACAAATCAGTCCCGAACAAAAAGAAGGAAGTTGGATTTTGACCGAAACTCTTGCACAATACACCGAATTGATGTTATATGAGAAAGAACATGGCTTGGAGAAAGCTTTAGAAACTTTAAAAATTCATTTGGATTTATATTTAAGTAGCAGAAGTTATGAACCCGAAACTCCTTTATATAAAACAAATTACGAAACTCCGCATTTGCCCTATGATAAAGGAATGCTGGTGATGCATCAGCTGAGAGTTTTAATTGCTGAAGAAAAAGTAAATCTGGCTTTACATAATTTCTTGAATCATTACAAATATCCTAATCCAATTCCAGATTCTGAAAACTTTTTGAAAGAGATTTATGCAGTTGCAGATTCTAAACTCTATTCAAAACTGAATGAAATTTTTAAAAAGATCATAACCTATTCTTCTAAAATTTCTGAAGTTGAGAATATCAAAAAGAATGGTTTTTATGAAATCTCCTTTAAAGCAGATTCTAAAAAATATATAGAAAATGCTACAGGAGTTCGAAAGCAAATTGACAATGATCAAACAATTGATATTGGAATTTATGATGAAAACGGAAAGTTATTTCACTACACATTTCAAATCAAAAACAATATAGTTGGAGGAAAAATTAAATTCAAAAACAAACCTCATCGTATTGTTATTGATCCTCTTTTAATGAATATTGACACTTTTATAAAGGATAACGAAAAGGAAATTGATTAGTTTTTTTGCCACAAATTCCACAAATTTTCACTAATTATTTTTTTGCCACAGATTAAAAGGATTAAAATGATTTTTTTTCTTTCGCTAAAATTAAAAATCCAAATAATCTTTTTAATCTGTGGCTATTATTTTTTTTATTTTAATTGAATGAAAATCTGTTTGTGAGTTGTTTTGCCATCGTCTTTTATTTTCAAATCTTTGCTTGATTCGATTTCAAATTTTGATGGAGTTTCTATGTTTAATGAAATATCTCGATTTCTAAAAGTTTCTGAAATTTCTGGAAGCAGAATTGTTACTATTACTTCTTTATTTTTCTGCTGAAAATCGACTTTTATTCGGTCTCTTAACCAAATGTATTCGTAAACTTCCTGCCACGGTGCCATCCAAATTGAGTCGTTTCCTTTTTCTCCATATTTGTTTGCAAGCGTTGTCATATAATATTTGAAATCAGGAAAACGCATACTTAGATTCCACAAGTTTGTATTTCCCGTTCCGTGTGTGAATTCGTTAAACCAAACTGGATCTTTTTGTTTTACAATAGAATCTATCGTTTTTAAATATTTATCCATTGTTCTAAAACTTGTTGTGTCTTTTGAACTCTGAACAAAAGTTCGAGCAGAAATCATTTTATCTAAATCTATTTTTGAATCAACTTTAAAAATTGGACCAACACCATAATAAGAAGCAACAGATAAATTTCCATTGACCAAAGCTTCTTTTTCATATTCCAAATAATATTTCTCATCACCTTCTCCGCCTGGAACCACAAAATGAGACATTGTAAAATCGAGATTTTGTTTTATTGAAGTGGTATTTTCAGTTACTTCTTTCAAATAGTTTGTACCGTGTTTAGTTGCGTGATGAAAACCATGATTCAAAATATCCCAACCAGCATTGTACATTTCTTTAATTTCTGACCAAGAAAGATGTCCGCGATTTTCAGGCAAATCACGAATTGAACCTCCATTAATTGCTAATGCCAATTTAAACGGAATTTTATTTCCCATTCCGTCCGAATAAAAAATCCCTTCTGAAACTGTGCCGTCTCCGCCTTGATCGATTTTCCATTCGTTAATTGATGAATTGCTGATTTTTCCTCCATTCAATAATGGAAATGCTGTTAAATAAGCTGAACGATAACCATCGTCGAGCGTAAAACTATACGCCAAATGTTTATTGTATTTTAAAGGAGAAACGGCAATTTTTACCTTATCAGCCGATTTCAGTTTTATTTTGAATGAAATTGTCTTTGATTTTGAAGAATCTTTTTGAATAATTCCATTTGAAAAACCATTAAAGCTACCGAAGATTACGACAGCTATTATAAGTAGAATTCGTTTTGACATAAATTTTAGTGGTTCTTTTGCGATCTAAAAGTACATTTCTTTTTGAAAAAATATTTTAAAACTGACCCTATCCTTAAAAATAATTTGTTCTGAATCAAAAAAGAGAACATATTTTAAACCTAAATTTGTACATCAAAACACCAATTCGGTTTTAGCTTATCTGCAAAATGACACACAAAATTTTAATTATAGACGACGAAGAAAAACTGAGAAGTCTGCTGGCGAGAATTATAAAATCGGAAGGATTTGAAGTTTTTGAAGCAAAAGATTTAAAATCAGGTTTCAAAAAATTGGAACAAACCGAAATTGATGTCGTTCTGTGCGACGTAAAACTTCCCGACGGAAACGGCGTTGATTTTCTTCAGAATATAAAAGGAAGCTTTCCGCTTACAGAAGTTATTCTGCTGACTGCTTTTGGAAATATTCCAGACGGCGTTCAGGCAATGAAAAATGGCGCTTTCGATTATATTGTAAAAGGCGACGATAATGATAAAATTATTCCGCTTCTTTATAAAGCGGTTGAAAAAGTGCATTTACAGAAAAAGGTTCAGCAACTCGAAAAACGAATCAATGATAAATATTCTTTCAATACCATAATTGGAAAATCAAAAGGAATAGAACAAGTTATTGATTTGGCTCAAAAAGTAGCCAAAACCGATTCGACTGTTTTACTTATGGGAGAAACCGGAACCGGAAAAGAAGTTTTTGCACAGGCTATTCATGAAAACAGTAATCGTGCAGGAAAATCTTTTGTGGCATTAAACTGCAGTACTTTCACAAAAGAAATTTTAGAAAGCGAACTTTTCGGTCATAAACAAGGCGCTTTTACTGGAGCCGTAAAAGATAAAAAAGGTTTTATTGAAGAAGCCAATGGCGGAACTTTATTTTTGGATGAAATTGGTGAAATGCCGATTGATCTTCAGGCCAAATTATTGCGCGTTTTAGAAACCAGCGAGTATATTCCCATTGGAGACACAACACCAAAAAAATCAAATTTCAGATTAATTGCAGCTACGAACCGAGATTTAAAAACAGAAAGTGACGAACATCGTTTCCGTTCTGATTTGTATTTCCGTTTGAATATCTTCGAAATCAAATTGCCATCCTTGAGAGAAAGAATTAAAGATATTCCTCTATTGGCCAATTATTATGTGAAGCAATTTTCTGAAAAAACAAATAAAAAGTCATTACAGATTGCAGATGACTTTTTACAAAAACTGGAAAACTATTCTTGGCCGGGAAATATTCGTGAACTTAAAAATGTAATCGAAAGATCGGTTATTTTGAGCAATGGAGATATTTTGACTTCAGATGTTCTGCCGTATGAAATGCAACATCAAGCTGAAAATAATTCAAAAACAATGTCGGCTTTCTCGATGCAAAGTGTTGAGAAATTGCATATTCAGAAAGTTTTGAATTATACAAAAGGGAATAAAGCGGAAACGGCACGATTATTAGAAATTGGGATTGCGACTTTGTATAGAAAGCTTGAAGAATACCAAATTCAATAACAATTACAAAAATCAATTTTCATAGCTTCTGAGAAGCGACATATTTATAGCATAATTTAACCGCATTTATTAAAAGCTCCAGCGGAGCGACACCCACACAATCTAAAAAAACATGTCGCCCCGCTGGGGGCTCTGTTAAATGTGAATACACCATTTTCTATAAATATGTCGCTCCTCCGGAGCTTGACAATAACATATCAAAACGAGAAAAGCTTATCAAAATGATAGGCTTTTTTTATGCCTAATTTTTGACATGCAACTACATTCCTTTTATTCACAACACTTTACACATAACCTGATTTTTTCGGAACATATTTTGGCATAAGGAGAGAGAACATTAAAATTCATTCCAAATGAAAAATCAAGTAACCTCAATCTACAAACAAGCCGAACGGTTTGCTGAGATAACCAAAAAATCTATTATTTCTGGAAATATCGTCAGAGCGAAAAAATGTTTAGCTCTTGCTGAACGTCTGTTTATAACCGGAAGCATCGAAACTAAAAATGCCATTTCTAATGTGTATGTTTTTTCAGTTTCGTCTTTTATGGAAATGCGCCACTGCAATATTTCACATCTTTTCCCTCAAACCCTTAAAGCGGAATATATTAAGCAGGTTAATGCTTCTGGTGTTTAATCGGTTAACTGTTTAATCGTTTAATCGCTTCAATACAATCTAAAATCTGAATTCTAAAATAATTTCCTATGATCACTTTTCTTTTACTCGCATTAGCCGTTGTGCTGTTTGCCATTTGTTTTCTGTCAGTTGAATTCTTTGAAAAAATCTAAATCATGACTGCACTATTTATCATTTCAATCGCCGTTTTCGTGTATTTGATTTATGTACTAATCAAACCCGAAAAATTTTAAATCATGTAAAAAGTGAAATGCTTTAAGTGAAATGTAAACGCAAATTTTATTCATCAACTCATTTTACAAATCACCTCTCATTTTTCACTAAAAAATATAAAAATTATGAACACAGAATTATTAGGCGTCATTGGCATTTTTATCCTAACCATTGTTTTAGCGATTCCTTTAGGAAAATATATTGCTAAAGTTTATTTAGGAGATAAAACTCTTTTTGACCCGATTTTCAATCCAATTGAAAAATTTATTTTTAAAATAAGCGGTATAAATCCTGCTGAAGAAATGAACTGGAAACAACACTTAAAAGCACTTTTAAGTATTAATTTGGTTTGGTTCTTTCTTTGCTTCTTTGTCTTATTGTTTCAGGGTTCTTTACCTCTTAATCCAGATAACAACCCTTCAATGACACCAGATCTGGCATTTAACACTGCTATTTCATTTTTAGTCAATTGCAACTTACAGCATTATTCAGGCGAAAGCGGGGTTTCTTACCTTTCACAAATCGTCTTGATGTTCCTTCAATTTGTTTCTGCCGGTATCGGAATGGCTGCGGCCGCTATGATTTTCACAGCAATGAAAGAAAGAACAACAGAACAATTGGGTAATTTTTATAATTATTTCATCAAAAGCTGTACTCGTATCTTATTACCACTTTCAGCAATTGTAGCTATCGCATTAGTTTTTAGCGGTACTCCAATGACTTTTGAAGGTAAAGATGCTATTACAACGCTTCAAGGTGATCATGTCGAAGTTTCTCGTGGACCAGCTGCAGCTTTTATTGCAATCAAACATATTGGTACAAATGGTGGTGGATTTTTTGGAGCCAACTCAGCGCATCCATTAGAAAATCCAACTTATTTTACTGATGCAGTTGAACTTTGGGCACAAATGATTATTCCGTTTGCGATGATTTTTGCACTTGGATTTTACCTCAACAAAAGAAAATTAGCGAATATTATTTTTGGTGTAATGACGGTTGGATTTTTACTTCTGGTTGTTCCAACAGTTATAAGTGAAATCAACGGAAATCCGGCTATCGAAAAAATGGGAATTGCGCAGACAACTGGAGCGATGGAAGGAAAAGAAGTTCGGTTTGGCCCAGCAATTTCAGGATTCTGGAGTATTGCTACAACGGTAATTTCTACAGGTTCTGTAAATAGTATGCACGATAGTTCTATGCCGATGTCTGGGACTATGCAGCTATTATCTATGATGGTGAATGCCTTTTATGGCGGATGCGGTGTTGGTATTCTAAACTACTATATTTTCATAATTCTAGCCGTATTTATCTCAGGATTAATGGTTGGTCGAACTCCCGAATTTTTAGGAAAGAAAATCGAAGCTCGGGAAGTTAAAATTGCTGCTTTTATCGCTATTCTTCATCCATTATTGATTTTAGCCGGAACTGCTTTAGCTTCATATTTTGCTGCTCATGATACTGCAATGGGTTATTGGTTCAACGGAAACGCGACAGGTTGGTTAAACAATCCTGGCAACCACGGATTCTCTGAAATGTTATACGAATATACTTCAAGCGCTGCCAATAACGGTTCTGGTTTTGAAGGTTTGGGAGATAATAATCCGTTCTGGAATATCACTACAGGAATTGTATTGCTCTTAAGCCGTTTCATTCCAATTATTGGTCCTTTCGCAATTGCAGGTTTACTGGCAGGTAAAAAATACATTCCAGAGAGTGCAGGAACTTTAAAAACCGACACCTCAATTTTCGGAATCATGACTTTCGCCGTAATTGCAATTATCGCTGCTTTATCATTCTTCCCAGCGCTGGCTTTAGGTCCATTGGCAGAATTCTTTACTTTAAAATAATAACTCATTTTTCAATGCTGAAAATATTTTAAACACATCGAAACATAGTTTTTTCTTTACCTAAAAAAGAAAGATCAAAAGAAACTAGTTTCTAACACATAGTCCCGAAGCTTCGGGATGTATTTATACAAGTGAAACGCCTTTCTCTCAAAGTAAAACCTATGTTTCTATGTGTTTTAAAAAATCAGTTAAACAAAATAACAACAAAAAATGACAACTAATAAATCCACATCATTGTTTGAAAGTAAACAGGTAAAAGAAGCCTTAGTGCAGTCTTTTGTCAAGCTGAACCCAAAAATGATGATCAAAAATCCGGTAATGTTTACCGTGGAAATTGGAACAGCCATTATGTTTGCTGTCTGTATTTCGATATTAATGGGCGCAAACGATCAGGGAAGTTTTACTTATAACCTAATTGTGTTCTTGATTTTACTCGCAACGCTTTTATTTGCCAATTTCGCCGAAGCCATTGCCGAAGCAAGAGGAAAAGCACAAGCCGACAGTTTAAGAAAAACAAGAGAAGAAACTCCTGCAAGACAAATTCTGCCAAACGGAGAAATCAAAAACATTAGTTCTTCGGCATTAAAAAAAGATGACATTTTCGTTTGCGAAGCTGGAGATTTAATTGCTGCCGATGGTGAAATTATCGAAGGTCTGGCTACAATCGATGAAAGTGCCATTACTGGAGAAAGTGCTCCTGTAATTAGAGAAGCTGGAGGTGATAAATCATCAGTAACTGGAGGGACAAAAGTATTATCTGATAAAATTAAAGTAAAAGTTACTTCTGAACCTGGCGAAAGCTTTCTAGATAAAATGATTGCTTTGGTTGAAGGTGCGAGCCGTCAGAAAACACCAAACGAAATTGCCTTAACCATTTTATTAGCCGCATTTACTTTAATTTTCGTGATTGTGTGCGTTACGCTAAAACCGTTTGCCGACTATGCCAACGCACCCATCACGATCGCGGCTTTCATTGCATTATTCGTGTGTTTGATTCCAACTACAATTGGAGGTCTGCTTTCTGCAATTGGTATTGCCGGAATGGACAGAGCTTTACGTGCCAACGTAATTACCAAATCGGGAAAAGCGGTTGAAACTGCTGGAGATATTGATGTATTGCTTTTGGATAAAACTGGAACTATTACCATTGGAAACAGAAAAGCAACCAATTTTTATCCTACAAAAGGAATCTCTTTTGATGATTTCGTTAAATCGGCTGTTTTGAGTTCGCTAGCAGATGATACTCCAGAAGGGAAAAGTATTCTCGAGTTAAGTGAGATGATCGATGTAAAAAATGAAACGAAAGCAAGTTTCTTAAAAGCTACTTCTGATATTTCACATACCATCAAATTTACTGCAGAAACCAGAACTTCTGGAGTCGTATTAAAAGACGGAACAAACATTCGTAAAGGCGCACAAGATGCTGCAAAAAACATTGCACAACAAGCCGGAAATTCTTTTCCTGAAGATACTGCCCAACAAGTTATTACCATTTCGTCTAACGGAGGAACTCCATTAGTAGTAATCAAAAACAATGAAGTTCAAGGTGTTATCGAACTTCAGGATATTATCAAAACGGGAATGAAAGAACGTTTTGAGCGCTTACGCAGAATGGGAATCAAAACGGTAATGGTTACAGGAGATAATCCGCTTACGGCTAAATTTATTGCGGAAGCAGCCGGTGTTGATGATTTTATTGCCGAAGCTAAGCCTGAGGATAAAATGAATTACATCAGAAAAGAACAAGCTGAAGGAAGATTGGTTGCGATGATGGGTGACGGAACAAATGATGCTCCGGCCCTTGCTCAGGCGAATGTTGGAGTTGCCATGAACAGCGGAACTCAAGCGGCAAAAGAAGCCGGAAACATGGTCGATCTTGACAATGACCCAACGAAACTAATCGAGATTGTTGAAATTGGAAAACAGCTTTTAATGACTCGAGGTACTTTAACTACTTTTTCTATTGCAAATGACGTTGCGAAATATTTTGCTATTGTTCCTGCTCTTTTTATTACTGCGATTCCTGCGCTTCAAGGTTTGAATATCATGCATTTACATAGTCCTGAAAGTGCCATTTTATCAGCTGTAATTTTTAACGCCGTTATTATTCCAATTTTGATTCCGCTTGCGCTGAAAGGGGTTGATTATCGCCCAATTGGAGCAAGTGCGATCTTAAAAAGAAATCTTTTGATTTATGGTTTAGGTGGATTGATAGTTCCTTTTATCGGAATTAAAGTAATTGATTTATTGGTAGCACTATTTATGTAAGGTTCTAAGATGCTAAGATTCTAAGGGATTAAGGTTTTTCTCTTAGAATCGTAAAATTCAGGAATCTTTAAAAACTCAAATTAAAAACATGACTTCGAATTGCTAAGCTTCTGAAAAAAAACTTAGAACCTTAGCAACTTAGTCCCTTAGAATCTTCAAAAAAATGAAAAATCTATTTTCTATAATAAAACTTACTGCGGTTACCTTAATCTTATTCGCAGTTATTTATCCTTTAGCGATTTACGGAATCGCACAAATTGCTCCGAATCAAGGAAAAGGAGAAACTATTTCGGTTAACGGAAAAGTAGTAGGATATCAAAAAATTGGTCAGAAATTCGATAAGTCGAATTATTTCTGGGGAAGACCTTCGGCTGTTGATTATAACGCGGCGGGAAGTGCCGGAAGCAACAAAGGTCCAAGCAACCCTGATTATTTGGCTTTGGTTCAAAAAAGAATTGATACGCTTTTATTGGTTCATCCGTATTTGAAAAAATCTGATATCCCATCCGATATGGTTACGGCTTCTGGAAGTGGTTTAGATCCGAATATTTCTCCGCAAGGCGCTTTGATTCAGGTTAAGCGTATTGCCAAAGAAAGAAAACTGGATGAAGCTAAAGTAAAATCTTTAGTAGAATCCAAAATTAATACTGCTGTTGTTGGGCCTGAAACTGTGAATGTCTTGGAATTGAATGTGGCGCTGGACGCGCTTCGCTAGAAAAGGTTCTGAGGTTCTGAGTTGCTAAGGTTCTAAGGTTTTTATCCTGCAAGGTTTTTAAAACCTTGTAGGTATGATAAACTTATTAGAAATTATTGTACCGTAACCACAACGTTTGTCATTCCGAGGAACGAGGAATCTCCGCGAGTAGCTCGACAAAGATTGGCGAATTTCTAGACGGAGTTTCTTGCGGAGATTCCTCGTTCCTCGGAATGACAAACAGAGCGTAAACTTAAATTAAATACCTAACAGGTTTCGGAAACCTGTTAGGATATGAAAATATTATAATACAAAAACGCCTTTTTACCCCAAATGCCCTAGCCCCGATAGTAGTGGAAATCCTTTTGTGTCTCGTTTCTTTAACGAGACACAAAAGATTGAAACGGATAGCGGGATTAGCTCCTAAAAAATCTACTAATAAATAATAGAATACCACAAAAATGAAAAAAATAATACTTACCGCTTTAATCGCTTTTGGTTTTAGCAATTTACACGCACAAGAAGAATCTAAAAGTCCGCTGACATTTTCAGGATATGTAGACGCTTATTACAGTTATGATTTTGGGAAACCGGAAAATCATACTCGGCCAAACTTTTTTTACAGTTATAATAAAAGTAACGAAGTAAACCTGAATTTAGGAATGGCGAAAGTGAATTATTCGAAAGAAAATATTCGGGGGAATTTTGCCCTAATGGCGGGAACTTATGCCGAGTATAATATGTCTGCCGAGCAAGGTTTATTGAAAAATGTTTACGAGGCGAATGTTGGTATAAAGATTTCGAAAAGCCATAATTTATGGATTGATGCCGGAATCATGCCTTCGCATATTGGTTTTGAAAGTGCGATTGGAAAAGATTGCCAGACTTTAACAAGAAGCATTTTGGCTGAAAATTCTCCTTATTACGAAACGGGGGTAAAAATTGGTTATACATCAGAATCTGGAGAATGGTATTTGGCGGGAATGTACTTGAATGGCTGGCAGAGAATTGAAAAAGTTGAAGGCAATCAAACGCCTGCTTTTGGAACTCAAGTTACCTACAAACCATCTGATTGGGTTGCGTTAAACTGGAGTACTTATGTTGGAAATGAGCAACCGGATATTGATAAAAAATGGCGTTATTTCAACAACTTTTACGGACAATTTAAAGTAACGGAAAAGACAAATATTACAGCTGGTTTTGATATTGGATCTCAGCAATCGGCTAAAAACAGTAACAAATATGATACTTGGTTTTCTCCAGTTTTGATTCTGCAATACAAACCAGTTGACAAGATTCAGCTCGCCGTACGAGGTGAATATTATAGTGATGAAAAAGGTGTAATTATCGCAACTGAAACGCCAAACGGATTTAAAACTTACGGATTTTCAGCTAACTTTGATTACCTAGTTACTGATAATGTTATGTTTAGAATTGAAGCTAGAAATCTTTCCAGTAAAGACGAAATCTTCACAAATAAAGACAATCTTCCAACGGATACAAATATGTTTGTAACGACTTCCTTGGCGATTTCTTTCTAAACATTAAAAGATTTTTTACCATTAAGAGATTAAGAAAATTAAGTTTTAGCACCTCATTTAAATCTAGAATACAGAACATTAAGCTTAATGTTCTGTAGACAAAGAAAAGCTTAACTTCCTTAATCTCTTAATGGTTAAACCAAAAAATATGGAAAACGAAAATAATAACGCACAGCACTTTCTCGATTTAATTCAGAAATCACGAAAGGGAAAGTTTAAAATCTACATTGGGATGAGTGCCGGTGTGGGCAAAACTTTTCGTATGCTTCAGGAAGCGCATTCGTTATTAAAAAACGGAATAGATGTAAAAATTGGTTACATCGAAACGCATATGCGAAAGGAAACACATGAATTATTAGCAGGCTTGCCTATAATTCCGAGACGGACTATTTTCTATAAAGGAAAAGAACTCGAAGAATTGGATGTTCAGGCCATTATCAATCTTCGTCCTGAAGTTGTGATTGTTGATGAATTGGCGCATACGAACGTTGAAGGAAGCAAAAATGAAAAACGCTGGCAGGATGTTTTAGAAATTCTTGAAGCTGGAATAAATGTAATTTCGGCGGTTAATATTCAGCATATTGAAAGTTTAAATGAAGACGTAAAACGTATAACAAATATTGATGTTCAGGAACGCATTCCGGATAATGTTTTACGTTTGGCAGATGAAGTTGTGAATATCGACTTAACATCTGAAGATTTGATTGCGCGTTTGAAAGAAGGAAAAATTTATACTCCGGATAAAATTCAGACGGCTTTAACGAACTTTTTTAAATCGGAACAGATTTTACAACTTCGGGAATTGGCTTTGAAAGAAGTAGCGAGTCAGGTCGTTCGAAAAGTTGAAAATGAAGTGCCGAATCTTCATGCTTTACGACATGAAAAATTGTTGGCCTGTATTAGCAGTAATGATAAAACGGCTAAAATTGTAATTAGAAAAACAGCACGACTCGCCAGTTATTACAACGGATTGTGGTATGTTTTGTATGTTGAAACGCCTCAGGAAAGCAGTACAAAAATTGCTCTGGACAAACAACGACATTTAATTAATAACTTTAAACTCGCCGTGCAATTAGGCGCTGAAGTTATTAAATTGGAAAATAGAAATATTGCCGATGCGATTTTAATGACAGTAGAAGAAAAACAAATTACAACTGTCTGTATCGGAAAACCGCATTTGAATTTATTTAAAGTAATTTTGTCTACAACAATTTTTAGGCGTTTGCTAAACAAACTTTCTTTATCAAATGTTGACCTTGTTATCCTGTCTTGAAAAATTTTTTTTAACCATATAAGTTATATAAGTTCATTTTATTAGGGACGTGGAATTTTAACCGCAAAGAGCACAAAGTTTTTACGCAAAGTTCGCTGAAGAGGTTTGCTCGCAAAGACGCAAGGACGCAAAACTTTTAATCTAATCTTTGTGTGCTTTGCGAAACCTTAGCGCTCTTTGCGGTTAAAAAAAACTAATATTTTCTTATATCACTTATATGGTTCAAAAAAGTTCAAAAAAATTAAATGTTTTATAAAATGAGAATTAAAACCAAATTGAATCTGGGAGTTGGATTATTATTTTTAATGATCATTATACTTTCGCTAGTGAGCGGTTATTCTGTTTTTTTGATAAAAGCAGACACAGAGAATATTCTGAAAGCAAATTATAATACGCTGGAATATTCTCGAAATATGATTTTGTCTTTAGATGAAATTAAAACGAGTCCTGATAGTAAGATTCATGTTTTCAAAGAATATCTTGAAAAACAAACACAAAATGTAACCGAGCCAGGAGAAAAAGAAGCAACCGAAAATCTGGAGAAAAGTTTTGCTCTTTTAGAAAAAAACAGCTCTAATGAAGCATTGAAAGCACAAGTCAGACAGGATATTTTCGCCATTATGAAACTCAATCTCGATGCCATAAAACATAAAAGCGATATCGCCAAACATACCGCCGAAAATGCTAATTTATGGATTGCCATTGTGGGAAGTTTATGTTTCTTGATTGCTTTTAATCTATTGGTTAATTTACCGAATAATATTGCGAATCCGATTAAGGAATTGACGCTGAGTATTAAGGAAATTGCGAATAAAAACTATTCGGAACGCGTTCATTTTACCAATCATAATGAATATGGAGATTTGGCCAAATCGTTTAATACAATGGCGCAGAAACTTCAGGAATATAATGACAGTAATTTGTACAAACTCTTCTTCGAAAAGAAACGTCTGGAAACACTTATCAATAATATGCACGATCCAATTATTGGTTTGGACAATGAAGGAATTGTTTTGTTTGCCAATGATGAAGCGTTGAAAATTATTGGTCTGAAACTGGAAGATGTCATCGGAAAATCGGCTTCTACTCTAGCCTTGTCAAATGATTTGATTCGTTCTTTGATTTTAAAAGAGGATTCAGACTCTCCTAAAAAACAACCGCTTAAAATTTATGCACACGGAAAAGAAAGTTATTTCGAAAAAGAAATTCTGAATATCACGATAATTCCAACGGGAGAAGAAAAAGAAATCAATATTGGCGATGTCATTATTCTACGAAATATTACACTTTTTAAAGAATTAGATTTTGCCAAAACCAACTTTATTGCAACCGTTTCGCACGAATTAAAAACGCCAATTGCTTCTATAAAATTAAGTCTGAAATTGCTTGAAAACGAAAAAACGGGCAATATGAATGAAGACCAAAAACAATTGGTCGAAAGCATAAAAGAGGACAGTCAGCGCTTGTTGAAAATTACAGGTGAATTACTAAATCTATCTCAATTAGAAACGGGAAATATTCAATTGAATATCGAAAAAAGCAATCCGCATGAAATTGTAAATTATGCTGTTGAAGCTGTAAAAGTTCAGGCAGAGCAAAAGCAGATTAAATTGGTAATTGATGCCGATGAAAACCTTTCAGCCGTAAAAGCTGACAGCGAAAAAACAGGCTGGGTTTTGATTAATTATTTATCAAATGCCATTCGATATTCTTCTGAAAAAAGCACGATTCATATCAAACTTAAAAAAGAACTAAATCAAATCGCATTTCAGGTTATCGATACCGGAAAAGGAATTGATACAAGATATAAAGACAAAGTTTTTGATAAATATTTTCAGGTTCCTGGAAGTCAAAAATCCGGAACAGGATTGGGTTTAGCGATAAGCAAAGAATTTATTGAAGCACAAAATGGAAGTGTTGGTGTTGAGAGTAATTTGGGATTGGGAAGTACGTTTTGGTTTTCTTTAAAAGTTTAGGTAAAATCATTTTATTCATCTGTCAGTCTGAGCGAAGTCGAAGACACTTCGTACTGTAAAACCTTTCGACTTTGCTCTAGGTGACACTCAAAATAATAAAAATATTTAGTCAATCTTAATTCAATTACCCCATTTAAAACCAACAAATTAATATTCACTTAAGGTTCAATTAAGAGAAAAATAGTTGGCAAAAACCTTCGTTAATATTGCAAAATATAACGACAACGAAAGATGTTTTACAAAACAGTTTCTCTACTATTCCTATTCGGATTATTTTCTGCGAATGCACAGCAAAATGATTCGATCACAAAAATTGACAGCACTTCCAATCATTTAAAATTCAATTACAAACAATTAATTATTCCGAGTGTATTAATTGGTTATGGCGTAATTGGTTTAGAAAGTGATCAGCTTTTGAGTTTCAATCACCAGATTAAAGATGAAGTTACTGAAGACATTGATGAGAAAATTACTATTGATGATTTCTCGCAATATGCGCCTGCCGTATCTGTTTATGCGCTGAATGCTTTTGGAGTAAAAGGCAAAAATAATATGCGTGACCGTTCTGTAATACTTGTGACTTCGTATGCAATTATGGCTACAACGGTTTTAGGTTTAAAATCGATTTCACATGTAGAAAGACCGGATGGAAGTTCGAATAATTCCTTTCCTTCCGGACACACTGCAACTGCATTTATGGGTGCCGAATTTTTATACCAAGAATATAAAGACAAATCGATTTGGTACGGAATTGCAGGTTATGCTGTTGCAACCGGAACAGGATTATTTAGAATTTACAACAATCGTCATTGGTTAACCGATGTCGCTGCCGGAGCGGGAATCGGAATTTTGAGTACCAAAATTGCGTATTGGATGAATCCATATATTACTAAAAAGCTATTCAAATCTTCTTCTGAAAATAAATCAACTTCTATGATTATGCCCTTTTATAATGGACAGCAATATGGGTTGAGTTTTGCGAAAGTTTTTTAGTTTTTTTGCCACAAAGGCGCTAAGACACAAAGCTATTTAAAAAAACTTTGTGTCTTAGCGCCTTTGTGGCAAACTCTTTTTATGTATTCGAAGTATTATTCTTAATCTCTCGAACTTCACGTTTCAATTCTAAAAGCAAATCTTTCATTGCTCCGGTTTCCGTTGTTTCTTGTTTTTTATCTGATCTTCCGATATTACATTCGTATTCCCAAATCTCCAAAATATCAGAAGCTTTCACTTCATAATTCGGATAAAAACTATTGTCTGATTCTAAAACCAGAGCATTCTTTTTATTTTTATTGAGACGTTTATAAACCATTCCTTCATTTTTGGTAATCAGAATATAGGTTTTTCCATCCATCACCTCTCCCAGCTTTTCCACATAACGACCAATAATAATCGAACCATCTTCGTGTGGCGGCATCGAATCGCCTTCAACGGGAAATCCGCGGTGTTTTCCTGGTCCCAAAAAAGGAAGTGTAATCTGCTGTAAACTTTCAATATATTCTGGATCAGCATAGCCGTTTAGATAACCTGCTTTTGCTTTTTGAGATACAATTTCAATAAAATTTTCTCCAAAACTATCCACTTGAATAGGTAAAATAAGTCGGTTACCTTCTAGTTTTATCAAATTTTGCACATCAATTTTACGGATATCGACAGATAATATCAAGTCGATACTCATATGAAAATATAATGCAATCTTCTTTAAAATGTCATACGGTGCTTCCGAAGTTCCGTCTTCGTATTTCACGTATCTTCCTCTTGTAATGCTTAGGTTTTCAGCTAATTTTTCTTGTGATATTTTATGCTTAACCCTCAATGCTCTGATGTTATCTGAAAATAAGGACATAATTAATTTGTTATAATTTGGAACAGCAAATATACAAAAAATTGTTACCACCTGTACTAATTTTGTTTCATACAAAAACAAAAGGAAAAAATGGCACGGGCAATTGTACATATGGATTTGGATACCTTTTTTGTATCCTGCGAAAGACGCACTAACTCAGAACTTAATGGTATTCCGCTTATTATAGGGGGTGGAGACCGTGGTGTTGTGGCATCTTGTTCGTATGAAGCCCGTAAATTTGGCGTTCGTTCTGCTATGCCAATTCGTATGGCATTAAAACTTTGCCCAGACGCAAAAGTGATGAAAGGCGACATGGAATTATATTCGCAACTTTCTCATGATGTAACCGAAATTCTTCAGGAAAAAGCACCTGTTTTAGAAAAAGCGAGCATCGATGAATTTTATATGGACATTACCGGAATGGACAAATTTCATGGCAGTTATAAATGGACAAATGAACTGGCTCAAAAAGTCATTAAAGAAACTGGACTTCCAATTAGTTTTTCATTATCCATTAACAAAACCGTTTCTAAAATTGCGACTGGCGAAGGCAAACCAGTTGGAAATCTTCAAATTCCGGAACAAGAAGTACAAGACTTTTTAAATCCGCTTTCGATTCAGAAAATACCAATGGTGGGCGCTGTTACTTTTCAGCTTTTATCTAGAATTGGTGTTCGCAAAATTCAGACTTTGGCCGAAATGCCTGCCGAAGTTTTACAGCAAATGATTGGCAAAAATGGTCTGGAACTCTGGAAAAAAGCACACGGAATTGACCATACGCCTGTTGAACCTTATACCGAACGAAAATCAATTTCGACTGAAACTACCTTTTCTCAGGATACTATCGATCTTGCAAAACTGAGAAGAATATTATTAGGAATGGTCGAAAAACTGGCTTTTCAGCTTCGTGCAGAACAATGGCTGACTTCGACTGTTACCGTTAAAATACGTTACGCCAATTTTGATACCGAAACCAAACAATGCCGAGTAGTTTATACTTCAGCTGATCATATTCTGACCAAAAATGTAATAGAGCTTTTTGAGAAAGTCTATCAGCGTAGAATGCGTCTGCGCCTGATTGGCGTTCGCTTTAGCGGATTGGTGCGCGGAACCTATCAAATCGATCTTTTTGAAGATACTCAGGAAATGTTATCACTTTATGAAGCGATGGACAAAATGAAAAGCCGTTATGGCTTTGATGCCGTAATGCGCTGTGCCGGAGCTCATTTTAAACCAAACACTAAAGACGAAATTTTAAAACGCAAGAAATAATGTATCTTAATTGTCATTCCTATCATTCATTACGTTACGGCACGATTCCACTTAAGGAATTGATTGCCGAAGCTGTTTTGCATGGTATAAAAGCAATGGCTTTGACAGATATTAATACCGTTACCGGAATTTACGATTTTATAAAAGCGTGTCAGGAAAAAGAAATCAAACCTTTGGTAGGAATGGAATTTCGATGCAATCATCAATTCCGATATATTGGCCTCGCTAAAAATGCTGAAGGTTTAGCTGAAATAAATCGCTTTTTAACGGATTATAATTTCAGCGGAGAATCTTTGCCTTTGCGTGCTCCAAAATTCGAATCGGTTTTTGTGATTTATACTTTAGAAAATGCTCCAGAAACGCTTTTTGAAAATGAATTTATCGGAATTCGTCCTGAAGAAGTTTCGAGTCTTCTAACTTCAAAACATAAAAATAAAATCTCCAAAATGGTGATTTTACAGCCTGTAACTTTTAGAAATAAAAAAGAATACAATCTGCATAAAGTGCTTCGGGCTATTGATACAAATATTATTTTATCGAAACTTACAGAGGCAGATTATTGTAAAGTTTCTGATGTGATGCAACCTGAAGCATCGATTCTGCCTTTTTATGAAAAATATCCTGAAATCATTTTAAATACACAGCGCATCATTGACGATTGCAATTTTCAATATGATTTTTCGGCTAAAAGAAATAAAAAGTTCTATACCGAAAACCGTCAAAAAGATTTAGAAAAACTGACCGAATTGGCTTGGGAAGGATTTGAAAAACGTTATGGAAACGAAAATACTGAAGCAAAAGCTCGCGTAGAAAAAGAATTAAAAGTTATTGACGAATTAGAATTCAGCGGTTATTTTTTAATTACTTGGGATATTATTCAATATAGCAATAGCCAAGGTTTTATGCATATTGGTCGCGGAAGCGGTGCCAACAGCATCATTGCCTATTGTCTCGGAATTACGGACATCTGCCCTATCGAACTGGACTTATATTTTGAACGTTTTTTAAACCTCAACCGTAAAACACCACCTGATTTTGATATCGATTGGAGTTGGCAGGAACGCAACACAATTCTGGAATATATCTTCAAAAAATATGGCAAAGATCACGTTGCGTTTTGCGGAACGAACGTCGAATTTAAATACCGTTCTATTTTTAGGGAAGTTGGAAAAGTTTTTGGTCTCCCAAAAGAAGAATTAGATCTTTTGGCAAAAAATCCAGAAGAACTTCATCCAACCAATAAAATTGTAAAATTGGTTCAGGAATACGGACAAATGATGGGAAAATATCCAAATCAACGAAGCATGCATGCGTGTGGAATTCTAATTTCTGAAGAACCGATTACCAATTATACGCCTCTAGAAATGCCTCCAAAAGGTTTTCCAATCGTACTTTTTGATATGCATATTGCCGAAGAAATTGGTTTTGATAAATTCGATATTCTAAGTCAGCGCGGTATTGGTCATATTGATGACAGCGTAAAACTAATTGAAAAAAATCGCGGTATAAAAGTTAACATTCGTGATACTTCAATTTCTAAAGACGAAGCGGTTTGCAATTCTTATTTAGCAAAAGGACATACGATTGGCTGTTTTTATATCGAAAGTCCTGCGATGCGCGGATTATTACGCCGATTGAATTGCGATAATTATAAAATTCTCGTCGCCGCGTCGTCCATCATCCGTCCCGGCGTTGCACAATCGGGAATGATGAAAGAGTATATTTTCCGTCATAATAATCCAACTCAGTTTGAATATTTTCATGAGGTTTTCAGAGAACATCTTGGCGAAACTTACGGCATTATGGTTTATCAGGAAGATGTAATTAAAATTGCCCAGCATTACGGTGGACTTCCCGCGCCTGACGGAGATATCTTGCGTCGCGCCATGTCAGGAAAAGGAAGATCTTTGGAAGCTTTGCAAAAAGTAAAAGACAATTTCTTTGCGAGCTGTGCTCAAAAAGGGCATCCGTTACAGTTGAGTCAGGAAATTTATCGTCAGATCGAATCTTTCGCAGGATATTCTTTTTGCAAAGCGCACTCAGCTTCTTATGCAGTTGAAAGTTATCAGAGTTTGTACTTGAAAGTCAATTATCCTGTTGAATTTATGACAGCAGTAATCAACAATCAGGGCGGATTTTACAGAACCGAAGTTTATGTACACGAAGCAAGAATGTCTGGCGGAACGATTCATAATCCGTGTGTGAATAAAAGCGAATATCAAACTACTTTATATGGTACCAATATTTATTTAGGTTTTATGCACATTCAAAGTTTGGAATCTAAAATCGCTCATTTAATTGAAGAAGATCGAAACAAAAAAGGAGATTTTAGTTCTCTGGAAGATTTTATCAATCGAATTCCAATTGGGATTGAAGGCGTTAAAACTCTAATTTTTATTGATGCTTTTCGTTTTACAGGAAAAACCAAAAATCAGCTTTTGGTCACTGCCAGTTTGCTGTTGAATAATTTTAAACCTAAAAATAGAGATCTGAAATTACTGCAGGAACCCGTTAAAGAATACAAACTTCCAAAATTGGAACGTTCCATTTTTGAAGATGCTTTTGACGAAATCGAATTATTGAGTTTTCCCGTTTCATGTACTGTTTTTGATCTTTTACAAACCAAACACCGCGGCGATATTATGGCCAAAGATTTGGTTCAGTATCATAAAAAACAAGTTAGAATGCTGGCGTATTTAATTTCCAGAAAACACGTTCCGACAAAAAAAGGAACCATGTATTTCGGAACCTGGATCGATCATGAAGGCACTTATTTTGATACGGCACATTTTCCGGATAGTCTGGAAAAATATCCTTTTCAGGGCGGAGGCTGTTATCTTTTGTTAGGAAATGTCGAGGTTGATTATCATTTTCCGACGATTACGATTACCAAAATGGCAAAAATGCCTTTTATTCCAGATCCACGTTATATGGATTCTAAAGATCAATATAAAACACAAAACCAAATTAAAGAAGATATAAGCCTTACGCACAGAAAACCTTATCCATCGGAACATGAAATTAATCTGCCGAGAAATAGAATGAAGTTTTAGTTTTTATTAAACGCCAAAAAATTGCTCGCAAAGTCGCAGAGTCGCAAAGTTTTATTTACAAAGACTTTAAAAAAAAAGAAAAAAATTGCGTCTTTGCGAGATTAAAAAAACAAGTTTAATAAACTTGTAAACAATATGTTAAAAGTTAAATAACTAAAGAACAACTTACGTTATATAAAGATGAAAAATACGGAATATGCTATAGTCGATATTGAAACCACAGGCGGAAATGCCAGTGGCAGCCACATTACAGAAATTGCGATCATTATTCATGATGGTAAAAATGTGCTGGATCGTTATGAAACACTTGTAAATCCTCAACAGGACATACCTCCTTCTATTTTTGGATTAACGGGTATTAATAACGAAATGGTAGCCAATGCGCCAATCTTTGATGATATTTCAGAGAAAGTTTTGGAAATGCTTACTGATCGTATTTTCGTTGCACATAATGTCAATTTCGATTATTCATTTGTTCATCATCAGTTGGAACAGTCAGGTTTTAAATGGTCTGCTAAAAAACTTTGCACCGTTCGTGCCGCACGTAAAATAAAACCGGGATTGGGTTCTTATAGTTTAGGGAATCTTTGCAATTCTTTAAATATCAATTTAGAAAACAGACACCGCGCTGGTGGAGATGCAGATGCTACTGCACTTTTGTTTTCTCTTTTACTAGAATGGGATGATGCTGGAGAAATCGAAAAAATGATCAAAAAAACAGCACAAGATCAGCGTTTGCCTCCTAATCTTCCACCAGATGACTTTAATAATTTACCCGAAAAACCAGGTGTGTATTACTTTTATAATCAGCAAAAAAAAGTGATTTATGTTGGAAAAGCCATCAATGTAAAGAAACGTGTAGCATCACATTTTACTGGTAACAATATAAATCCGCAGAGGCAGCACTTTTTACGAGATATTCACGGAATTTCTTTTGAAATCTGCGCCACCGAATTAATGGCGCTTCTTTTAGAATGTACCGAAATCAAAAAACTTTGGCCAACTTATAATAGAGCTTTAAAACGTTTTGAAGCCAAATTTGGAATTTACCAATACGAAGCTAGAAATGGCTATAAATATCTTGCCATTGGCAAAGTAAGTAAGTTTCAAGTCTGTATTCACGAATTCAGCAGTTTGCATGAAGGTATTAATTTACTTCGAAACCTTGCCGAACGTTTTGAAATCGATCATCGTTTCTGTAAATATTCAAAATCTGAGGACGGCGAATTTTTCTACAATAATAATGTGCAAAGTCTGCCCGATGCTATAATGCATAATGCACAAGTTGATAATGCCATTGATTATCTATTGAATAACAGACCTTCTTTTGCCATTATCGACAAAGGAAAATCAAAAGAAGAACGCAGCTGCATTTGGATTGAAAATGGACATTTTTATGGTATGGGATATCTTCCTTCAGATGTTTCAATTCATGAGCCTTCAGACGTAAAAAACTATGTTACGCCTTATAAAAGCAATCAATACATTGAGCAACTGATTTTTTCTTATGCAGAAAAGCATCCTAGAAAAGTATTCTTTAAAAAGCATTTCTTAGTCTAAAATCAAATTAGAGAAAAATAGAGCTGTAAAAATCAAAATTATGACACTATTTACCGACACCGAATTATTTACCACTGGACACGGAGGTAAAAAAATATTTGATCTTCCAGATTGCGAACTAATTCTGATTGAAAATTTCTTCAGTAAAGAAGAATCAGATTCTTTTTATGAAAGAATACTGCGCAAAACGAAATGGAGAGAATATGAAATGGAAATTTATGATAAAACCTATACTGTTCCCAGAATGATTGCATGGTATGAAGATAAAGACAACGAAGGAGCAGATCCAAACGGACCTGACTGGACGTATGAATTGCTAAAAATCAGAGGCCGCGTGGAAAAAGAAACTCAGCTTGATTTTAACAGTCTTCTGTTAAATTTATATCGAAACGGAAAAGATGGCGTAGGCTGGCATAGCGATCGAGAAGACAAATCTGGTAAAGATCCTATTATAGCTTCTGTGACTTTTGGGGAAACTCGGATGTTTAAACTTCGCCATAAATTTAGAAAAGATATTCCGTTAGTTGAAATTCCGCTTCATCATGGTTCTTTTCTACTAATGGCGGGAACTACAAATAGTTTCTGGCAGCACCATGTTCCAAAAACAGCACGTAAAGTTTTACCCAGAATAAATTTAACATTCAGACAAACGCAACGTAATACGTAATACATTCAGAACTAAAAACTAGCTGATTTATTAACTCAATCCCTATGAGGAAAATTCTGTCGAAAAAAGTTAAAATACTGATTGTATGAACGTTTTATTAGGCTGAACCTTCCTTTTTTACTATTTTTGCAACCTTTTAAAAAAATATAATACCGTAATGGCTTATTCAAACAACGATTTAACGCGCTTCTTAGATGCGCAAAACAAACTTTATCTTACTGCTCTTTCTGAAATCGGAAAGGGGAAAAAAGAGACGCATTGGATGTGGTTTATTTTTCCTCAAATTAAAGGATTGGGTAAAAGCGATACTGCAAATCTTTATGCCATTAATGATTTAAAAGAAGCTACAGATTATTTGGAGCATCCTATTTTAGGAAAACATTTGATTGAAATTTCAGAGCTTTTATTAACCTTTAAGATGAAATCGGCTGATGGAATTTTTGGTGACTTAGATGCACGAAAATTACGTTCTTGTATGACTTTATTTTCATTGGTAGAAAATGCAAATCCGATATTTCAGGAAATCTTGGAGGCTTTCTTCTCTGGAGAAACCGATCCGCTTACTTTGTCTATTATTAATTCAACTATAAAATCTGTTGATGAACCGGTTGAAATATAACACGAGTTACAACGATTATTTACATTTAAAAGACACTAATTATAGTGTCTTTTTTTTGTTTATGGCTATACTATTCACTAAAACCAACATCATAAACTGTTTATTTAAAAGTAATTAATCTTAACTTGCATAAAGTTAACCTCAAATCTAAACCAAACCATGAATGAAAAAATCAAAACTTTACAAATTATCCATCTCGCCATTTGTGCAGGAACCATCATCGCTTATTACATTATTGGAGATCTTTCACTTGAAACGCTACATGTACCTGTCATTGATACAGCTTCAATAATATATCTTGCTATTCCGATTCTAGCAATTGTTTTAAGCAATATATTATTTAAAACACAATTAAAGCAGATTGATCCAAAGTTAAAACTCGAAGATAAAATGCCTATATATCAAGCTGCCTCTATTATGCGATGGGCGGTTCTTGAAGGCGCCGCTTTTTTGATTTTAATTTTAAAACCCGATTTTATATTATTTGGAATTCTGATCTTAGTTTATCTGATATTTCTCAGACCTACCACAGAGAGAATTGACAATGATTTATCGAATACAAACAATTAAAAAAACAAAAAGTGCCTTGCAATAAAAGGCACTTTTTTATAGATAAAATTTGAAATTTTTGAATCTATTCTTCTTTCGGTTTCGTTAAGTAATAAACTGGAATTCCAGTTAACATAATTAATACTCCCCAGCCGCAGGTTGAGAATTTTGTAATTAGTAACGAAATACAAATTGCCGACGCTACAACAATATAAAGCATTGGCAAAAATGGATATCCGAATGCTTTATAAGGTCTTTCTGCATCTGGCATCTTTTTTCTTAGAATAAAAATTCCGTAGATGGTCAGAATATAAAAAATCAATACGATGATAATTACAAAATCAAGCAAATCTCCATATTTCCCTGTCAAGCACAAAGCCGAAGCCCAAATACACTGCGCCCAAAGTGCCCAAGCAGGAACGCTCGAACTATTTAAAACAGCTGCTTTTTTGAAAAACAAACCGTCTTTTGCCATTGTATAGTATACTCTCGCACCTGCCATAATTAATCCGTTGTTGCAAGCAAAAGTCGAAATCATAATCATAATTGCGATAATCAAGGCTCCGATATTTCCAAAAATATAATCTGAAGCCACAACTGCAACACGATCGAACTTTGCTGTTGCTATTTCATCAAACGGAACTACAGCCAAATACATAAGATTTGTTACGACATAAAGAGAGGTTACAATAAAAGTTCCTAGAAAAAGACTAAGACCCACATTTCTTTTAGGATTTTTAATTTCACCAGCGATAAAAGTTACACCGTTCCAAGCATCACTAGAGAATAAAGATCCAACCATTGCTGCTGAAATTCCAGAAATTAAGGCTGTTCCACTAATTGGCAACCATGATCCGCTTTCTTTGTCAAATGTTCTTGTGCTCCATCCGTCTGCCCAGTTTGCATCCCAAACAGAAGCTTTCGCAGCAAGGGTTAATCCGAAAACGACTAATCCAAGAAGCGATAAAATTTTAATTATCGTTAAAACGGTTTGCAGAATTTTTCCATTTTTGACTCCTCGACTATTGATAAAAGTTAGAATGATAATAGTTAAAATCGAAACTAGCTGAGCTGCATTCAGTTTAAAAGCTCCTAGTTCGTAAAGAATATTCTCATCACTCAAAGGTTCATACAAATAAGCTGCAAATTTAGAAAAAGCCACTCCTACTGCAGCAATAGTTCCGGTCTGAATAACTGCGAAAAAACTCCAGCCGTACAAAAAGGCAATTAGTTTATTATAGGCTTCTTTCAAGTAAACGTATTGTCCTCCAGCTTTTGGAAACATCGCACTCAATTCGCCATAGCTAACTGCTGCGACAACGGTAATAAATCCGGACAAAAGCCAGATTAGTGTAAGCCATCCTGCCGAGCCTACTTGTCGGGCAATATCGGCACTTACAATGAATATCCCAGATCCAATCATAGAGCCAACCACAAGCATGGTTCCGTCTAAGAGTCCGAGTTCTCTTTTAAAATGTTCTTGGTCGTTTTCTTGCATTTTTATTGGTTTAGGTTGGCTAAAGATATACTTTTTTCTGATTCATTAATATTTACAATTGAGATTTCAGGATTTACAAATCTTTTATCGATTTATTTCCTCAAACCCTCAAGTATAATTCATTTTGTAGTATTTTTACTCAATTATTTAAAATCAAATATTATGAATTCATTTAGGAATGCTGTTGTACTTTTAACTGGAGCTGATGGCGACATAGGAAAAGCTTTCATTGACGAGTTATTAAAACGAGATGTGGCAAAAATATACCTAACAGGAATTAACATAGAGCAACTCTCTACATTAGCATCACATAACCCAGATACTTTATTTCCATCTCTTTTGGATGTGACTGATAGTAATCAAATTAAAATTTTCTGTTCTAGTCATAAGGATATTAACTTATTGATTAACAATGCTGGAATAGAATTAAAATCTGATTTCTTAAATCAAAAAGCACACGAATATGCTCAACTAGAAATGAATATAAATTATATTGGAGTTGTAAATCTTACAAATGAATTGATTCCTACTTTAAAATCAAATTCTAATGCTGCAATAATTAACATTTTATCAATTGCGAGTCTTTGTGTTATTAAAAGATTGTCAACATATTGTGCTTCAAAAATGGCAACACATATTTTTACTCAATCGATAAGAGAAGATTTAAATAAATACAATATTCGAGTTTTCGGAATATATCCTGGATATATCGATTCAAGAATGTCTGCTGATGTTGACTATGATAAAATCTCCCCTGCAACATTGGTTAAAAACATTTGTGATGATATTGACTTAAATAAATTCAACATTTTTCCTGATCCAATGTCCATCGCATTTAAAAATAGCAATAAACTAACTATAGATTATATGTAATACTAATTTAGATTTCAGTTACAGAAAAAGTTATCAAAAAACTTTAAAAAAATTAGAATAATTTTTAATTCTCTATTTTTCTTATTCGATATAATTTTCTTTAATTTTAAAAGAAAAAGAAAATCATGACTTGGGATCCTAAAAAATATAATGAGTTTAAAGAAGAACGTTCTAAACCTTTTGACGATCTAACAAGTCATATTATTGATAAACCCAATCTAAAGGTTATAGATCTCGGATGCGGAACGGGTGAACTTACCCAAAAACTGCATCAAAAACTAACCAATCCGTTTGTTCTTGGCATTGACAATTCTGCCGAAATGTTGGCAAAAGCTCCAGTGCAAGAAAATCTTGAATTTAAAGAAAAAACGATTTTAGAACAAATCGACGACGAAACCAAATGGGATTTGATCTTTTCAAATGCGGCCTTACAATGGATTGATAATCATAATGAACTTTTTCCGCAAATTATCTCGCGAATAAATCCAGGCGGACAATTGGCAGTTCAGATGCCACAGCAAAATGAAAACATCTTGAATAAAATACTTTTAAAACTTGTTCAAGAAGAGCCTTTTGCTACGTATCTCAAACATTGGACACGCCCTTCTCCAATATTGACTTTAGATGATTACGCTAAAATTCTATTCGAAAATGGCGGTACCGATTTGGTTCTCTACGAGAAAGTTTATCCCTTAATTTCTAGTCAAAAGGACGATTTTTTTGACTTTATTTCTGGTTCGGCATTAACTGTTTATCAAGAAAGATTAAAGGAGCAGGAATTTGCAGCATTAACAGCTGAATTCAAAAAAAGAATAGATGCCTATTTCCCTGTCGTTCCATCTATTTACGCATTTAAAAGACTGATTATTTACGCTAAATTTTAATCATACAATCTAATCAAATTCATTACCAATCTTTAACAAAAACGAGATTTACTGTTTTTTGCGTAGCGTATTTTTTTATTGCTTTTTTATCTTCAAAATTGAAGTTAAAGCTCTTTTCTTTTACTTCAAAAACTGCTAAAATCTTGTCTTAAAAAGCAAAACATACTAATAACCAAATAATTAAACAAAACTAAACAAAATAGAAATATTTTTGTTTCAGGATGGCTTTTTATATAAAAATCATAAGATAAATTTTATTATATTTGAGAGAATCATTTTAATAGCATTTATAAACAACAAAATATCTTAACAAGTGTTTAATGTTTACAAAGATCAATTTCCCCGTTTTTCTTTGATTAAATATGCAAAAAACACGAAAAGGAAACTTTTTTATCAACCTACTAATTTTAAGATTATGTCTAAACTGCAAGCTTTAAAAAACTTTCGTTTCCCAAATGTTTTTATCCTTATTTTAATCGTTTTTATTTCCTGTGCATTATTAATCTGCATCAATTTTTTCACGATTAAAATCTTATCTGCCAACAGAGCATATGTCAACGGAGAATCGCATTATTCAAAAGGACAAAAAGACGCATCGAGACATTTGATTACTTATTTATTTACCAAAAACCCGATGCAATGGAAATTGTATCTTGAAGAATTAAAAGTGCCTCAAGGAGATGGCATTGCAAGAATTACACTTTTGAAAGCTGGAGATAATAAGATTGCAAGAAAGGGATTTCTGATTGGAAGAAATAACGAAGATGACCTTGATGACATCATCTGGTTATTTGACAACTTTAAAGACGTAAGTTTTTTATCTAAAGCGATCAAAGAATGGGGAAAAGGAGATAAATTAATTTTTGACTTATTTGTTATTGGACAACAGATCAATGCCAAAATAGAACGCAATTTATTAAGCCCAGAAGATGAAAAAAAATATTTAAACGAAATTAGTGCAATAAGTGACCAATTAACCATTAATCAGCGTAATTTCTCAAATACACTTGGCGAGGGAACTCGAAAAATAAAAGATCTACTCATTATTACAAACATCTTTTTCATTCTGATTATAATCTGCAGTGTTTGTTTGTATTATTCGATAATGGTCAAAAGGTTATTGATTTCAAAAAAAGAAACAGAAGTAAAAAATGAAAATCTTATTATAGTAAATCGCGAATTAGACCGATTTGTCTACAGCGCCTCACATGACTTGAGATCTCCCATTACTTCATTAAAAGGCCTTATTGAAATAACTGCATTGGAAGATGATGTAGAACAAGTTCGAGATTATTTACAAATGATGCATCAAAGTCTTGCCAGACAAGATCAGTTTATTAGTGATATTATTGATTATTCTAAAAATAAAAGAAAAGAAGTAATAATGGAACCGGTAAGCCTGAAAGAATTGTGTAACGAAGCTATTTTACAATTAATGCATATCGAAAATGCTAACAGGATTAAATTCACACAAGAACACTTAGTTGACCAAATTGAAAGTGACGGTCTTCGTTTGAAAATCATTATCAATAACTTGCTTTCAAATGCTATAAAATATGCAGATTGCAGCAAGCAAGAAATGTTTATAACCATAAGAACTTATTTTAGCGAGGGCTTAAATAAAATTGAAGTATCCGATAATGGAATCGGAATTCATGACGATCATAAAGCTAATATTTTTGACATGTATTTTGGAACAAACAAAAACAAAGGTTCTGGATTAGGTTTGTATATCGTAAAAGAAGCAGTTGAAAATATTAGAGGAGATATTTCCGTTTTTTCTGAAAACAGAGTTGGAAGTAAATTTATAGTAACAATACCAAATTCATATGCCGTATAGATCTCAATTTGTAATTATAGAAGACAATCTGATTGATCAATTTGTCACTAAAAAACTGCTTAAAAAAGGGCTCGACATTAATCCTGTTTATATAGCCAATAATGGAAAAGAAGGAATGAACTGGTTACTAAAAAATCAGAATCAAAATCCATTAATTATTCTTTTAGACATTCAGATGCCCATTATGGATGGATTTGAATTTTTGAAAGAATTTGATCAGCTGCCAGAAGATATAAAACAAAATATTGAAATTTTTGTTCTTTCTTCGACTTTAGATAGCGATGAAATCAAGAAAGTAAAAGAAAACAAGTATGTCTCTGATTTCTGGAATAAACCTTTTAGATTAGAGATATTGAAAAGTGTATTTCTCGAAGCTTAATTCAAAACACGGTTTACTTGAGAAAAAGCTCTTGTGTAATATGGTTCTTTTGTTGAAGAAATCATCACGCCGCCGTGAGTAGATGAATGCACAAATTTAATTTCACCATCAACATTTTCAACAACCATACCCACGTGATTTATATGGCGTCTACCATTGGTTCTAAAGAAAATTAAATCACCTTTTTGCGCTTCGTCTGAAGCTACTTTTGTTCCTATTCGAGATTGCTCTATTGAACTTCTCGGAAGTTTAATATCAAAATTGCCAAAAGTACAAAACATTAATCCTGAACAGTCAAAACCTGCTTTTGTTGTTCCGCCTGATCTATACCTCGTGCCTATATTCTCTGTTGCACTTGCGATAAGCTGATCAATTAATACAGAATAATTCCCCGTTCTTACAACAGTAGAATCTCTTTTTATTTCCTGAGTTGCTTCTGCTATTTGACTAGAAGAAACATCAGTCTGAACGTTGGTATCTTGCGATGTTTTTGCAGCTTGGATTGCATCTGCTTTTTCTTTTGGAACACGAATTTTCAGTAAATATCCAACAGGGACTTTTCCTTTAATTGAAGGATTCTGGCGTTCTAACTCTGCAACTGTAATACCATATTCTTTAGAGATGCCATATTTTGTTTCTTTCGACTTCACTTCCCTAATAAGCTCTACATCTGTCGATACCACCTCAGCATTAGTTTCGATTGGTTTTTCATTTACTAAAGCTACATCCGAAGGAATAATAATCTGCTGTCCAATTTTCAGTCCTTCTGTTTCCAAAAGTGGATTTGCTTTCTTTAAATCATCAACAGAAACATTATATTTTTTAGAAATTCCCCAAAGCGTTTCTTTAGAAGCTACTTCATGAGTACCAGAAGTATTAGAAGTGTTATTATTTACTGCAACTTCAACATTTTTAGCCTTTACTTTTTTTGCAGTGCTTTTATTTTTATTCGGGATTAAAAGTGTTGAATTTAGTTTTAATATTTTAGGAGCATTTGGGTTTGCGTCTGCAATGTCTTTTACTTTTACTCCATATTTTTTAGCAATAACAGAAAGATTATCTCCTTGTGAAATTTTGTGCTTAATAAAATTATCCTGCGCCAAAGCTCCTACACTGAAAAAAAACAATACTATTATTAACCTGTAAACCATACTCCCTATTTAAAAGTTTTTACCCTTTTTTTAATGTTATACCATAATCTGAACTCAAAAAAGACAAATATATTGCCTAAAAAGCGAATTTAACTTTTTAATGTAAAAAAACCTGTGTTTTTAACAATTATTTTACCTCGAATTAACAGTCTCTGCATAAAAATTAATCCAACTTTTTGAAAGGCAGTTTTTTACAAAACATATATTTTTTTATTAAATTTAACCTAATAAAAAACCTAGATATTTTGAAAAATCTATTCTATCTCATCATTTTCTTTCCTTTTATTACAAATGCGCAAATTATAAAGGGAACGGTACTCTCTAAAAAAAACAAAACAGCTTTAGAAGACACTAACATTACCAGCATATCAGGAAATTTTGGAACTTTAACGAATAGCAATGGCGAATTTACCTTAAAATTGTCCTCTAATTTCAAAGATCAAGATAGTTTACAATTTTCGCATATTGGATTTATTATCACAAAAATCGCTTTAAGTGATTTAAAAAAAGTAGACTTCAAAATTTTTCTTGAAGAAACTATAGAAAATTTAAAAGGCTTAGTTATTAATAAAAATCACAAATTAAGATTAAAATCTAAACTGAACACAACCAAATTAGCTCCTTTACAATATAGAATTACCTCTTTTGGATCAATTTTACAAGACAGCAAAATTTATATTATAGGCGGAGATGCAAGCTATAAAACAGATCCTTGGGAAAAAGTCAAACGAGAACGGCCGGATTTTACTTTAAAAGATTACCTCAGAGAAATTCGCAATAATCCAAATTATTTCTCTTATAAAGAAAAATTACTGGTATACGACATACAAAATAATTCTTGGGAAGAATCAAATCTAAAATTCAAAAAAAGAGCTTATCATAATCTTAATTATTACGACGGTAAAATTTATATTTTAGGAGGAAAAAAAATTTCTGACAATGGAATTTTTGAATACCTTCAAAATGAGATTGAGGTATTTGACACTAAAAAGCAAAGTATTACAATTGATAAAACAAATCCACATCAAGCATCTAATGCTGCTTCATTTACTTACAATGACAATATAATTGTAATTGGAGGTTCAATAAAAATGAATGATAAAGACAAGAAGACATTTACAAATAAAGTACATCTATACAACATCACTTCTGGCTATTGGTATGAGCTTGCAAGTATGCCTGTTGCCAAAGAAACTTCGGGCGTTCTAATAGGTGATAAAATTTATTTAATTGGAGGAAACAACGACACCCCTTTATCTCAAATTGAAACCTTTGATCTAAAAACTGAAAAATGGCAGACTGAAGGAGAATTATTTACAGGATTAGAAAAACCAGCTGTAACCTTTCATGAAAATATAATTTATTTTTTTGAAAACAATCAGGTATATCTTTATGATATTAAAACAAAACAATTGAAAGAATATCTGGTTGATATTCAATTAAAAGGCTCTAGTATGCATTATTACAACAACAAATTATACATACTTGGCGGAACTCTTCAAGACGACTTCTCAAACACTCCTTCTCAAAATATTTACAGCATTGACATAGAAGAATTTGACAAAACACAACTCAATCACATCAAAGTTTTATCATCTGGCTTGAGTTTATCTACCGCAAACTAGTAAACCAAATTAATTAATTATAATAAAAAATGCCCTGTAAAAACAGGGCATTTTAAAATATATAAATCTAAAAATTAAGCTTTTCCAGCCGCAATTAAGTTTAATGCAGAACCTGCAACAAACCATCCAATTTGTCCTTCATTATACGTATGGTTAGCCAAAATAATATCTTTGGTGCCATCTGCATGAACAAATTCTAATGTCAATGGTTTTCCTGGAGCAAATTCCGTTAAATCTAAGAAGTTAATAGTATCATCCTCTTGGATTTTATCATAGTCTGCTTCATTTGCAAATGTCAAACCTAAAAGACCTTGCTTTTTAAGGTTTGTTTCGTGGATACGAGCAAAAGATTTCACCAATACCGCTTTAACACCTAAGAAACGAGGCTCCATCGCAGCATGCTCACGAGAAGAACCTTCTCCGTAGTTATGATCTCCAACTACGATAGACGGAACTCCAGCTGCTTTGTATGCACGAGCTACAGCAGGAACAGCATCATATTGTCCAGTTAATTGATTTTTAACTGAGTTTGTTTTTTGATTATAAGCGTTTACTGCACCAATTAGCATATTATTAGAAATATTATCCAAATGTCCGCGGAAGCGCAACCATGGACCTGCCATAGAAATATGGTCGGTTGTACATTTTCCGAAAGCCTTAATCAATAGTTTTGCACCAGTAATATTTTTACCATCCCAAGCATCAAACGGAGCTAATAGTTGCAATCGCTCAGATGTTGGATTGACCACAACTTGCACATTTGAACCATCTGCTGCTGGAGCCTGAAATCCTGGATCTTCAGCGTAGAAACCTTTAGAAGGAAGCTCGTCTCCTGTTGGAGCATCAAGCATAACTTCTTCGCCATCTTCGTTGATTAATGTATCTGTTAATGGATTAAAGCCCAAATCACCAGCAATCGCCATCGCTGTTACCAACTCTGGAGAACCTACAAAAGCTAACGTATTTGGATTACCATCTGCACGTTTTGAGAAGTTACGGTTAAAAGAGTGAACAATTGTATTTCTCTCTTCTTTTTCCGCCCCTTCTCTATCCCACATACCAATACATGGTCCGCAGGCATTAGCAAAAACAGTTGCCCCAATTTTATGGAAAGTATCGATAAATCCGTCTCTTTCTATAGTTGAACGAACTACTTCAGAACCTGGAGTAATGGTAAACTCAGCTTTTGTTTTTAAGTTTTTATCTGCAACTTGTCTTGCTAGAGAAGCTGCACGAGAAATATCTTCGTAAGAAGAGTTGGTACAAGACCCTATTAAACCAACTTGAATTTGTAATGGCCAGTTATTTTTGATTGCTTCTTCTTTCATTTTAGAAATTGGAGTAGCTAAATCTGGCGTAAAAGGTCCATTTAAGTGTGGCTCTAATTTAGACAAATCAATTTCAATAACCTGATCGAAATATTTTTCAGGGTTTGCGTAAACCTCTGGATCTCCTGTTAAATATGGAGCAATTTTATCTGCCGCATCAGCAACATCGGCTCTATTTGTAGAACGCAGGTAACGCCCCATAGAAGCATCATATCCAAAAGTAGAAGTTGTAGCTCCAATTTCGGCTCCCATATTACAAATAGTCCCTTTACCTGTACAAGACATAGAAGTTGCACCTTCTCCAAAATACTCGACAATAGCACCAGTTCCTCCCTTTACAGTCAAAATACCAGCCACCTTAAGAATAACGTCTTTTGGTGCTGTCCATCCTGATAATTTACCAGTTAATTTAACTCCGATAAGTTTAGGAAATTTAAGTTCCCAAGCCATTCCAGACATAACATCTACAGCATCTGCTCCACCAACACCAATAGCCACCATTCCTAAACCACCTGCATTTACAGTATGAGAATCGGTACCAATCATCATTCCGCCAGGGAAAGCATAATTTTCAAGTACCACTTGGTGAATAATTCCAGCTCCTGGCTTCCAAAAACCTATTCCGTATTTATTAGAAACAGAAGATAAGAAATCAAAAACCTCATTACTTTGTGTTTTTGCTCTAGCCAAATCGGTTGCAGCATCTACTTTTGCCTGAATCAAGTGATCACAGTGAACCGTTGTTGGTACTGCCACTTTAGATTTTCCTGCATGCATAAACTGCAATAATGCCATTTGTGCCGTTGCATCTTGACACGCAACACGATCTGGTGCGAAATCAACATAATCAACTCCTCTGCCAAACGCCTTTGTCGGATTTCCATCCCAAAGGTGGTTGTATAAAATTTTCTCTGTCAAAGTAAGTGGACGTCCAACAATCTCTCGTGCTTTATCAACACGATTTGGCATGTTTTCGTACACTTTTTTAATCATTTCGATATCAAAAGCCATAAGTTCTATATTATTTTTTGTTTTTTTATTTTATTTTGAACATGACAAGTTACAAAAAATAGGAGAGTTAAAAAAGAAAAAGCCCGAGTTTATCGCTCGGGCTTTTGATATATTAATAATCGTAAGATTACATTACTAACGATTTATTAGAAGGTGCAAACTTAGTCAAGTTAATACCTTCAACCGCAGTTGTATATTCTGCTAATGTTGGAGTTCTTCCTAAAATTGTAGACAAAACTACAACTGGTGTAGAAGAAAGCAATGATTCTCCTTTTTTACCTTCTTTGTCTTCTACAACTCTACCTTGGAAAAGACGAGTTGAAGTTGCCATTACAGTATCTCCTTTTGCTGCTTTTTCTTGGTTACCCATACAAAGGTTACATCCTGGACGCTCTAAATACAACATGTTTTCGTATTCTGTACGCGCAGCACCTTTTGGAGCATTATCGTCGAATTCAAAACCAGAATATCTTTGTAGAACTTCCCAGTCACCTTCTGCTTTCAACTCATCAACAATGTTATAAGTTGGAGGAGCAACTACAAGAGGAGCATTAAATTCTACTTTTCCTGCTTGTGCCTCTACGTTTTTCAACATTTGAGCAAGGATTTTCATATCTCCTTTGTGAACCATACAAGAACCAATAAATCCAAGATCTACTTTTTTCTCTCCACCGTAAAAAGATAATGGTCTAATTGTATCGTGAGTATAACGTTTAGAAACATCAGCATTATTCACGTCTGGATCGGCAATCATTGGCTCAGCAATTTGATCAAGATCAACTACAACTTCAGCATAATATTTAGCATTTGCATCTGGAGTTAAAGCTGGTTTCTCTGCCGATTTAATTTCAGCAATTCTCTTATCAGCTTTATTGATCAATCCTTGAAGAACGTGTTTCTCGTTATCCATACCTTTGTCTATCATAATTTGGATTCTGCCTTTAGCAATTTCCAATGATTCGATTAAAGTATCATCTTCAGAAATACAGATAGAAGCTTTAGCTTTCATCTCTGCAGTCCAGTCTGTAAATGTAAAGGCTTGGTCAGCAGTAAGTGTTCCAATGTGAACCTCAATGATTCTTCCTTGGAATACATTTTCTCCTCCAAATTGGTGAAGCATTTGAGCTTGAGTAGCATGAACAACATCACGGAAGTCCATATACCCTTTCATGTCTCCTTTGAAAGTAACTTTTACAGATTCTGGAATTGGCATTGAAGCTTCTCCAGTAGCCAATGCAAGAGCAACAGTTCCTGAGTCAGCACCAAAAGCAACACCTTTTGACATTCTTGTATGAGAGTCACCACCAATAATGATTGCCCACTCGTCGATAGTAATATCGTTAAGTACTTTATGGATAACGTCAGTCATTGCATGATAAACGCCTTTTGGGTCACGAGCCGTGATCAAACCAAAATCGTTCATGAATTTCATCAATTTAGGAATATTAGCTTGTGCTTTTTTATCCCAAACCGAAGCAGTATGACAACCTGATTGGTAAGCACCGTCAACGATTGGCGAAATCACAGTAGCCGCCATAGATTCTAATTCCTGAGCAGTCATTAAACCCGTAGTATCTTGAGACCCTACAATGTTAACTTCTACACGAACATCAGAACCAGCGTGCAATACTTTACCTGGAGCAATACCAACAGCATTTTTGTTGAAGATTTTTTCTACTGCTGTAAGACCTTGTCCTTCGTGAGAAACCTCTTTTGAAGGAGCATATACTAACGGAGCTTCAACGTCTAAAACTTTAGCAGCTAATGTTTGAAGTTTTTTACCAAATACGATAGCATAAGAACCACCCGCTTTGATAAATTCCATTTTTTGAGGAGTAAATGCTTTAGAAATGTCGATCAATTCCTGATCTCCATTATAAAGTTTTTTCTCTTTAATATTGATAGTTAAAACAGTTCCTGTAGCAACAGAATACGTTTGCTCCAGAATTGGTTCGTCATTTTCGTTACGAATAACATTTCCTTCTGCATCAACTTTTTTAACCCAGTTTTTAAGGTCTAAACCAATACCACCAGTAACGTCTACAGTTGTTAGGAAAATTGGAGAAATTCCGTTTGTTCCACCAACAATTGGAGCGATGTTTACGAATGGAATATAAGGGCTTGACTGCTTTCCTGTCCAAAGTGCCACGTTATTAACACCTGACATTCTTGAAGAACCCACACCCATTGTTCCTTTTTCAGCGATCAACATTACGCTTTTATCTGGATGCTGTGCTTGTAACGCTTTAATTTCTTGTTGCGCTTGAGGAGTAATCATGCACTGACCATGAAGTTCACGATCTGAACGAGAGTGCGCTTGATTACCCGGAGAAAGTAAATCTGTTGAAATATCACCTTCACCAGCAATAAAAGTAACCACTTTAATTTCGTCTGCTACTTCTGGAAGTTTTGTAAAAAACTCAGCTTGAGCATAACTTTCAAGGATTTCTTTTGCAATTTCATTATCATTTTTGAATGCCTCTACCAAACGATCTGTATCTGCTTCGTAAAGGAAAACTTGTGTTTTTAGTACTTTCGCTGCTTCTTTTGCAATTGCAGCGTCATTACCTAAAGCTAAATCAAGTAATACTTCGATAGATGGTCCACCTTTCATGTGTGAAAGCAACTCAAAAGCAAAAGCTGGAGTAATTTCTTTTACTATTGATTGACCTAAAATAATTTCTTTTAAAAACTTAGCTTTTTCACCTGCTGCACTTGTCGTACCTGGTAAAGTATTGTAAATAAAAAACTTAAGAGAGTCTTCGCGATATGCGTTATCAACATCTTTAATTTGAGAAATGATTTCGCTTAATAATTCAGCTCCGTCAATTGGTTTTGGGTGCAACCCTTGATTTTTTCTTTCTTCAATTTCTTGAAGGTAATCCTGATAAATATTCATAATAAAAGCGGATTTATTTTTTTGAGGCAAATTTAAGCATTAAAGACGATAATTAAAAAAAATTTAATAGAACTAGCCTTTTGAAAAATTATTATTGCTAAAAAACGATTTTCACTGCTTGTTTTTACCAAAAACTCAATTTTATATTAAAATAATGAATTATTAACATTTAAAAATCCTTTCTTTAACAAAGTCGAAATTTGATGTTATAAAGGAAGTGAGATTTTACCTCTATTTTCACAAAGAATCTTTCTAAATAAGTAATTATAACGTTATAGTTGGGATTTAAAACGTCATCTTGAAAAGCTTTTTCGAGTCTCTGAAAACAAAAAATCCTGACAATAAATTGTCAGGATTACTATAAATGCAAATTTTAGATTTTACATTAGTTTTTTAATAATTGCCTCTTCTGTTATACCTTCAGCATCTGCTTTATAATTCTTTATAATTCTATGACGAAGAATTCCTGTTGCTACTGCCTGTACATCTTCAATATCTGGCGAGAACTTACCATTAAAAGCTGCATGCGCTTTTGCTGCTAGAATTAAATTCTGTGAAGCTCGTGGCCCTGCTCCCCAATCTAAATAATTTTTCACAAAGTCATTAGTCAAAGAATTGTCTGGACGAGTTTTACTTACCAAAGTCACTGCATATTCAATAACGTTATCTGCAACTGGAATTCTACGAATCAGGTGCTGAAAATCGATAATTTCCTGAGCATTAAATAACGGATTAATTTCTGTTTTAACATCAGAAGTTGTTCGTTTAACGACCTGAACTTCTTCTTCAAAAGTTGGATATTCTAATTTGATAGCAAACATAAAGCGGTCTAACTGCGCTTCTGGCAAAGGATAAGTTCCTTCCTGCTCAATAGGGTTTTGAGTTGCCAAAACAAAATAAGGCAAATCTAATTTATGATGTTGTCCTGCAATCGTAACCGATCTTTCCTGCATAGCTTCAAGCAGAGCAGCTTGTGTTTTTGGAGGTGTTCTGTTTATCTCGTCAGCCAAAATAATATTAGAGAAAATTGGACCTTTAATGAACTTAAAATTCCTATTCTCATCCAAAATTTCGCTTCCTAAAATATCCGAAGGCATTAAATCTGGCGTAAACTGAATTCTCTTAAAATCTAGACCTAAAGCCTGAGACAGAGTATTTATCATTAAGGTTTTTGCCAAACCAGGAACTCCAATTAAAAGTGCGTGTCCCCCAGAAAATATACAAAGTAAAATTTGATCTACAACGGCATCTTGCCCTACAATGATTTTCGCTATTTCTTTTTTTAATTCGTTTCTTTTTTGAACTAAATTGTGAATTGCTGCTACGTCAGACATTTATGAATGTATTTAAAATTAAAAAGAGTTAATTCTATGAAATCATAAAACTAACTCTTTTTATTTATTTATTAAAACTTATTTTTTCAGCCAGTTGTTCGCAAAAGAACAATCTTTATATTCTCCAATGATCTTGATGTAAGTATCTTTAATTTTAGTATCAAACCATTTTGCAATTGCATTAATTTGTTTTTCTTTTAATGCCAATTCTTTAATCTTAGTATAATCCTTAGCATAATCAGCTGTATGCTCATCAATTCTGTTTGTAACCGTAATTAACTTATACGTTTTTTTACCTTTATCATCTGTATTTAAAAGTGGCTGAGAAACTTCATCTCCTTTTAAATTTGAAACTTGGCTATATAAAGTCGGATCCATTTTAGTCAACTCAAAACGAGTATCTTGTGTTGTTGGATTCACCAATGTCCCACCGTTTGTTCTAGTTTCCTTCTCGTCAGATTCTGTTCTTGCTGCTTCAGCAAAAGTCACTTCTTTATTAATGATTTTATTTCTAATATTGGTAATTCTTTCTTTTGCTTCTTTTAGAGCCGCTTCTGACACGGTTGGAGAAATCAAGATATGACGAAGCTCAACTTCCTGTCCTTTAATTTTTTCCACCATGATAATATGGTATCCAAAAGTCGTTTCAAATGGCTCCGAAATTTCTCCCGCCTGTAAACTAAACGCGACATCTTTAAATTCTTTGACAAAAGGAGTTCTTCTTGTCATTTTGTAGTATCCCCCATTTGGAGAAGATCCTGGATCTTGAGAATATAAAACTGCCTTTGTAGCAAAACTAGATCCCTCAAGAACATCTTTTCTTATCGCATTTAATCTATCGATAACTTTCTGTTTGTCTTCTTTAGAAATTTTAGGCTCTACCACAATTTGTGCTACCTCCATTTCGGCACCAAACGTTGGCAATTCATCTTTTGGAATTTTCTTGAAGAAATTTCGAACTTCCTCTGGAGTGATCTCAACATCTTTAATAATCTTATCTCTCATCTCTGAAGCTAGCTTTTGCTCCTTCAAGATATCTGCAAAATAAGTTTTAAATTCTTCTACAGAACTTTTTTTATAGTATTCAACTACTTTATTGATATCACCAACTTGCTGTGTCATATAGTTTAGACGCTCGTCCATCATACTTCTAACTTCAGCATCACTCACAATAATACTATCTTGAATAGCTTGGTGAGCATATAATTTGTCTTCTAAAAGTTTACCAAGCATTTGGCATCTTGTAATATCTTTTATAGATCCACCTTGAGCAGTAATTTCTAAAAATCCTTTATCGATATCAGAATCTAAAACAATATAATCTCCTACTGTCGCAATAATTCCATCGATTTTCAATTTTCCGCCAGAAGGAGCTTCAACTGGTTTTTGAGCTACAACATCAGGAATAATTTCTTGCGCTGTGATAATTGGAGTAAAAAAAAGAAAAAAACAAATTGTTAGTGCAAACTTGAAATCAATTGTTTTTAGCTGTAATTTTTTTAATAACATTATTTTAATTTTTATTTGAATGTAAGCCTGTTTTAGATAATCCCTCTGAAATTATGTATGTTCAACTTAAACATAAATAATTAAAGTATAGTTCTTTCGTAACTTATAACGAACAAAAATAACAATTCAATTACATAATCCAACTATCCGATATACTATTAACAAAAAATTATAGGATAGTTCGTTACACTCAAACAAAATGAGCCATTTTCATTTTCTTAATTTAATGAAAGACAAATTTTTAAGTTGGTTTCAAATTTTAAATTGAAGAGCTAAATAAACTCTTAATTATTAGCACTCTAAAAAAAGTTCTCAACACTACAACGCTTTTGCAACGAGCATTCTTCTCGCAAAATAAAGTTATATCAAAAAAAAAAATACTTTAGATAGGTAATTAATAATTTACAGTAAAAAAAACAATAACATCCATCTTTTCAGACCTAAATTTCATCAATTACAAAACTTACTATTTAACTAAACTAATTATGGGATTCGAATGTAAACGTTCTAAATGATTGGGTTAACTAAGTCAACAGTTCAGTATTTGGCTTTGCTTGTTACTACAAAATGAATGATCCTATTATCAGAAATAATTTGGAAATTAAGACGTTTAGCAAGAAAGATGGATTCAGACCAACTTGGCAAATACTCAAATTAAAGATTTCACCTGAAACCCAACTTGGTACTCGACAACTCAAGCCGATAAATGCGTAAAAATACAATGTCCCTCAAAAGGATGTTCAATTTGGTCAATTAATCAGTAATTTTAAAAATGACTACTTATGGCTGTTGAAAAACAGCCTTATTTTTTCTAAAAAGCCATCTAATGATAAAGACTTCCCAAATTTAAGAAGTGAATATTTTTATAAAGCCGTATTTAATAGTACTTTTGCAACCTATTTATACGAAATATGAGCTTTTTAAAAGAAATACAACGCAGAAGAACATTTGGAATTATCTCGCATCCCGATGCTGGTAAAACTACATTAACGGAAAAATTACTGTTATTTGGAGGGGCTATTCAGGAAGCTGGAGCGGTAAAAAATAATAAAATTAAAAAAGGAGCAACGAGTGACTTTATGGAAATCGAACGCCAAAGAGGTATCTCGGTTTCTACTTCTGTACTTGCTTTTAATTATAAAGATAAAAAAATCAATATCCTGGATACTCCTGGACACAAGGATTTTGCCGAAGATACTTTTAGAACTTTAACTGCTGTTGATAGTGTAATTGTTGTAATTGACGTTGCAAAAGGGGTTGAGGAACAAACTGAAAAATTGGTTGCAGTTTGTAGAATGCGTAACATTCCGATGATTGTTTTCATCAATAAATTAGATCGTGAAGGTAAGGATGCTTTCGATCTAATGGATGAAGTAGAACAAAAATTAGGTTTAAAAGTTACGCCTTTAAGTTTCCCAATCGGAATGGGTTATGATTTCCAAGGAATTTACAATCTTTGGGAAGAAAACATTAACCTTTTTAGCGGAGACAGCCGTAAAAACATTGAAGAAACAATTGCGTTTTCTGATGTTCAAAACAATCCGGAATTAGATAAAATTGTTGGTGAAAAAGCAGCTAATAAACTTCGTGAAGAATTAGAATTGATTGACGAAGTATATCCAAAGTTTGAACGTCAAGATTATTTAGATGGAAAAATTCAGCCCGTATTCTTTGGTTCTGCTTTGAATAATTTTGGTGTTCGTGAATTGTTAGATTGTTTCATTACAATTGCACCATCTCCAAGACCAAAAGATTCTGAAACTCGTACAGTTGAACCTACTGAAGAGAAAATGACTGGATTTGTTTTCAAAATCCACGCTAATATGGATCCTAAACACCGTGACCGTTTGGCCTTCATCAAAATCGTTTCTGGAACTTTCGAAAGAAACAAACCTTATTATCACGTTCGCCAAAAGAAAAATTTAAAATTCTCAAGTCCGAATGCCTTTTTCGCTGAGAAAAAAGAAATCGTTGATATTTCTTATCCAGGTGATATTGTCGGTTTGCACGATACAGGAAACTTTAAAATTGGAGATACTTTAACTGAAGGTGAAATAATGAGTTTCAAAGGAATTCCTAGTTTCTCTCCAGAGCACTTTAGATACATCAATAATGCTGATCCAATGAAAGCGAAACAATTGGAAAAAGGAGTTGACCAGTTAATGGATGAAGGAGTCGCTCAGTTGTTTACTTTAGAAATGAACAACCGTAAAGTTATCGGAACTGTTGGTGCACTTCAGTATGAGGTAATTCAATACCGTTTGGAGCACGAATATGGTGCAAAATGTACATACGAAAACTTCCCTGTACATAAAGCTTGCTGGGTAAAACCTGATGATGCTAAAAATGAAGAATTCAAAGAATTTAAACGTATCAAGCAAAAATTCTTGGCTCACGATAAATACGGACAATTGGTTTTCTTAGCTGATTCTGATTTTACAATTCAGATGACACAAAGCAAATATCCAACTGTGAAATTGTATTTTACATCCGAGTTTGATTAAATGAACTTTCTTTAGATAAAAAAACAAAAAGGCTGTCAAATTTTATTTAGACAGCCTTTTTTCATTTACATTCCCCAATATGTAAATTTGAATATTACTTAGTATAATTAATTCCTAATCCGCCGGCAATATATATTCTGTTAAGTTCTTCTGAACCAACGATTATATTTTTCATTAAAATATTATTTTTAACTGATTTCACATCAAAGGATATCACTTTTGAAAGGTAATAATCATTAGCCGTGATTGTAACCATTAACGTTTTACTATTCTTTAGAACCTTGGATTCTATAGAAAACTCTCCTGTTTTATAATTTACTTTTGCAGGATTTTGAGAACCACTAAAAGCAATCATTAAATTAGAATAAGTTTCTCTATCAAAAGGTTTATTGCTTTTTGCCTCTAATAATTTTCCTTTAATTATTATTGAAACTTCTTCATTTTGAGTTTGACTGTAAGCTACTTTACCTACTTTATATGCATTTGGTTTCGAACAGCTAATTTCTGTTTTAATAGGTTCTTTTTCTTGTGCTGCAAGATTTGATGCCAACAAAACAGATGCAGCAATTGTCGCATACTTTAAAGTATTGATTTTAGAAGTTTCATTATAAACAAATTCCTCTTCCAACTGCTTCGTTTTTAATCGTGCGCAGATATTTTTATCCTTATTTTCATTAATAAACTTAGCTACTTCTGAATTTGTCTTTTTACTCAAATCGATAACATTCTTCATACATGAATTACAGAATGAACCCTGTGAGTTTGGAATCATTTTATCAAAATTTTCAGAACAAGGAGTTGCAATTTCTAAGGTGAATTTCTTTTTCATACTCTATTATATATAAGTTAAAAACTTTCGAGAAGCTTATTATTTATATAGAGTATTGATTTTATAAAAAGGTTGGGAGAACAAAAAAAAAATTAATGCTCAGTATAAAGATCTCATTTTTACACATAAAAAAAGCGCTAATACTTAAATTAGCGCTTTTTTATAATTTGAATTAATCAACCTTACTAAGTCATTATATTTCAAAATTTAATCTTTTTTAGGCTATAGCAAGTTAAACAAATACTTTCTTGAAAAGAAAATTACCCGACTAAAGTAAATTAAATCCGATAAAATACTCTTTTTTCCATAAGCCATAAAAAAAGCCCCTTAAAAAAGGGGCTTTTAAAAATTTATGCTTGTCCAGTTGGACCAAAATTAAGCGGAATTGGTGCTTGTTCCGTTTCTTTGATTTCGCCATGAGCTGCCTCAAATCTATGGATATTTTCACCTATTGCTTTTAATAATCTTTTAGCATGTTGTGGTGTCAAGACAATTCTTGACTTTACCTTGGCTTTAGGAATACCTGGCATAATGCTTACAAAATCTAAAACAAACTCTGATGATGAGTGATTGATAATTGCAAGATTAGAATAAATTCCTTCTGCAATAGTTTCATCCAACTCAATATTAATTTGCTCTTGTTGTTGTTTCGGATTACTCATAGTTTCCTAATTAATAAATGTATTCTTCTTTATTAGCCATCATTTCGTTGTAATCATCTTTAGATCCTACGATAGTGTTATCGTACTCTCTCATACCAGTTCCCGCAGGAATTCTGTGTCCAACAATTACATTTTCTTTTAATCCTTCTAGATCATCTACTTTACCAGCTACTGCAGCTTCGTTAAGTACTTTCGTTGTCTCCTGGAATGAAGCCGCAGAAATGAATGATTTAGTTTGTAACGAAGCTCTTGTAATACCTTGTAAAACTGGCGTTGCAGTTGCAGTAATTACGTCTCTTGCTACAACAAGATTTTTATCTGTACGTTTCAATAATGAATTTTCATCACGCAATTCACGAGGTGTAATGATCTGACCTGGCTTTAATACTGAAGAATCTCCAGCATCTTCTACCACTTTCATACCGTACAATTTATCGTTTTGAACGATAAAATCTTTAGTATGAATTAATTGATCTTCTAAGAATAAAGTATCTCCTGGATCCTCAACTCTTACTTTACGCATCATTTGACGAATTACAACCTCAAAGTGCTTATCATTAATTTTTACCCCTTGTAAACGGTAAACCTCTTGAATTTCATTTACCAAGTACTGTTGAACAGCAGCTGGACCTTGAATTCTCAAGATATCATCTGGTGTAATTGCACCATCAGACAATGGAACTCCCGCTCTTACGAAGTCATTCTCTTGTACTAAGATTTGGCTAGAAAGTTTAACTAAATACTTTTTAATCTCACCAAATTTAGACTCAATAACGATCTCACGATTACCTCTTTTGATTTTACCGAAAGATACAACTCCATCAATTTCAGATACAACTGCTGGGTTTGAAGGGTTACGAGCCTCAAGAAGCTCAGTAATTCTTGGTAAACCTCCCGTGATATCGCCTGCTTTAGAAGAACGACGTGGGATTTTTACTAATACTTTACCTGCTTTAATTTTCTCGCCATTTTCAACCATTAAGTGTGCACCTACTGGTAAGTTGTAAGAACGAATCAATTCACCTTCTTTACCATAAACTAATAAAGTTGGGATTAATTTTTTGTTTCTAGCCTCAGAAATTACTTTTTCCTGGAAACCAGTCTGCTCATCGATCTCAACCATGAACGATTGTCCTTGCTCTAAATCCTCGTAAGCAATCTTACCTGTAAACTCAGAAACAATTACACCGTTATATGGATCCCATTTACAGATTACAGTTCCTTTTGCTACAGTTTCTCCATCTCCAACGAAGATACTAGAACCGTAAGGAATGTTATGTGTATTTAAAACAATTCCAGTTTTCTCGTCAACTAATTTTAACTCAGTTGAACGTGAAACTACGATATCAACAGAGTTTCCTTCTCCATCTTCACCTTTAACTGTTTTTAAATCTTCAATTTCAAGTCTACCTGCGAATCTTGTAACAATACTAGACTCTTCAGAAATACCTCCAGCAACCCCTCCAACGTGGAACGTACGAAGTGTTAACTGTGTACCTGGCTCTCCAATAGACTGAGCTGCAATAACTCCGACAGCTTCACCTCTTTGTGTCATTTTTCCAGTAGCTAAGTTTCTACCGTAACATTTAGCACAAATACCTTTTAAAGCTTCACAAGTTAATGGAGATCTAACTTCTACTTTTTCAACTGGAGAAGCTTCGATAGTTCTCATAATTGCTTCAGTAATTTGCTCTCCAGATTTAACCATTACTTCGTTAGTAAGAGGATTGATAACGTCTTGTAATGCAACACGTCCTAAAATCCTCTCTCCTAAAGATTCAACGATTTCCTCATTTTTCTTCAATGCCGCAACTTCAACACCTCTTAAAGTTCCACAATCTTCGATGTTAACAATAACATCTTGAGAAACGTCATGAAGTCTTCTTGTCAAGTAACCAGCATCGGCCGTTTTAAGAGCCGTATCCGCAAGACCTTTACGAGCACCGTGAGTAGAAATGAAGTACTCAAGGATCGAAAGACCTTCCTTAAAGTTAGAAAGAATCGGGTTTTCAATAATCTCACCACCACCAGCAGTAGATTTTTTAGGCTTAGCCATCAAACCACGCATACCAGTTAACTGACGAATCTGTTCCTTAGAACCCCTCGCCCCAGAGTCAAGCATCATATATACAGAGTTGAAACCTTGTTGGTCTTCTCTAATATTTTTCATTGCTAACTCTGTTAACTGAGCATTTGCTGAAGTCCATACGTCAATAACTTGGTTGTAACGCTCGTTATTTGTGATAAGACCCATGTTATAGTTAGTTGAGATACCTTCAACTTGCTCTCTAGCATCTGCAATTAACTTCGTTTTTTGTTCTGGGATTCTAATATCACCTAAAGAGAATGATAAACCTCCTCTAAATGCGAATTTATAACCCATATCTTTCATATTATCCAAGAAAGCTGCCGTTGTAGGTACATCAGTCACACTTAAAATGTGTCCGATAATATCTCTAAGGTTTTTCTTTGTTAATACGTCATTGATATATCCAGCTGCTTCAGGTACTACTTCGTTAAATAATACACGTCCTGCAGTTGTTTGAATAATTTTGTACACTAATTCTCCAGCGTCATTAAAATCTTTTGCTCTAATTTTCACACGAGCATTCAATTCTAATCTTCCTTCGTTTAATGCAATGTTTACTTCTTCAGCAGAATAGAAAGTCAAATCTTGACCTAAAATAATGTGATCTTCTGTAGAAATACGCTCTTTGGTCATATAGTATAGACCCAACACCATGTCCTGAGAAGGTACAGTAATTGGAGCACCATTTGCAGGGTTCAAGATATTGTGAGAAGCCAGCATTAATAATTGCGCCTCTAAAATAGCCTCTGGTCCTAATGGTAAGTGAACCGCCATCTGGTCACCATCGAAATCGGCGTTGAATGCCGTACATACTAATGGGTGTAACTGGATCGCTTTTCCTTCAATTAATTTTGGCTGGAAAGCCTGAATACCAAGTCTGTGCAAAGTAGGAGCACGGTTCAGTAATACTGGGTGTCCTTTAATTACGTTTTCTAAAATATCCCAAACTACCGGCTCTTTTTTGTCAATGATTTTCTTAGCAGATTTTACTGTTTTAACAATACCTCTTTCAATCAATTTACGGATAACGAAAGGTTTGTATAATTCAGAAGCCATATCTTTTGGCAATCCGCACTCATATAATTTTAGCTCTGGACCAACAACAATTACCGAACGAGCAGAATAATCCACACGTTTACCAAGTAAGTTTTGACGAAAACGTCCTTGCTTACCTTTTAATGAGTCAGATAATGATTTTAATGGTCTGTTAGATTCTGTTTTAACAGCAGAAGCTTTACGAGTGTTATCGAATAATGAATCTACAGATTCTTGCAACATACGTTTCTCGTTTCTTAAGATAACTTCTGGAGCTTTAATCTCCATCAATCTTTTCAAACGGTTGTTACGGATGATTACACGACGATATAAATCGTTCAAATCTGAAGTTGCAAAACGACCTCCATCAAGTGGCACAAGCGGACGTAATTCTGGCGGGATAACTGGAACCACTTTCATGATCATCCATTCTGGACGGTTTTCGCGGTTTTCGTTAGACTCACGGAAAGATTCAACAACTTGTAGTCTTTTTAAAGCTTCAGTTTTTCTTTGTTTTGAAGTCTCGTTGTTAGCGCTGTGTCTTAATTCATAAGACAAAGCATCTAAGTCAATACGAGCTAATAAATCCATAATACACTCTGCTCCCATTTTGGCAACAAATTTATTTGGATCTAAATCATCTAAATATTGGTTTTCTTGTGGAAGAGTATCTAAAATGTTTAAGTATTCTTCTTCAGTTAAGAAATCAAGTCTTTGTAAAGATTCTCCATCTGCATTTTTAGCAATACCAGCTTGAATTACCACGTATCTTTCGTAGTAAATGATCATATCTAATTTCTTAGATGGAAGACCAAGGATATAACCAATTTTGTTTGGAAGAGAACGGAAGTACCAGATATGAGCAATTGGCACAACAAGGTTGATGTGTCCTACTCTATCACGACGTACTTTTTTCTCAGTAACTTCAACACCACAACGGTCACAGATGATACCTTTGTAACGAATTCTTTTATACTTACCACAAGCACATTCGAAATCCTTTACTGGTCCGAAGATTCTTTCGCAGAAAAGTCCGTCACGCTCTGGTTTGTGAGTTCTATAGTTAATAGTTTCTGGCTTTAAAACCTCTCCTCTCGATTCTTTCAAGATAGATTCTGGTGAAGCCAATCCAATAGAAATTTTGTTAAATCTTTTTACTGGATTCTTATCTTTATTATTGTTTCTGTTATTCATCATAGTTTTTACTATTGATTTATTTGCAATTAAAAAATTGAATTTAGATTTATAATCTACTCTTAAAAAAATAAGAGTTAATCATTCAGCTACTACCTCGGGTTACTTCTCTAAACTTCAAATCCTTATTTGAAGTGCTAGTTATAAAATGCCTTGCATTGTTATAAAAAATCGGAACGGGTTACGGGTATAAATCTTTAAAAACTTATTATAAATATGAATGTAGAGACGTGATTAATCACGTCTCTACATTTTTTATTATTCTTCCAAACGAAGATCTAAACCTAGACCTTTCAATTCGTGCATTAATACATTGAATGATTCTGGTAAACCTGGTTCTGGCATAGTTTCACCCTTAACGATAGCTTCGTAAGTTTTAGCTCTACCAATAACGTCATCAGACTTAACAGTTAAAATTTCACGTAGTGTACTAGAAGCTCCATAAGCCTCAAGTGCCCAAACCTCCATCTCTCCAAAACGCTGACCTCCAAATTGAGCCTTACCTCCAAGTGGCTGTTGCGTAATTAATGAGTATGGTCCGATAGAACGTGCGTGCATCTTATCATCAACCATATGTCCTAATTTAAGCATGTAAATTACACCCACAGTTGCTTTTTGTGCAAAACGCTCACCAGTTCCACCATCATAAAGATAAGTATGTCCAAAACGTGGTACGTTAGCTTCATCAGTCAAAGCATTGATCTCGTCAAGAGAAGCACCGTCAAAAATTGGAGTAGCAAATTTTCTACCCAAGTTCATACCAGCCCATCCAAGAACAGTCTCATAAATCTGACCAATGTTCATACGTGAAGGCACCCCTAGTGGATTCAATACGATATCTACTGGTGTTCCATCTTCTAAGAATGGCATATCTTCGTGACGAACGATTCTAGCAACAATACCTTTGTTACCGTGACGTCCCGCCATTTTATCACCAACTTTTAACTTACGTTTTTTAGCGATATAGATTTTAGCCAATTTCAAGATTCCAGATGGTAATTCATCTCCAACTGTAATAGTGAATTTCTCTCTTCTTAAAGCTCCTTGTAAGTCGTTCAGCTTAATTTTATAGTTATGAATTAAATCATTAACCATTTTATTAGTAGCGTCATCAGCAACCCATTGACCTTTGCTTAAGTGAGCAAAATCTTCTACTGCGTAAAGCATTTTTTGAGTATATTTTTTACCTTTTGGCAAAACTTCTTCACCCAAATCATTCATTACACCTTGAGATGTTTTTCCGTTAACGATCAAGAATAATTTTTCAACCAATCTGTCTTTTAATTCAACAAATTTAGTTTCAAACTCCATTTCTAAAGCGCCTAAAGCATCTTTATCCTGAGTACGTTTACGTTTATCTTTTACGGCTCTTGCAAATAACTTTTTGTCAAGAACTACACCATGTAAAGATGGAGAAGCTTTTAATGAAGCATCTTTTACATCACCTGCTTTATCTCCAAAGATTGCACGAAGCAATTTCTCCTCTGGAGTAGGATCTGATTCTCCTTTTGGTGTAATTTTTCCGATCAAAATGTCGCCAGGTTTAACCTCTGCTCCAATTCTAATCATACCGTTTTCATCTAAATCTTTAGTAGCTTCTTCAGAAACGTTAGGAATATCGTTTGTTAACTCTTCGTTTCCTAACTTAGTATCTCTAACCTCTAATGAATAATCATCAACGTGGATAGAAGTAAAAATATCATCACGAACTACTTTCTCAGAAATTACAATCGCATCCTCGAAGTTGTACCCTTTCCATGGCATGAACGCAACTTTTAAGTTTCTACCTAAAGCTAATTCTCCATTTTGAGTAGCATATCCTTCAGACAATACTTGTCCAGGAACAACTCTGTCACCTCTTCTTACGATTGGTTTCAAGTTGATACTTGTACCTTGATTGGTTTTTCTAAATTTAATTAAGTTGTACGTTTTCTCATCAGCATCAAAACTTACCATTCTCTCGTCTTCTGTACGATCGTATTTAATAGTAATGATATTAGCATCTACGTATTCAACAGTACCATGCCCTTCAGCATTGATCAATACTCTTGAATCTGAAGCTACCTGACGCTCTAAACCTGTACCTACAATTGGTGCTTCAGGACGGATCAAAGGAACTGCCTGACGCATCATGTTTGATCCCATCAACGCACGGTTCGCATCATCATGCTCCAAGAAAGGAATCAAAGATGCAGAAATCGAAGCGATCTGGTTAGGAGCAACGTCTGTATAATGAACAACTGATGGCTCAACAACCGGGAAGTCACCTTCCTCACGAGCAATAACATTGCTTGCTGTAATTTTACCTGTAGCATCCATTTCAATGTTTGCCTGAGCAATCATTTTACCTTCTTCTTCTTCAGCACTTAAGTAAACCGGAGTACTTTCTAAATCAACTACACCATTTGTTACTTTACGGTATGGAGTTTCGATGAATCCCATTCCGTTAACTTTTGCATAAACACCAAGAGATGAAATCAAACCAATGTTTGGTCCCTCAGGAGTTTCAATCGGACATAAACGACCATAGTGAGTATAGTGAACGTCACGAACCTCGAAACCAGCTCTTTCTCTCGAAAGTCCACCTGGCCCAAGTGCAGAAAGTCTTCTTTTGTGCGTAATCTCAGCTAATGGATTCGTTTGGTCCATAAATTGAGATAACTGGTTAGTACCAAAGAAAGAGTTGATAACTGATGATAATGTTTTAGCATTGATCAAATCAATTGGTGTAAACACCTCGTTATCTCTAACGTTCATTCTCTCACGAATAGTTCTAGCCATACGTGCTAAACCAACACCGAATTGTTGAGACAATTGTTCACCAACTGTTCTAACACGACGGTTTGATAAGTGATCAATATCATCAATCTCTGCTTTAGAGTTGATCAATTCGATCAAATATTTTACGATTGTAATAATATCCTCTTTAGTAAGCACTTGCTTATCCATAGGGATATCTAAATCTAATTTTTTGTTCATTCTGTAACGACCAACTTCACCTAAGTTATAACGTTGATCAGAGAAGAACAATTTATCTATAATACCACGAGCAGTTTCCTCATCAGGCGGTTCAGCGTTACGCAACTGACGGTAAATGTGCTCTACAGCTTCTTTTTCAGAGTTTGTTGGATCTTTTTGTAACGTGTTGTGGATAATAGCATAATCTGCTTGGTTGTTATCCTCTTTGTGTAACAAAATAGATTTTACGTTAGAATCGATGATCTCTTCAACATTATCTTTGTCGATAATTGTATCACGATCAAGTATGATTTCGTTACGTTCGATAGAAACTACCTCTCCAGTATCTTCATCTACGAAATCCTCGTGCCATGTGTTCAATACACGCGCAGCAAGTCTTCTTCCAATATATTTCTTAATACCAGTTTTAGAAACTTTAATTTCTTCAGCTAAGTCGAAAATTTCAAGGATATCCTTATCTCTTTCGAAACCGATAGCACGGAATAAAGTCGTTACAGGTAATTTTTTCTTTCTATCGATATACGCGTACATAACGCTGTTAATATCTGTAGAGAATTCTATCCAAGATCCTTTAAAAGGAATTACTCTTGCAGAATAAAGTTTAGTTCCATTTGCGTGGAATGACTGTCCAAAGAAAACCCCTGGAGAACGGTGTAATTGAGATACTACAACACGCTCGGCACCATTAATAACAAAAGTACCACTAGGAGTCATGTAAGGTATTGTTCCAAGATAAACATCTTGTACAATTGTTTCAAAATCTTCGTGTTCTGGATCTGTACAGTATAGTTTTAACCTAGCTTTTAAAGGCACACTATAAGTAAGACCTCTCTCTATACATTCTTGAATTGTATAACGTGGAGGATCAACAAAATAATCTAGGAATTCCAATACAAAGTTATTTCTTGTATCTGTAATTGGGAAGTTTTCCATGAAGGTGTTGTATAACCCTTCGTTGCCTCTTTCGTCAGATTTCGTTTCTAATTGAAAGAAATCTTTAAAAGATTTAACCTGAACATCTAAGAAATCTGGATAGTCAGGGATATTTTTTGTAGAGGCAAAATTCAATCTTTCAGTCTGATTTGTTATCATCAATGGACAAAATTTTGATTAAAAAAAAGTAATTTTTGTTTGTGTAAAAACACACTGTTTAATCTATACTTTCTTATTATAATCAATACATCTTTAAAAATAAACTATAAAAATAAGCCGATTTTCTTTCTTCGTATTGATCTAAAACTTTTTCGTATTTTAAACTATGGGATAATAAAACTTAATATATTTTATTATACGAAAAATGGTTTAGGCCTTTGAGTGTTAACTCAAGACCTAAACCTAGTTCTTAAACTGAGTTTAATTATTTAAGCTCAACAGTAGCTCCAGCCTCTTCTAAAGATTTTTTAAGACCTTCAGCCTCTTCTTTAGAAACACCTTCTTTAACGTTGCTTGGTGCACCGTCAACTACATCTTTAGCTTCTTTAAGACCTAAACCAGTTAATTCTTTAACTAATTTTACAACAGCTAATTTAGAAGCTCCTGCATCTTTCAATACAACTGTAAATTCAGTTTGTGCTTCTTCAGCAGCACCGTCTCCTCCACCAGCAGCAACTACTACAGCAGCAGCAGCAGGCTCGATTCCGTACTCATCTTTTAATATTGTTGCTAATTCGTTAACTTCTTTAACTGTTAAGTTAACTAATTGTTCTGCGAATTGTTTCAAATCTGCCATTTTTTCTATCGTTTAAAATGATTTGTGTAAAAAATATAATTTAATTATTGTGCGCTAATTAAGCAGTAAGGAAGCAAACTCCCTTACGATAATTACTCTGCTCCTTCTTCTTCGCTTCCAGCGAATTTGTTTTGTAAAGCAGAAATAATTCTTTGAGCTGGAGATTGTAATAATCCAATGATTTCTCCAATAAGCTCTTCTTTAGATTTAATTGTAGCTAATGCATCTAATTGGTTGTCCCCAATATATACTTCAGAGTTGATGTAAGCTCCTTTTAAAACTGGTTTATCAGATTTCTTACGGAAATCTTTGATAATTTTTCCAGGCGCGTTAGCAACATCAGAAATAAAGATAGCACTGTTACCACTTAAAACTGTAGGTAAATCACCATAATCATTAGAAGAAGCTTCCATTGCTTTTGCAAGCAAAGTGTTCTTTACAACCTCTAATTTGATACCTGCTTTAAAACAAGCTCTACGTAAGTTTGAAGTTGTCTCTGCGTTTAAACCAGAAATATCAGATACATAAATGATATTTGTACCAGCTAACTGCGCAGTTAAATTTTCAATCGCGATTGATTTTTCTTCTCTAGTCATACTAAAAATTTTTAACTACCAATTATACTGCTTTTGGGTCTAATGCTATAGCAGGACTCATTGTGCTTGTAAGGTGAATACCTTTAATGTATGTACCTTTAGCAGCAGTTGGTTTAAGTTTTATTAATGTTTGAATAATTTCGTGTGCGTTGTCAACAATCTGCTCAGCTCCAAAAGAAACTTTACCGATTCCTGCGTGTACGATACCAGTTTTATCAACTTTAAAGTCAATTTTACCAGCTTTAACCTCTTGAACAGCTTTTGCAACATCCATAGTTACAGTACCTGTTTTAGGGTTTGGCATTAAACCTCTAGGCCCTAAAATACGACCTAATGGACCTAATTTACCCATTACAGCAGGCATAGTGATGATAACATCAACATCTGTCCAACCGTCTTTAATTTTTTGTAAGTAATCATCAAGACCAACGTGATCTGCTCCAGCCTCTCTTGCTTCAGCCTCTTTATCTGGAGTAACCAACGCTAATACTTTAACGTCTTTTCCTGTTCCGTGAGGTAAAGTTACCACACCTCTTACCATTTGATTCGCTTTTCTTGGATCAACACCCAAACGAACTGCGATATCAACAGACTCATCAAATTTTGCAGAAGCAACAACTTTAATTAATGCAGCAGCATCTTTTAAAGAGTATAATTTGTTCTTTTCAATTTTTGAAGCAGCCTCTTTTTGCTTTTTTGTTAATTTTGCCATTTCTTTTTCTTAATTAAAAAGGAGCATCTCCTGATACAGTTATACCCATAGATCTAGCTGTTCCAGCAACCATACTCATAGCTTTCTCAATTGTGAAAGCATTTAAGTCTGGCATTTTGTCTTCAGCAATAGTTCTAATTTGTTCCCAAGTAACGCTAGCTACTTTTTTACGATTAGGCTCACCAGAACCAGATTTTAGCTTTGCAGCTTCCATTAACTGAACTGCTGCTGGAGGAGTCTTAACAACAAAATCAAATGATTTGTCTTTGTACACAGTGATTTGCACTGGACAAATTTTGCCAGGTTTATCTTGAGTTCTAGCATTAAATTGCTTACAAAACTCCATGATATTAACCCCAGCAGCTCCTAAAGCAGGTCCAACCGGTGGCGACGGGTTCGCAGCACCTCCCTTAACTTGTAGTTTAACTACCTTACTAATTTCTTTAGCCATTTTTAAAAAATTTAACACTGTAATCAATGGAAGCGATTACAATGGTTTATTATAGTGTAACAAAAAATTATACTTTTTCTACTTGCATAAAACTTAATTCTAATGGAGTTTTTCTTCCGAAAATCTTAACCATTACCTCAAGCTTACGCTTTTCTTCATTGATTTTCTCAACAGATCCGTTAAATCCATTGAAAGGTCCATCAATAACCTTAACCGTTTCCCCAACACTAAACGGAATAGAACGAGTATCTGTATTTACAGCTAACTCATCTACCTTACCTAACATACGGTTTACTTCAGAAAGTCTTAAAGGAACAGGTTCTCCACCCTTAGTTTCTCCCAAAAATCCAATAACACTAGTAATTGACTTAATAATATGAGGGATTTCACCAACTAAGTTAGCTTCAATCATAACATATCCAGGAAAGTAAACTTTATCCTTAGATGATTTTTTCCCATCTTTTACAGTAACTACTTTTTCAGTAGGAACTAAAACCTGAGAAACATAATCCTCCATACCTAATCTCGCAATCTCAGTCTCGATATAAGCTTTCACTTTATTTTCTTGACCACTAACCGCTCTAACTACGTACCATTTTTTCACATTATTATCTGCCATCACAAAAAAATTATCCTTTTAACCAGTTAAAAAATCCAGCCAAAGCTTTTGCAAAAAATTCGTCTACTCCCCATGTTGCCAAAGCGAATAAAATCGAAAATACAGCCACAACAATTGTCAATTTTTGAACTTCAGCCCAAGCTGGCCAAGTAACATTTGACTTTAACTCTTCGAAAGCCTCTGATAAATAATTAGTAACTTTTGTCATTTGATATATTTTTTATTGCACGGGCGGAGGGATTCGAACCCCCATCAACGGTTTTGGAGACCGCTATTCTACCCTTGAACTACGCCCGTAATTAAAGCCAGTGATTTCAAATAAGAAATTCACTGGCTTTTATTTATTTATAGAATTACTCTACGATTTCAGTAACCTGACCAGCACCAACTGTTCTACCACCTTCACGGATAGCGAAACGTAAACCTACGTTCATAGCGATTGGGCTTAATAAAGCAACTTCAATAGTTAAGTTATCACCTGGCATTACCATCTCTACACCTGCTGGTAAAGTAATAACTCCTGTTACGTCAGTTGTACGTACGTAGAACTGTGGACGGTAGTTATTGTGGAATGGAGTGTGACGTCCACCTTCTTCTTTTTTCAAGATATAAACCTCAGCTTTGAATTTAGCGTGTGGTTTTACTGAACCTGGCTTAATAATAACCATACCTCTTTTGATATCAGCTTTATCAATACCTCTTAACAATAAACCTACGTTATCTCCAGCTTCACCTCTATCAAGGATTTTACGGAACATCTCAACTCCTGTAATAGTAGAAGTTAATTTTTCAGCTCCCATACCAATGATTTCAACAGGATCTCCAGTGTTAGCAACTCCAGTTTCGATACGACCTGTAGCAACAGTTCCACGACCTGTAATTGTAAATACGTCCTCAACTGGCATCAAGAATGGTTTAGCAACGTCACGTACTGGCTCTTCGATCCAGTTGTCAACAGCTTCCATTAATTCGATAATTTTAGGTACCCAGTTTGGATCATTGTTTAATCCTCCTAAAGCAGAACCTTGAACTACAGGACCATTATCTCCATCATATTCGTAGAAAGATAATAAATCTCTAATTTCCATTTCAACAAGCTCTAATAACTCAGCATCATCAACCATATCCACTTTGTTCATGAAGACAACGATTCTTGGAATACCAACCTGACGACCTAAAAGGATGTGCTCACGAGTTTGTGGCATTGGACCATCTGTAGCAGCAACTACTAAGATAGCTCCGTCCATTTGAGCAGCACCAGTAACCATGTTCTTTACGTAATCCGCGTGACCTGGACAGTCAACGTGAGCGTAGTGACGGTTAGCAGTTTCGTACTCTACGTGTGATGTATTAATAGTAATACCTCTTTCTTTCTCCTCTGGAGCGTTATCGATTTGATCAAACGATTTTGCTTGACAGTAACCAGCATCTGACAATACTTTTGTAATTGCAGCAGTTAATGTAGTTTTTCCGTGATCTACGTGTCCAATTGTACCTATGTTTAAGTGCGGTTTGGAACGATTAAAATTCTCCTTTGCCATTTTACTTAATTTTTAATCTTAGTTATATATTAATTTTCAATTTCCTACTTACTTGAGCCAATGTCGGGATTTGAACCCGAGACCTCTTCCTTACCAAGGAAGCACTCTACCCCTGAGCTACACCGGCAGAGAGTTCTGATTTGAGATTTCCGAATCCAAACCTCAGATTTTCAACAATCTAAAATCCAAGACCCAAAATCTTTACCTCTTTTTTGTTGTGGGGAGAGCAGGATTCGAACCTGCGAAGTTCACACAGCAGATTTACAGTCTGCCCTCGTTGGCCGCTTGAGTATCTCCCCTAATTTTAAAATTCCATCATTTTAAAGAACCAAATTTCAAATCGCATTTGAAATTTTCTGAGCCGATAGAGGGACTCGAACCCACGACCTGCTGATTACAAATCAGCTGCTCTAGCCAGCTGAGCTACATCGGCGAATGCATTAAAAAAGTCCGCTATTTCTAACGGACTGCAAATGTAGCTATTTTATCTTTTAATCAAAACATTTTTTCAAAAAAATTTCAATTAAATATGCGCTCTTATTTTTTCCTTCCTTTTTACAAGCAAACGTTCTAACGACTCTGAAGAAAGCTCAACAGCCTCTTCAAATGTTTTACACTGTTTTTTTACCAAAAAATCATCACCAGGAACATTAATCTTTATCTCCACCATCTTATTTTCTTTATCACTAGTTCTTTCTACTTTTAAAAAAACATCTGATGAAACCACTCGATCGTAGTATTTCTCTAGCTTACCCATTCTTTCCTGAATAAAATCGACCAATTTTCTGTCGACAGTAAAATTAACTGCATGAACATCTACCTTCATAATAAAAATTTTAGGATTAACATTTAGAACCGCTATTTACTCCTTGGATGCGCCCCCTTATATACTTTTTTAAGCTCCGCAAGACTATTATGAGTATAAACTTGTGTCGACGCCAAGCTAGAATGCCCTAGCAATTCTTTAACTGAATTCAAATCTGCCCCATTATTCAAGAGGTGAGTTGCAAAGGTATGACGAAGCACATGCGGACTTTTTTTCACCTTTTCTGAGACCCTACTAAAGTATGAATTTATTAAACGATAAACAAAAGATTCGCTCAATTTTAACCCTTTTTTCGAAACAAAAAAATAATCCAAATCTACCAACCTCTCCAAATCACTCCTTTCCTTTATATAAGAATCAATTTGATCAGCAATAATCGGCAAAATCGGAATAATGCGCTCCTTATTTCTTTTCCCTAAAACCTTAATTGTATTACTTGAACGATCAACATTTTTAATCATCAAATGAATTAATTCCGCACGACGCATTCCCGTAACATAAAACATCTCCACAATAAGCCTGTCCCGAATCTCTTCAAAACCAACAGGAACATCTATCACCTCAAGCAGATCTTTAAGCTCTTTTTCCGAAAAAGGAACCTGGATCACTTTTGGAGTTTTCAATGATTTATGCTTCAACATAGGACTAACCTCTATTTGTTTTGATTTTAAAAGAAACTTATAAAAAGCTTTCAAAGAAGCCATTTTTCTATTAATAGAAACATTTGAAATATCCTGATCAACTAAAAAAACAATCCAGCTTCTCACCTGACTATAATTTACCAAATCAACACTTTCCTGATCAAAAGACTCCTTCACAAAAGACTCAAAAGACATTATATCATTTAAGTAAGCCCCAACCGTATGTGAAGAATATTTTTTTTCCAGCAAAAGATAATCCGAAAAAGCCTCTTTATTCGTTTTCATAAAATCTAAAAATTAAGCACAAAAAAACCGTTAGCATCAAAATTAAAACATTTTGACCACTAACGGTAATTATTTTCTAAAAGCTGATATTAACTTTCTAAACTATCTTTCAAGCCTTGAATGTAAGCCGCTTTTTGGATTTGAGCTCTTTTGATAACAGAAGGCTTAATAAAAGCAGTACGTGCTCTTAATTGACGAACAGTTCCTGTTTTATCAAATTTTCTTTTATAGCGCTTTAATGCTCTATCGATATTTTCTCCGTCTTTAATTGGTATAATTAACATAATATAGACACCTCCTCTCGTTAAGGCTGCAAATGTATGTATTAATTATTAATTATGAGTTATAAATTTTGAATTATTTTTCATTTACGGCTTAAAACCAGAAAAAAATCATTCCTCATGCACTGCATTTACCTTTTAAACGCTGTTATTTCAACAGATTCCTTGAAATAACCAATTTTTGAATTTCAGTTGTTCCTTCTCCTATAGTACATAATTTAGAGTCTCTGTAGAACTTTTCTACCGGAAAATCTTTGGTGTAACCATAACCTCCATGAATCTGAACCGCATCATTTGCAATTTTAACACATGCTTCAGAAGCATACATTTTAGCCATTGCACCAGCTGTTGTTACTTGTTTATGCTGTTGTTTTAAAAACGCAGCTTTATGAAGCAATAATTCCGAAGCCTCAATCTCTGTTGCCATATCAGCCAATTTAAAAGAGATTCCCTGAAAATTACTAATAGGCCGTCCAAACTGATATCTTTCTTTTGAATATTTCAAAGCTGCTTCATAGGCTCCTTTTGCGATTCCTAAAGACAGGGCTCCAATAGAGATTCTTCCTCCATCAAGAATTTTCATAGCCTGAACAAAACCCTCTCCTACTTCTCCTAATCTATTTTCATCTGGAACACGGCAATTATCAAAAACCAACTCAGCAGTTTCACTTGCTCTCATTCCTAATTTATTTTCTTTCTTACCAGACGAAAACCCTTTCATACCTTTTTCAAATACAAAAGCTGTCATTCCTTTAGAATCACCTTTTTCACCAGTACGAACTATTACAACAGCGATATCTCCAGATATGCCATGCGTAATAAAGTTTTTTGCTCCATTTACAATCCAATGATCACCATCTTTAACCGCAGTTGTATTCATTCCTCCTGCATCAGAACCTGTATTGTGTTCGGTTAGACCCCACGCTCCTATATGTTCGGCTGTAGCCAGTTTCGGAAGCCATTTTTTCTTTTGTTCTTCATTTCCAAAAGTTAAGATATGATTGGTGCATAAAGAGTTATGCGCCGCAACCGACAATCCTATTGACGGATCCACTTTAGAAATTTCTTCGATTATTGTAACATATTCATGATAACCTAAACCCGAACCGCCATATTCCTCTGGAACCAAAACTCCCATGAAGCCCATCTCGCCAAGTTGCTTAAATAACTTAATTGGAAAAATTTGCGCTTCGTCCCATTCCATTATATGAGGTCTAATATTCTTTTCTGCAAAGTCTTTTATAGACTGCGCAATCATTAGTTGTGTTTCGTTGTAATCAAAGTTCATGAGTTAGTTTCTTTTTTAGAACTCCAAATATAAACTAATTATTTTTGCTTTTTCAACAGGAAAATCTTTAATTTTTGCTAAATCCTCAATATTATTAAAATTCCCATTCATACTTCGGTAAGTCACTATTTGTTTTGCAAGACCATATTTAAAGTACGAAAACTGAGCCAACTCCTTTAATGACGCCTCATTTACATTTATTTTCTTCAAGGTTAAAGGAATCACAACTTTAAAATGACTATTTAATTCATTTATAACTTCTGGCGAAAGTCCCCAAATCTCTTTCATCTGCTCCATTGACACAAACGCTCCTATGATTTCTTTCTGCTTCAAGATTCTAGACGACAACCCTTCTCCTATTCCGTAGATTTTCATCAAATCTTCTTGTGTTGCCAGATTAATATCCAATATTTCAAGCTTTTCTTTCTTTGGAAAGGTTCTTTCAACAAATTCCCGTTTCTCTTTTTTGAAATTATTTGGATGCTGTACCCAATCTGGAAATTTAAATAGAGGAGAAATTTTATTTAGCAATGAATCTGAAACCCCTGTAACTTTCTGAAATTCCTCTGCTGAGTTTACATATTTATTTTCTTTACGAAAAGCCATTAGGCGATCAATTTCTTCAACCGACATTCCGAGTTTGTATCCTTTATAATCAGAAATAAAATTTGGGTTAAAAAGATAAATTGTAGGCTTTGCATTTTTACTTGTCAATTTCTCCTGATCAATCTCTGATTGTAAAGCAAGCCATTCTTCTTTTTCATTGCTTCTAGTTTCAGAAATATTAAAATCAGATAAAAAATAAAACAACTGCAAACCTATCATTATAATGAAGAGCATAAAAATGCCTATCCGTTGCTGTTTTGTAAAATGAAAATAACTATTTAAAAACTTAAAATTCATCGCAAAAAGTGCTTTTAAAAAATAAACTAAGAAAAATCTTTCAAATTTATCAAGAAAACAAGTAAGAAAAGTAGTTTTTAAAAAATTATCGAATCTCTTATAAAACACCAATTAATTTAATGAATATCAATACTTAGAGAAAGTTTCTTACGACTACTGTAAAAAAATCAAAGATTTTATAACTTAAAAGATGATAATTGTTTTTATTTTTTGCAAAAAACAATACATTTGGCACTTAATAACAAATAAACCAATAAAATAATATGTCAATTTGGAGAGTAAAACCTATATCTGCCTTTGAGGCCGATATGAAAAAAAGTGATTTAAAGAGAGTCCTAGGAAAATGGAGTCTTACTGCCATTGGTGTTGGTGCCATTATCGGTGGGGGAATTTTTGTACTTACAGGTACTGGGGCTTATTATCATGCAGGACCAGCATTAGCTATTTCGTTTATCATAGCAGGTATTGCTTGTGTTTTTGCGGCTCTTTGCTATTCTGAATTCGCTTCTATTTTACCTGTCGAGGGATCTGCTTATGCTTATGCTTACGGTACTATTGGAGAAGTTTTTGCCTGGATCATTGGCTGGGGACTAATCCTTGAATATGCAATGGGATCGATGACCGTAGCGGTTTCCTGGTCCGGATATTTTAATAAATTGCTCAAAATATTTCACATTCACCTTCCTGATTGGTTAACTACAGATCCTGCAAGCTACACAGGAGAAGGTTTTTCTATGAATCTTCCAGCTTTCTTGATCGTTCTTTTAGTTATTTCACTGCTTATTAAAGGAACGAAAAGCGCTGCTAAAGCAAATAACGCGATTGTTATTCTTAAAGTATCTGCAGTAATCTTTGTAATTATTGCTGGTCTTTTCTTTATTAATACAGCAAACTGGAGTCCGTTTATTCCTGAAGCAACTCAGATCATTGAAAAAGAAACTACTCACAATGCTTACGGAATTGGAGGAATTATTTCTGGAGCTGCTGCTATTTTCTTTGCTTATGTTGGTTTCGATGCCGTTTCTACACAAGCAGGTGAAGCTATTAATCCTAAAAAAGATGTTCCTTTTGCAATTATTGCTTCTTTATTAATTTGTACTACTTTATATATTCTTGTTTCTTTAGTATTAACTGGAATGATGAATTACCAAGACTTTAATCCACTAGGAAAATATCCTGAAGCTATCAAAGCTCCTGTTGCTTATGCATTTGATATTGCAGGACAAGGCTGGGCTGGCTCTATTATTACTGTTGCCGCAACTATTGGTTTGGTTTCAGTATTAATGGTAATGATTATGGGACAATCTAGAATTTTTCTTGGAATGTCTAAAGACGGGTTAATTCCATCTGTGTTCTCTAAAGTAAACCCTATTTCTGGAACTCCAAAAACAAACTTAATGATTCTTGGAATTATTATCGCAACTGTTGCCGCTTTTACACCAATCAACAAATTGGCTGACATGACAAGTTTTGGTACTTTGTTTGCCTTTACAATGGTTTGTATTGCCGTGTGGATTTTAAGAGTAAAACAACCAGGATTAACCAGAACATTTAAAGTTCCTGCTTTACCAGTTATTGCGGTATTAGGAATTGCAATCAATTCTTATTTAATTTTTAATTTAAGCAAAGATGCACAGTTATTATCTTTTGGATGGCTTATTATTGGTATAATTGTATACTTTGGATACAGCAAGAAAAGATCTAAACTTAACAATCCTTCTGAAGAATAATAAATACAACTTTATAAAAAAAGCTCCAAATTAAAATTTGGAGCTTTTTTTATAAATCAAATACTGATGTTCTTTTTGATCGAATTAAATCTTTTAGGCGAATCCAGAAAGCGAGAGTCAAGTAGACTCCAAATCCTAAACCAGCGGTAACAAACGATATATATATGAAAAACAAACGAACACTTGTAACACGCATTCCGAGTTTATCTGCTAGTCTTGAAGAAACATGGAAACCATATTTTTCAAAAAAAAATTTAAGTTTTAAAATTGCTGACATCTCTATATTTTAGATTTAAGTCTTTAGATTTTTAGATTCCCGATTGCTCAGGATTACAAAGGTACAAATTATCTAATTATTTTTAAGCAACTCTAATCCGATGGCACACTTAAGACATGCCTTATGATCACAATATTCATTTTTAAGCTCTAGCAATCCCTGACTTTCAAATGCTGATTGAGGCTTTATTCCAAACGAATTAAACTTATCAATAATAGCATTTTTCTCAGAAGCCATTTCATTCATAAAATCAATCAAATCTTCGATTATTAATTCTCCTCTAATATTGGAATAAGCAAATTGAAGCGGAATTATAGTATTGATAATCAATAAATCTACAAATGATTTTGAAAGCATTTTGGATTTCTTTGGACTTTCTTTGTCAAACTGATAATGATTCTGCCAATAAGAACTTGCAGAAACACTCAATAGATGATATACTTCTTCAACAGATTTTAAATCAATTATTTTTGAAAACAGATTTTGATGTTTATAATATAAAGATGCTAATTGAGAAAGCCTTATTGTTGGAAAATTATCTGGACGGAGCTTAAAAAACTGAAGAGGATCTGTATAAATCTTTTCTATTTGATATTTATGCCGTAAATAGAAATAGCGAAATTGTAAATCTTTATAATAAACATCCTCTTTCTCTGCTTCTAACAATCCTGAAGTTCCAAAAAGCAGCGCTTCTAGATTTTCGGCTTCAAAACTTTCTTTTCTTATTACTGAAAACGGAATTGCTTTTGAAATCTGCAGAAAGGAATTGCCATTGGTATTTAAACCGAAATTCCTTGCTAGAAGGCAAAATAAGACTGCTTCCCAATCCTGATTGGTTTCTTCCAATAATTGATAAATAAACATAGATTTGCGCTCCAAACGCTCAAAAAACAGTCTTTCCTGCCAATTTTTAAAAACAAATCCATCAATTTCTCTCAATTGCCTTTCACAGGAAATCCATGTTTTTGGAGAAAGCAATGCATTATAATTTTCTATTATTTCCTTTGAGATATAATCTTTAAGAACCAAAACAGGAATCTCAGTATTATTCTCTCTAAAAATAGCTGTATCATTCTCCCATACTACATGAAGAATGACATTTTTATAAGCCGGGTCTTTTTCATGGTTATGCAAATACCAATCTGAAGATTTTAAATGGATCTCTACATTACCCGCCCATTTTTGGTTTCCGATTTCTATATGCGCATTAAAAAAGTCTGGCCCAGCAAGTTCTAAATAATCGCCAGTTTTAAGAATAGTAATTGGCTCACCTTGAGCAGATTTTAAATTCAAGCTGTCAAATTTCTTGAATCTCCATATATAATGAAGGAAGTCTTCTTTCATTTTAGATTTTATAATGAATTACAAAATCTAAAATAGTAAATTTTAATATTATTCTTACAAAGAAAAATAAAATTATTTTAACGAAGCATATACAATTTAGCACAGGCTCTTGCATCTGACAATGCTTCATGGTGATTGAGCTGAATATCCATTTCTCGACAGCAATCACTTAATTTGGTTGGTTTTATACCTTTTGCTTTGTAAATCTTCACCGTGCATTCCCATTTTGAAGCGATATTCAAATCATCATAATTTAAACCATGCAACAGCATTGTTTTCATTAAAACATTACGATCAAAGCTTTCATTATGCGCTACCACAACTCTATTTTTAAGCCTTCTTTCTATCTCAGGATATATCTGAAAGAACGATTTGGCATTAACAGTATCTTTAGGATAAATTCCGTGAACGCGAATTGTAAATGGATTATATACATTATTAGGAGGTTTAATTAAAGATACATATTCGTCAATGATAATTCCGTTTTCGACCGTAACAATACCAACTGAACACGGATGATATCCCGTTGCAGTTTCAAAATCAATAGCAGTAAAATTCATATTTTATTTTTAAAAGGCAAATCCATAAATCCAATTGTTTTACAATAAGATTTATGGATTATTTTTATTTACAATGGCTTATTTTATTGAACCAATAATATCATATTTAGTAATAATGTGGTGATGTCCGTTTCCTAAATCGACCAAAACAGCATCATTTTCTTTGCTGAAAAGTTTTGAAACTTCTTCGATTGGCGTTCCTAATTTTACGATTGGGAAAGGTTTCCCCATTACCTCTTTAATTGGTTTTTCGGCAACGTTTTTATCAGCAACATAACTTCTAAATAAATCAGTTTCATCTACAGAGCCCACAAATCCATTGATATCTACCACCGGAATCTGCGAAATTTTATATTTACGCATACGCTCAATTGCATGAGAAACCAATTCTTCTGTACGTACAACAATTAGTTCTTTATCGATATGATCTTTAATAACGTCTTCTGCTTTTGTTATATTTTCTTCTAAAAATCCACGTTCGCGCATCCAGTCATCGTTGAACATTTTACCTACATATCGACTTCCAGAATCGTGAAATAATACCACAACAACATCTTCTGGCTTAAAGTGCTCTTTCAACTGTAACAAGCCTTTTATACAAGCTCCTGCCGAATTTCCAACAAAAATACCTTCTTCAAGGGCAATCTTTCTGGTATAGACAGCTGCATCTTTATCGGTAACTTTTGTAAAACCATCAATTAAAGAAAAATCAACATTTTTTGGCAAAATATCTTCTCCGATACCTTCAGTAATATAAGAGTAGATTTCGTTCTCATCGAAGATTCCTGTTTCATGGTATTTTTTAAAAACTGAACCATAAGTATCGATTCCCCAGATTTTGATATTTGGGTTTTGCTCTTTCAAGTATTTTCCAACTCCAGAAATAGTTCCTCCCGTTCCAACTCCTACGACAAAATGTGTAATTTTTCCTTCCGTCTGTTTCCAGATTTCAGGTCCAGTCTGTTCGTAATGCGCCAACGAATTTGACATGTTATCGTACTGATTTACATACCAAGAATTTGGTGTTTCTTCTGCTAAACGTTTTGAAACAGAATAATAAGAACGTGGATCTGTAGGTTCAACATCTGTAGGGCAAACAACAACTTTTGCACCAACAGCGCGAAGGATATCCATTTTCTCTTTTGACTGTTTGTCTGAGATTACACAAATTAATTTGTATCCTTTTACGATTGCAACAAGTGCAAGGCCCATTCCTGTATTTCCAGAAGTTCCTTCTATAATAGTTCCTCCTGGTTTAAGTCGGCCATCTGCCTCTGCATCTTCAATCATTTTTACCGCCATTCTGTCTTTTACAGAATTACCAGGATTAAAGGTTTCGACTTTTGCCAATACTAACGCATCAATTTCAGCAACAATTTTGTTGAGTTTTACCAATGGCGTATTACCAATTGTTTCTAAAATGTTATTTGAAAAGTCCATTTTTATTTAAGTTTTATTAAGTGGTTCTAAATAAAAAACAAGCCAGTTTTATTGGAAGAAATTCCAAACCAGACCAAAACGCAACACAAAATCACGATACGGATTATGAGGCGCTGCATAATAGTTGCTTTGTGAAAATAAAGCATTAAAATGTTCCGCTTTTAAGTAAAAACGAGTCTGACGTATTCTGGCATTTACAAAGAAATCGAATGTTGCAAAACCTCCAATTTTCTTTTCCTGCTGTACAAAAAATTCTGCAATTACAGGGTTATAATCATCTCCGTAGTATTTTGTCATATAATTAAATACAAGCCCTGTTTGCATAAACAATGCTTTTTTAAAGAAATGATTTGAATAATAGAATGTATTTCTAGTTACAAAATCAGGCACATTTAAAATTAAATCTGACTGGTCTACTTTCTGATACAAAAGTGTATTATCTAGTGCAAAAGGTCCAAATTTAAACTCTCTGCTTGCTTTTATTTCTAGATAGTTAATCGCGTTACCGTACTGCATTGGCTTAACAATCTGCTCACTCGCCGCTTTTTCTGCAGTTGTGGCCATATCCGTAAAATACAAATGATCATTTAAAACCGTATACTGAACCTGCCCTGTTAACCAAGGCGTTGTAATCTCTACGCTTAACGAATTAATTTTTTCGTTTTTAAAATTATTAGACCAATTGTAAGAAACCCAGCTACTTTGGTACAAATTATAATTGTTGTTTGGCAGTTTATTGATGTTGCGGTATCTAAAATCAAATTTGATTTTTTCGCTCATATCATATCGCAACTTAGCATCTAAATCTGAAAGCGATTCATTGGTTATTGATCTTGAATATAAAAATCGACCATTCCATTTGTTTTTCTGATATTCATACTGAGCACCGAAATTATTAAACTGCAAGAACAAATTATCTGGAACCGCATTTCCTGCAGCATCAACAATGATTCGGTTGTATTTATAATTGGATCTGTAATCGTCTATAAAAAATATAAATTTCCCTAAAAGCGAATTCTCATAAGCTGCTCCTACCTTATTATACAGCCTTTCATATTTTGTCTGATCGTTAATATTACTTGCTGCATAGGAGTCTCCAAATCGCTGTATACGTGTGGTAGAACCATCGTTTGCAGTTATGGTTGAGATTACCGTTGGCTGCTTATATTCATAATCTTTATATTCATAGTTAAACTGATGCGTTATGTATAAATTATTGCTTCCATCAGTTGGGTTTACTCTAAATGCGTGATCAAAAAACAATCTTCTTCCTTTTAAAAAGGATTCCGCATCAGTCAAATAAACCTGTAATCGTTGTCTATTTTTATAATCTTTATTATCACCTTCAAAATCAGCATCATTTGTAATACCGCCATTTTCTTCATTCATTATATCCTGATTCGTAAAATGTGCGTTTATCGCATAACGTTTGTCGGTTGTCGCATAACTGGTTGTAATTCTTAAATTTCCGGCACTAACCAATTGATTATTATAATCCCCTTCCGATCTTAGTCCTTTATAAGCAATAGAAAAATTAAGATTTTTAGAAGCATTTAATGTGATAAAAGAATCTACATTTTGTCCTTTTTTTATAGTTGTATTAAAAAACAACTCTGTAAAAGGCGTTGCAACAGAATAATATCTAATTTGATCTGCCTGCATATAAATAGAGTGCTTTCCTTTAAAACCAATTTCAGGATAAGGCGAAAAGCTATTCAAACTATATTGAAGCGTATTTAATGGCTGTCCAATATTAGAAAACTCCTGAAGTCCAAAAAGATCTTTTCTAAGATGATTCTGTCTGTAAGCACTTTTAATAGTAAGCGAAGTATCAGCATAAATGGTATCGTGTTCTAGGGTCACAATTTTATACTGATCTATTGTAGCTATTTTTTGCTTTTTCTTTTTTACGGAATCATTAATGCTTGAATATTCCGTATTCATATCTAAATTATTTTTTGGAGCAGTTTTTTTTTCTTGCGAAAACAATAAAGTTGGAACAACTAATAGATATAGAAAAATGAATATTCTCATTTGATGGCTTTATATAAATTTATTTTGACAAAATTTGCTAGGCAAAGGTAAGATAAAAACGTATAAACGAAAAAACATAATATATAATATAGGAGTAGAATCGTTTCGGTCTTTTGCAAACGAAAACCCCGCATACAAAAGTATACGGGGCTTTCAAAAAAAAATCAAAATATTTATTTTTCTTATCCCAAAACTGGGTATAATTTATTCTGAATCATCAACTTCATTGAAATCAGGTATATTCTAAAGATTAGAATTTATCCCAGAACAATTTAGTATTTAATAAATCTCCACCAATATCAGAAGCTGCTTTAGTATAATTTGTTTTATTGATACTTGCTTCTGCACCTGGATAAGTATATCTAACAGGCACTGTGAAAATAAGTTTGTTTATAGCTGCTTGAGGCGCTTTTAAAACTGGGAAATCCAACCTTCTGTAAGATGTCCATGCTTCGTATCCTCTGTTATAAAGAGCAAACCATGCTTGAGTACCAATTTTTTCTTTATACGTTGCTCCACTTAATGGATTGTTATAATCTACTTTTGGGCTCGCGATATAAGCATCAATAGCAGCAGTATTAGTTACTCCCCAGTCTGCCATAGAAGCTCTAATACCAGCATCGTAGTATACCTTTGCTTGAGCAGAACCACCTGGGATTAAGCTTTTCTCTGCAGCTTCTGCCAATAAGAAATTCAACTCCGCAAAATCAAAGATAGTTCCAGGGAAAACTGGATTGTTTAATGTTGATGTTATTTGTGAGTAAGATGTATAAACATTTCCTGCACCATAAGTTCCACCAACAAATGTTCTTCCTGCAGGAATAACTGGAGCTGGAGAAGTTAGATTCGTAAAAAATTTAGGCATCCTTGGGTCACCACCTGGAACAATAGCGTCCATAGCAGAAACAAAAGGCTCAGCAGGAATAAAATCAAATCTCTGGCTAGTTACTAAATCAGCATACAATGGATTTTGATTTCCTGATGTAGTTAAATAAGTCAATTTTGTATTATCAGTATTATTAGCCAAAGCACCAGAAGCAAGAGCTGCCTGAACTTGAGCAGTTGCATAAGCCGGATCAATATCAGACATATTTACAGCCATTCTAATGATCAATGAATTAGCAAATTTCGCCCATTTTGCAGTACTTGCAGCATTACCTGAATAGATAATATCTGCCGCACCGAAGTTAGCTGCTGCACTATTTGTTTTTAAGATCGCAACATCTGCAGTTAATCTTTTAATAAGATCCTGATAGATAGTTTTTGCATCATCATAAGCTGGCAAAGGATATTTCTGAATATCAATTGCTTGTGTGTAAGGAACATTTCCAAAAGTATCTACCAATACACTGTAAGCGTAAGCTTCCAAAATATCAATAAGCGCCAATTTATTTTGCTTAACTGCTTCGTCAGCAGGAGTCGCAGTAGCTGTTGCTGCAATCATAACTCTTGAATCGTGAAAATCAGCTAGAACGTCTCTGTACAGAACCAAAAAGTGTGTATCAGGAATTTTTCTGTTTGTAATGTTGTACTGGCTTTCATCAGGATAAGTGGTTTCTGTCCATTGTTGTGCAAATAATCTAAAAACATTATTATTCACACTAGTACTAACCATTTGATCGACTAGTTTTTTCTCTGCATTTGTAAACAAATATTCCGCTTTAGTAGATGTTGGTTTTTTCGGATCAACATTCATATCTGTAATGTCCTGGCTGCACGAAACCATCATACCCACCACAGACATTAATAAAAGTACTTTTTTCATGATTTAAAATTTTAATGTTAGGTTACAACCAATATTTCTTGTTGTCGGAAGTGAACCTCCTGAATAACCTGATGATAAGTTACCTGAACTTATACCACTTTCTGGATCTGCATCTGGAAGATTTTTACTGATGATCCATAAGTTAGATCCTACTAAAGAAAGACGTAAATCATTTAAACCTGCTTTAGCTATAAGTTGTTTAGGGAAGCTATAAGTAATACTTACTTCTCTTAATTTTACATAACTTGCATCATAAACAAATGCTTTTTGAGGATTATTATTGTAACCATAGATACTTCCTGCTACTTCAGGACTTGGTGTTCTTGTAGTATTAGGAGTTCCATCTTCATTTACTCCTGGTAAAATAACACCTCCACCATTTGCCAATGTATTTCTTACAGGATTTCCAAGCTCATTGTTTCCTGCTGTAGAACTAAATAATCCAGAGCTTTGTCCATAATATTGGTCAAGAGAGAAAATATCTCCTCCTTTTTGAATATCAATTAAGAAACCTAGAGAAACTTGTTTATAAGTAAATTTGTTACGGATACCACCAATCCAGTCTGGAGTAACATTACCAATTACATTAGTAGCGGTTGGAGTTTGTAAATACACTCCATTTTTAGTTACTCTTTGTCCATCTTTGTAGATATAATCTTTCCCAAGGATATCTCCATAGGCATGCCCTTTTGTACCAACAATACTAACACCTCCTTGGAATGTACCAATTGTTAAAACATCCACACCTTCTGTTAAAGCTACAACTGTATTTTCATTTTTAGACCAGTTTAGGTTAATATCCCACTGAAAATCTTTTGTTCTAAAAGGAGTTGCATTGAATATTAACTCAACACCTTTATTTTCTACTGATCCTGCGTTTATGAATCTAGAAGAGTTACCAGTGGCAGTAGAATAATCTACCGCAAAAATTTGATCTGCACTTAAACTTTTATAAACAGCTACATCAAAACCTAATCTTCTGTCAAAGAATTGCATCTCTAAACCAAGTTCTTTAGATGTAGTTTTTACAGGGTGTAAATCTGGGTTATTTGCAGTGTTTGGTCTTGAATAAAGTTGGTTTGAACCAAATGGGTTAAATTTAGTAAATACATCTTGCAATGCATAAGGCTCAATACTTCCTTGTGGATTCTCAGCATAACTAGCTCTTAATTTACCAAAAGTTAACCATGGTGCATTAATATGTTTTGTGAAAACGTAACTTCCAGAAACTGAGTACGTATTAACATCGTTATCATCTTGTGGCAACATCGAGAATGCATCATTACGTACTGTTCCTTCTAGATAAAGAAAATCTCTGAATCCTAGAGAAGCAGAAGCATAAACGCTGTTCACAGCTGTATTATCCTCTGTCTCAATTGGAAATGGAGAAGGATTTACTGAATTTGATAATGAGTAGATTCCAGGAATAATTAATCCTCCATCTGTAGAAGCTAATGTAGATGTACGTCTAGTTCTTAAAGCATTATACCCAACCAAACCTGTCAATGTGAAATCTTCAGTAAGTTTTTTATTAAAGTTTAATGTAAGTTGATAGTTTTGTTCAGAAAACATACCCGTGTATTTTTGGTATCCTGAACCAACAGCTAGACGGTTGATACCAAATGTACCAGCCAAAGATCCTACCGCTTTTCTCTCTTCGCGCAATTCAGAATAACTATCTGTACTTATTTTTCCTGTAGCGTTTAACCAATCTGTAAATTTATAATCTAACTGACCATAACCGATAAAACGATTTCTTTCGTCTGTTTGGTAATTTTTATATCTTGTAAAATACGGGTTATCCCAATATTTAGGATTTGTATTTCCATTAGCAGGATCTGCCATGTTCCATGAAATATTTTGTCCACCTGAATTTTGGAAAACTTCTTTCTGAGATTGAATATCTACGTTAGTTCCCCACCATTGACGGAATAAACCTGCTACGTTATCACCACCGTAACCAGTAGCATTTCTACCTGTTGTAGTTTGAGCTAAATAATTTGCAAAAACACTTACAGATAATTTATCTGTCATTTTCTGGTTGAATTTAATACTTGCATTATTTTTCTTCAATTCACTATTTGGCAAAATACCATTCTCTTTATAATTGTTATAATTGATAACAAAGTTGCTTTTATCTGAACCACCTTCAAAAGAGATTGAGTTATTGAATGTTTGAGCTGTTTGAAAAAATGTAATTGGTCCATTTTTAGCAGCTACCCAAGGAGATTTTTGTCCAAATTTTGAAGAATATGGAGTATAAGATTCCCAAGTATAAACAGAAAGATTTGGATCAAACGCAACACCGTAAGAAGCATCATCTGTAGTACTTACCACTTGGTTACCATTTTTATCTATAACAAAAAACGCACCTGTTGGTCCAACTGGAGTACCTTTTGGATTTCCTGCGGCATCATAAGTTGGTCCATAACCTTGTCCATATTTGTTTTGGTAATCAGGGAAAGTGTTTTTATCAACTGAACCAACCCCAAACTCACTTGATATAGTAACTCCCATACCTTTCTGAGCTTTCCCTTTTTTAGTAGTAATCATAATTACACCGTTACCAGCTTGAAACCCATATAAAGCAGATGCTGCAGCACCTTTCAATATATTTAATGTTTCAATATCATCAGGGTTAATATCCATACCCGCATTACCATAATCATAAGTATTACGTGCTCCAGAAGTCTGTGCTCCATTACTTGAATTTATATTCGAGTTATTAACAGGCATACCATCAATTACAATAAGCATTTGGTTATTTCCTGTAAGGTTTTTAACACCTCTTGAAACTGCGTTTGTAGATCCTCCAAAGTTGGTGTTTCTTCTAATTTGCACCCCAGCAGATTTACCAGAAAGATCATTAATAAAGTTAGCACCTGTAGTACCACCAACTAAATCTTCTCCTTTTATTTCCTGAGTAGTATATCCAAGAGCTTTTTTCTCTCTCTTAATACCAAGGGCTGTAACCACAACACTTTCTAACTCTGTAGTATTGCTAGTTAATTTTACACTTAAAGATGTAGAACTAGCTGCAACTTCTTGCGTTTTCATTCCAATGTAAGTAAAAATCAAGACTTCGCTTGACGATGCTTTGATAGAGAATTTTCCATCAAAATCTGTTTGCGTTCCGCTTTTAGTTCCTTTAACTAATACACTCACACCCGGAAGAGGCAATCCTGCATTATCGGAAACCACACCCGAAACAGTTCTTTCTTGCGCAAAGGTTAGTTGCGTAATCAGCGCCACCAGAAGCACTAAGAATCCATTTAACTTTAGTTTCATTTTTAAAAATTTTGAATTAGTAAGTCGCAAACATCTTAATATTTTCTTAAAGCAACAACCCGATTTTCGGTTAACACATAACTATTTTTTAATATTTTTTTAACATCTGATTATTCAAAAACATTTAATTATCACAAAACTAACACTATACATAATTTTATTCATAAAATACTGTAACTTTATCAATGAACATATTAACATTTATTTAACATTTAAAGCAGGAATAACCTCAATAAAAAGACAAAAAAAAACAAAAATCAAATAAGTAATACCTTACATATTCATCAAATAAATAAAACATTCTGCATTGAAAATGTTTTATTTGACAAATTTTCACTCTATACTTACTTATCGATTTGTAATAAATTGTAAATCAATTCCTCCAAGTTTCGCCAAACTCTTTTAAAATCAATTTTCTAAAAATTCATAATTATATACTTTGCAAAAAAAATCATAAAACTCAAGCGTTTTCTCCTGTTTTTATTAAAGACTCCACTTTTTAGTCAATTTGAAAAATCACCAAATTTGATCAATTTTAACTTGCCATATAACCATTCCAAAAGACACAAATTTTCATAGATTGTGATTTGAATCCATTAATGATTTTTAGGAAAAAAAACGCCATATTTGCTTTTTAAAAAACCTAAAAAATGCTCGAAAAAAATTTCTCAGGATTTGTTTTAGAAACTGGAACTGATGAAGCCGGCAGAGGATGTTTGGCTGGACCAGTTACTGCTGCTGCTATAATTTTACCCGAACATTTTGAAAATAAAATTCTAAATGACAGTAAGCAATTGTCTGAGAAAACTAGAGCACTTTTAAGACCTATTATCGAAGAGGAGGCCGTTTGTTTTGCCGTTACACATTTATTCCCGGATGAGATAGACGAAATAAACATTCTAAATGCATCAATGAAAGGAATGCAAGAATCTATTTTAAAATTAAAACATGTTCCTGAATATATTATTGTTGACGGAAATCGCTCTTTAAACGCTAAACTAGGGCTTAAAAATACTTTTGGGAAACAGTTTACTCAAGATGAAATTGCGCTTCTAAAATCGATTCCTAATCAAAGTATTATAAAGGGAGATGGAAAGTACCTAAGCATTGCTGCTGCATCTGTTTTGGCAAAAACATATCGTGACGAATATATGGACCAAATTCATGAAGAATTTCCGATGTACAACTGGAAAAAAAATAAAGGATATCCGACCAAAGAACATCGTGAGGCAATTAAAGAATTTGGAACTACAAAATATCATAGAATGAGTTTTAGGCTTTTGCCTGAGCAATTAGAACTCGATTTGTTTTAATAAAAAACGACCTATTTCTAGGTCGTTTTTTATTACTTTTTGCTTTTTAAAAACTCGGCAAATGTTTTTGTGTCATAGTAAAAAGCTCTTACAGAAGTAATTTTACCATCCTTTAAGTCGAAATGTTCTGAAATCGGAACAGACATCGTTTTGCCTGATTTTTTAGATTTACAGCTTATTGTAAAATAAATAATTACTTCATTTTTAGACTCATCACTAAAATAAGTCGGTTCTTTTTCTATCTGCAAATCAAAAAATTCTGTCGATTTGGCAAACATTTTTGTCCATTCACTAAAACCTGTATATGTTCCTCCATAGGGTAAACCAATAGCCTGATTGTAAACCGCACCGTCTGCCACAACAGTAGCCAATGCATCAAAATCTCTTGTTTTAAAAAGACTTTCGTAATATTTTGCTACAACTTTTAAATTATCAGCTTCTAGATTTTTTAAAATATCAGCTTCAGATAAAGTCGCTCCTTTATCCCAAAAACCAATAATTTTACTTACCTGACCTTTACCATTTAAACGTGCAAAGTCACGCCCGGCCATTGTAAGATTATTTTTAGAATCGAGAACTTTCCATTCCCAGGTTACATAATTGTCTTTTACAATTTTGGGTCCCGATGTTAATACCGCATCTGGATTTTTCTTGTAAAATTCATTGATAACATTATTAAACGCTGCGATTCCTTTTATAGAGGCCGAAGGATCTTCAAAAGTACTATCTTCTAACCAAATCGATTTAATCATCTTTAATCTGGTATCGCTGTTTTTTTCCTGCCACACCTTTTCGTAAACTGCGATTGGATATAGTTTATCTTTCTTTTGGGCAAAAAGACCATTAAGCGCAAAAAGTAAACAGAATAAGTAGATTTTTCTCATAAGCAATCAGGAATAAAATGAAATTTAAATTTAATAGCATAAAACCAAATTTAGCATAAATAGCTAAGAGAATTACAAGAAGTCTAGAATTTGCCATCCCTTCAAAATCTTAGCTTTTGAGAAATGGTTTTTCAGTTTTTTGAATATAAATTTAAGAAAAAAACGGTTTCTATTTAAAAAATAAGCTTCAAATCCTGATTCAAGACCTCTATGATTATGCACAAATACAGTCTAATTTATCCCTCAAAATAAAAACCCGTTTCAAACAGAATGTCTGAAACGGGTTTTAATATTATTAGCAGTTTTTAAACAAATTCAGCTTCGAACAGCTCAGTTAAATGTTTGATAATTTTAGATTTCACCTCTTCTTCATCTACTTTCTCTACACCAAGTTCTACGTTTAAAGAAGTAACTCCTTTTCCGCGAATGCCACATGGAATAATATTATCAAAATAACCCAAATCGACATTTGCATTTAGCGCAAAACCGTGCATCGTAACCCAACGTGAAGCGCGAACGCCCATTGCACAAATCTTACGGGCAAAAGGAGTTCCTGCACCAAGCCAGACACCAGTTTCCCCTTCACTTCTACCCGATTCTAAACCATATTCTGCCAAAGTCAAAATAATTGATTCTTCTAGCAAACGAAGGTATTTATGAATATCGGTAAAGAAGTTTTCTAAATCAAGAATCGGATAACCTACAATCTGTCCAGGTCCATGATACGTAATATCGCCACCACGATTGATTTTATAAAAAGTAGCGCCTTTGGCTTCTAACTGTTTTTCATTTAATAATAGATTCTCGAGATCACCGCTTTTTCCTAAAGTATAAACATGAGGATGCTCAACAAAAAGTAAATAATTTGGTGTTGGCAGATCTAATTCTTCTCTTCTGTTTTTGATTTTTAAATCGACTACGTCTTTGAAAAGTTCTTCCTGATATTCCCAAGTCGTTTTATAGTCTTTCTTGCCCAGATCCTGAAGTTGGATTTTTTTGTTCATTTTAATTATTTTTCAAACTCAACATCAAAGTTCAGTTTGTTGGGATTCTCCATATAATCCGTAAAAGAGTATTGAATTGTAATTGATTTTCGATCGTCGCTAAACAAAGCACTTGGATTAGAGACTTTCTTAATCTTTTTTGGAAAATGATATTTTACAATATAGCTAGAAGAAGCAAACATCATTTTTGTCATATCTGCAGCTGTATCTTTTGCTTTTGCTGCCAATTTTTGCTGATCGATTACTGCTTTTCTTGTAAATTTCTTTCCGTCATAAGTATAACTTAATTTACTGCCGTTATCCCCTACACCGCTTCCAAGGGGTGTGGTTGCGCCTCCTTCTATTTTTTGAAGCGTGCTTAAAGTCTGTAAAACGTCCTGAAGTTCATTCACGTTTTTAAAATCAGTTCCTAAAGTCATTAAAAACTGCTTTTTTTCTGAACTCATCTTAGTCGATACAACGAAGTTTTCTAGTTTTTTCAGTTCTTTCTGCGTTTCTGGAGACAACTTAGCAATGCTATCTTTTTTCTCTTCAAATACTTGTTTGAAAGTAAAAGTAGTATCTATATCTTTCTTAGCACTTTCTCCCATCTGACCAGCAATTTGATCTCCAGCCATTTCCATTAAGGCTGAACCATCCATGTCAACCGAAAATTTTCCGGTTCCGTTATCGTTGATGTAAATATTTTCAGTAAAAGTACAGCTGGTTAACGTGGCTATTAAAAAAGAAAAACTAAGTAATTTATATAATTTCATCGCAGTATATTTTTATCAAAGATACGAAGACTATTTTTAAAAATGCATTTTATTGAAAGCTTCCAATTATTGCTCAAATTCGACTTTGAAACCAAAATCTACACTGCTTTCCTGCATATTATCTAAGGGAATTTCTACAGTAAAACTTTTACGATCTGACGCTATTACAGCATTCTTTATCGAAACAGTTTTAATCTTTTTAGGAAACTGATATTCAGCAATGTACTTACACTCTTTAAGCATTTCATCCATCTTTTTTGAGAACGGATCATCGCTTTTTTCTTTCTTAGCTTCTTTTTTCTTTTTAAGTTTCTTATCGTCTTTAGAAGGTGTTACTGATTTAATAAAAACCTTGCCATCATAAAAAATGGTGGTATTAGATTTTTCTTCAGGTTTTGGAGCAGCACTTAACGCTCCTAATCTTTTTTTATCAGTAGCAGCCAGCGCTTCTAAACTTTCGGCAGGTGTTGCAATAGTTTTAAAATCTGTTCCGCTAGGAAAATCAATTGACATGGTATATTCGAATTGCTTTTTCTCGTCGTTTACTTTCATGCTAACTTTAAAATTCTCCAAAATTTTAAGCTTCTCTTTTTCTTTCTCCAGCATCGCAATTTTTTCTTTATCTGCATCTGGCAATTTAGAAATACTGTCACTTAACTTGTTAAGCATATCTTTAAAGGTAAAAGTAGTGTCCACGACTTTGTTGACTTTAGTCGAATCACTTTTTTTCATTCCCATTTTATACATCGGAGACATATCAAAACCGTACGAAAAAGTGCCAGAACCATCTTCGTTCATAGTCATCTTTTCCTTAAGGATACAGCTCGTAAAACAAAATGCAATAAAAAAGCAAAGTAGAATTCTTTTCATAATTTAGGTTTAAGTTATGCAAGCGAAGATACTTTCTTTTAAAAAATTTTTGAAGTTTTTATTCTAAAACTACTTCTAGATTTGTCATTTCAGGATTTCCATAAAAAGCAGAAAGCGGAAATTCTATAATCAGCCCTTTTTTATCGGAACTAATTAAAGCTTTAGGATTAGAAACGGATTTTATATTTTTTGGAAAATGGTATTTCAAATTATAGGTTTGCATTAAACTTGAATTACCGTATCGCTCTAAAAATTTCTCAGATTCTTGTTTCGCTTTTTCTAATTCCTCTTTATTTATAATTACCACTGATCGTTTAAAAACTTTTCCATCAAAATCATATCCAATTCTATAATAATGATTTTCTGCTGTGAGAGCATAATTATGCTGAATATCTGATGCGTAATTTTCGGTTTTATATAAATCGGGAATTTCTGAAACTGTTTTAAAATGAAGTGAAAGTTCGTTTTTATATTCTTTTTCAAAAGAGCTCTTTTTTAAATGTACTTTTACTTTGGCATATTTTTGAAATAACTCTTGCTCTTCTGCTTTATACTTTACGAAGTTTTCGCGGTATTTATTGATATAATCTTGAAAGATATAGGTTGTATCCTGAAAAACATTTTCTTTAGAATACTCTTCTCCTGCTATTTGCATATAACTGTTTTCGTCTCGAATCTGTTCTATTTCTATGGTACCACTTCCGTCTGAATTTATGGTAATTGTTTCGGTAATTTGACAGCTTGCAAAGAAAAACAGAATTAATAAGCTTAATAAATATTTCATTTTTTTTGAGAAGATTCTGAGATTGTGAGTTGCTAATATAGTGCATTTTTTATTTAATTTCTTACAAAATAAAGGTCTTATAAAAACAAACTGGTGCAATCTAGCCCCGATAGAAGCGGTATCCTTTTTCTTTCGCCATGGCGAGGAAAAGATACAAGCGGATAGCAGGACTAAAGTTGATTGAAACCCAATAAATTGCTGCTTCAAAAAATCTAAAAACTGCATTAAAAAATCTACATTCTTTTGTTTATCTTTGCACACTTAAAAAACAGAGCACAAAATGGCATTATCAGAACAAGAAATCATCAGAAGAGAAAAACTTCAAAACTTACGCAATCTGGGAATCAATCCTTATCCAGCTAATCTTTTTCCTGTAAATCATACTTCGAAGCAGATAAAGGAAACTTTTGAGGAAGGTAAGAAGGTTATCGTTGCTGGACGTTTGATGAGTGTTCGTGATCAGGGTAAAGCTTGTTTTGCTGAATTACAAGACAGCGAAGGTCGTATTCAATTGTACGTAAATCGCGATGTTTTATGCGAGGGTGACGACAAAACTTTATACAACCAAGTATTTAAAAAATTAACCGATTTAGGTGATTTTATTGGTATTGAAGGTGAATTATTCACTACGCAAGTTGGTGCAAAATGTATTCGCGTAACTGGTTTTACTTTCTTGAGCAAAACATTACGTCCGTTACCTTTACCAAAAGTTGACGAAGAAGGAAATGTTCACGATGCTTTCAACGACGCTGAATTGCGTTACAGAATGCGTTATGTAGATTTAACTGTAAATCCACAAGTTAAAGAAACTTTTATTAAACGTACTAAATTGTTCAGTGCGATGCGTGGTTATTTCAACGATGCTGGATATCTGGAAGTTGATACTCCGGTTTTGCAGTCAATTCCTGGTGGAGCTTCAGCAAGACCATTTATTACGCACCATAACTCGCTTGATATTCCGCTTTACATGCGTATTGCGAATGAATTATACTTAAAAAGATTAATTGTTGGTGGATTTGAAGGTGTTTATGAGTTTTCTAGAAACTTCCGTAACGAAGGGATGGACAGAACGCATAATCCTGAGTTTACTGCAATGGAAATATATGTAGCCTATAAAGACTACAATTGGATGATGGAATTTGCTGAAGGTTTATTGGAGCATTGCGCAATTGCTGTAAATGGTACAAGCGAAGTTACTTTTGGCGAACACAAAATCAACTTTAAAGCACCTTACGCCCGTGTTACAATGACAGATTCTATCAAACATTTTACTGGTTTTGATATCTCTGGGAAAACAGAACAAGAATTGTTTGAAGCGGCAAGAGGAATGGGAATCGAGGTTGACGAAACAATGGGTAAAGGAAAATTGATTGATGAGATTTTTGGAGCAAAATGTGAAGGAAATTATATTCAGCCAACTTTCATTACAGATTATCCAAAAGAAATGTCACCGCTTTGTAAAGAGCACCGCGATAATCCAGATTTGACTGAGCGTTTTGAATTAATGGTTTGCGGAAAAGAAATCGCAAATGCGTATTCTGAATTAAATGACCCAATTGATCAACGTGAGCGTTTTGAAGATCAAATGCGCTTGGCTGCAAAAGGTGATGATGAAGCAAACGGAATTATCGACGAGGATTTCTTAAGAGCTCTTGAGTACGGTATGCCTCCTACTTCTGGAATGGGAATTGGAATGGACCGTTTGATTATGTATTTAACAAACAATGCTTCTATTCAAGAAGTTTTATTGTTCCCTCAAATGCGTCCTGAGAAAAAACAAGCTCAAATCGAACTTTCTGACGAAGAAAAATTCATCATTGACTTGCTTACCAAAAATGAAAATAGAATGGATTTAACGCAGCTAAAAATTACAGCTAACTTAAGCGGTAAAAAATGGGATGCTTCTATGAAAAACTTATCTAGACACGGTTTGACTAAAGTTGTCGTTGACGGCGAGTTTAAATTTGTAGAATTGGTGGGCTAAATTTTAAAAAATCCAATTTTGGAAATTCCAAATTGATTTACATACTTCAAACCCGACAGGTTTTAAAAACCTGTCGGGTTTATTTTTTTAACGAATACTTCTTCCCATCAATATTTTAAAGCCAAAATCAAAATTGCGATTAAAAAACTGAAAAACAATACGTTACTTCCTTTAAATTCTTTTACAAGAAAATACTTTCACAATCCTAGCTATAACATTCAAAAACAAAACAAAATTCGGTTGGCATTGAATATGCAATTGATTTTGTTTTTGCTTTTTTTTAGCAAACAAATTACTACATTTGAAGAAAAAATAGACTTTGTATAAAGTCTATTTTTTTTTAAACCAAACCCATTCAATTAACATTTTTCAACCAATACTTTAAATGAAAATTAGAAAAATCGCCCCAAACGAAGATTTAGAAACAACAGTTAAGAAAAAAAGAAATCGTAACAAATTTATTTTCATCGCTATTATTGCTCTTTCAGCTGCAGGATTTTTAGGATTTAAATATTTTACTCCTAAAAAAGAAGCTGTTTGTTTGGGCACAGATACCAAAATCTATGATACTTACAAAGATGCCGTTGTACTTATAAAGCATAAATATGGCTATTTTGCTAAAATTAATGGAAAAGAAATTCCTCTTAATGTTGAAGATGCTAAGGAAGAAACCATTTACGGAACAGGTTTTTTTGTAGATACAGAAGGAGATATGATTACCAATAGACATGTTTTACAGCCATGGAATTCAACTGAAGAAGAAAGTGAAAAAGTAAATACTAATATTCGAAATCTGCGAATGAAGATTGCTTCTATCCTTACTACCGATGTTTCTGAAGATGACTATGAAAGCTTTATTAGCAACAATTGGTCAAATGCTTCAGTCTCTTATGATGAAGGTGAAGGAGACGGAGAATATGAAGAATCAGGCGAAGAAACTACTGAGTCAGCGGGTGAAGAATTTGTTAGTTCTAATGAAACAGAAACAGATTCATCGCAAGTATCAAATGATATCGCAGCATCTATTCCTGTAAAAGAATATGTTTCTGCAGAAAACATTGAAGTATATGTAAAAACGGTAGACATTCAAGTTGCACTTCATAATTCTGATAGCGAATGGATTAATTGTGAAATGAAAAAAGTTTCAGATGACATCAATATTGATTTAGGTATTTTGCAAGTAGCTGATCATAAAACTCCTAAAACCGTTACCAATATTATAAGTCTTGATAATATTGTTGACAATGATACTTCTCTTGCTCCAGGGCAAAAAGCGATAATGGTGGGCTATCCGATGGGAATAGATTTGGCACAGACCAATTCTGGTATAAAAGTGCAACTTTACAATGGTCAAATAAGTAAAGAATCTGATGGCAACAAAATTCAATACAGTATAACTTCTACACATGGTGCTAGTGGTTCGCCTGTTTTTAACGAATGTGGACAACTGATTGCAGTTAATTTCAGTGGATTCGACCAAGTTCAGGGTTTCAACTTTGGAATTGTGGCTAAACATATTCAAGCACTCTAATTTGAAAAAATCGCGAAAAAAACGCTTAAATCTAATCAGGTTTTCACTTTTCCAACCAAACAAAAAATCGACTTAATTAATTATGAATAAATTTTTTAGTATCTGTGCACTACTGTTCTGTGGTGCCGCTTTTTCACAGATTCCAACTCTGGATGTCGAAAATCAGAAAAAAAATTCGGTAATCTTACAGGAGGTAAAAATTGAAACCAAAATTTTAGGAAATCTTGCTTCCACTACAGCTACTTATACATTTTACAATCCTGGCGACAGAATTTTAGAAGGAAACTTTACCCTTCCGTTACCAGAAGGAGTAAGCGTAAGTGGTTATGCTTTGGACATTAATGGAAGCTTAAGAGATGCCGTTCCTGTTCCAAAAGAACGAGCCAAAGAAGTATTTGAAAGTATTGAAAAAAGAAATGTAGATCCAGGTATTATTGAAAAAGTAGCTGGAAACAATTTCAGAACTAGAATTTATCCAATTACAGCTAGAGGCAGCCGATTTATTAAAATTACGTACAATCAGGAATTGAAAAATTCGGCTACTGATTATCAGTATTTTTTAAGTTTTGCCAATGCAATTAGCATTCCAAAATTTAATCTGAAGGTAGTAGTTAATGAAAGTTTAGCCACTCCTAAAATCACGGAAAATCCAGACGGAAGTTTTACTTTTCAGAAAAAAGGAAATCAATGGATTGCTGAGATTAATAAAGTAAATTTTACGCCAAATGAAAGTCTTAAAATAGCTATTCCAAAAGTAAACGAATCGTCGAACGTGATGCTTCAAAAAGCTTCTGACGATAAATCTTATTTTGCGGCAAGTGTTTCAATGAATTTTCCTGTAAAGGAAAAAACAAAATCTCAAAAAATTGCCATTATTTGGGATAATTCATTCAGCGGATCAAAGAGAGAGCGTCAAAAAGAACTGGACTTTCTTAATGCTTATTTTTCAGACAACAAGAATGTTGCAGTCTCTTTTGTTCTTCTAAATAATACGCTAGAAAAAACAGAAGAATTTACTGTTTCTGGAGGAAACTGGAATGTCTTAAAAGACAGAATTCTTAATCTGAAATATGATGGTGGAACTGACTTCGGCGCTTTAAAAGAGATTTCATCAATAGACGAATATCTTTTGTTTTCTGACGGAATTTCAAATTTTGGAGATTTAACTTTAAAATTCAAAAAACCGGTTAACACTATAACAAGCACCCCAACTTCTGATTTTAATCTGCTGAAACTTTTAGCATCACAATCTGGAGGAAATTTTATCAATCTTAATGAATTAGATACGCAATCTGCTCTAAAAACATATAAAAGGCTTCCTATTGTATTCTTAGGCTTTAAAGAAACAAATACGCTTCAGGAATTGTTTCCAAATGTTGGAACTGCTGTAAACGAACCTGTGAATATATTCGGAATTTCATCTTCGAACTTGAGTAAACTTACTGCTGTTTTTTCAGTCGGAGACAAGAAATTTGAAGTGCCTGTAGATTTTAGTAACGCTGTACAAGTAGATAATTGGCCTCTTGCACAGTTTTGGGCGCAACGAAAAATTAATGATCTTGAACTTAATTCAACTCAAAACAGTGATGAAATCAGAAATCTGAGCGAGCAGTTTGGTGTAGTAAGTAAGAACACCAGTCTTATCGTATTGGAAGATGTTAATGATTATGTGCGTTTTGGCATTACTCCTCCACAGGAATTATTACCAGAATACAACAGAATCGTTTCTCAAAACAAAAAACAAATTTTAGAAAAAAGAAGAAATCTTCTATCTAAAGCTTTTGATAAAACACGCGAACTGACAACTTGGTGGAACAGTGAATTTAAGCCTACAGAAAAAAAACAATATCCTACAATTTCTAAGCAGTCACAAAAATTGTCGTCAGCAGAGGAAAGTGTTGTTAGCGATAATGCTGTATATTCTGCAGAAAGTAGAGCAGATGATAAAAAAACAGCTACAGGTAAAATAACTTTGGTAGAGGTTGAAAGCACTCAAGAGTACATGAAAGATTTTCAGTCTTTACAGTCTCCTGAATTGATTTACCAGAAATATCTTGAAAATCGTCCAAAATATGAGAAACAGGTAACCTATTATTTTGATGTTTCTAAACTCCTATTCAAAAAAGGTGACAAAGCTCTTTCTCTAAAGGTTTTAAGCACATTAGCAGAACTTGATTTGGAAAATGAAGAGTTGTACAAAACGATATCGTATCTATTGAAACAGAGAGGCAATTATGAAAAAGAATTGTGGATTACCCAAAAAATTCTAGAATGGAGACCATTTGACCCTCAAAGTCACAGAGATTATGCATTGGCTTTGGTAGACAATAAAAAACCTCAAGAAGCTCTTAATATCTATAAAGGCATGCTTTATCAGGAATATACCGATGAGATTTCTATTAGAGATAATGGTATCGAAGAGATTTTGATTATGGAAATCAATAACATTTTGAGCCAAAACAAAAATGTTGATGCAAGCAAAGTTGATGATCGTTTACAAGCAAATCTTCCAGTCGACATTCGTATTGTTATTAACTGGAATAAAGACAATACAGATATCGATCTTTGGGTTACAGATCCAAGAGGAGAAGATTGCTCTTACTCGCATAGATCTACAGAAATTGGAGGAAGATTAAGCAACGATTTCACTCAAGGTTTTGGTCCTGAGCAATTTTTACTTAAAAAAGCGATTAAAGGGAAATATAAAATTAAGACGAATTTCTTCGGCGAAAGACAGAACATTCTTTCTGGACCAACGACTGTAATGGCAGAAGTTTACCTTTATTATTCTGATGGCAGACAGGAACGTAAAATTGCTGTTTTCCAAAGTCAAAAAGAAAACAAACGCGAAAGTGACAGTAAAATTCTAATTGGAGAATTTGAATTTTAGAAATTACAAAGCTTACTAATATTTAAACCCGACAGATTCTAAAATCTGTCGGGTTTTTTATTTTTAAAACGAATATTTCTCCAATTTCTTTCCTTGAATATCCAAAACCTTTGTACTCTCTTTTGGAACATCGCCTTTTATAACTTCTTGAACAGATGGATTGGATGGATATTTTCCGCCTTTCATTTTTAGAAGATGAAATTTTCCTCCACTTTCAAATATCAAATCATAAAATTTTTCAGCTGCTGAAGAGGTTACATAAATCGGAAAATCGGTTACTGTGAAACGATTGATTACAGTACCATCATTCTTTAAAATATAACCCGAACATCCTCCGCTTCCGCAGAAATAAGGATTTGAAAAACCAACAAAATATTCGTTTTTCTTATCATTATCTAAATCAAAACCATCATAATAAAAATATCGATCGTCTTTGGTCAGGGCAGGAATATCATTCTTTAATAAAACCAATAACTGTTTACGGATTAACTCTACGGCTTTGTCTTCTTTTGGCGTAGCTTCACTTAAATTTGCAGTTCCGCCCAATGTTTTAGATAACGTATCTTGAACAACTGTTTTTACAATATTTTTCGAATTATCTTTATTTTGACAAGAGCTTAATGCCAAAATACTCATTAGAATTAAAATCTTATTTTTCATAATCTGATATTTTAAATTCGTTATAATTTACACCAGCAATGCCGCTTTATTTTCAATATCATTTTGAGTCAGCAATGATTTTATATTGTTAAAAGTCACCAAAGCAATCTGAGTTAAAGCTTCGTTGGTAAAAAACGCCTGATGGGCTGTTACCAAAACATTTGGAAAACTCATTAAACGCTGAATTGCATCATCTTGAATAATATCTGCCGAAAGATCTCTAAAGAACAATTTTTCTTCCTGTTCGTAAACATCAATACCTAAATAACCTATTTTCCCTTCTTTCAAACCTTCAATAACAGATGACGTTTCTATTAATCCACCGCGACTGGTGTTGATTATCATAACACTGTTTTTCATAAAAGAAATAGAAGTAGCATTGACAACATGTTTTGTTTGTTCATTCAGCGGACAATGAAGCGAAATAATATCACTCGATTTAAAGATTTCTTCCAACCCAACAAAAGAAACACCGCCTTTTTTCATTTCTTCATTTTCGACAATATCATAAGCCAAAACTTTACAGCCAAAACCTGATGCTATCTTGGAGAATGCTTTTCCGATATTTCCAGTTCCAATAATTCCGATTGTTTTTCCGAATAAATCGAAACCTAATAATCCGTTTAAAGAGAAGTTCTGCTCGCGAACTCTATTATAAGCTTTATGTGTTTTTCTATTTAAAGTTAAAATCATTGCCATGGCATGTTCGGCAACTGCTTGCGGAGAATATGCGGGAACACGGCAAACTTTTATGTGGTGTTTTTTAGCTGCCTCCAAATCGACATTGTTAAATCCAGCGCAACGTAAGGCAATTATTTTTACTTTTTTTTCTGCTAATTGTTTAATGACAGTTTCGTTTACAATATCATTTACAAAAACACAAACAATCTCGCACTCTTCAATTAAAGCTACAGTCTGAGGATTCAATTGTGTTTCAAAAAAGTTCAACTGAAAACCAAAATCTTCATTGTATTTATTGAAAAACGTTTTATCATATGGCTGAGTAGAGAAAAAGGCAATTTTTCTTGCATCTGGATTTGAGTTCATGATATTTTATTTTTTTATGTATTATTTTTAAAATTTCCTTTTGGCAGATAATACAGCCATCCAAAACCAATCAAAAATAAAACAAGCGAACCTATAAAAGCAGGAATTAAAATTTCTTTATTGTTATCTAATGCATTGTTTAAAGCGGCATACAATAACCAGATCTGAATGCTTACATTTAAGATTAAAACAAATATTAAAGTAGACAGAATAACATTCAACTTATTCGGATTTGCTTGATTTTGGCTTTTTCTAAATGTACTCATAATTTTTATTTTAAACTATTAACTTTCTTTATTTTCGAATGCTTTTACGAAAATTTTATCCCCTTTTAAAAGCACTTCTAACTGAGGCAACGCTCTCGGCGGAGGTCCAGCGATAACATCTCCCGTTAAAGCATCAAAAGAACCTTCGTGGCATGGACAATGAATTATTCCTGTCCCGGGTTTGTAATAAACGGCACAAGAAAGATGCGTACATTTTTGTTCGTAGGCTCGAAACATGCCGCTTTCTAAATGCACCAAAATATACGGAATGGTACTTCCTTCAATCACAAAACCTCTTGTTCCGCCTAACGGAATATCTTTTATTTCACACACAAAATGTTCTCCAACAACTTCTTCGCCAGGCAACAAATACGCTTTTGCTGCGACCAAACCACTTCCTACCATTAAGCCTCCAGAAACTAGTGTAAGAAACTTGGCAAAATCACGACGGCTCACTTGTGTCGATTCCTGCTTTTTATATGGAAAATCTTTCTTCCAGTTTTCACTTAAATTATCTTCTTTAGACATGGATCTTAGATTTAGAATATTCGTAATTCGTTGCTTCCTTTTGGCATCATGATATTTACTTTTGTATTGACACGTTCTTTCCCGAAAACAAATGAATTTACAGGAGTGCTGTTTGGACGCATTTCTTCAATCTGAGCGCGAGTTCCATAAAACAGCGCGCCGCTCGGGCAAACCGTTGCACACATTGGCTTTTTACCAACGCTGGTTCTATCGTAACACATATTGCATTTCATCATCAAATCATATTCTTCCATTTTCTTCGGAACTCCAAATGGACAGGCCATTACACAATTGGAGCAGCCAATGCAGCGTTCTGTATTTGCGGTATGAACTACTCCGAATTCATCTTGCGAAATCGCATCAGCTGGACAAACATTGGCACAAACAGGATCTTCGCAATGCATGCAAACCTGAACTGTGGTCTGAATTGTAACGGCACGCTCTACATAATTAACATGAATCATGGATTCCTGACCATTCGTTTCACATTCCGAACAGGCCATCTCGCACGCTTTGCAGCCTATGCATCTTTGTAAGTCTACAAAAAACTCTTCGTTCTTATTATAATTGGTTAAATTCATAATTGTTGCTTTTTATAGATTAAACACTTGCATAAGCATCTGATTTGTCTGATGAGTTTTCGATTTCGCCCAAAGGTTCCAACTTACAGGCACAGACTTTAAATTCTGGAATTTTAGAAATCGGATCTAATGTTCCAGGCGTTAACTGATTGGCCGATTTTTTCCCCGGCCAGTGATAGGGAATAAAAACGGTATCTTTTCGAATGGTTTCTACAATATTGGCAGGAAAAATTCCTTCTCCTCTTCGCGTTGAAACTTTAACTAATTCCCTTTGCTGAATATTATATTTCTGAGCCATTTCTGGATGAATTTCCAACAAAGGTTCAGGAAATTGATCTACTAGTTTTCCTATTCTTCTAGTTTGCGTTCCACTTAAATATTGAGAAACAACACGACCAGTTGTTAATGTTATTGGATACTCTTCATCTGTAACCTCACCGGGTAGTTTATAAGGAGCTGGATTAAAATGCGCTTTTCCATCTGGTGTAGCAAACTTTTTATCTTCCCATAATCTTGGCGTTCCAGGATGATCTTCGGTTGGACATGGCCAGAAAACACCCATATTATCCTCTACTTTTTTATAAGTAATTCCGTTGTAATCAGCAGTTCCACCTTTTGAAGCGACACGCAGTTCATTAAAAATGGCTTCGCTATCTGCGTAAGTAAATCTTTCTTCTTCGCCTAATCTCTTTGCTAATTCTAATAATATTGAAGTGTCTGTTCTTGCATCGCCTGGAGGTGTCACAGCTTGACGAATTCGGATAACACGTCCTTCGGCTGAAGTTGTCGTTCCCTCCTCTTCTTCCTGCAATGAACCTGCTAAAACAATATCGGCATGACGGGCTGTTTCATTCAAAAAGAAATCTATTGCCACATAAAACTCTAATTTTTCAAGAGCAGAACGCACATAATTATTATTTGGCAAAGACACTAACGGATTAAAACAAATCGAAATCAATCCTTTTATTTCACCGCTATGGATTGCTTCGATAATTTCATAAGCTGTAATGCCTTTATGTGGCATATCTTCTTCCTTAATTTTCCAGACATCGGCAATGTATTTGCGATGATCCATATTTTCGATATCACGATTTCCGGGCAACTGATCACATTTATGACCGTGCTCTCTTCCTCCCTGTCCGTTTCCTTGCCCCGTAATGGTTCCGTAACCACAATATGGTCTTCCAATTCTTCCTGTTGCCAAAACCAGATTAATGCATCCTAATACATTATCGACACCTTTTGAGTGATGTTCGATTCCTCTTGCGTGCAGTAAAAAACTTGTTTTTGCTTTTCCCCATAATTCAGCTGCTTCTTTTATCTTTTCTTTAGAAATTCCTGTAATTTCTTCAGCCCATTCTAACGTATAATCTTTTACAGCATCTATGGTTTCTTGAAATCCTGAAGTGTGATTATCAATAAAATCGTGATCCAACATATCGTGATCTACGAGATATTTTAGCATTGCACCATATAAAGCCGAATCGGTTCCCGGTCGTACATCCAAATGGACATCAGCAGTTCTTGCCAATGGAATAACTCGCGGGTCGACCACAATTAATTTAGCGCCGCGATCTCTCGCTTTCCAGATCCAATGGGTTAATGTTGGAAACGTCTCACTAATATTCGCTCCTGCAACAATAATAACTTCAGCATATTCTAAATCCGAATAATTGTTTGAAGCTCGATCTAAACCAAATGCTTTTTTGTTTCCTGCGCCAGCACTTACCATGCAAAGACGTCCGTTATAATCTAAATTTCTTGTTTTTAAAGCTACTCTCGCAAATTTTCCTACCAAATAACTTTTTTCGTTTGTAAGCGAAACTCCAGATAACATCGAAAAAGCATGTTTGCCGTATTTTTCCTGAATTCTTTTAATTTCAGAAACGGTTTTAGCCATAGCTTCATCCCAAGTAGTTTGTTCAAAACCTTTGCCTTCTACTCTTTTTATGGGGTGCAATAATCGGTCGGGATGATTGTTCTGCATATAGCGCTGAACACCTTTTGGACACAAACGGCCTTCGTTGAACGGAAATTCCATCCAAGGTTCAAAACCAACCACTTTATTGTCTTTTACAGATAATTGAATACCGCACTGCATGCCGCAAAAACAGCAATGTGTTTTAACCGTTTTATCTGGTTCATCACGTCCTGGATATCCTTCTTTTGGCGTATAATTCAGATGCGGACCAAATGCTTCAATTATTTTTTCGGTTGATACAGGTAGTTTTGCCATGATTTTTTTTGTTATTTTTTGGTTTCAGATTTCAGATTTCATGTTTCACGTTCTGCGACGAAACTTGAAACCTTAAACTTGAAACTATAATTTTATCCAAATAAATTTCCGCCTTCCATTCTTGCTTTTAAATGCGCTTTTGCCAAACGATCTCGTTTTCCTTCGGGACTTAAATCCAAGTGTGAATTTCCTTGATCATCACTAAAATCGAAACCTAATTGTTTGGTTACAATTTTTAAATCATCAATATGAAGCTGAGTTGTAAAAGGTTTTCCTGTTTCTTTACAGATTGCCATTCCTTTTTTCATTCCTTCTTTTTTGTAAATGTGCGCACCAATCTGAGCCGGTCGTTGAATGATGTGGAAGAATTTTCCAAACGGAATCCATATTAAAAACATTATCACCGTTACGGCATGAACCACTGCGAGAAAATCATACGCAAATCCTTTCATAAATTGATAAGAGTAAGTCAGACACAAACCTGTAACCGAGATTGCAATTAATAAAAGAAGTGGCAGTAAATCGCCTTCAAAAGTTTGAGTTGCAATTAATCCCGGATTGGTTAAACGTCTTCTTAAATAATAAAGTGATCCAAAAATAACTAGATAGGAAGACCAGTTTAAGGCATGGAAAGTCAAAAAAGCCATAATAGAATCCAACCTGAAATCCATTACTTTAAAGCCAAAAAAGTGAGCTTCGTAAACTGAAATAGAATTTGGCGCCAAAGTAAAATGAATCCATCCAAACGTTAACGGAAATGTAATTGCAAAAGCCGAAAAACAGCCAATTGCAATACAGAAATGAGCCAACCATCTGTATTTGCCTCTTGGATAAATGAATTTCTGAAAAGCAATATTTTGAACCGATTCTTTTCCTAAAAACCACAAATGCGAAAATACTTTTCCTGTAAAGAGAAAATGAATTCCGCGCTTGAAATACATCCAAGTTGGCGGTCGTTGCAGCCAAACTGTATAGCGATACACGACTCCGAAAAATGCAAACAGAGTTCCGAATAAATAGGTAACTAAGGCCGCATCAAAATTCTGCAATTTTCTTGATCCATAAAAAACCAATACGACCATAAAAACCGAAGCTGCCGTTGCAATTAATAAAGCTTTCGTATTAAATATTTTTTCTTTCATGACAGATTATTTTCGATCAATATCTTTAGCCATTTCAGGCAATTTTTCTTTTGTCATTTTCACAATTACACGGTGCATCCAAATCAGACAGGTTAATGATAATGCCAGAATAAAAAGCCAAGAACTCGTCCAGAATCCTGTAAATGATAATAAATACCCGAAAATAATTGGTCCGAAGAATCCGCCTAAACCTCCTAAGAGTCCGACCATTCCACCAATTACACCTACTTCATTGGGAAAATAATCCGGTATGTGTTTGTAAACAGCTGCAGAACCAATTCCCCACGAAATTCCTATTAGAATAACCAAAACTAAATACACCCACATATTGGCTTCAAAATGAATTTGTGTAATTCCTTCTGCCAATAAATCCTTCTTTTGCACTTTTTGATTTTGCTCTACAACCACTTCCTGCCATGTTTTTTTGGATGGAAAAAACTTAGAATGCGGCTGACTTTCATCTTTCTGACTTATAGCATATTCTTTACCATCAACCACTATTTTATCTGGTGAAACCGCTGTAACAGTTCCGGCTTTACTGGCCAAGAGACCACTTCCTGAAGTAGTGATGTCCATTTTTGGAAACAATAATAAAAAGCTTAATACGACCGAAGAACTCAAAACCCAGTACATTACCTTTCTGGCTCCGAATTTATCCGACAAAAAACCTCCAAAAGCGCGTACGACACCCGCAGGTAAACTAAAACAAGAAGTAAAGATTCCGCCTAAAACTAAAGTTGTGTGATATACATTCATAAAATTTGGCAGAAGCCATTGCGAGAAAGTCACAAACGATCCAAATACTAAGAAATAATAAGTTCCGAAACGCCAAACACGCACTCTCTTTAAGGGTTGCAATAATTGTTTTACCGTTTTAGATTGTGCTTCACTTTTTTTGTTTTTAGCGAAAATCAAAAATACAATTCCCATTAATAGTAAAGCAGAACCATAAAGTACAGGAAGCCATTTCCATCCATTTTCAGGATCGTTTTCTGAAAATGTACTCAAAAGTGAAGGTGCCAAAAAAGGTGTTATAGAAGCTCCTGCAGTCCCCATTCCGAAAATCCCCAAAGCTCTTCCCTGCCATTCTTTAGGATACCAAACAGAGGTTGATGCAACCCCTACAGCAAAACTGGTTCCTACCATTCCGAATAGAAAACTTAAAATAGCGAAAACCGTAAAGGAAGTTGCAAATGGCAATAAAAATAAAGGGATAGAAGCCAAAATCAATAAAGCAGAATGCACAATTTTGCCACCAAACTTATCAGTTAAAATTCCCATTGGCAATCTCATAATTGATCCCGTAAGAACAGGAATCCCTAAAAGCCAGCCAATTTGTACAACGCTCCAGTTAAAAATTTCTTTATCAACTAAAAATGTAACTAATACTCCGTTGAGGGTCCAGCATGCGAAACAGATTGCAAATGCCAAAGTATTTAAAAAAAGAATGCGGTGGGCTTGGGAAAGATCTGCCATAGAATAAAGTATTAAATTGTGTTTTTGAAAATCTATTACTGAAATATGGGAATCATAGAAATTGCTTTTCATAAACAACAGAAAAAGCAATAGTTTCCTAAAGTTAAAAAAAATATTCAAAGCAAAATACTTACTATCAAATATTTAGCGTTATAATAATCTTATTTAAATTCATTCTTTAAAAAAATGTAAATCAATCTGTTAAATAAAGCACAATTTTAAAAGACTGATTAAACCAGTTTTAAATAATAAAGTCTAATCTATAAACAATTAAAAAACTTGAATATGAAAAAATTATTTATCGCAGCTATGTTATTTGTTGGAATAGCAAGTTTTGCACAAGACATGGATCAAAAACCAGCGCGTGAGCAAAGAGAAAGAATGACTCCAGAACAGCGTAATGAGAAACAGCTTCAAAAACTGACTACAGAATTAAATTTAGATGCGAGTCAGCAAGCACAGGTAAAGCAGCTTTTAGCAGATAGAAGCGAAAAAGCCGAAAAATTTAGAGAAGCTAGAAAAGAAAAAAAAGACAGCAACACAAAACCAACTGCTGAAGAAAAAGCGGCTTTCAAGAAACAATTGGAAGACGAAATTGCAGCAAATGATGCTAAAATGAAATCGATCTTAAAACCTGATCAATACACAAAATGGAAAGCGCTGCAAGAAGAGAAAAAAGACAAAATGAAAGAAAAAATGAAAGAGCACAAAAAAGATAAAATCTAATTTGATGCATAAAAAAAGAGGCTTTTAAAGCCTCTTTTTTGTTATTTAAAATGTTTTCGAAACTTTATCGATCGCATTGATTGTAAAATCTAAATCTTCGTAAGTCAAAGCGTCTGTAATGAACCATGTTTCGTATGCAGATGGCGCAATGTAGACACCTTCCTGTAACAATCCATGGAAAAATTTCTTGAATGTTTCGTTATCTCCTTTTGCAGCAGTCTGGAAATCGGTTACCGGATTTGCATCAAAGTGAACAGAAATCATAGAACCTACTCTATTAATTGTAAACGCAACATTATTTGCCTTTAAAACTCTGTCGATTCCTGCTTCCAAATAAGCTGTTTTTTCTTCTAAACGAGTAAAAATTTCTCTGTCATTATCTAGAGCTTTCAACATGGCATATCCTGCCGCCATTGCTAACGGATTTCCAGATAACGTTCCTGCCTGATAAACTGGTCCAAGAGGCGCTAAATAATTCATAATTTCTTCACGTGCAGCAAAAGCTCCAACTGGCAATCCTCCACCGATAACTTTTCCGAAAGTCACGATATCAGCATCAATTCCATATAATTCTTGAACTCCTCCACGAGCCAAACGGAAACCAGTCATTACCTCATCAAAAATCAATAGAATTCCGTTTGCAGTACACAAATCTCTTAAACCTTGCAAGAATCCTTCTTTCGGCGGAATACATCCCATATTTCCCGCAACTGCTTCGATAATAATCGCCGCGATTTCTCCTTTATTAGCTTCGATTAAAGCTTTTACATTCTCTAAATCATTGTATTTCGCTAATAAAGTATCTTTTGCAGTTCCTTCTGTAACTCCTGGACTATTTGGAGATCCAAAAGTCACAGCGCCACTTCCTGCCTGAATCAAAAATGAATCAGAATGACCGTGGTAACAGCCTGCAAATTTTACAATTTTATCTCTTTTTGTAAATCCGCGAGCTAGACGAATCGCGCTCATACAAGCTTCTGTACCTGAATTTACAAAACGTATTTTGTCAATATTTGGAACCATAGAAACAGCCAAAGCTGCAATTTCTGTCTCCAATTCTGTTGGCATTCCAAATGAAGTTCCCAGTTTTGCTTTTTCTATAACAGCATCAACAACTGGCTGATAAGCATGACCTAAAACCATTGGTCCCCAAGAGTTGATATAATCTATTAATTTGTTTCCGTCTTCATCATATAAATAAGCACCTTTGGCACTTTTTACAAAAATCGGAGTTCCGCCAACCGCTTTAAACGCTCTTACTGGTGAATTTACTCCTCCTGGAATTACTTTTTCTGCTTCAGCAAAAAGCTGACTACTTCTTTTGTATAACATTCTTATTTTAGATTTCTTGATAATTGTTAATTGTCAATTATCAATTGATAATTATTTCACTTTCAACCTCTGTCCAATCGAAATCGCATTATCAGTTAGATTATTTTTCTTTTTTAAATCTTCAACTAATAAATTAAATTTCTTCGAAATGGAATATAGCGTATCTCCTTTTTGAACCTCATATAAATTCGGATCATATTGATTCATATTGATCTTTGGATCAGAAGCGACGTCATAAGATGATTTTTTTGTTGGAGCCGAAGTATTTATTGGCACATAGTTTCTTCCTGTAACTTGACAATCATACTGATGTAGATTGTATCGCTCAATATAACTGATCAATTTATCTGGATATTTAGGATCTGTTGCATATCCACAAGCTCTAAGCCCTTTTGCCCAAGCTTTATAATCGTCTTTTTCGTAAGTGAATAAACTAGCATATCGTTTTTTTCCAACCAAAAATAAAGCGTGATCTCTATACGATTCTGACGCTTGAGGATATTTTCTAAAACATTCCTGAGCCGAGTCATCGTCATGGCGAACACTTTCTCCTAACCAATCATTATGACATTTTATTCCAAAATGATTATTAGCATCTACAGCCAAATCTCCTCTTCCTGCACCAGATTCTAAAATTCCTTGAGCCAAAATAATACTCGCCGGAATTCCGTAAGTCTTCATGTTTCCCATTGCAATTTCTTTGTACTGCAACACATAATTATTAATCAGATCACTGGTAACAACTGTTTTAGATGTAGATTGAATAACCTCAGTTGTATTATTTGTAGAAGGGTAATTTTTACCGATTGGTTTAACAGGAGTGCCTCTTTTTGTCGAAGCCGTTCTGGCTTGAACTGCTGCCGCTTTTTTAGTCGTTGCGATCGCAGGCTTACTAGAAGAGCAGCTTGCTAAAGCTAATATTACGAGAAGTAATACAATTTTTTTAATCATTGGTTTTGAGTATTGGTAATTTCTTCTGCTTCAACTTTATATTCATTCCGTCAATTCCCTGCAATCCGCCTGTGTGAATGAGTAAAATTTTTGAATGTGGAGGAAAATAATTTTTGCCGATTAAATCTATAACGCCAAAAACCATCTTTCCTGTATAAATTGGATCTAAGGGCACTTTTGTTTCTTCAAAAAAAGCATTAATAAATTCAATTAATTCTAAATTTATCTTGCCATAACCTCCAAAATGATAGTCAGAAATTAAATTCCAGTTATCTTTTTTTGCAAAAATACGAATTTCATCGGTTAAAAAGTCACCTTTTAACGCTGGAAACCCCAAAATTTTCTGATTTGGCAGCGAATTATTAATTAATCCCGAAATCGTGCCGCCTGTTCCAACAGCACAGCAAACATAGTTGAAAACCGCATCTTCATCTGTCAAAATCTCTTCGCAACCTTTTACAGCCAGTTCGTTTGTTCCGCCTTCCGGAACTAAATAAAAATCGCCAAATTTATCTTTCAGCCTTTGTATAAAAGATTCTTCGTTTTTTAAACGGTACTCTTCTCTTGAAACAAACTCAAACTGCATTCCGTTTTCCTGAGCAAATTTCAAGGTTGGATTTTCTTCTATTTTATTTAAAAGCTCATCGCCGCGAATAATGCCGATCGTCTTAAAACCTTGTTCCATTCCTGCATAAGCTACAGCTGCGATATGATTGGAAAAAGCGCCGCCAAAAGTCAGCAGCGTCTTTTTATTTTTGGCTTTCGCTTGAAGTAAATTGTATTTTAATTTTCTGAATTTATTTCCTGAAACAAACGGATGAATTAAATCTTCTCGCTTAATTGTCAACGAAATATCATTCGGAAACTGAATATTTATATTTTGATTGAAAACTGGATTCATTATTAAAAGTTGAAAGTCAAAAATGACAATTCATAGCTGTTTTTTTTTAAGCTTATTGCTTGTTGCTTTTTATGTAATCTAGAAACCGAAAAAAAGATCGATTTTTTAAATAATTTAAATCCGTTTCTTTTGTGTAAGCTTCTCTTTCAAAACTGATATTTCGATATGCTAATGTCCCATTTTTATATTGTATCAAACGAATTAGATATTCTAAAAAATACCAGACAAAAAACGGAATTACTAAAAGTTCTAATTGCTGTCTCAAATGAATCTTTTCATGATTAACAAAAACCTCATTTGTTTTATCAAAATTACATTTTACCAAAACAAACGGAAATACAGCCATTCCTCGATAACCTTTCGGAATTAAATATTTGGCAACAATCAGAAACATTGGCTGTAAAATTTATAAATTTGTAGCTATAAAATTGTTCGATTTCAATAAAATCATAATCAAATCTTTTTATTTTTGATTTTGATTATTCGAAAAGGAACGCGAAGCAGATTTATGAAAGAGCAAAGTAATGAAAATAAATTAATCGAAGGCGAAGATTTTTACTATACGCCTGAAGGTTATAAATGCTTTACCGAAAAACATCATTTAAAACGTGGTTATTGCTGCAAAAGCGGTTGTCGCCACTGTCCTTATGGGTTCGATAAAAGAACGGGCGAAATAAGAAGAAAAACGAATTAGATAATTTGAAAATGTGTCAATTAGATAATTCTAAAATCAACAATCTAAAATATTAATATGGATATCCATTCAAGAAAATTCAGGATTAAAATCCACAAGTCCTATCACAGGTCGGATATCCGCTATCCTTAGTTTTTTAATTAGAAAATGTGACAATTTGCCAATGAGGCAATTAAAATAAATTCCAAATTTTAAATTCCAATTTCGTCGGTTAATATTTCGCTCCGCCGGAGCTTTTATATTGTGGTTACTGTTTTTCTATAAATATTTCGCCTTTCTAAGGCTTTATTTTATCAGCTCCAGAGGAGCTAAATACTTATAGAACCAATTAACCATCAGTCACATTTGAGCCCCAGCGGGGCGGAATAATTAAAAAAACAAAAAATTAATCTGTTGTTAATCTAACTAAAATACCTTAGCAACTTAGCATCTCTAAAAAAAATGACTTTCAAAGAACAAATACAACAAGGAATTCCGTCTGTCTTACCTTCAAAAAAAGAGTACGATCCAGCAATTAATCATGCTCCGAAAAGAAAAGAAATTCTTTCGGCAGAAGAGAAAAAGCTGGCGCTTAAAAATGCCTTGCGTTATTTTGATCCAAAACATCATGCCGAATTAATTCCTGAATTTTCAGAAGAATTAGAAAAATACGGACGTATCTATATGTATCGTCTTCGTCCAGATTACAGAATGTACGCAAGACCGATTGACGAATATCCTGGAAAATCATTGCAAGCAAAAGCGATTATGCACATGATTCAGAACAATTTGGATTATGCTGTGGCGCAACATCCGCATGAATTGATTACCTATGGCGGAAACGGTGCTGTTTTCCAAAACTGGGCACAATATTTATTGACGATGCAGTATTTGTCTGAAATGACAGATGAGCAGACTTTAACGATGTATTCAGGTCACCCAATGGGATTGTTTCCTTCGCATAAAGAAGCGCCAAGAGTTGTGGTAACAAACGGAATGGTTATCCCGAATTATTCTAAACCTGATGATTGGGAAAAAATGAATGCTTTAGGAGTTTCACAATACGGACAAATGACAGCGGGAAGTTACATGTACATTGGCCCGCAGGGAATTGTACATGGAACTACAATCACGGTTTTAAATGGTTTCAGAAAAATAAAACAAAATCCAGAAGGAAGTTTATTTGTAACTTCTGGTCTTGGCGGAATGTCTGGCGCACAGCCAAAAGCTGGAAATATTGCAGGTTGTATTACGGTCTGCGCCGAAGTAAATCCGAAAATTACTAAAATCCGTCACGAGCAAGGTTGGATTAATGAAGTGGTAACTTCGACTGACGAATTAGTTGCCAGAGTAGCTTTAGCGAAAACCAATAAAGAAACTGTTTCTATCGCTTATTTAGGAAATGTTGTCGACGTTTGGGAACGTTTTGATCAAGAAAACATCAAAATCGATTTAGGTTCAGACCAGACTTCTCTTCATAATCCTTGGGCTGGAGGTTATTATCCGGTTGGAATTTCATTTGAAGAAGCAAATGATTTGATGGCTAATAATCCAGAATTATTCAAAGAAAAAGTTCAGGAAACTTTACGTCGTCATGCGGATGCAATTAACAAACATACTGCAAAAGGAACTTACTTTTTTGATTACGGAAATGCCTTTTTACTAGAAGCTTCTCGCGCAGGAGCAGATGTAATGGCAGAAAATAATATCGATTTTAGATATCCTAGTTACGTTCAGGATATCATGGGACCAATGTGTTTCGATTACGGATTCGGACCTTTCCGTTGGGTTTGCACTTCAGGAAAACCAGAAGATTTATTAAAAACTGATGCTATTGCTTGTGAAGTCTTAGAGAAAATGGCAGAAACCGCTCCAAATGAAATTCAGCAGCAAATGCAGGATAACATTAAATGGATTAAAGGCGCGCAAGAAAACAAACTGGTTGTAGGTTCTCAAGCTCGAATTTTATATGCCGATGCTGAAGGACGAATTAAAATCGCTGAAGCATTCAATCAAGCAATTGCAAAAGGCGAAATTGGCGCTGTGGTTTTAGGACGCGATCATCACGACGTTTCTGGAACTGATTCGCCTTATAGAGAAACGTCAAATATCTACGATGGATCTCGTTTTACTGCCGATATGGCCATTCATAATGTGATTGGAGACAGCTTTAGAGGAGCAACTTGGGTTTCTATCCATAATGGCGGCGGAGTTGGCTGGGGAGAGGTTATAAATGGCGGATTTGGTATGGTTCTTGATGGTTCTACAGAGGCCTCAAAGCGTTTAGCTTCAATGCTTTTCTGGGATGTTAACAACGGAATTTCAAGAAGAAGCTGGGCACGAAATGAAGGTGCTGTTTTTGCTATAAAAAGAGCAATGGAAGTTGAGCCATTATTGAAAGTAACTTTACCTAATCTAGTCGATGAAAGTTTGCTTTAATTAAAATTGAGAACATTAATTCTTAGAAATATGAAAACACTTAAGTTAATTCCGTTTTTGCTACTGCTGATACTTACTTCTTGCAGTACCGTGACCGTTTATTCTGATTATGACAAAACTGTCGATTTTACGCCTTATAAAACGTACGCCTACTTTAAGCCAGGAATTGACAAGGTTGAAATATCAGATTTAGATAAAAGAAGAATCTTACGCGCTATTGATAATCAAATGCAAGCTAAAGGCTTTACAAAAAGTGAAAATCCTGACTTGCTGGTAAACATTTTTACAAAATCAAGAGAGCAAGTAGATGTAAACCAATTTACCGCTGGCTGGGGTTATGGCTGGGGCTGGGGTTGGAATCCTTACATGATGTATGGAGGACAAACTACAGTTTCTACTTCTACTGAAGGAACTTTATACATTGATTTAATCGATGCTAAAAAGAAAGAAATGATCTGGCAAGGTGAAGGTGTTGGAACTTTGACAAGAAACATTGATAAAAAGGACGAAAAAATTGCTGAGTTTGTAGGCAAAATTTTAGCTCAATATCCGCCAGTAAAAAAATAATTATTTACATTTGCCTTTCAATCAGTAAAGAAAATGACAAACTTTAACAACATTATTATCGCTATTATTAGCATTATTGCAATTCAGCAATAATGGCGAGGTGCTATATAAGTTTGTAAAATATAATTTATAAGAACCTCCCAATTGGGAGGTTTTTTATTTTAAGAAAGTTTAAAACAAATATTTTTTTGCCACAGATTTCACAGATTTTCACAGATTAAAAAATCATATTAATCCTTTAAATCTGTGGCAAAAAAATTAAAAACAAAAACATGATGAGTTTATTTAACGAAGTACTTAATGCCCAAAAGCAGCTCGAAAATGTAGTTGCTGCAACACCTCTAACCCAGAATTTAAATCTATCAGACGAATTTGAATCGACCATTTTATTAAAAAGAGAAGATTTGCAAATTGTTCGTTCGTATAAAATTAGAGGGGCTTACAATAAGATTTCGTCGTTAAATGAAAAAGAAAAAGCAAACGGAATTGTATGCGCCAGTGCAGGAAATCACGCGCAGGGCGTCGCCTATTCCTGTAATTTACTGCACATAAAAGGCAAAATTTATATGCCCAAAACAACTCCAAAACAAAAGGTAAAACAAGTTCAGTTATTCGGGAAATCGTTTGTTGAAATTGTTCTTACAGGAGATACTTTTGATGACGCTTATGCTTCTGCAACGGCAGACGCTATCAAAAATCATAAAACCTTTATTCATCCTTTTGACGATGAGAAAGTAATCGCTGGACAAGGAACTGTTGGATTAGAAATTCTTGAAAGCTTTAAAGAGCCTATCGATTATGTTTTTGTTCCAATAGGCGGCGGCGGATTGGCATCGGGATTGTCTGAAGTTTTTAAACATTTAAGTCCGCATACAAAAATCATTGGTGTTGAACCAAAAGGTGCTCCTTCGATGAAAACTTCAATCGAAGAAAACAAAAATACGGCTCTAAAAACTATAGACAAATTTGTAGATGGCGCAGCTGTAAAACAAGTTGGCGATAAAACTTTTGAAATCTGCCGTTATAATTTAGAAGATATTATTCTAGTTCCAGAAGGAAAAGTCTGCACCACAATTTTAAGATTGTATAATGAAGAAGCAATGGTGGTTGAACCTGCGGGTGCGTTGACAATTGCTGCTTTGGATTTTTATAAAGATAAAATTAAAGGCAAAAATGTAGTCTGTATTGTAAGCGGAAGCAATAATGACATTGAAAGAACTGCCGAAATAAAAGAACGATCTTTATTATATGAAGGTTTAATGCATTATTTTATGATTCAGTTTCCACAGCGTCCAGGAGCTTTGAAAGAATTTGTAAATAATATTTTAGGGCCAGATGATGACATCACTTACTTTCAATTTGCGAAGAAAAATAGCCGCGAAGTAGGTTCTGTAGTTGTTGGTTTAGAATTGAAAAACAAAAATGATATTATGCCAATTAAACTGAAAATGACCGAAAACGGTTTTGAATTTCAATATCTAAATGACAATCAGGATTTGTTTACTCAATTAATCGGATAAAATAAAAAAAAGGCTGTCAGATGGGACGACAGCCTTTTAAAATCAAATCAAATTACTAATTGAATGTTTGGATTTAATTATTGCTTTAATATTTTTTTCGAATAGGAACCTTTGCTATCGGTAACTTTTACAATGTAAACATCTTTTGGCAGTCGAGAAATTTCTACTTCAGCTTGATTTCCTTTTACAAATTTTACATTTTTCTTTAAAACTGGCTGTCCAGTAATATTGAAAACCTGCACTTCAGCATCTCCCTCATGATTAGTATCAATTTTTAAAGAATCATCCGCTTCATTTACAAAAATGGTCATATCGTTTGAACTTGTATTTTCAACTACAGGCGTTTGCGCGGCTAAAGCACTTTTTGCTGCTGAAGATTCTACTTGCACCAATTGCCATTGCTGATTTAAACCTCCTGTATAAGCCCAAACCTGAATATTGGCGCCATTTGCTGTAGAAACGTTTTCAACGTCAAGTGATTTACCGCTGTTTACGTTTATAATTTTATAATAACCAGTGCCTAAACTTGTTACTGTCCATTTAAATTCGTTTGAAGATGAAAAAGTTTTCTGCTGTACTTTCAGTCCGTCAGCTGTTCTATTATTTTCAACTGCCAAATACATTCCCGTCGATTTTACGATGATATAATAATTCCCGCTTCCATCAGAAACAAATTTCCATCTTTGGTTACTTCCTCCTCCATTTGTAATGTCATACTGCTGAATTCTGCTTCCGCTTGTTGTCGCATTATCTGCAACATCTAAACCTTTATTGCTGTTTCTCGAAATAATATTGTAATATCCAGGAAATCCTGTTGAACCAGCCGTTACAGTAATTGCGCTTGTTGCTGTTTTAGCACCATCAACAGTCGTCAAAGTGATTGTTGCATTTCCTGCAGCAATTGCTGAAACCAATCCGTTTGAATTTACAGTTGCAACAGATGTATTACTTGAACTCCAATTTACTGCAGTATTTGTAGCATTGCTAGGAGAAACTGTCGCTGTTAATTGCTGTGACTGACCCACTGTAATTGTTGCAGAAGTTGGACTTACACTAACTCCCGTAACCGCAACTGGATTTGATGTTCCCCAAGTAAAAGTAACTGCAGAAGATGCTGGAACTGCATAATTAAATGCTGATGATCCGGAAACTACTTTTATCGTATTTGATGATCCGCCTGAGTTATAAATTACAAGTGCAGTTGAACCATCAGGATTTTTAAATGCAACTGAAGAAATACTTCCGCTTGTGCTTGAAGAACCAATTCGCACTGCGCCCGGTTTCACATATTTAGAAATCTGGCCAATAATATAATACGCTACATTTTTAGTATAACTTGTACTATTATTAACTGTAATAGCACCTAAACAAGTGCTGCATCCACCAGGAGTACGAGGTCCTAAACTTGAATTGTTTGCAGCGTTCCATTCTAGAACTGTTTTAGACCAGTTGTTTGTACTTCCAATAACAACGTTTTGCATGTGCCAGCCAAAATCTCCGCTAAAACTTCCGCCCGAACCCGTGTATTGTTCTGTAAAATAAACGTTTTTGTTGGTTTGAGTTTTTACTGTTGACATAGCAGAGATATTACCTAAATACAAGTGGAACGCCGCTCCATCAACATAAGAACTATTGTTTAAAACATCAATCGGATAGGCTGTATTATCGCAATTGTGATCAAAAGCAATAATTTTTATGTTTCCATAGCCCGCTGCAGCCATTTGTGGTCCAAGCTGTTGATTGATAAAATTCTTTTGCTCTGTAGAATTCATCAGCATACTTGGTTCGTTGTTCGGATTTTCTGGTTCGTTTTGTGGTGTAATTCCCCAAATATTAATACCTTGTGCTTTCATAGCATCAAAGTATTTTACGAAATATTTCGCATAAGCAGCATAATATTGTGTTTGCAATGAACCTCCAACCCAAGATCCATTGGTTTTCATCCAACGTGGTGCTGACCAAGGAGTTGCCAAAATTTTGATGTTGGGATTAATCAGTAAGATTTTTTTAATAATTGGAACCAAGTAAGTCAAATCAGGTCCGTTCAAACTAAAATTGTTCATGTTAGTGTCTCCTGAAGTTTCGTTATAACTGTAAGAAGAACTGCTTAAATCTGAAGCGCCAATACTAATGCGAACTACGTTTGCATTTAAGCCTGTTGACGGATTGTATAAATCATTCAATAATTGGTTTTGCTGAGCGGCTGCCATTCCAGAAATAACTTCACAGCTTCCTTCGGTAAGAGTATAACCGAATCCATCCATAGTTTGATAAGTTGTTCCCGCATTTACTGTTACGGTTGAAGGGTTTGTTCCTGAATTGGTTCCGAAACTTACTGTTGCCTGCTGCTGTAATAATTTAGTTTGATCTCCTGTAGTCATAAAAGGAGTTACTGTCTGAGCATTTAAGCTGTTCATGAATAAAAGCGATCCGCAACATAATAGTTTTAACGCTTTACTTACCCGATTTGTAGGTGTTTGAGAGTTTTGTGCATTCTTTTGTGGTTTTGGTTTGATAATTAGTTTTTCATTATTTATTCAGTTTTATTTTACTAAAACAACACAATATTATGAATATTTTTACAATATTCTCATTATTTTAACTTCACAAATACACATCAAATTAAAAAAACAGATATAACAAAAACCAATCTTATTGTTTTTCAAAATACTGAAAAACAATAATTTAAAAAACAAAAAATCATAAAAAACTTACCTGTTAAAATCGAAATAACTCATCATAAAATAAAAAATCTATACAAATCCTTACAAAATGTGATTTTATCTAGCAATTAAAGGGCATATGACAATTATCAGGGACGTGAAAGAAAGATATATTGTATTTTTGCGGTTTACTTAAAATACAATAAAATGACAGCTTTAAAAGATATATCGACAATAAAAGACATTCAGCAAATGGTTAACAGCTTTTATGCAAATGTTAGAAAGGACGATTTAATCGGGCCGATATTTAATGATAAATTACAAGACCGCTGGGAACCGCATTTACAAAAAATGTACAATTTCTGGCAGACTATTCTATTTGATGTTCGCGCTTATTCGGGAACACCTTTTCCTCCACATAAACAATTACCAGTAGACAAAACCCATTTTGATCGCTGGATTGCCATTTTTAATTCGACGATAGATTCGCAATTTGCAGGCCCAATAACAGAAGAAGCTAAAATGCGTGCCACCAATATGGCTTTTATGTTCAGCCATAAAATTGAGTATTTTAGAAATGCAGAAAATGAAATGAGAAATGCAATAAAAAAATCTTAAAAAATTTCTTTCAAATAAAAAGCAGAACTTTATATTTGATAAAATGAATTAAACCCAAATCTATATTCTTTTATTTATGAAAAAAGTAATTTTCTTTATTACAATCTGTTTCTCATTTTTAAATCAATTATCAGCACAATCACAAACGTCAGCTTCTAATTTATATAAAGGAACCGTTGACGGAAAAACACCAATAACAGTTTACATTAAAACAGAAGAAAATCCTTGTACAGCCGATTTAATGTATACTTCTATGTATCGTCAGAATAAATCAAAAAACTGGATTCAGCTTAATGTTACTCAAAACAGAAAAAAAGAAAATGAATTTGTTTTAGTTGAACAAGGATTTAGTGGTGTTTTGATTTTACAAAAATTAGGAAATTCTTTTACTGGTTTATGGATTAGCCCTGATGCTAAAAAACAATTAAAAGTGGATCTCAAAGAAGCTTCGATGACTAAAAAAGAGCTTGAAAACTTCGAGAAAACAATGGAAAAAGTGAATTATGAAAATAATGATTGCTAGTAAATCATTTTATTTCAACTTTTTCAAAATCTACAAAAATGCAATAAAAATCAATTTCGAATAAAAATTTTGTGATGGATGATAAAAAAACGAGCCGTAAATTCGTAATTTTACATTTTAATCTACAACGTTTTCGAAATGAATCCAAACATTGAAACCAATCCGTTATTAGAGCGATTGCCTAAACATTTACAGCAATTTATTAAACCTCAAGATTATAGCGATTATTCTCCTATCAATCAGGCGGTTTGGCGATATGTTATGCGTAAAAATGTAGAATATCTTTCTAAAGTAGCGCATCATTCTTATTTGGAAGGCTTACGTAAAACAGGAATCGAAATTGATTCTATTCCGAGCATGTACGGCATGAACCGAATTCTAAGTGAAATTGGTTGGGCAGCGGTTGCAGTTGACGGATTTATTCCGCCAAATGCTTTTATGGAATTTCAGGCTTACAATGTTTTAGTTATTGCGTCTGATATTAGACAATTAGAACATATTGAATATACTCCTGCTCCAGATATTATTCACGAAGGTGCTGGCCACGCTCCTATTATTGCAAATCCTGAATATGCGGAATATTTGAGACGTTTTGGCGAAATTGGCTGTAAAGCGATTTCCTCACACAAGGATTATCAAATGTATGAAGCAATTCGTCTGCTTTCTATTTTAAAAGAAGCCGAAGATACACCTCAAGAAAAAATCGACGAAGCTGAAAAAGCGGTTGCCGATTTGCAAAACGATATGGGCGAATTGTCTGAAATGGCTCAAATAAGAAATCTGCATTGGTGGACTGTTGAATATGGCTTGATTGGAACTGTTGAAAATCCGAAAATATATGGCGCTGGATTGCTTTCTTCTATTGGCGAAAGCGCCCACTGTATGACCGATAATGTAAAGAAAATACCTTATGATATTTCGGCTGCAAATCAGAATTTTGATATTACGCAGTTACAGCCTCAATTATATGTGACTCCAAATTTTTCTTATTTAAGTTTAGTTCTAGAAGAATTTGCCAATAAAATGGCTCTACGAACTGGAGGGCTTTCTGGAATTCAAAAACTAATTCAATCGAATGCTTTAGGAACTATTGAATTAAGCACAGGTTTACAGATTTCGGGAGTTTTTACAAATGTTATTGAAGAAGAAGGAAAACCAGTTTATATTCAGACCACTGGAAAAACGGCTCTTTCTTACCGTGAAAAAGAATTAGTTGGACATGGAACTTTAACACATCCACATGGTTTTGGAAGTCCGATTGGTAAACTGAAAGGATTTAATCTCGCAATTGAAGATATGAGTCCGAAGGATTTACAGGCTTACAGTATTGTAGAAAACGAAACGGTAAAATTGGAATTTGAAGGTAATATTATTGTTGAAGGTGAAATCATTACAGGATCTCGAAACTTACACGGAGAAATCATTTTAATCAGTTTTAGAAATTGCACCGTTACTCACGGAGAAACTATTTTGTTTCAGCCTGAATGGGGTAATTATGACATGGCAATTGGTAAAAAAGTGATTTCGGCATTTTCAGGACCTGCCGATGTAAATAGTTTTGACTTAATTAATATTGTTCCTTCAACGAAAACGATCAAAGCAAAACATACTGATGAACGCGATGAATTGGAGCAATTGTATGCTTCTGTTCGTGAAATTAGAACGAATAAATCTTCTAAAAACGAATTAAAATCTATTTTTGAAAAGCTAAAAAACAACCATTCAAACGACTGGTTATTGTCTGTTGAAATTGCTGAGCTTTTGAAGGATTCAGACGAGAAACAGCTTCTACAGGAAGTTTTGGTTTATTTGGATCAATTGAAAGAAAGACGTCCTGAAATTGCACATTTAATTTCTGGCGGATTGGATTTGATTTTTGACAGTTCTTTGCCTAATTTGCCACAAAGGCACTAAGACACAAAGTTTTTTTACTGAGTAAAACGTACCGTTTGTCATTTCGACGAAGGAGAAATCTCCGCAAGTAACTCCGCAACGAGAATCCAATCTTTGTAGAGCTTCTTGTGGAGATTTCTCCTTCGTCGAAATGACAAGATTGTGAAAAGTAAGCTTGTAAAAACGATAGAAGAATTCAGTATTAAATCATTTTAATCCTTTAATCTGTGGCAAAAAACTCTGAAACTTTATCGCTCTGAACCTTTGAACCTAAAAACCTACAATTTCAAATCTTGGGTTAACTCCGTTTCAGATTCAATAGTTTTTCCGTTATATTGTAGTTTCCAACCCATTGAATTGGTCATGATTAAAATCTTAGATAATTCGCTTATTAGTCTATTTTGGGCGTTTGTTTTAAGGGTAGAATTTTCGATTTTCTTAGCTAAGTTAGCCTTTACCGATTTGTTGATTTTATTGTAATCGTCTCCAGTAAACGGATTCAGTTTGCTTTGCTCAACATCATAAAACTGAATATCTGGATTTATAGTAATTTCTTCTTTTGGAATATTTAAAATCGTAATGGTTTTATTTTTTTCATCAATATCATATTTCATTTGATGCAGATCATAAGCAACCGTTACGTTTGCATTGACCACAATGAGTGCTTTTTTCTCAAAAGAAATCATGTCCATTAAATACTTTTGCTGATTTTTATAAGTGATGACTTCTGAAAAATGCCCTTCGGTAACAACTAATTTTCCAACGTTAAGAATCTGTTGCTGAATTAAATTGGTATTATACTGAATATCTGAGTCATCTTCTTTTTTGAACTGGCAATATTTAAACCCCAGAACAATTATTAAAACGATAACTCCAACACCTATAATTCTTTTGATCAAGTTTTGCATTCCTCTAAAATATTTTAGACCAATTTACTTCATTTTTTTCTTTTTCTGCCACGAATTCACGAATTTTCGCTAATCTATGCGGATACTTATAATTGAATTTCACAAATTAAAATTTGTGAAATTGAAAAATTTTATAGACAAAGAAATTAGCATAAATTCGTGAATTCGTGGCTAAAAAATTAGAACGGATAGCCTATAGCTATATTCAAAATCAGGTTATCTTTTCTCCAGGAGCTGCTTCCTAAATTAATATCATCAATCACCCAACGTTGCCCATCTGGTAAAGCAGGATTTCGAAGCGGAATAGCTAAATCGGTTCTTAAGATCAAGAAGGATAAATCGAAACGTAAACCTGCTCCTGCTCCAACAGCTATTTCTTTCATAAAATCTTTTGAGATTTCTGCTCCTGGTTTGTTCGGATCAGCGTGTAACAACCAAATATTACCAGCATCCAAAAAAACTGCACCTCTTACAATACTGAAAAGCTTTGCACGATATTCGGTATTAAATTCCAGTTTTAAATCGGCTGATTGATCAGGCGTATAATTATCATTTGTCGTTGGCGGAATAACATAACTTCCCGGCCCTAAAGTTCGGGCTCTAAACGCTCGAATACTATTGGTTCCTCCTACTACAAACTGCTTAGATGCCGGAAGTGTTCTCGAATTTCCGTAGGCAAATCCCGCTCCGACAATCAATCTGCTGGCTAATTCGCTTTCTTTTCCCAATTTTAAATAATGCCTAAAATCGGATCTGATTTTCACATATTGGCTGAATGGAACATCAAAGATTTTTATCGTATCATTTTTCTTAATATTGGCTCCAGTAATCGCCCCTGTTAAATTTCCCGCCAAATCCAATTCACCATTAAAATAGATCGTATTCTTTTTACGCTTCTGCATGGTATTGGTATACGTGTAATTGTAAGTTGGCCCAAAAACCAGCTGCTTTTCAATCACTTTTCCTAATGCTGGATCATCCTTAATATCTTCCATATATTCTGGCGTTACATGGTTCGGACTTACATAAGTCACATCAATTACATTCAATTGATGTTCTTTACGAATGTTTTCTTTCCACATGTAACCAAAAGAAGTATTAAAAGAATTCAAAGCATACAGTTGTGTTCTTTTTTGATATTCGTAACGCAAAGTCGCTTTGGTTCTTGGCACATACTCACTATTTCCTTCAATATGAAAAGGCGTTATAAATCTTGGCCAAGTTAAACTAACTTCACCTCCCAGTTTATAAATATTTTTCCCTTTATTAGTTCCTCCCAACTGAAAATCGGCGCCGCCAAAAACAGAAGCCGTAAACAATTCAGCACCCTTTAGAAAATTACGATTGTTCCAGTTTAAATTTAATTCTGTACCAGTGTAACTTGCCGAATTGGTTTTTCCAATCACTTCAACACGAATAAATTTTTTGGGCAAAAGTGTCAAGAAATAGTATGAATCTAAAGCATTCGGAATAGAATCTGAAGGCTTAAATTCGTTCTTTACAAAACTGAAAGTTCCCAGATTTACAAATCGGTTTAAAGTTAAATTATGATCTTTTCGATTGTAAACATCTCCTTTTTTGAAATAAATCGTCCGATCGTAAATTCTTGGTTTGAAAGTATCTGTCGTGTCAATTATTGTAAAATCTTTATATTGTGTGATATTCCTTTTTCTATAAACCGCACTATCATTCGTTAGAGAATAATTCGGATACACAAAAATCTTATCAATTTTATAAGCGGTCAAAGCTTTTACAGGCGTATCATCTTTTATAACCAGTCTAATTCGTACTTCGTGATCGCCTTTGCTGCTGTCTACTTTTGCCAAAATATAATCTGGATTAAAATAGAAATAGCCTTTTTCTTTTAACCTAGCATCGATTCTTTCTCTTTCTGCTTTTATCACATCCAAATCGTATGGATTTCCAACTTTCAGGAGACTTCTTCGATGGCTTTTGGCTATAATTTTTGACATTTTTAAAGAATCATCTGGAAATGTAACGCTTTTTATAATGTACTGTTTTCTAGGCGTAACCGTATATTCTGCCGTCACTCTTTTATTTCGAACAGTCGAATCGGCACTGACGCGGGTTTTAAAATAACCTCTGTTTTCTGTAAAATTTCGTAAAACTGAAGCATTATAATCCAAATCAACTTTACTGAAAAGCACTGGCGGTTCTCCAACTTTATTACGAAGCCAATATCTTGTTCCTTTATCTTTTTTGGGTTGGCCTGCAAGGTTATATATCAATAATTTAGGTCGCAACCCGAAGATTTGTTTGTTTGGTTTTGGGCGCAATAAACCTTCCAATTCTGTTTCCAATGCTTTTCGATCTTTCTTTTTCATGATCGAATCTTTTATGGTAACAGAACCGCCTGTATAAAGCAACTCTCCTTCGGGAAGGTATTTCGTATTACTGCATCCTAAAACAAAAAACAAGGAAAGTAGCACGATATACTTTAAATATATATTTCTATGATTATGTCTTTTGCTCATTTCCTTCAATAGTTTTTTCGTCTTCGTTCTCTTGCAGTTTTTCTTTTTCTTTCTCCTCTTTCTTTTTTTGCTTCTCTTTTTCTTTACGGACTTTCTCTTCTTTAATCAATTGTTTTTCTGCTTCGGTACGATGAAATAGTTCTCTAAATTTATTGTAGCTCATCGTAATAACAAATGCAACTCCTGTCTCGATAACTTGTCCTTCAACTGCAACCTGATATTGATTTTTGCGATAAGCTCGAACCATATATCGACCGTCTTTTGTTAATTGATAATCTAATGCTACATCTCCCGCAATATTGGTGCTATCCTCGTTGGCACGTTCTTGTCCTTCGACACCAAAACTGCTTCCGACAGTAATTTTTAATCGATCATCCAATAATTTTTTAGAAACTTCAACATTCAGATCGGTTCTGTTCTGCATGGTTCCTGTTGTATAATCTTCTGTAGATTCTAAATCAAAATTGACTTCAAATCCTTCAATAAGATCCCCTGCTAGATTATTCAATTGTTGCGAAAGTATTTTACTCACACTCTGTCTGGCAAAAGATTCTGCATTTACACCGCCACTTTCGCTCGCAAACGGGTTTTCGCCTACAAATCGGTTCAATAATAAAAGCGCAAAAACTTGTTTGTTTAACTCTGCAGGATCTTGCTCTAATTGTTTCAGTTTTGTCTGTGTCATTTCGACAACATCTGAAGAAACATTGTAATTTCCTTCAGGAAGCACAATTCCAAATGAGATTTCCGGTTTCATCAATTCTCCATTCATTTTCAATAAAGTCTGAAAAGGAAGTTTTTGTTTGTAGGTATTTTGTACAGCTTGAGGTTGACTTTTCAATTGACTTCCTAACAAATCAATTGGTGCTGTGTTTACTTTATAAATAGCTGTAATATTTAAAGTTGCCATTGTTGGTTCTCCGTTCCATGTAATAAAACTTCCTTTCTGAATATCAAATTTTCTTTTGATTCCGTTGAAATTCATTTCATAAGCACCATCCGAAAACTCATATTTCCCTGTTAAAGTTGTTTTTCCAGACTGATCTATTCCGCCGACTAATTCTGCTTCTCCTTTTAAGTTCAAGTAATCGCCATTAGATTTATCAATCAGCAAGGTTAATTCTGCTTCCTTATTGATCGAAATGGCCACATTTACATCCATTCCTTTCAATTCTGACTGATTCAGTTTGTTCTGCATATCAACCGTTTGTTTCAAATACATATTGTCTTCATCAACAAACTCTACAATTCCCTCTCGATCAGCAATTGAAGGATCTGACTGTGGCATAACAACAGTAAACTTGGTCTCTTTATTGATTTTAATCGTTCCGTCAACAACCGGACTATCCAAGTTTCCTTTTATATTCAGTTTTGTGTCTAAGAATAAATCTCCGTAAAATAAATCGTTGTCTTTTTCTTTAGAATGAATCGCTCTAAAATCGTCTGCTTCAACCAACAGATTGAAATTATATTTGACAAAATCTGGAGATTGAATAGTTCCATTTACAAACAATTCATTGTCATTTTCGTCAAAAAGAGAGAATTTATCAAATGAAATGGTACCATCATTAAAAGTGATTTTTTCGTTTTTAGTTTTAAAATACGAATTCAATTGTGTCACTCTAAAACCAGCATCATTAAAAATCAATTCTCCATTAACTTTTGGAGCTGAAGTATTTCCTGTCAATTTAAAATTTCCTGATAAAAACCCTTGCCCTTCAGTAATATTTCCCATACTGAAACCTTGAATACTTTTAATATTCAATTTATTAATCACTACATCAAAATCAAAATTTCCAGTATCTAACAAATAATCTCCAGTAAGTTTTAAGTCATTTCCTTCGTCACTCAAGGCCACATTTGCAGCAAGCGTATTGGCAGTTTTATTATCTACTTTTATTTCTAAATCACCAACTTTTGAGCCTTTAAAACTAAAATCATCAATTTTTAGATCTGAAGTAAAAGTTGGGTTTGTCATCACATTTTCAACCAACGCATTTCCGTTTATCAGACCTTGCATTAGCAGTTCATCCTTTTTAACCATATTCATAATGGTTTCGATTTTGAAATTTACAAAATCGACTTGCAACGGCGCATTGTCTTGTGTTCCTTGAGATTGAATTTTTAATTCGTTTCCGTTATTACTCAAATTGAATTTATTAACATAAAGTCGTTTTTCACCAAACTCAATCGCATTTTCTGGATCGACATTCCACTTATCATAGTTTAAAATAAAGCTGTCTGCATCGAGTTTTACAATATTTTTAGAATCTTCTGCTTTAAATTCGCCTGCAATAAAATATTGCTGCTTTTGTTTTGCATCTTGAACTTCAAGCGCATAAGTCAGAATATTATTCTGCACATTTCCAGACAGACTTGTAAACGGAATTTTCAAAGAACCGCTTTCGATTGTTGCAACAGAAACTAAATATTCCAGCGCATTTTCTTTGGCTTCTATATTAATTTTTCCGTCAGAAATTGTGTTGCCACCATAAACAATTCTCGGAATCGTTCCATTTACGGTCAAAGAATCTGTCTGATTATTATAATTCCCTTTTATAGTAAAAGGCTCTAATCCAGTTAATTTTGGCAGTAATTTAAAAAGTACGGGGTCATTATCGACTTTAAGCATAAAAGCCAATCTTTGTTCGTCTGATTCTGCGTTGACTTTTGGATTTTTAAGATCAATATATTTCGACAATGATTTTTGAAGTGAGTTTGCCAAAGTCGTCAATTTGTATTTTCCAGTTACTTCGGCTTTTAAAAACTGTGACGAAATTTTAATCGAATTGCTATCTTTATCTGCAAAAGCCAAAACACGAATCGAATCTAGAACTATTGGTTCTGCACCTTGCAAAATCTGAATATTCGACAAAAACACTTTTCCGTTTAAGAAATCTGGATTGCTATTGGTTATATCAGCATCAACATTTCCTCGAAGTTTCATTGGGCCTGCGTGCAAATTGAGCTTGTCTAAATCGGCGATGTCTAAATTCAGTTTTAATTTTACAGTCGGATATTTATCTTTTGTATCTCCGCTTGCCATTAAATCGAAATTAAGATTCGGATCTTTCATTCCAGATTGCACTGCAAAAGAACCGTTTTCGATATTTCCTTTTAAAGCCAAGTCTTTATAAGTATATCGATTAAAAACCGCCTTTTGCACCAAACCATCAATCGCTGCATTTGCCGTTTTCGGATCTAAACCAGTTCCTTTGACTTTCGCTTTAAGCGTAATTTTTCCGATAGAATCGTTTTTAATTAAACGGCCTAAATCGAAATCTAAAAGATAGACTTCTGCATCGTATTTTTCTCTTTTTTTAATACGTTGATCAAACAAAGCATCAACTTTTGCATTTCCGAAACTGCTATTTAAAGACAGATTGGTTTTGAAATTCTGAACCGATCCTTTAAATTTTCCCTGTAAACTTAGTTGTGAAGGAATTTGAATATTCTTCGGAATTGTTCCCGCTGGCACAAACATATTAATGTCTTTTGCCGTGCTTGAAATCTTTTTAATATTCAAATCGTAATACGCTTTTTGGGCATCAGGCAATCCTGCAATTTTTCCCGAAAGGGAAACTTTTGTAGAACCAATTCCGCTCATTTCAAATTTTGAAATATTTAGATCTTTTACTTTTCCGCTAACACGGCTATCCACATACAAAATCGCATTTGGATTACTTTTAAATGGATTTGTATTTTGTAGATCTGGAACAAACAATAAAATATCTTTGAAGCCAATTTTAGATTGTTTCAAATTGGCATCAATAGCCAGATTTCCTAAATCTTTCTGAAGTGACTCTAACGATTTGTATTCGGCTCTAACTTTATCTTGAACAAGAGTTTGTGGTGTTTTTAAATACAGATTATCCAGCGAAGCATTTTTTGGTCCGTAAAAGAAATCGGTTTTAAAAGCCTGAATCTGTAAACCACTTTTTTCGTTTACGGTAAGGTTTTTTATATTTCCTGAAATCGTATCATTTCCATAATACAATTTCTCAGCTTTAAAATTGAATTTGTTCAAATCTAGATGCGCGTAATCAATTCCTTTTGTTTTTGGTTTTGACTGCATATCATCGAATTTGAAGGCAATATTTTCAATATTAACTTTGTTAAGTTTAGCCTTCCAACCCACTTGTTTTATGGCTGTTGTGTCTAAATTGGGAGTTTCAATTTGCTTGTCTTTTACTCCTAATCTTAGATTTCCGCTAAGATTTTTAACTTCGAAAGTATCAAAATCCAAAAGCTGTTTGTTCAGATCAATTTCGTTTACCGCTAAATTCAAATTACCTAAACGAATGCCTGAATTGAGTTTAGAATCTTTGTTATCGTATAAAATATCGATTTTAGATAAAGTAATTTTTTCTAATGCCAATTTGAAATCTGGCCTTTTCGAAATCGTATCGACAGTTTTAACCGAAACCTCTGCAATTTTCTCCACAACATCTTGATCTAAAACTACTTTTAAACCGTTCAGATTGATGTTCGGAATATTAAAATCCATTTTATCGAGATCGAAATTTTTGAATTTGGTGTCAAAATGTGTTAGGTTTACTTTGATATCATTCTTCGAAAAATCATCTTTAAAATTGAATTTAACCTGATCGAGATTTACTTTGACAACCGAAATTTTAAAGGGTTTAGCATTTGGATCTTCAACTTTTGGTTCTTTTGATTCGAATGCTTTAATAATATAATCGAAATTGAAAACACCATTTTTATCTCTAGAAATATTGGCTTTTACATTTTCCAATGAAACCGAATTAATTTCGAGTTCGCTGCTTACCAATTTAAAAAGATCAACATCGACTTCTAATCGTTTACCAGCCAGCAAAGTATCTTTTTTTTGGTCTTCAAAATAAAAACCTTCCAGAACTACATCTTTAGGAAATTTAATTAGAATTTTATCTAGAGAAACTTTGGTTTTGATCTTACCTTCAAGATAAGTAATTGCTTTGTCTTTAACGAAATTCTGAACCGACGGAACCTGAATTAAGATTATTAAAAGCAATAATAGCGCAATCACAGAAACCACGCACCACATTAGGATACGAAGTGTTTTTTTAAGAAAATAAACAGGTTTCTTATTCATACGTCAATAAAATCGGATTAGATTAAAATTGCTTCTGAAAAAAGCAGGGTTGCACATTTTACAAAAATGTAAAATTTAAACCACAACAATTTACATAATTATCAGCAATTATTCTAAAATTTTATTGTTGTTTTGCCACGAAGGCACAGAGGCTCGAAGTTTTTCTAAAATTTTATATGCGGAAGTTTTTCACCTAGGGTTTCTATTTTCTGCTGTAATTTTGCTAAGAATTTTTGATGCTGTTCTGATTCTGGATTAAAACTCCTATGACGCAAACTTTTCTGGATTTCGTCTACTTCTTTCATCACGGAAGCACTTTCTTCTGAAACATAATTTTCGCTAAAAAGCTTCCAGATGTAATCTATCGCAATCTGATTTGGATGCAGCATATCTTCGTTGTAAAAACGATAATCACGAAGTTCGTCCATCATGATTTCGTAGGAAGGGAAGTAGTCAAAAGTTGAAAGTCGAAAGTCAAAAGTCTTATGCAATGCTGTAAATAAATGTGACTTACTTAACTGATTTTCCACAAAGCCATCTTTTATATGGCGAACCGGAGAAATAGTGAAAATGAAATTTATATTAGGATTTAAAGCCTGAACAGCTTCAATTGTGTTTTGAATACTTTTTTGAATTATTTCGACCGATAGTAATTCTTTAGAAAATTGTTTCTGAGGCACTTTATGGCAGTTGGCTACAATTTGATCTTTATCGAGATTTCTGTAAATCCATGAAGTTCCAAAAGTGATAATAATATGCGTGGCTTCTTTAAGCTGTTTATGCGTTTCTGTTACTGCTTTATTTAGCGTTTCTAATAATTCCTGACGATCAGAGTTGCTTAAATCTGAATGAACTTCAAAACTATGCCAACGCTCATTATAAAAGAAAACATCTTTTTCTTCAAACCATTCTTGTTTCAAAACTCTATCAAATAATTTCTCGATAGAAACGGGATTGAAAATAATTCCAAACGGATTGGTCTCATTCTGAAATTTAAAATAGTCAAATTTCTCAGACATGTTCTCAGCAAAACAAGAACCTATAGAAAGTATTTTCGAATCGTAATTGATCGGATTATTACTTTTTGAAACGGGTATTTGAGTTCTGAATTGCATGATTTCTAATTTAAACACGAATTTCATCAATTTTAAGCAATAAAAAAACCAAATACAAAAGTATTTGGTTTCTATAATTATAATAATGCTTTTAATTAATAAGTAAACTCATAAGATTCAGCAGGTGTGATTCCGTCTCTTTTGAAATTAGTAACTTTTGAAAGGAAATTATTTGCATCATATACGATTTCGCTTTTGTATACATTTGGTGCTTCATTTGAATAAGATGCTGTATACTTAACAATATTGTTCACAGAGCTATACACAGAACCTTCGCCTTCGCTATGATCTATTAACAAATTGAATCCTGCAATGTTTTTGTATGGACTGTTTTTATTGTCATATTCATATTGAGCTGTAAATACACTACCTGTTTCTGAATCTGTTTGTACACTTTTAACTAGATTTCCGTTCGCAAAAGTTAACACTTCAGAATAAACACTTTTTTTCTCTATAGTGCCATTTATATTGTAGCGCTCTCTTTTTACTGTTCCATCTGCGTTATGCGTAAATACTATTCTGCTATTGTATTCACCATTAGGAAATGCTGTCGAAAAACCTTCTGCATAAACATACTCTGTAAGTTTTCCGTTTGTATATTTATACGTTGTTACGTCGCTAATAATATCTTTACCGCTTTCAGTATCATAATTAGTTTCTTTTACCACAAGGTTACCATCGTAAGTATAATCAGTTCTTCCTGTTTCATCTTTCATGCTTACAATTTTAGTACCATTGTAAGTTGCTACATAAGTAGAATTTTCTGAAGGATATCCTACACTAGAATATTTAATTGTTTTTGGCAAAATAACATTTCCTTCTTGATTATCATCACTTGAACAAGATGTTAAAACTAGTGCTAAAGCACCAAAAAAGCATAAAATTTTTTTCATTTTGATTTGGTTAAAATTCTTAATGGCGCAAACGTACTATAACCAAATATTAAAACCTTACGTGATTCCACATCAAAGTACAGTTTACAATTAAGATAATTCTTAAAACACTAGTATTAAACAATATAAAAAAACTATTTAATGAGTTTTTTTTCTAAAAAACCAAGTATTTCAAAAAAAAAAAATTACGCTTTTATGCATTATTTAATTTTCAATAAAAAAATTGAAACACTAAAAAAACTTTTAAAACTCCATAGACAACTTTATCTGTAAAAAAATACATTTTTAATAACAGAAATGAACTTCACAAACTAAAACAATTCCTTACTTTTGCATCTTCCATTTTTTTTAAATCTTATATGAAATTACTATATACTTACATTATCAGACACAAAATGCTCTTATTTTTTGCTTTGATAATGGCTACTATCAACATTTGTTTCAGTTTGTCAGACTCTGTAATTACAGGAAAATTAATGCAAGACTGTGGTGTCGGTCTGGCAAAATACAAAGGAAACGAAATCGGATTTATAAAATCTTTAGCTTTCTGGCTTGGTCTTTCGCTTGGTGCAGCCATGATTTCTCGAATTACCAAAAATTTCCAAGATTATTTTACCAATGTGGTTATTCAGCGTACTGGTGCGCAAATGTATACTGACGGTATCAAAAAATCTCTTGATCTTCCTTATGCAGAATTTGAAGATCAGCGAAGTGGTGAAACTTTAAGCAAATTGACAAAAGTTAGAATCGATTCAGAGAAACTCATTACGCTTTCTATCTCTTTAATTTTTCAAACTATTATCGGATTTATATTCGTAATTGTTTATGTTGCAAGAATTGATTTTAGAATTTCGATCATCTTTTTAATTACAGCGCCAATTATTGCTTTGGTGAGTTTGTATTTAGGAAAAAAGATCAAAATTGTTTCTCGAAAAATTGTGAATCAAACCAATGCGTTGGCAGGTTCTACAACCGAAAGTTTGCGAAACATCGAGTTAGTAAAAAGTCTTGGTTTGACGTATCAAGAAGAAAAGCGTTTAAACTTAAATACGTTTAAAATTCTTCAATTAGAACTACAGAAAATCCGATTCATTAGAAGTTTAAGTTTCATCCAAGGAACGACGGTTCATTTCCTAAGAACTTGTGTCGTTTTTGCTTTGTATTATTTCTTGTTTGGAGGAAAAATTATCGTTGGAGATTTATTGACAATGGTCTTTTTTACCTTCTTTATTTTTGGCCCTTTACAAGAATTAGGAAACTTTATTATTGCTTTAAATGAGACTAAAGTTTCAATGGAGAATTTCAAAACCTTATTGAATGCTCCAAAAGAATTCCGTCCGAAAACTCCAAAACATATTGGTGCAATTCAGAAACTGCTTTTCGAAAATGTAAGTTTTCAGCATAAAACAGCCAAATTTAAGGCGGTTGAAAACATCAATTTCGAAATTAAACAAGGCCAGACTGTTGCCTTTGTTGGTCCGTCTGGATCTGGAAAAACGACTTTAGTAAAATTATTAGTTGGATTATATACCCCAGAAGAAGGTCAGGTTTTATATAATGATATTGATTCAACAGAAATTGATTTATTAGACTTAAGAAAACAACTTGGTTTCGTTACCCAAGACGCTCAATTATTCTCAGGAACAATTCGCGAAAATTTATTATTTGTTAAGCCAAACGCAACCGACGAAGATTTATACGACGCACTAAAGCGTGCAAGTTGCGATAAATTACTCAGACGTGCGGAAGATGGCTTAAACACCACAATCGGTGAAGGCGGAATTAAAGTTTCGGGTGGAGAAAAACAGCGTCTATCTATCGCAAGAGCTATCCTTAGAAATCCGAATTTATTGATTTTTGATGAAGCTACTTCTGCTTTAGATTCTATTACTGAAGAAGAAATTAATGATACTATTCGAAATATATCAGATAAAAATAGAATTACGGTTTTAATTGCGCATCGTTTATCAACTGTGATGCATGCTGATAGAATTTTTGTTCTAGAACAAGGTAAAATCATTGAGCAAGGCAAACATGAAGATTTGATTGTGGAGAAAGGATTGTATTATGCAATGTGGCGCCAGCAGATTGGGGAGCGTAAATAGTTTTTTTTAGGTTCTGAGGTTCTGAGATGCTAAGGTTCTAAGTTTTTTTATGCCTTATTAGTCATTTCTCCTTCGTCGAAATAACAAATATAAAATACTATAAATGGTAATCTTTTACGCACATTATTTGTCATTTCGACGAAGGAGAAATCTCCACAAGTAACTCCACAACGGGAATCCAATCTTTGTCGAGCTTCTCGCGAAGATTTCTCCGTGGTCGAAATGACATAAAATGAGAGAATACTACAAATAAAAACCCGACAGATTTTAAAAATCTGTCGGGTTTACTTTTATAAAAACTTAGCTTCTTAGAACCTTAGCATCTTTAATTACTTCACAAAATCCACAGCTTTAGCTAAAGCCTCCGCAATTCCATCAACATTTTTACCTCCTGCCGTTGCGAAGAAAGGCTGACCTCCTCCTCCACCTTGGATGTATTTACCTAATTCGCGAACAACTTGCCCTGCGTTTAGGTTTTTGGCTGCTACAATTTCTTTAGAAATGTAACAAGTTAACATTGGTTTTCCTTCATGAGCTGTAGCGAAAACTACAAATAAGTTGTTATAAGAACCACCTAATTCGTAAGCCAAGTCTTTAGCTCCTTCTGGATTTAAGTCAACTTGTTTTGCTAAAAATTGAACGCCATTGATTTCTTGCAATTCTTTAGCCAAATCAGCTTTCATATTTTTAGCTTTATCTTTTAATAAAGCTTCCAATTGTTTTTTCAACTGAGCATTTTCGTCTTGTAATGCCAAGATTGATTTTACTGGATCTTGAGCATTTTTAAGCGCTTCTTTAATTTCACTTAAAGAAACCGCTTGCGATTCAAAATATTCTTTTGCTGCTTCACTAGTAATTGCTTCAATCCTTCTGATTCCAGCTGCAACTGCACCTTCTGAAACAATTTTAAAGTGCCAGATATCAGATGTATTTGCAACGTGCGTTCCTCCACATAATTCAACAGAGTCTCCAAATTTAATGGTACGAACTAAATCTCCGTATTTCTCTCCAAATAAAGCAATAGCGCCATCTTCAAGTGCCTGCTCTTTCGGAATAGCTCTTTTTTCGATCAATGGCAAACTCTCACGAATCCTTGCATTTACGAAATTTTCTACTTCAACCAATTCTTCATCAGTTACTTTAGCGAAGTGAGAAAAGTCAAAACGCAATGAAGCATTTCTTACCATCGAACCTTTTTGCTCAATATGAGTTCCTAAAATCTTACGTAAAGCTTGGTGCAACAAGTGCGTAGCCGAGTGATTTGACGAAGTTTTTGCTCTTTGGTTTGCATCAACAACAGCATTAAAAGTTGCTGTAATATTTTCTGGTAACGATTGTGTTAAATGGATTGTTTGGTTATTTTCTTTCTTCGTATCAATGATATAAATGATATCTCCGTTTTGAGCTTCAAGATATCCTTTATCTCCCGTTTGTCCTCCGCTTTCTCCATAAAATGGGGTAGCATTGAAAACTAATTGGAAAATTTCACCGTCTTTTGCACTTTCAACTCTACGATATTTTGTAATTTTTACTTGCTGAGATAATCTGTCATATCCAACAAACTCCTGAATATCATCTTCTACTAGCACATTCCAGTCACCAGCAGTTACTTTAGACGCTGCGCGAGATCTTTCTTTTTGCAATTGCAATTGTTCCTGAAATCCTTCTTCGTCCAGTTTCAATCCTCTTTCAGAAAGAATCAAGGCTGTTAAATCAATTGGGAATCCGTAAGTATCATACAATTCAAATGCTTTTTTACCATCAACAGTATCTCCGTTGTTATTTACAATTACAGCATCTAAAAGAATCAATCCCTGATCTAAAGTTTTTAAGAATGAGTTTTCTTCTTCACGAATTACATTAGAACAAAGCGCTTTCTGCGTTCTGATTTCTGGGAAAGAATCTCCCATCTGCTCGCTTAAAGTTTCAACCAATTTATAGATAAATGGCTCTTTTGTTCCTAAGAAAGTAAATCCGTAACGAATTGCACGACGTAGAATTCTACGAATTACATATCCTGCACCCGTGTTAGATGGCAATTGTCCGTCAGCGATAGCAAAAGCTACAGCACGAACGTGATCTGCAACTACACGAATCGCGATATTCATTTTATTTTGTTCTTCACTAATGCCTGTTACATCATTAGTTGTATATTTTGCACCTGTAATCGTTTCGATTTCTCTAATTAAAGGCATGAAAACATCAGTATCATAGTTTGATGTTTTTCCTTGTAAAGCCATACACAAACGCTCAAATCCCATTCCGGTATCTACGTGCTGTGCTGGAAGTTTTTCTAGAGAACCATCTGCTTTACGGTTGAATTCCATGAATACGTTATTCCAGATTTCAACAACCTGAGCGTTATCACCATTAACTTCTCCTTTTCCTGGTTTCAGTGCTTTTTCTTCTTCAGAACGTAAGTCAACATGAATTTCAGAACAAGGTCCGCAAGGCCCCTGATCTCCCATTTCCCAGAAATTATCTTTTTTATTTCCTAAAACAATTCGGTCTTCGTCGATTAAAGTCTTCCATATATCCCAAGCTTCTTGGTCAAACGGAACGTTATCTTCTTTACTTCCTTCAAAAACAGAAACATAAAGATTCTCTTTTGGAATTTTATAAACTTCTGTCAATAGTTCCCAAGCCCAGTTGATTGCTTCTTTTTTAAAGTAATCACCAAAAGACCAGTTTCCTAACATTTCGAACATTGTATGGTGGTACGTGTCAATACCTACTTCTTCAAGATCGTTGTGTTTTCCTGAAACACGAAGACATTTTTGTGTATCGGCTATTCTTGGACTTTTTGGAGTTCCGTTTCCTAAGAAAAATTCTTTAAACTGGGCCATCCCCGAGTTATTGAACATTAGGGTTGGGTCGTCTTTAAGAACAATAGGAGCTGAAGGAACAATAGTATGCCCTTTACTCTCAAAAAAATCTAAAAATTGTTTACGTACGTCTTGTGATTTCATATTTAAATTAGAAAAATGTGTCAATTTAATGTGTCAATTTGATAACTAGATGATTAGCTAATTTATTCATTTGATGATACGTTAAGTTTTTTATAATGAAATTAAAAAACTTATATTTTAAACAATAAATTGCCTATTTTGCGCATTATCTAATGATAAAATAGCCCCAATATCTAATCATTAATCCTGGTAAAAAAAGTATCGAATAACTGAAACAATTAGCAGTTTTATTCGACTAACCTATTTTACAAGGTGCAAAAATAGCGTATTTTAAAATATGGCGAAAGTAAAATATTATTACGACCCAGAAAATCTGGCTTATACAAAAATAAAAACCAGAAAAAGAATAAAAATAGGTTACGCATTACTGTTTTTACTGGCATCGGCACTGTTTGGTTTTTTAGTTTTTGTTCTTTTAATTAACACCCCTTATTTCGAAACTCCAAAAGATCGTTTACAGGCACGCGAAATTGAAAATTTAAAACTTCAGTATTCTATTTTAAATAAAAAACTGGACGAAATTGATGATGCCGCAGAGGCATTAGAAGAACGTGACAATAATATTTATCGCGTATATTTTAACAAAGCGGAAATTCCAGATTCGATTCGAAAAGCTGGTTTTAGAAGTTCTGACAAATACAAAGCTCTAGAAGGATATAACAATTCTCAATTGGTTTTGAATGCAACAAAAAGAGTGGACAAACTATCGAAGCAGTTGGCAATTCAGTCTAAATCTTTAGATGAAATTTTAAAATTAGCTGGAGCTAAAGAAAATTTATTATTAGCCATTCCTGCCATTCAGCCAGTTCGAAATGAAAATTTAAAACGTGTTGCGTCAGGTTTTGGGTATCGAATTGACCCTTTCACGAAAGTGAGAAAAATGCATAACGGAATGGATTTCACGGCCAATACAGGAGCTCCAATTTACGCAACAGGAGATGGCGTTGTAGAAAGAGCTGACAACACAGCTTCGGGATACGGAAACCATATTGTGATCAGGCATGGTTTTGGATATGAAAGCCTGTATGCCCATTTAAGCAAATACAACTGTCGTCCAGGGCAAAGAGTAAAACGTGGTGATGTGATTGGATATGTTGGAAGCACAGGAAGATCTGAAGGTCCGCATTGTCATTATGAAGTGCATAAAGACGGAAAAGTAGTGAATCCGCTGAATTTTTATTATGGAAATATTTCGGCTGTCGAATATGTGGCAATTTCACAAATGGCAAATCAAGAAAATCAATCATTAGATTAATAGTACAAAAAATACTATTTTTGATGTAAAATAGAAAAAAACGAACCATGCATATTGAACTTTCTAAAGACAAAAGATATTACAGTATTGGCGAAGTAGCCAAAGCTTTTAATGTCAATGCCTCTTTGATACGATTTTGGGACAGCGAATTTGATATTCTAAAACCTAAAAAAAATGCAAAAGGAAACAGGATGTTCACTCCCGAAGATATTACCAATCTTCAATTAATCTATCATTTAGTAAAAGAAAGAGGATTTACGCTCGAAGGTGCCAAAACACACTTAAAAGAAGGTCAGAAGAAAACGTTAGATAAATTCGAAATAATACGTAAATTAGAGTCGATAAAAACGCAACTGAACGACATCAAAAACGAATTGTAATTAAAAATAGAAATAAACTTAAATCAAAACAAATATGAAAAAGTGGTTAATCCCTGTAGGAATTATTGTAGCACTTATTGCTATTATCGCATTTTGGTCGATTGGTATTAAAAATACTGCTTTACAACACAGTCAAGCTGTAAATAAAGAATGGGGAAATGTTCAAACGGCTTACCAAAGACGTAATGATCTTATCGGGAATTTAGTAAACACTGTAAAAGGTGCCGCTGACTTTGAAAAAGGAACTTTAACAGCAGTAATCGAAGCTCGTGCAAAAGCTACTTCGGTAACAATTGATCCTAGCAACGTAACTCCAGAACAATTAGCAGCATTCAATCAAGCTCAAAGCGGCGTAAGTTCATCATTATCAAGATTATTGGTTTCTGTTGAACAATATCCTACTTTAAAAGCAAATGAAAACTTCTTGAAACTGCAAGACGAATTGGCAAGTACTGAAAACCAGATTTTAACGGCTAGAACTCGTTTTAACGAAGCTGTACAAGTTTACAACGGTTACATCTTGTCTATTCCTAACAAATGGTTCTTGAGCGAATACAAAGAAAAACCATACTTTGAAGCATCTACTGGAGCTGATAAACCAGTTGAAGTAAAATTCTAAAGTTAGACTGTTAGGCCTCTTAAAATATAAGATTTAGTCAAAAGCATACAATGTACAATCTATCCCGATAGCTATCGGGACTAAAATAATTTCCATGTCAAAAGTAGAAGATTTTTTAACCAAAGAAGAAGAACACGAAATTGTTGAAGCTATTCGCATGGCCGAAAATAATACTTCTGGCGAAATTAGAGTACATATAGAAAAAACAACTTCTAAAGTCCATTTTGATAGGGCTTTAGAAGTTTTTCATGAATTGCGAATGGATGAAACTAAACTGAAAAATGGTGTATTGCTCTATTTTGCAGTTGAGGACAAAAATTTTGTGATTTGCGGCGATAAAGGAATTAATGATGTCGTATCCAACGATTTTTGGGATTGCACTAAAGACATCATGGTAAACCATTTTAAAGCCGGCAATTTTAAACAAGGAATTGTTGATGGCATCTTAAATGCCGGAGAACAGCTCAAAAAATATTTTCCTTCTCAGGAAGATGATGTCAATGAACTATCTAACGAAATCTCAAAAGGATAAACAATGAAAAATTCCCAAATTAAATTCTCAAATTCTAATAGAATTTTTCAGCTTACTTTTTTGTTTATCGCATTATTTATTAGCAATGCTATTTTTGCGCAATTTGAGATTCCGCCAAAACCTAATTTTCAGACTTCTGTTTACGATTATGCCAACATTTTAAGCTCTACAGAAAAAGCGCAATTAGAAGAAAAACTAGTTCGCTACTCTGATTCGACTACCACTCAAATTGTAATTATTACGATTGAAAGTTTAAAAGGAGAAGATGTAAGTCAGTTAGCTACAAAATGGGGACAAACTTGGGGAATTGGAGGAACCAAAGAAGATGATAATGGAGTGGTAATTCTTTTAGCCAAAAACGAAAAAAAGATTGCAATTAATCCTGGATACGGACTTGAAGATCGTTTGACGGCGGGAATTGGAGGAACAATCATCAGAAATATTATCATCCCTGAGTTTAAAGCAGGAAGTTTCTACAACGGTCTTGATAAAGGAACTGATGCTATTATTGACGTTTTTAAAGGAAAATTTAAAGGCGAACGAAAACAAGCAAAAGGACAAGATTTCCCTTTTCTACCATTTATCGTAATTGTTGTAATTGTTTTAATCTTACTCTCTCGAAATAAAAGAGGCGGAGGAGGAAATTCTGGTAACAATGGCGGTGGAGGCCCTAGTCTGCTTGACGCTATTATTTTAAGTAATCTTGGAAGAAGTAGTGGCGGATTTGGAGGTTTCGGCGGAGGATCATCTGGTGGTGGTTTCGGCGGAGGCGGAGGTTTCGGTGGCGGATTTGGCGGTGGAGGTTTCTCTGGCGGAGGATCTAGCGGAGGCTGGTAATTTATTCTGGTTCTAATTTTCTTTGTTTCAAGTTTCAAGTTTAGGTTTCAATCTTAAAAAATCATACATTTACATTTTACAATTTATTAATAGATGTTATCACATAAAGCAAAATACGCCCTTAAGGCCTTACTTTATTTAGCAGAACAAGACGAAAATCACATTTCTAGAACGGTAGAAATTGCTGATGGCGCTAACATTCCTAAAAAGTTTTTAGAACAAATTCTTTTAGATCTAAAACGAGGACGTTTTGTGAGCAGTAAGCAAGGAAAATTTGGCGGATATTATCTGATAAAATCTAAAAATGACATTACGCTGGCAGAAATTCACCGATTATTTGACGGTGCAATTGCACTTTTGCCATGTGCTTCTTTAAATTTTTACGAGCCTTGTTCTGATTGTAAAACCGAGTCTGAATGCAGTCTGCGTCACGGTTTGATGCTAATTAGAGATAAAACTTTGAAGGCTATGGAAGGCATCACAATCGCTTCATTGGTAAAAAAATAAAAAAATATTTTCTAAAGTCTAGTAAATCGATAGAATTAATTATATATTTGCCAAAAATAATTAACTAATCATTTACAAAATTTTAACTCATGAAAGTACATTCTAGTAAATCAGGTGGACAAAATCTTTTGCAAAAAAAACATAATTATAATTTCACAACCGTGAATGCTGTTTCATCTATGATGTGTATGTGTTGGTAAAAAAAAATTTAATTTTAAATTCTACTAATCACATATACTTAATATAAAAATGAAAACATCTATAAAAAATATCTTTACAATACTTGCCGTTTTAACGTTCTCAATCTCATTTGCTCAAAAAATTGAAGGGGTTGTAACTACAGATCAAAATATTCCTTTAGAAGCAGCCAATGTGGTAATTAAAGGAACAACTTTTAGCGCTATTACAGATTCTGAAGGAAGATTTGCGATAGAATCACAAGGAAAATTACCTGTTACACTTTTAGTTCAATATATTGGCTACAATACTGCCGAACTTGAACTTACTTCTATCCCAGCATCGCCACTATTGGTTACTTTACGCGAAGAAAACAAACTTGTCGAAGTAGTTGTTTCTTCTAGAAGAAGAATCGAAAAAGTACAAGATGTGCCAATTGCCGTTTCTGTTGTAACAGGAAAACAAGCTGAAGCAGCGGGAGCATTTAATGTAAACCGTATCAAAGAATTGGTTCCTTCTGTACAATTGTATTCTTCTAACCCTAGAAATACCGGAATCAACATTAGAAGCTTAGGTTCTCCATTCGGACTTACAAATGACGGTATCGATCCTGGAGTTGGTTTCTATGTAGATGGTGTGTATTATGCTCGTCCTGCAGCAACTACTTTAGATTTTATCGATGTAGAACAAATTGAGGTATTACGTGGTCCGCAAGGTTCTTTATTTGGAAAAAACACAACTTCTGGAGCTTTCAATATTACATCTCGTAAACCAAGTTTTACAACTGGTGCCGATTTTGAATTGAGTTATGGTAATTATGCTTTTTTACAAGCTAAAGCCTCTGTCACGGGAGCATTAGGAAAAAAAGTTGCTGGTCGTTTATCTTTCTCAGGAACACAACGTGATGGATTAATCGATAACATTGTTACAGGAAGACCAACAAACACTTTGAACAATCAAGGTTTTAGAGGACAATTATTATGGACTCCTACTGAAAATACAAACATTACTTTTGCAGGAGATCTTACAACACAGCGTCCTGACGGATATGCGCAGGTTGTTGCTGGTGTTGCTCCTACTCAGAGAGCTGCATACCGTCAGTTTGATGCTATTATTAAAGATTTAAATTACCAATTGCCAAGCTTAAATGCTTTTGACCGTAAAATAGATCATGATACTCCTTGGCGCTCTGGACAAGATTTAGGAGGAGTTTCATTAAACATTGATACAAAAATTGGAGGCGGAACCCTTACTTCTACAACGGCTTGGCGCTTCTGGAACTGGGATCCATCAAATGATAGAGATTTTACAGGATTACAAGTTTTAGCTAAATCTCAGAATCCAACAAGACAAACTCAGATTACACAAGAAGTTCGTTATGCTGGACAATTAACATCAAAAATTAGTGGAGTTGGTGGAGTATTCTTTATTGATCAAACTTCTCAGACAGATGGTACCGAAGAGTCTGGAAATGCACAATGGAGATTCTCTCAAAGTACAACGAGTCCGTTGTGGAAAACTCCAGGCCTTTTTGAAGGCTACGGAATTAAAACTGATGCAAGAATCAGAGCTTCTAGTGCTGCAGTATTCGGACAGCTTGATTGGGCTATTACAGAGAGATTCCATATTTTACCTGGTTTGAGATATAATTTTGATAAAAAAGATGCAAGTTATTCTCGTAAAACTTACGGAGGTCTTCAAACTACAGATCCTGCCTTATTGGCTTTAAAAAAATCGGTTTACTCAGATCAAGCATTTGATTCTAATACAGACAATACAGATTTTTCTGGAAACTTAACGCTTACTTATAAAGCATCTGATAAAATCAATGTTTATGCAACTTACGCAAAAAGCTATAAGCCAGTTGGAGTTAACGTAGCTGGACTTCCAACAAATGCAGCTGGACAACCAATGACAGAACTTGCAGTGGTTAAGCCAGAAAAAGTAAATCATTATGAGGTTGGAGTTAAAACCTCTCCATTCAAAAACTCAATTTTCAACTTAACGTTCTTTAATACTGATATCAAAGATTTCCAAACTAACGTTCAAGCAGCTGAATTGGGTGTAAACCGTGGTTATCTTGCGAATGCAGATAAAGTGCGTGTAAGAGGTGCAGAATTGGATGCAAGTTTTGTCATTAGCTCACACTTAACTATTAATGGTGCTGCAACTTATACAGATGGTAAATATGTGAAATTTACAAATGCGCCACTTCCATTAGAAGAAACTGGAGCGCCAGTTGCCTTCAAAGATGTTTCTGGAACTGAGTTGCCAGGTGCTTCAAGATGGGCTGGTTCTCTTGGAGGTGAACTTTCAGACAATGCAAGATTCTTTGGTAATGCTGGAAAAATCTTCTTTGCTGCTGACGGATATGCCCGTTCTGAATTTTCTTCAAGCCCTTCGGCTTCAAAATATTTAGTAGTACAAGGTTATGCAATCTTTAATGCTCGTTTAGGTTTCCGCGCTTCGCAAGGTTTATCTATTCAGATTTGGGGAAGAAACCTTTTAAATAAAGATTACTACGAGCAATTATTGCCTGCAGGTGGTAACTCAGGTCAATATGCTGGAGTCCTTGGTGATCAAAGAACTTACGGAGTTACATTTAAGTATTCTCTGTAAGGTGGTTAGTTAGTTTTAGTATTAAAAAGAGGCATATTTAAAAATGTGCCTCTTTTTTTATTTCACAAAAAAAAAATCAAAACAAATTTTAAAATAGAAAGAAATAAGATCATTTATATAAATTCGCAGCTTGAATTTATAGTTTTTGAACAGATCTTTTAAATTACTTTTCATCATACTCTTTGTTTGCCAATTCATTACAGGGCAAAGCCAAAGAAATATCGACCAGCAGACTTTGACCTGGATTCGATATTATAATATTTTTCCATTATCCGAAAAATGGGCTCTTCATTCTGAATTTGATAATCGAAGCTTTGTAAATCCTGTTCATGAAAATCTTTTTGTTATAAGATCTCAAGCTCGTTACAGAGCAACTAAGATGATGGATTTTGGTGCTGGATTTGCCTTTTTTAGCGTAAATACCCAGAATCCAAACATTGATCCTGATTTTTCTATTCCCGAATATCGTGCACAGCAAGATCTTACTTTAATAAATGATATTGCCAAAATAACTTTTCATAATCGTTTTCAGCTCGAAGAGCGCTTCATTCAAAAAGCAGACAAAAACGGACTTTTAGATGAATTCTCATTTGCTTACAGATTCAGATACCGATTACAATCTATGTTTACTCTTTGGGAAAAAGAAGGAAGAAGCATAAAAGGAACCATTTCTGATGAAGTCTTATTCAATTTCGGAAAAGACAACCGCAGAAATACTTTCGATCAAAACCGTTTTTACGTTGCTTTACGTTATCATTTCAATCCAAATCTTGGTTTAGAATTGGGTTATTTAAAGAACCTCCAAAGACGAGCAAGCGGTATAGATTTCTACAATCGTGATATTATCAGATTTACGGTTTATCATAGGATTAATCGGAAAAAGTTATGAGTTATGAGTTATGAGTTATACAAAAAATGCCTATCAATTAATTTGACAGGCATTTTTTAAACCTTTGAATCTTTGCTCCTCTGAACCTTTGTACCTTAAAAATCAAGATCCTCTCTGTCTCCTTCCTCCTTTTTTACTTTCAGCAAAGTTTCCGATTTTATAGGCTAGAGAAAACATTACGTAACGTTTTAAAACTGTATTTTCTTCATCTCGAATAGAAGTTGGCGAAATGGTTCTTGTTGCACTTTGATTCTGATTTAAAACATCATACACTTTCACTTTAGCATATAATTTTTTATCTAGAAATCCGTACGATAAACTCGTATTCCAAAGGAAGAAATCCTTCTTGAAATCGTCTGAGATATTAGAATTATAAGTGTATCCGAAATCATTTCCGAAAATTAAATTAGCTGGCCAATAAGATGTTGTCTGCAAATTAATTCTGTGAATCACGTTTGAAGTCGCATCTCTTGAATAGTTTTCATATCGAGTTTCATTGTATGATAAACTATAAGATGGCGCAATCGAAAGCACTTCTCCGTAATCGTAAGAAGCGTAAACACTTGGCGTTACTACAACCGATTTAGCATAATACATAACAGCATTTGTAAACCCTTTGTCAAAATTATAATTACCGCTTAAACGCAGACCATATCTTAAAGTATGTGCATCTTTTTTAATTTGCTGATTCCAGTTTCCTCCAAGCGAAGCCGAATACGTTCCCGAAATATTTACATAAGTCGTATTTCTTTTTCCACTATCATCATAAATCGAAGTAGAAACAATATCATTATTATAATAATCTCCTTTAAGAAATAAACTGTAACCTGAACGCGTTCTAAAATCAAAATTCTTAAAATCGATACCTGCAGTGTTTTTTTCAATCGGATCTAGATTTGGATTTCCTATTACACTATTCAATGGATTGTTCAAATCTGCAACTGGCATTAATTGCGTTGCCGACGGAAGCGCATTAGAATAATCATATTTGAAAGTTAAGTTTTTAGAGCGGTTGAATTTGTATCGAAGCTGTGCCGTTCCGTAAGGCAGCATATATCTCTTATTCAAATCTGTAGCTTGATTTAAATAAAAAGAATGATTATCAAACTCCACAATTGATGTTCTCGAATTCACATTCAGCGTAAATTTACTTTTCTGCCAAGTAATACCCACTTTTGGCGTAATAGAATTTTGCTTTGATTTGGTATAATTGGTCAACGATAAATTTAAATCTGAATATTCTTGCGAAGCATCATCAAAATTAAATGTCTTTTGATCGTTCATCGAACTTTGCCAATCAAAATCGGTTCCAAAACGTAATCTTAGCGAATCCGTTACAGGCTCTGTATATTCTAAGTCAAGCGAATAAGCATCACTTTTAGAAGTATTTTTTGCATTCTGATTTCTTTCGTCGTTTGGTTTATTGTCCTGATAAAAAATAGTCTCCGAAATATTGATTCCGTTCGAATCATTTTTAGTGTTATTGTTATTAAAAACTACACTTAAATTTCGCGATTGCTTTTTAAAAGTTTTGTTGAAATTAATACTGTTGGCGAAACTCGTATTAGAACTTTCAGTATGCGATGTTGCCGTACTTTCGTTCAATGCATCACCATTTTCATTTTCAGAAGAAGTCGAGGACGAAGAATTGCTATTTGATTCTGATAAATTCAATTTAGGAGCAAAAACAATCTGCATAGTAGGATTGATTTTGTATTCTAACTCAAAATTAACTTTGTTGCCTGTATTTTCATTTCTAGTTTTAGAATCTGCTTCAGTTAAAATATTTCCTGTCGGTAAAAAACTAAGCTGATTCGATTTGCTTTCGTTTTTAGTCACCGCGTTTGTAAAATTGTAGCTGCTCATGAACTCCAAATCTTTTGTCCAGTCATCTGAATAATTAATTCCCGCAAGAGTAGACTGCGTAATTCCTTTTCCTCCACTGCCAGCGCCTTGACTGCCACCTTTTGTATTTCTTCCGCCTCCCATATTATCAAAAACCTCATCCATAGCAAATCCGGTTGAGTTGATATTATTGGCCGAAGCTAATACACTTATTTTCTGTTTGTTTTTGAAAAAGTTCATCATTAAACTGCTTTCGTAGCGTTCATCCGAACCATATCCGCCAAGAACTTTACCGAAGTAGCCTTTATTTTTCTTTTCGTCAATTGTGATATTTATGCTCGAATAATCAGAAGTAGATTCTTGCTTAGCCAGCTCTTCTTTTTTGGTTTTAAAATCAGAAACTTGAACTTTTTTAATAATATCAGCCGGAAGGTTTTTAATGGCAATAGCTCCATCTTTATCAAAAAATGCTTTTCCGTTGACTAAAACCTGATTGACTTCTCGCCCATTTACCGTAATTTTTCCTGTATTATCGACATCAAAGCCAGGCAATTGCTTCAATAAAGTTTCTACATTTGCATCTGGGCGAACTTTATAGGAACCAGCATTAAATTCAAGAGTGTCTTTTTTAATGGTAATTGGTGGTGCTTCACTTTTAATTACCACTTCATTTAAAACGTTGGCATTTTCAAGCATGTACAATTTACCAAAGTCTTTACTTTCTGTAAGTCCTTTTTGTTCCTCAAAATAAGCTTGGTATCCCGTATAATTTACTTTTAAGAAAACTGGCTTATCATACTTTTTAGTATTGATAATAAAATTTCCGTTTTTATCTGTTGTAGCATATTCAATAATAGTTGAATCTTTTATTGTTGTAAAATAAACGGTGGCGAGTTCTAAAGGAAGTTGCGAGTTGATATCTACCACAGTTCCTTTAATAACGATATTGTTTTGGGCATTTGCCGAATATACAAAAGCTAAAAACAACAAAAGTGAATAAATTCTGGTCATAAAATTAGGTTAGTTAGATCAGTAAGACTTAAAAAAATGCAAAAGGTTTAATTGTATTTTTTACATTTATTCAAATATAATGCCAATAAAAAATTGATCCTTTAATTATCTAGACACCAAACATAAAAAAATCCCCTATTCAAGGGGATTCTTTTTTTATTTTTCTCTGATGTAAATATCGATCGGAACTCCTGCGAAATCCCATTTCTCTCGAATTTTATTTTCTAAATATCTTTTATAAGGTTCTTTTACATATTGAGGCATATTAGCAAAAAATACAAACTGAGGTGTTTGCGTTGGCAATTGCATACAATATTTAATCTTTACATATTTTCCTTTTGTTGCTGGTGGCGGATACGCTTCAATTACTTTCAACATATACTCGTTGAATTTTGAAGTTGCAATTCTTTGTTTTCTGTTTTCATAAACTTGAACTGTTGCTTCAAGCGCTTTTAATAAACGCTGTTTCGTTAAAGCAGAGACGAATAAAATTGGCACATCTGTAAAAGGCATCAATTCTTTTTTGATTTTCTCTTCGTAATCACGCGTAGACATAGTGTCTTTTTCTACTAAGTCCCATTTGTTTACCAAAATCACAACACCTTTACGGTTTTTCTCTGCCAACCAAAAAATACTTTGATCCTGACCTTCAAATCCACGTGTTGCATCAATCACTAAGATACAGATATCAGCATGTTCGATTGCACGTACAGAACGCATTACAGAGTAAAACTCTAAATCTTCTTTTACTTTTGCTTTACGACGAATTCCCGCAGTATCAACCAAGTTAAATTCGAAACCAAAACGGTCAAATTTTGTATCAATTGCGTCACGAGTTGTTCCTGCAATATCTGTTACAATATAACGATCTTTACCAATTAAGGCATTGATAAAACTAGATTTTCCTGCATTCGGACGTCCTACAACTGCAAAACGTGGCAAGTCTTCTTTAACCTCAACCTCTGGTTTTTCTGGAAAAGCATCGATTAAAGCATCCAATAAATCTCCTGTTCCGCTTCCTGAAATACTTGCAAATGTGAAATAATCTCCTAAACCAAGATTATAAAACTCAACTGCATCTTTTTCACGCATTGCGTTATCTACTTTGTTTACAGCCAATAAAACTGGTTTTGTTACTTTACGAAGCAATTTTGCAACAGTTTCATCCATTGGCGTAATTCCTTCTTCAACATCAACCACAAAAATAATAACATCGGCTTCGTCGATAGCAAGTTCTACTTGTTTACGGATTTCGCCTTCAAATACGTCATCGCTTCCGCGTACGTATCCACCGGTATCAATGACAGAAAACTCTTTTCCGTTCCACTCGCTTTTACCATAGTTTCTATCACGGGTAACCCCAGATACTGAATCTACAATAGCTTCTCTTCTTTGTATCAGCCTATTAAAAAGGGTTGATTTCCCCACATTAGGTCTTCCTACTATCGCAACAATGTTATTACTCATTTTATTGAATTTTAGATTTTAGACTTTAGATCTCAGATTCTTAGCTTCCTAAAAACCTAATCACTTGTAATCCAAAATGCCTTATTTAATTTTTTTGCAAAGGTAGTTAAAAAAAGTTGCTGAGACGCTAAGTTTCTTAGTACCTAAGTTTTTATTATTTTCTGTTTCAAGTTTCAGGTTTCAAGTGCCAAGTTTTATACCTGACGTTTAACTTGAAACCTGAAACTTGAAACAATTATAAACTATTGATTATATCCGAAACGTTTCAGCATATTGGCGTTGCTTCTCCAGTTTTTGTTCACTTTTACATAAAGCTCAATGTGAATTTGTTTTCCAAAGAATTTCTCTAAATCAGCTCGGGCATCTGTTCCTACTTTTTTCAGTGCTGCACCTTTATGTCCGATAATGATTCCTTTTTGCGTGTCACGTTCAACCATAATTACTGAACGGATTCGGATAATAGAATCGGTTTCATGAAATTCTTCTGTTACGATTTCTACTGCGTATGGAATTTCCTTAGCGTAATTCAATAAGATTTTCTCACGAATGGTTTCGTTAACAAAGAAACGTTCTGGTTTGTCTGTTAATTGGTCTTTTGGATAATAAGGTGGTGATTCTGGCAATAATTCGATAATTCTTCCGAAAACTTCTGGAACGTTGAAGTTCTGCAATGCTGAAATTGGAAAAATTTCTGCATTTGGCACTTTCTCTTTCCAGAAAGTAACTTGCTGTTCTAATTGTTCTTGGTTTGAATTATCGATTTTATTTAAAAGCAATAAAACCGGAATCTTAGCATGAATGATTTTCTTGAAGAAGTCTTCGTCTTTCAGGTCCTGCTCACCTATTTCGACCATGTAGATTAAAATGTCAGCATCTTCAAAAGCCGATTTTACAAAGTTCATCATCGATTCCTGCATTTCGTACGCTGGTTTGATGATTCCAGGAGTATCAGACAAAACCAATTGAAAGTCTTCTCCGTTTACAATTCCAAGAATTCTATGGCGTGTAGTTTGCGCTTTTGATGTAATGATCGACAATCGTTCTCCAACGAAAGCGTTCATCAATGTTGATTTTCCAACATTTGGATTTCCGATAATATTTACGAAACCTGCTTTATGTGACATTTTTTGCTTTATTTATTTTGCAAAGGTAGTCATATCAACTCAATACAGAAAATAAAACATTTTTTAAAGTTTTCGTTGGATTTCTCAAAAATCGGCGTATCTTTGCACCCGAAACATCGCGGGATAGAGCAGTAGGCAGCTCGTCGGGCTCATAACCCGAAGGTCACAGGTTCGAGTCCTGTTCCCGCTACTAAGTAAAACACCACTTCAACAAGTGGTGTTTTTTTTTGTTTTATATCATTTGCAATATGGATCAATTTGTAGTTTACATTCTTTATTCTGAAAAATTCAACAAAACCTATACTGGTTTTACTTCTAATTTGATTGAAAGATTTAAATCACATAACCTCCTTGAAACAAAAGGTTATACTCCAAAATTCAGGCCGTGGGAAGTTATTCATGTAGAATTCTTCAATTCAAAATTTGAAGCCATTAAAAGAGAAAAATATTTAAAGACAGGAATTGGAAGAGAGTTTATTAAAAATCTAATTCTTAACATTTAACCCGTCGAGTTCATATTCGCCGCGGCGGACACAGGTTCGAGTCCTGTTCCCGCTACTAAAACAAAAGCTTCAGAGAAATCTGAAGTTTTTTTTTGTTTATATACTAAAATTTGATTTACATTGCCTGTAAGAAGTCAGGATACATTTGCATAGCTTGGAATTCTTTGGAGGGCGAGGTTTAAGCATTGCTTAAATTGCCAGTTTTTTATTCTTATTTTTTTCAGTCATTCAGAAACATCAATACATAATCTCTTATTTCTTCACGTTGCTTATCAGTTGCATTATCGCACATATCGCTATGATTAGTGTTAGGCAGCTTTATAATCGTTATTCCATATTTTTTCTGTTCTGCTTCTGTAGGTAAAACATCTGGATCGGCAGGTTGATCGCTTGAACGCAATGAATATACTTTTGGGTTAGTTGTTCTCGGTAAAGCCATACGCCTATTATCAAACGTAATAATTTTGCAAACAATATCTGAATATTTTTGAGGGAATAATGCGATCATATCTCCACCAATTGAGTGTCCTAAGAGCGTGATATGTTTAAAGTCTATTTCAGGATTTGTTTTTTTTAATTCGTTTATTACAAACATAATATTGTCTGCTCCTCTTTCCCAAAATGGTCGCCTTACAATTTGCGGAATTCCTTTTTGAGGAATTAAACTATCTGTAGGACGTTCATGCTGAATACTTACGACAAAGTACCCTTTTGATGCCATAAAGTTAGCGAGGTCTGAATAGGCTAAATAGGGTTTTCCTTCATTTTGACTATAACCATGACTAATGAGTACAATTTGCGGATGCTTAGTTTGTGGCTTATAAATAGCAATTGGAATTTCTCTGTTTCTTGATTGGTCTAACAAAGTCAACGTGTCAAAAGCAACGCTGGATATCGATTTATTTTCAACTGATTTTTTTTGTGTTGAGCAACTTATCAGAAGCGCTAATGCCAAAACGCAAATTATTCTATTCATTTTAGTGTCTTTTGGGGTATATATTTTTGAATGACAGTTAACTTATATATAAGCCTTGCTATATCAGACTTATATACCCTAAATAGAGAGCTATGTCTGACAAATATTAGTATTTATTTGTTTTCAAAAATAGTTTTTTTTGTTTCATAAACCACCAAACGGGCTTTTATTTATCGAATCCTTTTCGTACTAAGATTAATGTAAATTTCGTTGCTCTTCCTACAACCAGCAGAAAATATTTTTTTATATCTTCCCAAAATAAAATTTTCTAAAATGAACCACCCGTTTTCAATAAAAAATTCATTTTTATTCAGCTTCATTGTACTAACAAGCTATTTTTTAGTTTCTTTCCATATAAAAAACAAAGAACAGACCGCTTCTTATAAAACAAAAAAAGTACTGATTTTTTCTAAAACCAATGGCTTCAGACATGAAAGCATTCCTGCTGGAATTGCAGCGATAAAAAAACTGGGACAGGAAAATCATTTTATTGTAGACGCTACCGAAGATTCTCTGGCAATTAATTCAAAAAACTTAAAGCAATACCAAGCCGTTATATTTTTAAGTACCTCAGGTAATGTTTTAGACAAAAATCAAAAATTGGATTTGCAAAAATTCATAGAAAATGGAAATGGTTTTGTCGGCATTCATTCGGCCACCAACTGCGAACCAGATTGGTCTTGGTACACGCAAATGATCGGCGGAATTTTTGAAGGACATCCTGAACCACAGAATGCTAAACTTATAATTGTAGATCACGAACATCTATCTACAAAACATCTTCCTGCAATTTGGGAACGAAAAGACGAATGGTACAATTTTAAATGTGTAAATCCAAACGTAAACGTTCTTATAAAAATTGATGAATCTTCATATAAAGGCGGCAAACATGGCGCTAATCATCCCTTGGCATGGTATCATGACTATGATGGCGGAAGAGTATTTTACACTGCTTTAGGGCACAGCTCTGAAAGTTACAATGATCCTCTTTTTGTACAGCATTTACTTGGGGGAATTACTTACGCTATTGACAAATAAAAAGATGAAATGATGATAAGACTTGAAAAATAAATCATTTACAAAAATATATTAATTCACATCATCCAATGTTAAAACAAAAGCTTCAGATAAATCTGAAGCTTTTTTATTTTATTTTTTCCACAGGTTTTATTAAATTATATTTCAGGCATCACATTTTCGAACACATATTTTTCCCATTGTTCTTTATTAAAAACTACATTGCCACATTTTACATTTTCAACCTCCGAAACTAAAACGATTTGTTTTATTTTATCCATAAAATCTACTAGTTTTTTCTCAATAAAGTCAAACCTAACCGTTTTAAACTCATCAGAATTGTTGATTATACAAATTTTCGCGCCTAGACCTGAGCCCTGCTCTTTAACAGGACGAATTGACCAATCACTATAATTGTCAGAACAAACTTGATCAATATCTACTGGATTACAGAAATAGTCAATATAAGATGCTTCTATTCCTTCTGCTGCTAATTTATCAATCCAAAAAGTAGAATTCGGCAGATTCTTAGATTTATACTTAAAATCAAAAACATCCTCTGATAACTTTGGTTCTAGTATTTTTACTTCGACTTCATCTAGTATAATTGAGAAATTTTCGTAATCAATTATAGCACTAAAATCCTGCCACCAATTTTCTATTTTAATAGCATATTTATTTTCAATTGGTATGATTGCAAAAGTATCTGAACCACTAATTTTTGAAGAAAAATCTTCATTGGAGATATCTTCTCTTGTTATTTTATGTCTGTTTTCTTGTTCACACCAATTATTTTGAACTGAATAAATTCTACTAATTTGTTCAAGCTTAAATGATATTTTATGAAATAAATATTTTTCGAAAGCAAATTTCCCGCTTGTCTCTTTATAGTCTAATGAAATTTTTATATCAGTTTCCGTAAACTCAATTTCCAGTTTTGAATATTCAAAGTAATTTTTAGTATGCAACCATTTATGAAAACCGTTATTATCCATTTTAATATTTAATTTTTGTTTGAGTTTATAGCTAGCTTATTTTTTTTCAAATGTATAACTTTTGCACTACTAATTTTCAAAAGCACTTTAAATTTGATCGATGCTTTTTATCACTTATATGAACGCTTCCCGCTACTAAGTCAAGCTTCAGATTTCTCTCATTTTTTTTTGCAACTCAATAATTCAATTTATAATTGATTAACATTCAAAAAATATTCTTTTTCACTTTTTCCTCACAATTTGACCCGTAATAGGTTCTCCTTTTTCTGTAAAAATATCATCGGCATAGTAGTTCTGAAACTGCATAGGAAGACCGACACCCGTTACAAGTGATGAAGTTGTCTGAAGATGGTAATGCAAATGCGGACCTGTAGAATAACCGCTGTTTCCGGCTAAACCTACCTTCTGGCCTCTTTCTACATTATCGCCTACGGCTACTATAATAGAATTCTTTTTTAAATGAAGCATAAAAGAAAATTCTCCATTCAAATGGTCTATAATAATATAATTTCCTAACGATTGTTTGCTATTTTTAATTCCTGGAATATTATCTTCAATATTGTTTTCTACAGCTATTATTTTTCCTTTTCCAGGAGCATTTAAACGTTTCCCAAAACAATAATAATCTTCATTTTTGGTTCCGTCTCCCTTATTTCCTTTTCTGTCTATCACGTGAACAATATCCAGCGCATATCTCTGGTGGCGGTTAGGAGTAAAATGATGATTTAATTCTAGAGATTTTCCACCCGCAACTATATACCAATCGTCTTCAAAAGGCAGTTCTAATTTTGTTTTTGTTTTATAATTTAAATAGATATCTTCATCGTATTTTCCTTCATCACCCATTAAAATGTCTGCACATGAAGTAAATAACAGAATGAATATGATTGCAAAAAAGCAACCTAAAGATTTGATTGGTTTCATGATTAAAATTTGTAGTTAATACCTAGGTTCAATTGATGCTGCAGTTCTCTATATGCACTTGGCACTTGAAGTCTGGCGTAATTAAAGTTATAGGTTGCTTTTACATCAAAATGATTCGAAAGCTTATAACCATACTCCAGATCCCATAAAACGCTTTGATAATCTCCTACTGTATAAAATTCCTGCAGCATTAGTAACTCTAAGCAAAACTACAGGAAGGGTTAATTTTGACGATAAATATTGATTTTCATTAATTTGGTATCTGAACTTACACGCTATTCCAAATTCCTGATGCAAAGTATAATAATCACCATTATTAAAAGTAGAAGTATTGGGATTACTGTAAATGGAAGTATTGGTCTGCGATTGGAGTCCTACATATATGATAAACTTATCTTTACTATAAATATCTTTCAGATAAGAAAAACCTAAACCGACTTTTGAATAATCTGTATTGAGATTAGAAAGCCTATCTGTTTTTAGTTCCGCTGAAAGATAATCTAACTTAACTTCAAATAGATTATCATTTTTACTAGTTCGTGTGTAGTTTAATTTATAAACCAATCCTTCATATTCATACATTGCCACTGGAGCAAATTCTAGATTTTTTAAGAAGCCAAAATTATTTCCCACGGAGAATTCCAGCTGGTTCTTTTTTTCGGTCGTTTGCGATTGAACCGCTACCGCAGACAAAACTACAGTAGTAAATAAGAGTCGATTTAATTTCATATAAATTGCAATGATTAAGTTGATTATCACAGCAAACCTAAGTGAAATAAAAACCGACAAAGTCCAAATATCTTAAGACTGGAGAAATCCGAACTTATTTATTGGTATTCCGAAAACTATTTGGTGTCATACCTGTAGATTTTTTGAAAGCGTTATGAAATGTTGTCTTTGAAGTAAATCCAGATTCTAATCCTATTGCCAGCAAGCTGTAGTTTTCGTAGTCTGAATCGAGAATCATTTCTTTCACGGCTTCAACCCGATAGCTATTTATGTAATTGGCAAAATTATCTCCTGTGATCATATTAACGAGCTGCGAAACATATCCCGCACTTATTCCTAGCTGTTCTGCTACTTTTTCTCTGTTTAGATTGCTGTCTCTATAAATCTGATGTTCTTCGCAAAGTATTTCCAGTCTCTTAAAATAAGGGTTTTCTTTTGTAAAGATTTCTAAACCATTTACATCATTCCCTTTTTTAAGAGTTACTTCTTCGATAAGCATTTCATCATCTAATACAGTTTTTTTATTTAACCGTTCTTCTATTCCTATTTTATTGTCAGCCAGTCTGTATCTGAACACACCATAATAAGCTGTACAATGAATTAAAAATGTGGCAAACAACGCCAGAATCTGCATAATATATGAAAGATCGTATTCAAAAAGCAATCCCATCAGAATAGCCACCATCCAGGAAAGCATTAATATATAAACCAAAAACCATAAAAAAGTGATCCATTTCTTTTCCTGTTTATCTTTTGAAAATTTAATAAACCTGAAAGTATAAACAGCCATAAAAGGCATAAATACCAAAACAAGATAAAAATCAAAACTCCCTATAGTTTCTAAAATGCTTTTAAAAAAGTGCGGAATTGTAAAAATATGCGCAACAGCATCAAAGTCATAAAAAACATTTGTAACAGCTGAATATAGAAACGGAGCATACAGCCATAGAATTTTTTTGGAATTTCTAATAGGGTGGTTTACCTGATGTATAACAAACATAAAAATCAGAACCGGAAAAAGAAATGCCCATTCGACATCATCCAGAAAACGCAGAAAAGGCATGCTGCTGTAAAGATCAATTATTTCGAAGATGAGATTGGCAATAAGCACTGAAAGCGCAAATATTGCATAAGCCAGATATCTATTGGCCTTACTCTTAAATAGTGGTGATTTTAAAATAATTGCTCCAAGAACTATTCCTTGAAAAATTGCCGTGTTAAAAAAAATAGTAAAGATCAATCTATATAGTGGTATTTAGTTACGATGCTGTTTCTGCTTTTTTTTTTAGGTAATTACCTATAATTTTCCATGACGAAACTATACTTAATTGATTTTATTTACTGTTAAAGGAATTACAATTAAAACTAAACAAAATGACAATTAATAAGATCTGAATTACAAGTTATCATTTGATTATTGCTTAAAAACTATAATAAATCAGCTCTATTTCAATGTTTCGCGTTGCTAAGAAAAAGTTAAGGAATAGCTAGAAATATACGCGGGCTATATTTTACAAATGAGAACCAAATTAGCTGGAGACAACTTTCTTAATTACATTAATGGATATAAAAACATCAGTAAATAAGTACCAATTTATCCACTTTTAAGCTTTTGAAACCTTTCATACTTTTATTTACATCAATTTTGGCTTCAAATAATTCAAATCAATTTTTATGAAAAAAATTTTATTGCTAGCTGTTTTTACAGTTTTAGGATTTGCGAATGTTAATGCCCAAGAAATTAAATTTGGAGCTAAAGCAGGTTTAAACTTTTCAACTGTTAATGGAAGTAAAACCAATAACATTGATTATGTAACATCTTATCATGTTGGCGTTGTATCAGAAATTCCAATATCTGAAAAATTTTCCTTCCAGCCTGAAATAATGTATTCTCGCCAAGGATATACCTTCAATAATGATATAGTTGCTATGAATTATTTGAACATTCCATTAATGGGAAAATATTACGTAACAAAAGGATTGAGTCTTGAAGCTGGACCGCAAATTGGCTTTTTGCTTTCTGCTAAAAATGAAGGAGTTAAAGTAACAAATTCATACACTACTTTTGATTTTGGCGCTAATTTTGGCATAGGCTATAAACTAGAAAACGGACTTAATTTTGGTGCAAGATATAACTTGGGAATAACTAAGGTTGATACTGATAATAGAAATGGAGTATTTCAAGTATCTGTTGGCTACTTCTTTTTCTAAAATTTAATACTCTCGCTTTTATACTTGGAACTCCTTCAAAAAAGAAGATTATCATAACCGATGTGTATAGATTTTAAACAAAAGCTTCAGATTTCTCTGAAGCTTTTTTTATTAATATACTTTATCGAAATAAATCCCGTTATTTCTTTACAATAATTTAATATCAGGTTTTCTCAATAACTGATTTTATATTATTAAATGTTTTCTTAAATTCGCAATTCCGTAATGAAATCATTTGTTTTCATTCTAAAATTGTGATTTTCACATCAATACCACAAAAAAGTAACTTTATAATCTCTTAAAAACAAATATATTATAACTACAATTCAACACAATGCTTAAAAAACACAACCCCAAATTTTTATTTTTTACTCTTTTATCTTTATTTTTTTCTGTTACTGCATTTTCTCAAAAAAGTATTTATGCTGGAATCGAAATTGGTCGTAGAGCTATCAAAGTTTCGGTTATTGATGTAAGCAACATCAGAAAAGCCGATTACAAAATCCTTTCTTTTTGGACTGAAAGAATTCCGTTTGCTGACCATATTACTGCTAATGGAGAACTTACTGCAGAAGATATCACTAAAACTAGTGTTATAGTTACCAACCAATTGCAAAAGATTAAAGCGGAAAACAAAATTCTTGAAGAAAACATTTTTGTTGTGGCTGCTCCTGTTTTTGCATCTGCCCGTAACATCGATGTATTAAAAAACAAAATCGCTCTTTTAACTAGCAAACAGCTAGAAATATTAGACGTTAACGAGGAAGCAAAAACACTTGTAAAAGGTGCTATACCGCCTGTTGATTTTGCTAATGCTTTCCTTCTTGATATTGGTGCTCAAACTACAAAAGGAGGTTATATTGACGAACTTAAAGACGGTAAATTAGAATTTGTTCCATTAGAACTTAGTTTTGGAACAATGACGCTTACTGATGCCGTAGAAAAGACAGTGGTAAACAAAAGTCAAGTAAACGATATGTCGACTTACCAAGAAAAATCTTTTGACTATAATGTAATTCTACGCAAAAAGACCAAAGAGTTATTTGATGCCAATCCTCCTTTAGCAAAAAAAGATAAACTATATTTATCTGGTGGTGCTGTTTGGGCGTTTTCAACTCTTTTCTATGATGAGAATGTAAATAAAGATCATTATGTTTCTTTAACTCTTCAAGATGTTATCGATTATGATGCTGTTCTTAAAAACAACTTCGGTAAGTTTACAAACCTTGCAAAAACAAACAAAGAGGCTGCAAGAGTTTTAAGCACTTACGATCAAAAATACTTAATTTCTGCTAACAACATTCTTGTAACTTGTCTTGAAAGTATTCCAGACTATGCTACAAAGAAAATCTACTTTGTAAAAGAAGGACAGGTAATCTGGTTAATCTCTTACATTGCAGATCGTTCGAAAAAAATAAATACTAATTTCTAAAAAAGTATTTTTCAATATTATAAAGCCCCAGAGAAATCTGGGGCTTTTTTATGCGATCTTTTCAAAATGGTTGCAACTTATAATTTGAAACCATGTTTGCCAATCAAAAAAGCATAATTTTTCTTTTAAACTCTAATTTTAAAAATCAGGAAAAAATCATATATGAAATAAAACCTCCCGATTATGAGAAATTTAACCGCTTTTTTTATCGTCACACTTTTAGCAGTAACTGCCTGCAAAAAAGAACCATCAAAAGAAAATCAAGAAACAGCAAATGCACTGCCTACTGACTCCATAACTGCTATTGCAAAAGAAGCCTGGATATACGGCTATCCAATATTTTATAATTACAAAGCTATTTACTCCAGTGCAATCAACAAAGAAGCTAAAGAATATTCAGGATTTAACAAATTCAAAAGCGTAGCTGCAAGCGCAACTCCCGCAGATACTTTAATCATAACCATAAATAACGATACTCCGTACTCAATGGCACCAATTAATGTTTCAGACGAACCTGTTATTCTTGAAGTGCCAAAAATAGAAAGCGATCGATATTATGTAATGCAGTTAGTAGATCTCTACACCTTCAATTTTGAATATGTAGGATCAAGAGCAACTGGCAATAATGCAGGTAAATATCTTATTGCAGGACCAGATTGGAAAGGAGAAACTCCTAAAGGCATTGATAAGGTTTTACATTCTGAAACCAATTTAATATATCTTGTAGGCCGTACTCAATTACACGATCCAGCCGATGTATCAAATCTTAAAAAAATACAGGCGCAATATAAATTAATTCCGTTGCATGAATATACAAAACAGCCTGCTCCTCCTGTAAAAAAATACAATCTGCCTTTGCCAGTCTGGAAAGAAAGCGATTATGGTTCGCTTCAATTTATCAGTGCGCTAAATGCTTTATTGCAATATGCAAACGAAGACAGCAGTGAAAAAGAACTGAGAAAGCGTTTTGCCAAAATTGGAATTGTGCCAGGACAACCTTTTGACAGTTCAAAATACTCCCCTGAAACGATAAAAGCAATTGAAAAAGGAATTGCTGAAGCCAAAGAAGAACTGAACTCTAAAATAGACAATGTCAAAGATGCCGGAAGTCTTTTTGGTACGCGTGCAGAACTTAAAAATAACTTTCTAAATCGTGCAATTGCTGCAGCTGCCGGAATTTACGGAAACACCAAAGAGGAAGCTGTTTATACCGGAAGCAACGTTGATAAAAACAATCAGCAGCTTTTAGGAAACAATAAATATGTATTAAAATTTACTAAAGATCAGTTGCCTGAAGCCAAATACTTTTGGAGCATCACGATGTACAATCTCCCTAAACGTTTTCTTGTGCCAAATTCAATTAACAGATATTCTATTGGCAATAAAACCAAAGGTTTAATGTATGAGCCAAACGGAGATTTAGTTATTTATCTGCAAAGTACTTCTCCTGGAAAAGACAAAGAAAGCAACTGGCTTCCGACACCTAAAGATGAAAAATTCATATTTGTGATGAGAATCTATGGTCCGCAACCAGATGTTATTAATAACATTTGGAAAATGCCTCTTCCGGAAATTGTAAAATGAGAACCATTAGTACAGAAATAAAATCATAACCATTTTTCTAATTCTAATTTCAAATAATATGAAAAATTACAAATTATTATCAGGTCTATTTTTAGTTGCTATATCGTTACTAACTTCTTCCTGCAAACAGAATAACGGCAAATCAGAAACGGATTCTTCAGCATTAAAAGATTCAACTGCTGTGACTTCTGATTCAGTCGCACAAAAAAATAGTGTTCCTGTTACTGCTGCAAATTTTAACCGCGCAGAAACAGATCTCTACTTTACAACTTCGGTTAAAGATGCTGGTGGTATTGGTAATATACATCATTATAGAACTTTAATGCCAATTGACAAACAAGCTGTGATTCGTGCTAACCGAGATGTCTTGTATTCTTCTGGAGTTTATGATCTCGATGCTGGACCAATAACTGTTACACTGCCAGATCCTGGAAAACGTTTTATGTCTATGCAGACTATCGACGAAGATCAATATTCTGAAACGTATTACGCTCCCGGAACTTTTACCTTTACAAAGGAAAAAATCGGGACACGTTATTTGATGTTAGGAATAAGAACTTTTATTGATCCTAACGATCCGAATGATTTACCGAAAGTTACAGCATTGCAAGATGCAATTAAAATTAGCCAAAAAGATAAAGGAACTTTTTCGGTTCCAAATTGGGATCTAGTGAGTCAAAAGAAAGTTAGAGATTCTTTAATTGGTGTTTCTAAAAAATTAACTGATACAAAAGGAATGTTTGGCTTAAAAGGTAAAATTGATGAAACACGCCATTTATTAGGAAGCGCAACAGGATGGGGCGGAAATCCAGAAAAAGATGCACTTTATCTTTCTGTTTATCCTAAAAAAAATGACGGAAAAACGGTCTATAAACTTAAAGTTAAAAATGTTCCTGTAGATGGATTTTGGTCTATAAGCGTATACAATAAAGAAGGTTATTTTGAAAAAAACGATCTCAATATGTATACCTTAAATAATATTACAGCAAAAAAAGATGCTGACGGATCGATCACGATTCAGTTTGGAGGTTGTGACGGAAAAACACCAAATTGTATTCCGGTTACTGCTGGCTGGAATTATTGGGTTAGACTATATCGTCCGCACAAAGAAATACTTAATGGCTCATGGAAATTTCCTGAAGCAGTTGAAGTTAAATAAATAGTATTATCAATAAAATTAAGGCTTCAGAGAAATCTGGAGCTTTTTTATTTAAATTAATCTGTTAAAAATTTCATCATCTAAAAACTATATCGTAATATTGCAATATTAATATAATCTAATATGGGAGCAACTAAGACTGAACATTTTACAGACGCACAAAATCAAATTGCTACAATTGCTAAAGCATTAGGGCATCCTGCAAGAATTGCTATAATCGAATATTTACTAAAAGTGAATGAATGCATTTGCGGTGACATTGTAAACGAACTGCCTCTTGCCCAGCCTACAGTTTCTCAGCATTTAAAAGAGCTGAAAAACGCTGGCATTATAAAAGGAAATATCTCAGGAAATGCCATTTGCTATTGTATTGACGAAAAAACAATTGACATTTTAAACTCCTATTTTTTAAACATTACACAAACTATTTCAAAATCAAAATGTTGCTAAAACATTTTTTTTGACTAAGTATATCGCAATATTGCAATTAACAAATAAATAAAACAAAATGAAATTATCAGAAGTAAAACAGATTTTGCCAACATTAGATAATGTGGAATTTCAATTAGAAAATGGAACTTTTGTACCAGAACATTTTCATGTAACAGAAGTCGGAGTAGTTACCAAAAATTTTATTGATTGCGGCGGAGTAATCAGAAATGAAAAAGCAGTAAACTTTCAACTTTGGGATGCTAACGATTTTGAACATCGTTTAAAACCTAATAAACTATTGAACATTATTCAGCTGTCTGAAGATAAACTGAACATCGAAGACTTAGAAATTGAAGTAGAATACCAAAGCAATACAATTGGCAAATATGATTTAGAGTTTAATGGAAAAACGTTTATTCTAAAAAATAAAACAACAGCGTGTTTAGCACAAGATGCTTGTGGAATTCCAGCAGAAAAACAAAAGATCAATCTTACTCAACTAACCAATGATAATGCTTCTTGCTGTACTCCAAATTCGGGATGCTGCTAAAAAATGAAAGAACTAATCTTTAAATACAAAAAACCAATTGTAATAACCTTATCTGTTATTTTACTGCAGCTTCTTTTTGGTTTTGAACCCAAATTCTGTATTATAAATATCATTTGGTTATTTGTTTAATTATGAAAAAGAAAATATTAATACTTTGCACCGGCAATAGCTGCAGAAGCCAGATTGCCGAAGGCTACATGAAGCTTTTTGCTGGAAATAAAGCTGAGATTTATAGCGCCGGTGTAGAAACTCATGGCGTTAATATAAAAGCTATTTCTATAATGAAAGAAGACGGAATAGATATTTCAAATCATACATCAAATAATATTGATGAATATGTTCATATCGATTTTGATTTTGTGATTACGGTCTGTGATAATGCTAAAGAGCGATGTCCGTTTTTCCCAACAAAGGCAATCAAATTTCATTATAATTTTCCAGATCCAGCAAAAGCGACTGGAACGGATTCTGAAATCATGGAACAGTTTAGAAGCGTTAGAGAGCTGATAAAAGAGTATTGCAAAAATTTTGTTGCAGAAAACTTAGCATAACAAAAAGCTTCAGAACAATCTGAAGCTTTTTTTTTATTCCTTAACCAACATTTCGTTAACAATATCCAACAATTCCATTTCATCAGTTGGAAATAATTGAAGCGCTTGTTCTAAAACCAATCCAACATCTATAGATAACTTTTTTCCATTATCTTGTTCTAGTGCCAAAATACATAGTTTTAACATGTTTGTTATTACACAGCCTAATTCGGAGTAATTTAAAACCTTGATTTCTGCGTTGTAACCTTTATCAGCCGTTTTTAAAATATTTAAATATTGAGCCGATTGTTTTTTGATGTAATCTAGATCATTTATTTCCATACCATTATTATTTAAAGTTATCTTTTATGATAACCAAGTAAGGCAAATATATAACAAAATTTGAATTATCATAAAAGATAATTTATTTTGAAAGAAACCATTCAACAAAAAGTCGGAAAACGAATTGCGGAAATTAGAATTGAGAAAAATGTATCTCAGCAAGATTTAGCTTCAAAATGTAATTTTGAAAAAAGCAATATGTCCAGACTGGAAAAAGGAAATTCAAATGCAACGCTTTCTACATTAGAAAAAGTTTGCGAAGCTTTACAAATCGATTTAATTGAATTATTTAAATTCTAATTTTTATTCGAGCAGAAAATTTAGCATAATTTAATGTCGCTCCTCTGGAGCTTTTTGATTATGGAATTTGGATTTTCTACAAATATTTTGCTCCGCTGGAGCACACAATTCAAATTCATTTCTACGCAATGTTTAAACATAATATATAAAACCAAAAATGCGCAAACCCAAAAAGGACTTACGCATTTTTTCTGATGAAACATTATAAAAAACGCCGTTTATCTTCTTCTTCCGCCGCCGCCGCCGCCGAAGCCACCGCCTCCCATACTACGAGAACCGCCTCCCATTTGGCCAGCGCTTGGTCTTGACGAAGCACCTCCGCCTCTATTAAAATTGGATCCTGAAGAACTTCCTCTATTAAGATTCGAAGTCCCTGCACTTGGTGATGCACTTTGTCTCGTTCTTCCAGATGCACTAGTATTTCCTGCACGATTGGAATTTCCTGCTGATGGTCGTGTGCTCGCAGAAGGACGCGAATTACCCCGATTATTATTGTATCTATTATTGGTCGAATTGTCTCGCACTGTAGTAGATCTCGACCTATTGTTGTTGTAATTATTAAAACTGTTTCTGTTATTAATATATACATTGTTATGTCCGCCATGATAATGCCCGCCATGATAACCATGATGATGGTAATAATGGTTGTGACGATAAATTCCTACTGCCATTACAGTGAAAGCAGCGAAATAAGGCGGATAAAATCCGTAATAATATGGTGGATAGTACGGAACGTAAGCTGGTGAATATACATATTGCACAATTGGCACCGTTTCTACTACAACTGCGGTTACAGCTGGTGCGCTTTGTACGGGTTCATCTCCTGTATAAGCAGGATTTGCTGTTTTAGCTGGAGTTGATTTAGCAACTGGCTCAATGACATAATCTTTTCCGTACAGCAGCTCATCGCCCACAATCTGCATTTTTACCTTTCCGTTTTTGTCTTTATCGACCAAAATAACAGCAACGTCTTGGTTTTCGTTCTTGTTTACGGCAACTTGAAGAATAAACGTAAACGAATTACCGTTTTTCTTTGTGACTACTTTTATAAAGTCTACTTTTTTATCCAGATTCAAATCCAGATTATTGATTCCTGTTTTCTCCAGATTCAGATTTTTTTCAAATTCCTCAATAGTTTTTGATTTCTGGAACAAGGACATCACAGCATATAAATCAAGATTGTCGCCAGGAAGTCCAAGTTCTGGACCATCATTTTCAGCTTGACAAAAAATCAACTGGGCAGACATGATTAATGCGACTGTCAAATATTTTGTAAATATCTTTATCATAGTAAGAGTATAAAATATTAATAAGAGGAGTAGAAAATGATTCTTTCTATACTTTCTACTCTGTACCCAGAAATCGGCTAGTGTTTTTTGGCTTTATCCAATTCTCCAATAAAAGGAATAACATCTTGAATCTCTGCTCGTATAGTTACTTGTAAATACTGCTCAAGCTGTACAAATTTTGCTGCATTGATTCCACCAATAACTTTTACCAATTTAGAATGTGTTTTGGCAAGGAGTTTTTCAGATTCTTGATTGTATTTCAAATTCTTTGAAGTTAATTCTGTTGCTTTCGCATCACTCAAAGTGGCATAATTCTTTCCGTAATCTTCTAAAATCAAAATCTTTTGCTTACTTAAGGTTTTACGTTCCGTTTCGTATTTATCATAAATAGGTTTAAATGCTGCAGCTTGCGCATCAGATAAGTTTAAGTATTCTTCGACTACATCGGCTTTCGATTTTCCATAAAGGTTTTGGATTAAATTAATTTCGTCAACAGAAGTCTGTGCTACGGCATTCAATCCAAAAGCCAATGACAGTACAAATAGTATTTTTTTCATATTTTTATTTTATAGGTTTATTGTGCAAAAAGGCTATTTACTCTATCATTCCATCAGAAGCGCTCATGTCTCTTACACACACATATTTGCCGTCTCTTTTTTCGAAAAAGCTCATGTAGTTTCCAGTATTAATTGGCGTTTTGGTAGAATCTGTCACTTTATAATATCCTATTTCTACAACCATATTACCGTCTTTAGAAACAAAAACTTCTTTGGTTTCAAATGATATCGTATTGGTGTTATTAGTTAAATCTGATTTTAAAAATTCATATCTCGCCTCTTTACCAATAATCGGTGGCCTGTTCTGATAAAAAGTTATTGCATCGTCTGCATAATACCCAATCTCTTTCAGCTGGCCAGCATTATATGTTGCAGCATATTCATTTTCTTTTGCCTGAATTTGCTTCTTAACTTCTTTTAAGTCAATTACAGTATTTTCGTCCTTTTTTGTATTGCAGGAAATCAATAAAACACAGAATCCTGCAAGAACCCCTCTTGTAATTATTTTACTTTTCATATACATTTAATTTTCAAGTTGATATAAGATTATTTCCTTTTACAAACAGGTTCTAAAATTTGTTCGTAAACACAGGTCTTTTTAATATTCTTCAAATATCTTTTGGAGTTCTGCTAAACTTCTTTGTTTCAATAATGCTACCGACAATAGGATTCTAGATTTCTGCGGATTCAAAGCGTATGAAGCGATAAGTCCAAGTTCATCATCATTGCATTCTACATTTCGGCTTACAAGTCCAGTTGCAACACGCGTGCTTCGAACTACGATAATTCCTTTTTTACTGGCTCTTGCACAAGCATCTAGCGAAGCTTTGTTCATATTTCCGTTTCCAACCCCAGCAATTACAATTCCTTTAGCACCGCGTTCTATCGAAGCATCTATTAAATCTGGCTTCATATCGGCATCAGCATAAATAATATCTACGCGAGGAAAGGAGCTAACGCCCTTTACCTCAAATTCTGAGTTTTTCCCAAATTTTTGACTAGGGTAATTAAAGAAATCGTTTGTTCCGTAAGAAGTAATACCGATAAGTCCACGAAGCGGAGACATAAAAGTCTGAACAGCCGTTGTACTCACTTTTGTTAAAGATTGTGCCGAATGAATCCAATCATTCATCACCAAAAGCACTCCGCGTCCTTTTGCTTTAGGATCGCCAGCTACAGCAATCGCATTATAAAGATTTAAAGGCCCATCTGCACTAATCGCTGTTGACGGACGCATTGATCCTACAAGCACAACTGGTTTATCTGTTTTTGTAGTTAGATTTAAAAAAAAGGCCGTTTCTTCCATCGTATCAGTTCCGTGCGTAATTACGAAACCGTCTACATCGTTGCTATTAGCCAATTCATTAATTCGATTAGCTACTTTTAGCATAATTTCAAATGACATATCCTGTGATCCAACATTTGCTATTTGTTCGCCTTTTATATCTGCCACTTTTAAAGCATCCGGAATTGCATTTACCATTGCATCAATAGTAACTTGGCCCGAAGTATATCCGGACTGTACTCCAGTTTTAGCCGAACCTGCAATTGTTCCGCCTGTTGCCAATATTAGCACTTTAGGTTTAACCTGTGCGAACATGCTCATATTCAATGACAATATCAGCAGTAAAAGTATTTTTTTGTAAAAGTTGATATTTAATTTCATCATTTTGTCTTTTTAGGTTGAAGATTATTTTTGGCCTGTTAAAGTTGCTGGATCAAGCAGTTTTTTAATTTGATCTTCTGTCAGCAATTTCTTTTCACGTATAAGTTCTAAGATTCCTTTATTGGTTGCTAACGCTTCTTTGGCCAATTCAGTTGTTTTTTCATAACCTAGAATAGGATTTAGAGCCGTTACAACACCAACACTTCTATCCATATAATGCGCCAAAACGTCTTTGTTTACTGTAATGCCATCAATACAGTTTTTTCTAAACAATGGCATTGCTTTAAAAAATAATCCTTGAGATTCCATCATGGCAATGGCCTGAACAGGTTCAAAAGCATTTAACTGCAATAAACCAGATTGCGCGGCAACCGTTACAGTCAGGTCATTCCCCATTACTTTAAAACACAATTGATTCATAAGTTCTGGCATAACCGGATTTACTTTTCCTGGCATAATTGAAGATCCCGGCTGAAGTGCAGGCAAATTGATTTCGAAAAAACCAGTACGAGGACCAGAAGCCAAAATGATCAAATCGCTGCTTATTTTTGCCAAAGCAACTGCCATACTTTTAAGTGTAGAAGAATACATTACAAAACCTTGTTGGCTAGTTGTGGCAGCAATAAGATCTTTACTCATTACGATTGGTTTTCCTGTAATTTTTGCCAGATGCGCAGCTACTTTTTCAGCATAACCTGGAGAAGCTGTAATTCCTGTCCCGATTGCTGTAGCTCCCATATTTTGTTCGCATAAATAAACTTCAGATTTTTTTAAAGCACTAATTTCTGCGTCAAGCTGATTCCCGAAAGCATGAAATTCCTGGCCTACTGTCATTGGTACAGCATCTTGCCCTTCGGTTCTTCCCATTTTTAGGATGTCTTTAAATTCATCACCTTTTTTATGGAAAGCTTTAGCTAAAAGATCTGCCTCTTTAAGCAGTTTGTCATTATGAAGCAGCAACGCCACTTTTATCGCTGTTGGGTACACATCATTTGTCGATTGTCCCATATTAAGATCATCGTGAGGTTCGATGTATTGATATTCTCCTTTTTTATGTCCGCTCAGTTCCAATGCAATATTGGCTAAAACTTCGTTTACATTCATATTGGCAGAAGTACCAGCACCACCTTGATACAAATCGACCAAAAACTGATCATGATATTTGCCATCAATTACAGCTTGGCAAGCTTTTTCTATCGCAGCAAGTCTATCTTTTTTAAGTCGGCCGACATCAGCATTGGCACGTGCCGCTGCTAATTTAACCATTGCAAAAGCTTTCACATAATCAGGATAAGATTGCGTAGTCAAGCTACTTATCTGAAAATTTTCTAACGCACGTGCTGTCTGCACACCGTAATAAGCATTTGCATGGATTTGTTTTTCTCCTAGAAGATCTTTTTCAGTTCGGGTTTGAGCATTAAGAATGCCTAAAGACAATCCGAACAATAGCAGGTATTGTACAGTTTTACACATATTTTCTTTTTTTATTAATTAAAAAACAAAAGGCTTTTACTGAATTCTTTTATAAAATGATTGTGAAAAATTATATTTGAAAGAAAACTGAATTTTATTTATTGAAGTACTCCATCCGTCATTAAAATTTTCGCGGTTACCCCACTGAAATTCAACTCCGACCATGCAATTCTTTACAGGAGTAAACAAAAGGTTTCCCAAAACGTACTGTCCCTTTTTAAAGGCATCATCTGTTTGTCCGTCTGAGTTGTCAATATCAATCATAGAATATCCTATTGCAGTGCTAAACTTGTCACTCCAAGTATGATCTAAAAAAGCGACAACACCAACTAGAGGAAGCGCAACACCTTTTACGGGAGTTACAGGGTTACCAAAATTGTTTTTAATACCAATGTCAACAGGAGCATCATTCATGTAGTTTTGTATACCTTCTCCGTATACAACCTGTCCTCTAAAAACATCATTTTCGCTAAAATTGATATTGGTGCTTAAATTAAGTCCCCAGCCTATAGCATCTCCAGACAAATCGTACTGATCGTTATTCATATCTTTCCATTCGATTTTTCTCAAAATACCTGCTAATTCAATATAACCCCATCTTGTGCCATAATGATACTCTGCCGAAAGATCGGGCAGCGGAAATCTTGCCTTTACTCCTTGCAGTTCCACACGATTCGCATAATCTCCCTGATCGGCACTTGCTCCTGGTCTTTCTAATGCAATCGTTAATCGAGTATCGCCTTGAATTGGCATATAACGTATCTGAATATTTCTAAAAAATACCATTCCGGTTGGTCCCCAATATTCGAGCGAATTCGGGAATACGCCAATATCCATAAAAGGGCTCCAAGTTTGTCCAGCACCAAATTTTCCTAATTCCGCATAAGCATGACGCAAACGAAAAGTAGTTTGTCCGGCATCGACACCCGTACCGAATAACTCGAATTCAAAATGAGTTTTTAATTCGCCAATTCCTGTATCAAAGTAATTTTTAAATCCTAATCTGGTTTGGCGCACAGAAGCGTAATAACTGCCGTCTGGTCCGTATTGGTCTTTATAGGCAGGAAGTTTTGTTGGTCTTACTACATCATACCAATCTGATTGTATCTGATTAAAATTATAACCAATATCGGTCATAATAAATCCGTAGATTTCCATGCTTTTATTCCCTTCATCTTGAGCCTGACCAAAAGCAGAAATGAGAAAACAAAGTATGAGGACACAATGCCTCATAGCTGTCATTTGCAAAAACCTTTTTTTCATAATGATTATAGTTTGTTTATTATGGGATACAACTTTTAATCTGATTTTTGCAGTCCTGGCTTAAAATAAAAGTCATTTTATTTTAAAAAATTGATATCTCTCAGTACGAATTTTTATTCGCCTCAAAAGCTTTCATCTGATCCTAAAAGCTTTTAGTATGGGAATGCAAAAATTTCAACACCTATATATTACAGTCTTTTTTGGTTAAAAAAAGAAACAAAACCCAGTTTTTACCTGATTATCAAACAAATATAATTAATACAATTGCACCATTAGAGTTATTAACCGTTACATTTAACCGTTAAAATATCAGATAAATAATACTAACATGTTAAATATTTTCATAAATTTATAACATCATAAGCATTTGGTCTTTAACATTTTATACGCCCCAGTGACTTTTTTTTGACATTAATAATTTTCAAATAATTTATTATGGAGTCTACAAAAAAAATCCCCTCGGATAAAATTTATAATGAGCTGGAAAATGTATTAAAATTCTATTCTTTTAAGAACTCAACACTTTTAAGTAATTTTCTGCGCTATATTGTCACAGAAACTATAGATCAAAGGCAGCAGTTTATTAAAGAATATTCTATAGCGGTAAATGCGTTAAGCAGGCCTTCCCATTTTAATCCACATGATGATGCCATGGTTCGCATTCATGCAGGACGATTAAGAAAATTACTTACTGAATATTATTCTTCTGACGGAAAAGACAATCCCCTTATTATTCATGTTCCAAAGGGCGGTTACGTTCCTGAATTTATTCATAATAATAAACTAAGACCTACTGAGCTTCCTATCAGTACCAATAAAAGCAATCCTGTTATTACAGTATTCCCTTTTAAAACAATTGATCAACGGCCAGATTTAGAGGCTTTTTCGCAAATTCTTTCCGAAGAAATCAGTGCAGAACTTTCCCGTTTTCAGGACATCTCTGTAATAGGTCATTTCCCGTCTGATGTCATTTCAAAAATTAATGAAAATATTCTAGAAGCCGCCAATTTAATTGGAGCCGATTTTATTATTACAGGACATATTCAAATTATTAATAACAAACTGCAAATAAGAATTAATCTAATAAACCCTTCTTCTGGAAAGTTTGTAATGACCAAATTGTTCACACCTGCAACCCTAGATGATGGCATTAGAATTCAAAATGAAATAGTAAAGGATATTGTTTCTACTATGGGCGGTTATTATGGTGTTATTTTTAATGAAATGGTAAAAACCGCACCATCTAAAATATCAAACAACTCTGGCATTTTAAGGGCAATTTGCAGTTATCATGAATATCAGCGTTCTTATTCTATTGAAAATTTTGCTAATGCTCTATCCAATTTAACCGAAGCTGTAGAATTAGATCCAAACCATGCAATTGCTTGGGCAATGCTGGGCGAAATGCATTTGGCTTCTATTGCCCTAGGATTAGACAATTGCAAAAAAACAATTGAGAAAAGCAGCCACTGCATTACAAAAGCCTTAAATATTGATCCTAATTGCCAACAGGCTTGGTATGCGCTGACTATTATAAACTGCTTTAAAAAAGATCAGGATGACTGTCTTTCTACCGCAGAACAATGCCTGAAAATAAATCCTAATTCTTCTGGTGTTACCGCAGGAATTGGCTGTGTATTGATTTTTGCAGGCTACTTTGAAAAAGGATTTAATTTATTAGAAAATGCTGTACATGCAAACCCTGCGCATCCGTGGTGGATTAATGTTGGATATTGGTACTATTGCATCCATAAAAAAGAATATCAAAAGTCTTTATACTGGGCAGAAAAAATGGACTTTGAAGAGACCATTTGGGATCCTTTGCTAAAAGCCGTTTCATTATCGCTGCTTAGTGAAGACGCAAAAGCAAAAATATATCTAAATAACCTTCTAGAACTACAGCCGCAGACTGTGACAGAAATAAAAGAAACGCTTTTCAGTTTTATGTTTTCTGATGAAATTGTTTTTAAAATCATCAACAGTTTAAAAAGAATTGGGCTAAAAGATGGCATCTGATCTCTGAGAGATTTAATCAAAAACTATGTTCTAAGACTAAGCCACCTTCTTTACTGCACGTTTTTTCTTTTCCAATAATTTAAGATGATTTTCGGCACATAGAATTTTCTCTGTTGCACCGTTTTTTTGTATTTCGATGAGATAATGAAAATCTCTTTCTTTTGAAGTCGATTTTATGATAAACGCCTTCTTTAAATCCATTTTTCTTTCGATTATGGTTCCCTTGTAAGATCTCCCACTTATTGCTGTGTAGGATACCTCTTGTCCTTTTACAAATTTCATTGTTTTAGCCGTTTGTTCGTAATCGCTGCTAATACTTCTAAATATAAAAACCAATATTAAGGGGGGTAATCGGTTTTTCAATTTCGGCGAATGTATAAAGTTTCGGGAATTTATCAACCCGTATTTATACCTGTTTTTTGAATCTTAAATATAATTAATTTTTTAATGTAAAAATTACCTTCCAAAAAAAAATTGATACAATTTAGAACAGCTTCTTTTGCTTCTTTTCTAGCATGAATTCCTAGTTTTGAAAGAATGAATTTTTGTTTCAAAAACAACTAAAAAAGAGCAAAATGATACAGGAAAGAGTGATGGAGAAATTGGCAATTTTAGCAGATGCGGCAAAATATGATGTTTCTTGTTCATCGGGACAAAGCACGCGAAAAAATAAAAATAAAGGATTAGGAGATACTGGAGGCGGAATCTGCCATGCCTTTACTGAAGACGGACGCTGTGTTTCTCTTCTAAAAATTCTTCTTACCAATCATTGCATTTTTGATTGTGCTTATTGTGTAAGCCGAAAAAGCAACGACATCAAACGGGCTGCTTTTACCGTACAAGAAGTTGTAGACTTAACAATTGGTTTTTACAGAAGAAATTATATCGAAGGACTATTTCTTAGCTCTGGAATTTTTGACAATGCAGATTATACGATGGAACGTCTGGTTAGAATTGTCAAAAAACTAAGATTGGAAGAAAATTTTAATGGCTATATTCATCTAAAAGCAATTCCAGGTGCCAGCGAAGAATTACTAAAAGAAGCTGGATTATACGCCGACCGTTTGAGTGTAAATGTCGAAATGCCGACAGAACAAAGCCTCAAATTACTTGCTCCAGACAAAAATCATAAAGATATGATTAAACCAATGCAATATCTAAAAAATGAGATTATTGGTTATCAGGAAGAGAAAAAAACGAATTACAAAACACCGCTTTTTGCTCCTGCTGGACAAAGCACACAAATGGTGATTGGTGCAACAAAAGAAAATGATCTGGAAATTCTTGGAATGGCCAATTACTTTTACGAACAAATGAAAATGCGTCGTGTCTATTATTCTGGTTATGTACCAATAAGCCACGACAACAGGCTTCCTTCTATTGGAACTCCCGTACCTATGATTCGCGAAAATCGTTTATACCAAGCCGATTGGCTCATTCGCTATTATGGATTTAATGTAAATGAAATTGTTGGTTTTGACCAACCGAATCTTGACTTGGATATTGACCCAAAATTAGGATGGGCTTTGCGAAATCTTCATCAGTTTCCTGTTGATATCAATACAGCCGATTTAGAAATGATTCAACGTATTCCAGGAATAGGTTTTTTGGGCGCGAAAAAGATTGTTGCTGCTAGAACTTTTAAAAGATTACAGCCTGATGATTTAAAGAAACTTGGCATTTCGTACAGTCGGTCAAAGTATTTTTTGGCTTTCTCTTCACCTTTTTATTTACAAAAAGATTTGAATCCTATTCAAATAAAAAATCAGATTTTGAATTTGCAAAACAGTAAATACAAGAATAATTTTTCGAACCAGCTTGCTTTATTTTAATTCAAATGACACAAATTCTTTATGATGGAAGTTATGAAGGCTGGCTTACAGCTATTTTTGAAATCTACGAGTACAAACTTAAAGATGTTGTTTTTGCCAAAGAAGAAATTTCAAACACTTTACTTTTCTCCAACACGCATTCTGTAATAACGGATGAGGTAAAAGCCAATCGGGTTTTAAGTGGTTTACAGCAACGTCTTTCGCATCATGGCTTCAACAATCTTTATTTTGCTTTTTTATCTGAATTAGATCAGATTGAAGAAATTTTGTTCCGATTTGTAGCCTACGTTTTTGCAAGTAAAATTAATATTGAAGCAGATTTAAGCCGAAGCGAAGTACTAAATGTAAAAAAAGCAGCACATTTAACGGGAAAAGAAAGTCATAGAATGAAGGCTTTTGTTCGTTTTAAACTAACGAAAGACGGATTATATTATGCCATTATAGAACCCGATTGCGACGTTTTGCCACTTATCGAACAGCATTTTAAAAATCGTTATGCCGACCAGCGCTGGCTCATTTACGATTCAAAACACAAGTACGGAATTTATTATGACCTTGAAAATGTTTCTACGGTCGAAATGCAATTTGAGTCAAATCCATCATCTAGTTTTCTAGCCGAAATCAATGATGAAAACGAAGAATTTTTCGAGAATCTATGGCGCAATTATTTCAAGAGTGTCAATATCGAATCCAGAAAAAATACCAAACTTCATATCAAACACATGCCAAAACGATATTGGAAAAACCTGACGGAGAAAATCCCAAACCTCAACAAAAGGTAATTTTGTCTAAGCCATTAGTCGAAATTAAAAAGTACACTTTCAACACATAGAAACATAGACTTTTATAATGAAAAAGAAAATTCAAAGAAACCAGTTTCTACACATAGATAAGCTATGTGCTTTTAAATAAGTGAAACGCCTTTTTTTAACTTCCAAAAACTATGTCTCTATGTGTTAAAATAATTTAAACATGGTGTTACTATTTACTTTTCTTAAGAGCATCAAGCAACTCTGCCATATCTACCACAGCATAAGTTGAACAATAATCTGATACAGCATAAGGCAGAATTAAACTATTGTTATGAATAATCGCTCCACAGGAATACACCACATTTGGCACATATCCTTCTCGCTCATCTTCCAAAGGAGAAAGCAAAGGTTCTGTAAGCCTTCCTATTTCTTTTGAAGGATCATCAAGATCAAATAGCGAAGCACCAATACAATAACGTCTCATTGTACCAACTCCATGCGTAATAACAAGCCAGCCTTCTTCTGTCCATAATGGAGAACCGCAATTTCCTATCTGAGTCAATTCCCAAGTAAATTTAGGCTTTTGCAAAAGAATTGGCGTGTTCCACTGCGTGACACGATCAGAATACATAATATAATTGTTCACGCCGTCAATTCTTGCCAGCATGGCATATTTGCCTTTTATTTTTCTCGGAAACAACGCGAGATTTTTATTTTGTGCTCCTTCTCCATGAAGTGGCATAACTCTAAAACTATAAAAATCTTCAGTAGAAATTAATTTGGGTAGAATTGTGTGTCCGTTATAAGCAGTATAAGTTGCCATAACACGATCTGAGCCGTTATCATCAACAAAACGTACAAAACGAGCATCTTCTATTCCGCGGCTTTCAGAATCTGAAATCGGAAAAATGACGCGTTCCGTTATATCCGAATCATGTTTGAACTGCAAATCGTAAAAAGAATTTGCCAGCCACAAAATTTCCTCCAGCGCTACCTTTCTTTCTTCTCGAATCAAAGGATCTTTTAAAGCCTCAATCAGCATGTTTTTAAGAACAGCAAATTCAAATTCATCAGGAAGATCCTGCATAATCTGAGCAATATACTTATCGGTTGTATGCATTTCATACAGCTTGGTCAAAAATCGCTCTTTATTAAATAATGTTTTATGCTCGATTTCTGCCTGATCAATATGATTTCCTATTTTCATGATATGCAGATTATTGTCGCGATCTAAAATGGCTCTTCTAAAAACAATAGATGAGATATGGCCTTCTCCCGTTGCACGAAAAGAAATTATAACCCTTTTTTCTCCCATTTCCAATCCAGTCTGATCAAAATCTTCTACAATAGAAGGATTAAAAATCGCAGCCGATTCTATGGCATATTCCATCGTGCAGTAAGACCCAATAAGCATTTTTCGGTCTAGAGACATTGCTTCATAGTCAATCTGCATTCCTTCTATTATAGGTCTGATTCTTTCGCAATGTCTAAAGAATACAGCCGAAATATTTCGATGTCTTCTGGCAAATTCTCTAAGCGTCTGTTCCAAAGTCTGCAGCACTTCCTTTTCGTCCAGCATCATAATCCGAAGTACCATTTGCTGGGTTCTTTCCTGCCCATTCATAAAATATCGGGCAACAACCCTTTTGGAATCTGGTAATAGTTTTATATTTTTTCGGACTACGGATACTCGCATAACTGGAAATTTTATGATAAAGAATTGTTTATTTCTCAACAAGTTAGTGATTTTTGTTAAAGTAAAAAACTTAATTTTTTATTAAAACTTCGAATTGGTCTATAATCCTAAGTTCTCTTTAACCAATTTTCTCAAAAGTTTTTTCTTAATTTCGTTTTTATACCAGCAACTTAAAGCAATGAAGAATAAAGTTAAATTTTTGAGAGAAGAAAAAAACATGACTCAAAATGAACTTGCCGAAAAATCGGGTCTTTCACTACGAACTATACAGAGAATTGAAGCTGGAAATATGCTCAAAGGTTTTACTTTAAAAACACTTGCCGAAGCTCTAGAAACCAATCCAGAAAATCTTACTTTCAAAAAAGAAAACATCCAAATCGAAAGAGCAAAACTGATTAATCTTTCTGTTTTATCCGGACTTATTATTCCGTTTGGAAGCGTTATTTTTCCTTTAATTTTAACGTATAAAACCCAAGATTCAACAAACAAAGAATTAGGCAAACAAATTGTAAGCCTCCAAATTGTTTTAAGTCTTATCCTTTCGGTTTTAATGATTGCAAGCCCGTTTATTCAAAATTCGTTTACTTTAAAATTTCCGCTTTTTATTTTTCCATTAATTGCTATCCTTAGCTTAAAACTGCTGATTGTCATTCTAAACGGAATCTGTTTAAATCAAAAACAAGAACTGGCCATCAAACTGAAAAACAACTTCTTATAAGGCAAGTCATAAAAATGACGTAAAACTGTCGCATCGTTTTTTCACGAAAATCGGAATCGAAATCCGAATCTTGCAGAAAAAACAGACCATGAAATTATTTAAGAAAATTGCATCCGTATTTTTAATTGTTATCTTTTTATTCTTGTTGGGTGGCTATTTTTATTTCCAAAAGAAATTCACTCCGCCAGAGAACTATTTGAAGGTTTCGGGAATTGCAGAAAAAATTCCAATAAAATGGATTTCAAGCAACAACAACCCACATTCTGCTTTGCTTTTACCTGTTAAAATAAAAGGAATTAGTCGGACATTTTACATGCAGTTTGATTCGGGTTCGCCTATTACTGTTTTCTACAAAAAATCATTAGAATCTATTGCTGAAAAATTTCAAAATCAGCCGAAAATTGATAATGAAAACTTGTCGATTTCTACTGCTTTCACAATCGAAAATATGAATGTAATTTCAGATACGTTTGAAGTTTTGAATTATGGCGAAAAAATAAATTTTGACGATTTAAAAGCTGTAAATATAATTGGTACAATTGGAACCGACTTATTAGAAAAACGAATTACTATTTTAGATTTTAAAAACAATCTATGCTCTTTCATTGAAAAAATTCAAGAAGATGATTTTGTTGATTTTGAATTTAAAAAACGTAAAATTCTTATTCCCTCTACCATCGAAAATAAAAAATTAAAACTGCTTTACGATTCTGGAACCAGTGGTTATGAGTTGATTACTACAAAAGAAATCTGGCAGGAATACCGCAATAAAAATAGCGTTGTAAAAACCGAAAAAGGAAATTCATGGGGAAATACTTTGAGCGTTTATTCCGCTTCCGCGAAAAAGAAAATACAATTTCAAAAAACCATTATAAATCTTTCTGAAGTTACCTATATCGAAGGTACTTCAGATCTGCAAAAATTCTTAATGAAACGTTCGGGAATGCAAGGAATGATTGGCAACAAACTATTCCTAAACCACAAACTTATTCTGGATTGCAAAAACGAAAAATTTAAATTGGAATAAAAGTAAAATTCTACAATACTAAACGCTTTTAAGAATTGATTTTGATGATGTTTTTGACATTTTCTATAAAAGCTTCAGTGTCTTTGATTTCTTGTTTTATCAATTGATGATGATCAGACAAATCGTGCTGCTCCATCATATCTTTTTTTAAATATTTAATCATCGATTCCAGGCTTCGCGTGTCATTTTGATTTTGTCTCTTTAATTCACGTTGTTTGCTTTCCAGATATTTTAAAGTCTCTTTTAACTTTTGAACGTTTAATTTTCCCAAACCTTTATTTTTAATATTTATAAAAACAATTGCTGGAAATGCAAGAATTCAATATGCTCCAAAAACCAATACCATTTGAATTCAACCTCATCCCCAGCCATTGTTACTGGTACTTACGAACAAATTGATTTTTTGGATTTAGAAATTTTCCTATTTTTTTGATAATTTTTAAAACAAGAAAATAAACCATTGAATTACAAATGTTTAAATTAAAAACAGGAAGGAAATATTTTTAATTTTGAAGCAAAACAGAAAAGAATGAATGTGATTACAAATCATTTTCACGATTAAAAAACACAACTTTCAGAATCTCAAAACATTAGCAAAAATCATTTAAAATTGTGAATATCTATTTGAAGATTTAACTAATTATTTTGCAGTAAGATTTATCTTTGGCATCCTTAAAATTTAAAAAGAGATGAGCGCAATTTGGTACGAATGCAAAGTAAAATATAGAAAGACAGATGAAACTGGAGGACAAAAAGTTTTAACCGAGCCTTATTTGGTTGATGCTTTGTCTTATACAGAAGCTGAAAAAAGAATGACCGAAGAAATGGCCGCTTATACGAGTGAAGAATTTAAAATCACGGCGATCAAAGTGGCAAATTATGCTGAAATTCATCCTTTTGAAAATGCAGACAGATGGTTTAAATCTAAAATCACTTTAATCGCTTATGATGAAGAAAGCGGTAAGGAAAGGAAAACGAGCATGTATATGCTGGTTCAGGCAAATGATGTTCGAGAAGCTTATGACAACACACTTCACATAATGAAAAATACAATGGGCGAATATTCTATTCCTGCTATTACAGAAACACCAATTATGGATGTTTTCCCATATTTCAGCGGTGAAGAAGGCGAAACAGAAATGTTGGAAAGATTTAATACCTTGAAAGCTTCTAAACCAGAAAAGCCAGAAGCAGAAATAATTGATCACATGGAATTTGAAACTGTCGAGGAATAAGATCTTTAAATTCAAGACTTTTTCTAAAAGACTCAAAATAAAAAAAGCAAAATAGATTTCTATTTTGCTTTTTTTATTTCATCCTATTTTAATAAAGCATTTTTGCCAATGGCGTAACTGCCGAAGCCGATTTTGGCAATAAAGCCGTAAGTGCATCAAATTGCGTCGGACTTACACTCTTTTTCATTTTGGATATAAAAGACTCTCTAGTGGTAGTCATTTTAGAAGTATAGCCCGCTTTGTCAGTAGCCATCGTAGGCAAAATATTCTTCTTTTTGTTTAGAGTTTCATTTACCAATGAATTTACCACCGGTTTTTGAGCATCTGTTAATTTTAATTTTGGAGATAGCACACCCATAACCTGATTCGCTAAACTAGCAACATCAAAACCGGGTACTGCCGCTGTCGACGCCTTACTCGCCGCTTTTGTAACATCTCCTATACTTTGTGCATTTGTAAATGAAATTGTCCCTAAAAAGACAACTAAAATCAATAATTTCTTTTTCATGGTATTTTCTTTTAAAGTTATTTGCTTGATACTAAAGGTAATAAAAATGTTAATCCAACTGACATCTTAAAACTATAAATATCTAAACACCTGCACTTTACACCATTTTACTCAGAAACATTCCGAATATTCTAAAATCAAAATAAGTTCTATCTTAGCTACAGAATTACGTGTTGATTTGAAACCACTTAAAACACAAAAGCCAAAGAAACCTAAGAACCAAAATCTTTATGACCAAAAGAAACCTGATTTTATTCGGATTTATTGTTTTAAAATTCATTCTCCAATATATTTTAATTAGTCCAGAATACGATTTACAGCGTGACGAATATCTACATCTCGATCAGGCACATCATTTGGCTTGGGGCTATTTATCTGTTCCGCCTGTTACTTCTTGGTTTTCGTATATTATTTATCTGCTCGGGAATTCGGTTTTCTGGATCAAGTTCTTCCCTGCCCTATTTGGCGCATTGACGCTTTTAATTGTCTGGAAAACTATAGAACTTTTAAAAGGAAATCTTTATGCTTTAATCCTTGGTGCTTTATGCGTTTTGTTTTCGTGTTTGCTTCGTCTCAACACATTATATCAGCCCAATTCTTTCGACGTTTTATGCTGGACTGCATTTTATTATTTTCTCATACAATACATTACTTCAGAAAACACAAAATGGATTTATTTTGCTGGAATAAGTTTCGTCTTGGGTTTCCTGAACAAGTACAATATTGTGTTTTTATTTCTCGGATTAATTCCCGCTATTTTACTTTCTAAACAGAGAAAAATACTCGCAAAAAAGGAGTTTTATTTTGCCCTTATTTTAGGATTAATACTAATTCTGCCAAATCTTTACTGGCAGTACAGCAATCATTTTCCGATTGTACATCATATGAAAGAATTAGCTGAAACACAATTAGTCAATGTAGATAGAGCCGACTTTATAAAAGAACAGATTCTCTTTTTTATTGGAGGATTATTGGTGATTTTAGCTGGACTTTATGCCGTTTTATTTTACCAGCCTTTCAAAAAGTACCAGTTGTTTTTTGCAACCTTTATTTTCACGCTTTTGATTTTTATTTACTTCAAAGCAAAGGCTTATTACGCTATCGGATTATATCCGATTTATATTGCTTTTGGAGCTGTATTTTTATCTGAAATTCTAAACGATGGTTGGAAACGTTTTCTAAAACCTGTTTTTATCCTGATTCCGTTATTGTTTTTTATTCCGATGTACAACATTGCTTTTCCAAACAAAAGTCCTGAATATATGGTGGCACATCCCGAGAAATACAAAAAAATGGGAATGCTGCGCTGGGAAGACGGAAAAGACCATCATTTGCCTCAGGATTTTGCAGATATGCTGGGCTGGAAAGAGCTGGCTAGAAAAACAGATTCTCTTTACGATTTAATTCCCAATAAAAAAGAAACCATTGTGCTCTGCGATAATTACGGACAAGCGGGCGCCATTAATTTTTATTCTAAGAAAGGAATCAAAGCCGTTTCTTTCAATGCCGATTATCTCAATTGGTTTGATCTAAGTATTCAGTACAAAAACCTGATTCGTGTTAAGGAATATGACGAAAACAATGAAGAGCTTAAAGAAACAAGTCCGTATTTTGAAACGGCTGTTATTGGCGGTCAGATAAAAAATCAATACGCCAGAGAATACGGAACTACAATTTTTGTTTTTACAAATGCTAAAATCAACATCAATAAAAGATTAGAGCAAGAAATCAACGAAGAAAAAAACAAGATCATAAATGATTAATTTCAGAGACTTATCTTATTTAAAAACTGGAAAACCAAAACAGCAAGCTGCATTTCATGTTTTAACCAAGCATAAAGTTTTGGAAAACCTTGTTGAGTTTGATCCTATTTTGGTAGGGACAATTCCGATAAATATTGATATTGAAGACAGTGATTTGGATATTGTCTGTTATTGGCAAAACAAATCTGCTTTTATTGAAAGAATTAAAAATCTATTCGAAAAAGAAAACCGTTTTTCGATTCGAGAAATTGTGATTGACAATAAGGAATCGGTTGTTGCAAACTTCTTTATTGAGGCATTCGAAATAGAAATCTTCGGACAAAATACTCCTACCGAACTTCAAAATGGTTACAAACATATGCTTATTGAAGACCAGATTCTTCGTTCTAGAGACGAAAACTTTAGATTAGCCATCATAAAACTAAAAGAAAGCGGTATAAAAACCGAACCTGCATTTGGCGCGCTATTAGGCTTAAAAGGAAACGTTTACCAAGAATTATTGGATTATAAAATCTAAGAAAAGTCGTCTTTTATAAAAATTATAAAAAATAAAGTACTAAAATTATTTGCATAACCGTATTTAGTGTGTATCTTTGCACCCGAAACATCGCGGGATAGAGCAGTAGGCAGCTCGTCGGGCTCATAACCCGAAGGTCACAGGTTCGAGTCCTGTTCCCGCTACTAAGAAAAAACACCACTTGAAAAAGCTGGTGTTTTTTTTATTCAAAATTTTATAAGCTTGTCGGACTGGTATCCGCCGCGACGGACACAGGCTCGAGTCTTCGCCACGGCGAACTACAAATAAAAAAGCTTCAGAGAAATCTGAAGCTTTTTTATTTATTTCATTTATTTATATGATCAGGCTATTCCTTGAAAAACAACATACTTATTAGTTTAAATTCTGTTTTTCCCATAAATTATAATATTCTGTTTTTTGTTGCAGCAATTCAGAATGGCCTCCAGATTCTACAATCGCACCATTTTTCATTACTAGAATCTGATCTGCATTTGCAATTGTACTTAGACGATGAGCAATAACAATTACGGTTTTGCCTTTCTTTTTAAAGTCTTCGATAGCCAGTTTAACAATCATTTCAGAACCTGTATCTAAAGCAGAAGTGGCTTCATCCATTAATAATATTTCAGGGTCTTTATACAAAGCTCTTGCAATAGCTATTCTTTGCTTCTGCCCTCCCGAAAGCATTGCTCCGTTCTCACCAATTTGGGTTTCAAAACCATTAGGCAATTTCTCAACAAATTCAAGAATTCCTAATTGCTTTGATAAATCTAATATTTTCTGAATGTTAGGAAAAGAATCGCCTAATGCAATATTTTCTATAATGTTTCCTGAGAATAAATTCAGCTGCTGCGGAATAACTCCAATGAGCTGTCTTAAACTTTTATAATGTATAAATTGAGTGTCATAATCCCCAAGATATATTTTCCCTTCATTTATTGGATATAGGTTTTGCAATAGCGAAATCAATGTTGTTTTTCCGCTACCACTTTCACCCACGATTGCTGTCGTTTCATTTTTTCTAAATACAGCATTAAAGCCTTTAAAAACTTCCATTCTGGAGCCATATCTAAAACTGACATTTTCAAACTTTATATCACCAATATTCTCCCTTTGCATTTCAATTTTATTCTCTGTTTTTTCACGCTCCAAATCCATGATTTCAAAAAGTCTGTCAGCCGCAATAAGAGCGTTTTGCGCTGTCTTATTCATCCCTATTAAAGAGGCTACAGGTGAAGTAAAATAGCTTATTAAAGCATAAAATGAGAATAGCTCGCCTGGTGTAATGGTGTGATCAATCACATAGCCTGATCCTGCCCACATAAGAATTACTGTAAATAAAGAAGCCAAAAATTGCGTGGAAGTTCCTGAAAAAATGCCATTTAATCCTGACTTATACGCAGTAAACAAGAGTTTTACAAATTTATTTTCAGTTTTTAGATTCGAAAATTCTTCTATTCCAAATTCTTTGACTGTTCGCACATGCGTAACGCTTTCAACCAATTGAGTCTGAAGCTCGGCTGCATTCTCCATTATTTTTCGCTCCACCTTCTTATTGAATTTATTAAGAATGAAATAAATCAAACCGTAAAAAGGCACTACCAATAAAATAATTAAAGCTAATTTCCAATGATAGGTAAACATCAATACAAATGAGAAAATAACAATGAAAACATTTACAATCATATCAATTGCTACTTCATTAATAAATAATCTAATTTTGACAGCATCATTTATTCGTGATGTAATTTCACCTATCTGCATGGTATCAAAAAAGCGCTGAGGCAAATGCAGTAAGTGTTTATAATACCCAAGAATTAATTTAGCATCAATCAACTGCCCAGTTTTCAAAACAAAAATACTCTTTTGAGTGCCGATAAATCCTTGCAGCAAAATCACACCAATCATACAGACGCTTAGCAAATTAAGAAGTTTTCGATTGCCTTCTACCAAAACATAATCTGTAATCTTCTGGACATAAATAGACATTGCCAATCCTAAAACCGTAAAGATAATTGCACCAAACAATGCCTGAATCAAAATGGTCTTGTGAGGTTGAATCAAGTGCCAAAAACGAGTCAGCGGTGACGTTTTTTCATTGTACGCTTTAAAGCTATCATTTTGGGCAAAAAGTATTAATACACCAGACCAGATTTTCTGAAACTCTTCAAAAGTATATACTTCCATTTTACCTAGACCTGGATCCATTACCGTAATTTTGGACTGATTTTCAACTTTCTCTTTTTCAATCTTATAAATCACTACGTAATGCTGCAGCTGCTGTTTTACAAAAACATGTGCAATTGCAGGCAATGGTATTTTATCTAGAGAATCTAGCCCTCCCTTAACTCCTTTGGCAGTAAAACCCATTTTTTCGGCCGCTTCAATAATGCCAAGAACATTAGTGCCTCGTTTATCTGTATGCGCATATTGGCGGATTCTTGCTATTGGGAGATTAACCTTGTAATAATTTCCAATAGATGCCAAACAAGCAGCACCACAATCTTTAATATCATGTTGTTTTATTTTTATCGATGCCATTTTTTATATTAATTATCGATTGATAATTGTTTAGGATTTAACCAGTCATCTACTTTATCAAATAGCAGGTCGAAGAGACTTCTTCTGGTTAAGATGTAACGGGTTGTGAGTGTCATACCTTTTGATACATTGGTTTGGTATCCCGATTTTAATCTCATTTTGGTTGTGCTTAATTTACTTCGCACTTTAAAAAAAGCTTGATTTTCTTGAAAAGATATATTATGGTCAATGTCAATAACTTTTCCTTCGAGCATTCCCCACTGATTATAATTGAAAGCATCCAATTGGAATTTTACTTTCTGGTTTTTATAAATAAGCCCAATATCGCTAGGAGAAACCATACTTTCTACTATTAAATGATCTATAGCTGAAATATTTAATATCGTTTGACCAGCATTTAAAAATGAGCCTTCCTGAAGACCTGAAAAACTTTCGATTGTTCCTGAAATTGGAGCTGTAACAACATAGTTGTTTTCTTCAACTTTAATTTTTTCTATGCTCCCACTCAAAGTCTTCATTCTCTCTTCAAGGTCTCTTTTTTGATTTTCCCAAGCAGATTTTTGTTCGCTTATATAACTTTTCAGTGCTTCATTGGCCGAACGCAATTCATATTCATGTTTTTCAAACTCTACTTTGGCAATAATACTTTTATCATATAAGCCCTTATTACGATCATAGTTAATTTGTGCCTGAGAAACCTTGCTCTGCAATTCATTTTTACGGGATTGAAATTTTAAAAAATCTTCTTGCGCAGTCGAAGTTTTTAAAGATCCCTTTTTTCCTGATAAAATTGAATTTACATCCTGTAAAAGCGATGCGACAGAATTTGACACTTCTCTTTGAGTTTTTTTCTCTGTTTCCAGATTCTGCATCGCAATTTTGAGTAAGGTATCCCCTTTTTGAACTATGGCGTTATTTTTAATATTTAGCGAAATAATACGACCACTAACTATAACAGGAATAGGAACATTATCTGTCGTACTTCTTATAATTCCGCGGCTTTGGCTTGAAATGTCAACTTTTATTACAGGCAATAGAAGTATAAAAATTGTAACAAATAAAACAAGGCTTAAATAAATGGATATATTTTTTGTCCTGTTTTTAGCAATAAGATTCTCAAGTGTATTTATCGGATCTGAACTAAAATTCATTTCTCTCAGTTTTAAAAAATTATCATGAAAAAGGTATATGGTATTTAAATATTAAAACCAAGCTGAATGTTTTAGAAGCACTAAATTATAGGGTACCGAAAAACTCTCTTAGTAAATCATTTTAAGCAAAATAATGCTTAATAATAAAAACAATTCCGTTATACAATGTGTGGGCTACTAATGGCAATAATATTGCATTTTTTTGATTCTTACCTCTTATATATAGAAAAGCAAATAATAAACCGCCAGCAAAAGTGTACAAAAAATAAAAAATATTGTAAAGATGAAATGATGCAAAAATAATGGCTGAAATAAAACAGCAGTATCTCAATCTCATCTTTATAACTTTACAAATTTCGATAACAAGATATTGAAATAGCAAGGTTTCAATTAAAGGAGCAACGATAACAAACAAAACTATTTTTTCCTTAAAAGTGTATTGATCATTAAATCCCTTGCCCAAAGGAATATCAAAAAAATCAGAAACAACAGCGAACATATAATTATTAAAAAAATTTAGAACAACAATAAGCAATATCAGCTCCCACTGTCTAAAACCAAATACATTTTTTTTTACTTTTGAGATCATATATTAATTACAATAAATAAAAGAGGCTTATTAAAAGCCTCTTTTATTGTTCTGACTTTTTAATATAATTTGCAACAATTATCTTCCAATCTAATATCACGTAAATCTTGAAGCTGAAATAGTAATCCCTCTTTTTTCTAAAACTCTTAAACTTCCAAAAGAAATATCACTGTCATATTTAATATCGTACCACAAACTTGTTCTGCCAACCTTCTTTTGACTTTCAAAATTGGCAAGCTCAAGTAAGTTTAAATCTTCCAAATTCATTTTTTTATTACTTAACAGGATTATTTAAAAAACAATTCATCGCTTTATTTAGCCAATGACACACCAAATAATTCTCCTTTTTCGAAAGCCCATATGAATATAATCAAAGTAAATAGAACTAATCCCAATATAATCCATAGCTTTTTATTCTTATCTGTATTTATCATAAATAAATATTTTAAAATTCTTTTTATATTTTATTCTTTTATAATTGAAATTATAAAATTTATATTACAATGAAATAATAGCTGTTTAGAATAATCTAAACAGCTATTGAATCAATTCTTAAGACTTACCACTGTCCTGTTTCAAATTTTTCTTTGGCATAGCCATAAGCAACACCTCCCCAAAAAGCTATTGCTACAATTCCTAAAATTCCACCTTCAGTTTCTTGTAATTCTTCCTTAGTTAACTCTCTTAAGTTTTCCATTTTTCTTATTTTTTTAATTACGCTAAAGATTTTCCTAATGCTTCTCCTTTTTCCCAACCCCAGGCAAAAGCCGCTCCAGCCATTCCTACAGCTGTCAAAACTACAGGCCAAATGCCTCCTTCTGTTTCTTGTACTTCTTGAGCATTAAGCTCTACTAAATTTAATTTTTTTAAGTTCATAACTTTTTGTTTTAAATAGTTAAACATTAAAAGAAATACTTCATTTGAATATTTCTGGTAATCGGCCAATTACATTATAGAAAAGATATTTATTTCTTGCAGCGACGTCTTACTGTAAAAAATGCCTCACTTTTCTAAAACCAAAACTAGATAAACCGCATAATGCTAGCAAATGTTGCCTATCGAAATTCAGGAATATCGATATTAAATTCGGGAATCCTGCAAAAATAAACACTTAAACATCTAATAATAAACATCTTAAAAAACACATAAAAACAAACTATTTATTAATATAATTATATGAATATGCTTTATTTTTGTAAGAAAGCTTACTAATGATTCCGCATAAACTTATCAAAATCTTATATTTTCTACTACTTCCTATTTTCGTAGTCGCTCAAACTCCAAAAAAAGACCTTACAACATTATCTTATGATCAATTGCACGATTTGTATTTTAAAAATGTAGGCAATCCAAAAAAACAAATCCTATATACGAATGCCTACATGGCAAAGGCAACAAAGGAAAATAATAATATTCGAAAAGCTAAGGCTAATTACCAAATTGCACTATTCTACTATCAATCTGATAGAAATAAAGCAATTCAGTATCTCGATAGTGTTATCAAATATTCAGAAGGATCTAAAGATAAATTCTACCCAGCAGCGGCATATTGCGAAAAGGCAGATTTTTTAAAGTTTCAATTTAAGTTTAAAGAGGCAATGCTTAATTATAACAGAGCAGAAAAAGTGGCTCTTGAAACTAATTTAGATTATTATTATGTGGTAAGAGAATATATAGGAATTACTAAATCTGAAAACTTAGGAGAATACGATGAAGCCTTAGAAATTTATAAGGAATGCTATAATTATTACAGAACCAAAGATTTTAGAACAGGAAAATGTGCTGACGATTATCAAAGTGTCATATTTGGAATTGCAGATTGTTTTAAATCTTTACATGATACAGATTCAACTTCTTTTTATAATAAGTTAGGATATAAAGAGTCTTCTATAACAAAAAATGAACTTTTCAAATATCTTTTTGTTTTGAATGAGGGGGCTAATCAAATATTGAAAAAGAATTATAATGCAGCGCTCGATAGTATTAATAAATCATTGCCTAAAATGATTGCTTATAAAGATACTGGCAATGAGCTTGCAGCATATTATTATTTAGGAAAAGCCTATGATGGATTGGGTAAAAAAGAAAAAGCAACTGAAAATTTTATTAAAGTAGATTCTATTTACAATGCCACAAAAGAAATTAGTAAAGAGTTTATAGATGGTTACCCTTATTTGATTAATTATTACAAAAACTTAGGAGAAAAAGAAGAACAATTAAAATATATCACTATTTATCTGACCATAGACAGTATTTTACAGAAAAATTATCGAGAATTAAATAAGTTAGTCAATAAAGAATATGATACACCCCGTTTAATTTCTCAAAAAGAAAATCTAATTAATTCACTAAATAGTGATAAAATAAAAAACCGATGGGGGCTTGTTTTTTTGTTTTTGTCAACTCTCTTTATAGGCGGCTTTGCATTTCATCAATATCATACAAAAAAGCAATACAGACTAAGGTTTGAAAAATTAATCGGAGAAACAAATACTACCGAAAATAAAAAAGTTATAAATGAAAATGAACACAAAATTGATCAAAATAAACTTGAAGGGATTGGCATAGCTGAAGAAGTAGTAAATCAAATTTTGGAAAAACTAAACCAATTTGAAAAACAAAAAGGATATCTAACAGCAAATATAACAGTACAAATATTATCTGGTACATTTGAAACTAATAGTAAATATGTATCAAAAATTGTTAATGTATACAAAGAAAAAACATTTACTCAATATTTAAATGATCTGAGAATTGAATATGCCATACACAAATTAAAAGCAGACAATAAACTTAGAAAATATACAATCCAAGCCCTTGCTTTAGAATTTGGTTTTAATAATGCCGAATCTTTTTCAAGTGCCTTTTATAAAAAAACAGGCTTAAAACCAACTTATTTCATTAGAGAAGTAGATTTAGGAACACAAACATAAAATACTAATAACCAAACACTAAACAATATAAAAAACTCGAAATTCAGGAATTTCGATAACCAAAACAATTTATTTCATGTCCTCAAAAAATGGAAAACATATATTTGTACATCAATAATAGATTAAAAACTCATAAAGATGAAAAAGAAAAAAGAAAAAAAAGAAGTGCAGAAATTTGATCTTGAAAAATTTGAAGTTGTAAAACTAAAAAACTTACGTTTAATTGTTGGCGGAGGTGATGATCCTATAGATACAAATAGAGGTAAAGGAGGCTCTTCTATCGAATGCAATAAATAAATTTAAAGTAGAGAATAGCTTATCCATTTAATATATTTCCTAAAGTTAACTAACTGCCAATATTTTAATTTATACATGAGACCATTTTTCATAATTATTCTGATTATATTCTTTTTTTTAAGTTGTACAACTATAAAGGAATCAAATAGTCCTAAATCAAAAACTATATCCAAAAAAGAATTTGCTAATGCAGAATTACAAAACTGGTATCAAAAAGATTACTTGGAAGATACTATTCCTGGAATTTCATTAGAAAAATGGTATCGTTTAAATAAAAAAAAGCAAAAAAATAAAAACATTATTGTAGCCGTAATTGACACTCAAATCGACATAAATCATGATGATTTAAAAGGACAATTTTGGACAAACAGTAATGAAATTCCAAATAATGGAATTGATGATGATCAAAATGGTTACAAAGATGATATTTATGGTTGGAGTTTTACAGGAACTAAAAGTGGTAGTTATGTAGTCTGGAACAGATATGAATATGTTCGAATAGTACAGGAATGGGATAAATTATTTAAAGACAAAACTGAATCTCAAATAGAAGCTAAAGATTTGTGGAAATTTAAAGAGTATCAAAGAGCACTAAAAACTTTTGAAGAAAAAAACAAATACTATCGAAGATGGTTTAAGTCCTTAAATTATAAAGTCAAACTTTATCCTATAGCAAAAGACACATTAAAATATTTTTTTCCTAAAGAAAATTATACATACAAACAACTGGATAGCTTGTACAAAAAATATAAAACTAATGATAAAGAATTTTGGCAAAGGCGTGATGATAATGATGAAGATCTTGGAGCATTAATTGGCTCCATGATAGCTAATTTAGACATGCAACAATATACATTAGAAAAAATACAAGACCAGCAAACGCAATTAGATTCAATTTTAAACAAAAATCTGAACGTAAACTATAATGAACGACTACCCATTGGTGATAACCCTAATATTCTGGAAAAAGGTTACGGCAATAATAAGATTAGCAATAACATTGAAGGAGTACGCACTATTCAGGATCATAACACCATGGTTTCGGGAATTATTGCTGCAAATAGAAGTAATAATACTGGTATAAAAGGCATAACAGATGTAAAAATTATGCCTCTAAATATTTCTCCTTCTGGAGATGAGCATGATAAGGATATTGCAATGGCGGTTCGTTATGCCGTTGATAATGGTGCTAAAATAATTAATATGTCTTTTGGAAAAGAATTTTCCATGCATAAAGATTGGGTATCAGATGCTTTTAAATATGCCGAGGAGCATAATGTTCTTTTAGTACACAGTGCAGGAAACGACAGTGAAGACTTAGATAAAGCATTTCACTATCCTAATGATCAAAACTATGAGGGCATTAGAGGAATCTGCAATAATTTTATTAGTGTTGGCTCAACTACTAAGAATTTAGGAGAAAAATTAGTTTCTGATTACTCTAATTATGGTAAAGAAAATGTAGACTTATTTGCTCCTGGAGAAGATATTTATACCACAGGAGCAGGAAACATATATAAAACAGATTCTGGAACTTCATTTTCAGCGCCTATGGTATCTGGAACTGCTGCAATAATTTGGTCTTATTATCCAAATCTTACCGCAAAAGAAGTCAAACAAATCATTATGGATTCAGGGACTGCTTATTCAATAGATGTAATATTGCCAGGAACTGAAGACAAAAAAGTTCCGTTTTCTGAATTATCTAAATCAGGAAAAGTTCTAAATGTTTACAATGCGATGCAACTTGCAGAAAAGGTTAGCAAGAAAAAGAAATGAAATCACAGTTTAAAATTTCATCTTTTTCACAATATGTATTGAGAACTCCTTTATTTCCTATTTCATTTTATTTAGATCTTCTCAAAAATTATAATTGTAAAAAGGCAACTGTTATTTACAAAAATACATTAGTAAAAGAAGCGTTAAGTCTGGCATCGCCAGAATTAGTAAACGAGCTTAACAAATTGGAGAATTTTAAAACTGATTCTTTTAATGATAAAAAATCAGCTTTAGAGTTTACTTTACTCAAATACATGGCAAGAATATCTTCGAGATGTACTCCTTTTGGATTGTTTGCTGGATGTTCTGTTGGGAAAATTGATACTGAGACTAATGTAATATTAGATTTGCCTGAAAAACACAAACGGTTTACTCAATTTGATATGCAATTCTGGGTAGCGTTACTTCAAAATATTGCCAAACGAGAAGCAACAATTTTTCACTTAAAATATTACCCTAATTCTTCTATTTATGAATTTGGTGATTTTTACAGATATATTGAATACAAATACATAAAAACTAAACGTGAACATAGTATTACATCTTTACGAAAATCTGATGCATTAAAAGAAATAATATTAAAAGCGAAATCAGGTTTAACTATAGATAAAATGGTTTCTATTTTAGCAGACGATGATTCTGAAAAGGAAGAAGCCTATGAGTATATTAAACACCTTATAAACTTCCAGTTTTTAGTAAGCGAAATAGAAGCCACTGTAACCAGTAATAATGAACTAGAAAGAGTTTTATCTATTTTAAAAAACATTCCAGATCTAAAAAAAGAATATCACTTTTTAGAAAACATAAATAAACAAATTTTAGATTTGGATACTTCTTTAATTCCATCTGAAAACCAATACAAAAAAATCAAACAAAATATCTTGGAAGAGGGATTCGAATATGATGAAAAATATCTCTTTCAAACCGATTTAACCACAACCCCTCTATCAAATAGTTTAAATGCAAGTGTTATAAAAAAAGTAACTAAAGGACTTCGTTTTTTAAATGGCATACAGCCTAAAAAAGAATCTAATAATCTTAAGGCATTTATTAAAGCATTCTCTAAAAGATATGAATATCAAGAAATGCCGTTAATGACGATTTTAGATACAGAATCTGGATTAGGTTATCCGATAAATCATGATATGAATGATTCGCACGAAATACTGGAGGCTTTCTCTTTTAAACAGAAAAGAGATAAAAACGAAAATCAAGTTTGGACCACCTATGATTTTATTTTAGAAAAAAAACTTCAAGAATGTCTTTCAAAAAATCAAATGAAAATAGAATTATCCGAAAGCGATTTTCCTGATTTTGATGCTAATTTTGATTATACTCCCGTCACATTTTCAGCACTGATTGAAATTTACAGTAATGAAAAATTAGCCATTGAATCTTCAGGGAATATAAGCGCCGCAAAATTTTTGGGGCGATTTTGTAATGGAAATTCTAAGATCCATAAGCTGACCCAAGAAATTATTCAAAAAGAACAAAACTATCACCATGATAAAATTTTAGCTGAAATTGTTCATATACCTCAGTCCAGAACGGGAAATATTTTGCGAAGACCTATTTTAAGAAATCACGAAATTGCCTATTTAGCAAATTCAGGTGTTGAAAAGAAAAACACTATCGATTTAAATGATTTATTTGTGTCTATTAAAAACGATAAAATTATATTGCATTCTAAAAAACTTGACAAAGAAGTTATTCCTTGTCTGTCAAACGCTCATAACTTTTATAATAATTCTTTGCCTGTATATCATTTTTTATGCGATTTACAGTCACAAAATACAAAGCCAATATTTAGTTTTGATTGGGGAGTTCTAGAATCACATTATAATTACTTTCCGAGAGTTGAATACAACGAAATTATACTTTCAAAAGCAAAATGGATTATTACGAAAGAAGAAATAGCTTCCTTTTTAAAATTAAGTGGCAAAGATTTATTTGAAGTATTCTCAAATTGGAGAACCAGTAAAGATATTCCATGTCTCGTTAATTGGGTTAATTCTGATACCTTGTTATTAGATTTTCAAACAGAAATTGGAATTGAATTGTTTTTAAAGTCAGTTAAAAATAGAGACAAAATTGTTTTAGAAGAATTTCTATTTGCTGGTGAATCTATTGTAAAAAACCGTGCAGGAGAAGGCTTTAGCAATCAATTTATAGTATCTTTTTTCAAACAACAATCATAGATGCAGAGAATTTTTTGTTTAGGAAGTGAATGGCTCTATTATAAAATTTATACAGGAGTTCAAACAACTGATTTGGTTTTGCTTGAAAAACTATATCCTGTTATTTTACAATTAAAAAAGAAAAAAATCATCCAAAAATGGTTCTTTATTCGATACAAGGATACTGACACACATTTTAGAATCCGATTTCTGGTAGAAAACAGAAAGGATTTAGCAAAAGTAATTCAAATGCTTTATCATCCGATAAATCATTTACTCCAAGAAAATTTGGCATGGCAAATTCAAACTGATACTTATAAAAGAGAATTGGAAAGATACGGTGAAACCACTATTGAAGATTCTGAATTTTTGTTTTGGAAGGATAGTGAATTGGCGATTCGATATCTTTCGCTAAAAAAAACATTTGTCAAAAAAGAAATGGAATTGTTGTTCAGTTTTTGTTCCATAGATTCTTTTTTAAATTCTTTTTCTTTATCGATTTTAGATAAGTATAATTTAGTGGATAAGTTGCAACAATCTTTTAAAGAAGAATTTGGAGCAGATAAAATATTAAAAAAAGAACTTGATAAAAAATACAGAGAACTAGATGACGAACTTGGATGCTTTTTAAGAGGAGAAACTAAAAAAGATTTTCCTGATTTTTTCGAAATCATTGAAGAAAAACAAAATCAAATCGTAGAAAAAATATTAGAAATAAAAAATGCAATTCAAATCGATCTTTATGATTTTTTAGCGAGCCATATCCATATGATGATTAACAGACAATATACTTCTAAACAAAGAATGTATGAACTAATTATTTACGATCATCTATACAGATATTATAAAACTTTAAAATATGAAAAAACGAATTCCCTTAAATTAACACTGTAACATACATTCTAAAATTTACAAGCTGTTCATCCTTTTTAAATCATCACAAAAACGGTTCGAAAATTGTCCCGTTAGGGCTACACAGACAAAAAGCTTCAGAGAAATCTGGAGCTTTTTTTGTTTAAATACGATCTTTAATAGACATAAATAATCTTTGATTTAGATTGCCAGTGCGAAGTCAGGAGAAATTCGCACAGCATTTCATTAGAACTCTTCGGAGAGCGGGGCTGCGAAATAGAACCATATTTGTTGATAATATACGAAGTACTTCCCGAATGATCCGGGTGAAAATAGAAAATATCATTTTTCTGGCATTCCTGTTCCGGTAAAACCTTCACCAGATTTTACGGTTTCTGGTTCTATAGGCGGGCCAAATTGTACTGGCGGGCCAGGAACATCTCCGGGTGCATTGAAAACTGGATTTCTCGGCCAGCCTGCAGGCGGTTCTTGGTTTTCTTCTACGGGTTTTAAAACTTCACTAGGATAAGGATCTCCTGTAAATTCTGGCGTAGCGTAAATACCTTGTTGCGTTGGAGGAAAATAATAAGCCTCTATATAAAACACAAAAAAACCTCGCAACTTGCGAGGTTATCTTTTTGGCTATTATTTATTAGATTATCTTTTCAGATTCTTGTGGGAGTGGGCGCAAACATCACTAAATTTGAAACACTTCAAAAAAGCTATTATAAATCTATTTTTGTTGTAAGCTCTTTATCAATATTTAGATTTCCCTTTACTCTAACATAGTAAACTTTAGTCTTGTCTGTTAAATTAATAGCATGGATAGTATCCTCAGTATATCTAGTTATTTTCTGCTTGTCTCCCATAACACTTAGTATGGAATCTTTTGATATACTCCATCTATTAATGCTTGGATCAGGAATATCCCAAAATTCCCATCTTTTATTTTTTGTTTTACCAAAAGAATATTTTTTTGAATTTCCATTTTTATCAAAACTAAACGTAAATCCATAATATTGAGCCCTATATCGAGGCCACTCATAATTCCAATATTGAATAGAATCTTTACAGATTAAATATTCTAATTCTTTTTGCTTATTTGTACAACCAATCGAGATAAGTAGGCTTAAAATAATTACCTTTTTCATATTTCTGTATATTTATATTTATTCTTCTGGGAAAGTTAAAGTCTTCAAATGAATAGGATGAGACCCATCCGGTAATTGAACGCTGATACCATTCCCATCAAATTTTGATAAAAGCTGAACTCCATTTTTAGCATTAAGTTTATTAAATTTACCTACTTGAGTTTTAAAATCCTCAAAACTTATCTCTTCTTTCAAATAGGCATTATACATTCTGTTTGCAAAACCTGTAGCTACTGTATATTTATTATCATCGCTTGTGCTATTAAAATCGTCTGTTTGTGACTGCCCTAAATATACATTTGCATGTCTCACAAAGGTGTAATTATTACGGTTTGTTTCTCCCTTGTGCCCAAAATCAGGATTACCTTCATGATCAAGCATACTTCCTAAATCTCTGTAATCATCATATGTTCCTTTCCTTAATTGCTTAGTATTTGTCCAAATGGTATTTGCCCTGTTAGTATATGCACCTGTATTTTCCTCATCCATATTTCTAACTCCATAATACCCTCCGTAACATCTTAAAGAAGCTTCTTTAGCTATTATTCTAGATACCGCATATCTAGTGCCTTTTTTAGTATAGTCAAGTCCTGATAAATACCTTAAGCCGTGTTTTGTTTGTATCATAATTTTAGTGCCTACACCTGTATCTCTAATCAATCTGCCTGAGGCACTATAAATTCTATCCATTCCATCAGGATCTACAAAAGCAATAGGATTATTACCACAATATATATATGAGCTTTCATGCGGATATTTTTCCATTTTTGGATCTGTAGTTAACCAAAGAGAAGTCTTCATATCCAAATATCTAGCCCCATAGTAAGAAAGATTAGTCTCCCTATCCAATTCTTTCCCATTAAATAAATAAGGAGAACTAAATGAGGAACTATGCTCCTCAAACAAAACCTCCCCAAAAGCAATATACTCCACATGCTGGCTAATGCTTCCGTTTTTGGTTGTAATATACGAAGTACTTCCTAAATGATCAGAAAAATAATAAGTCTAACTATAAAACACAAAAAACCTCGCAACTTGCGAGGTTATATTTTTGCTATTCTTTATCGATTATCTTTGGGCCTCACGAAAGGATTCGTGCGGGAGCGAGGGAAAGGCGGATATATCCGCGTGATCGTTTTTTTTCTAAATTTATTCTTTAAATAAATTTCTATATTTTAAACAATCCTTCTTTAGATAAATTATTTTATCAGAATTAAAATTAGAGTAACAATATTTATTACACCTAAAATCAAACTTTGCAACACCAATCATTTTATTTTTTTTATAAAAGATTAAAATATCTTGGTAACAATTTAAACATTTATAATCTGGATAATATTTTCCCGGATTTTGATTTGTAAAAAAATCATCTATCTTTTCTGAGAAGTTATTGCTAATTTCAATTTTTACAAATCCAAAATGCGATAGGTTTTCATAAGTAGTTTTAGCTTTTTTTTCCACAAAATCAGAATAATAAATATCAAATTTTTTAGTTCCATCTGGTGGACCAGGAATATTATAATGATCACTATGATAATATTCTACTTTGTCATAAAAAGAGTTTTGTTTTTTATCTTTAACACAACTAAGAAAGATTAAACTTATTAGAATAGAAGAAATTTTCATTTGAATATTAATTTATTTACTATCGATTATATTTTTTACGTCTTTACTATTTGGCTTCCAGTTCCATGGAAATGATTTAATTACTTTACCATTTTTATAGACATTCCAAGAGCCTTTATTTTTAGTACCATTAGATGCTGTACCCATATATTCTCCTTTTTCATCATATAGTACATTTCCAGTAGCCCCCACGGTAATTAAACCTGTATTTTTATTTTCCTTAGAAAGTGTTTCTGCTATTGAATTCTCTCCGTAAGCACTTCTGCATCCGTGAAGTATTAATATTTCATCTTTTTTAGATAAAAAATCACTTTTAACATTATTACTTGCAAGCCAATTTTTTAAATCTTCAGTATTCCGAATAGCAAAATGTTTTTGTTCTTTTTCGTAAAAAATTGATAAATAAGAAAATCCTTTAGAGTTTTTATCTCCATCAGTATACCATCCGTGAGAATAAATATGTGTTGTATTTTTCTCCTGTTTTTGATTTAATGCATTTTTATATATTGAAGTATTCGTTCTTATATGAGATTGTTCTGTTATTCTGTCAACTCCTCGTAACAAAGGATCTATCTTAGTATTTTTGTTAGCATTAAAAATAGTTCCATTATTTGTAACTTCAGTTTGTTTCCCATTTGGGTCAATGTATTTGATTGGATTTTGATAGCAGTAGATGTAAGAGCTTAGATTTCCACTATAAAAAACCCCTCCATTATGTTGTCCATCAAAATAAAATTCTTCTTCAAATATAGGATTATATAAAGCCAGCGGATCAACATTGAGCCACAAGCTTGTCCTAATATCCAAATACCTCGCCCCATAATAACTCAAATTCGTTTCCCTATCTAACTCCTTCCCATTAAACAAATAAGGCGAAGAAAAACTAGACGAATGCTCCTCAAACAAAACCTCCCCAAAAGCAATATACTCCACATGCTGGCTAATGCTTCCGTTTTTGGTTGTAATATACGAAGTACTTCCCAAATGATCCGGATGGAAATAGAAAATATCATTTTCTGGCATTCCAGTTCCTGTAAAACCTTCATCAGATTTTACGGTTTCTGGTTCAACAGGCGTTCCAAATTGTACCGGCGGTCCTGGAACATCTCCAGGCGAATTAAAATATTAAAGCAAAAAAGATGAGCATTACTGCTCATCTTTAACTTATAGTTCTCTTTTATTTTAATAAGTTATAATTTTAAAAACTCATACCACTAACTCCGAATCAGTAAATTATTAACTATTTAATTATAAAAATCTTTTTATTTGATTGCATACTACCCAGCTCTTTATTTTCCTTCATTTTGGGCAAAACAAACAATTCTTCATCAATATTCTCATTATTATATGCTTCTAAATCATATACTGACTTATAAAAATTATATACCTGTTTCTCAATTTTTATTGGTAATGAGTGAGAAATTTTGAGAAATTCATAAAATTGATCATATTTATAATTTTTAAAAAGATCTGGATTTATACTCAAAAGTCCCTCAGCATAATAATATCGATAAATCCCTGTTTTCCATGCCACTTCAACTATAGAGCAATTAATCTCTCCTACCATTTCTTTTTTTTCTTTTTTTGTAACAATAGGTTTATTCCCCAGTTTTTCTTCCAAATCTAGTGAAACATCTATAGCAGAGACAATATTTGAATTGTCAACAAATCGATAAAGCAAATTATTCTTTTGTAAATATGTATTTATAATACCTATGTCCTTATATTTATAAATATTAAGAAAGTTACCTTTACTTGTATACATATAAGTTATTGTATCAACTGGTATCTCACCTTGTTTTTTCAAATTCTCAATTAAATTATTCTTACTTATCCCATTTATTAAAGTATCACCTAAAGTAGTAGTATTTACAACGTATTCAAGCTTGCCTTCAAAAGATTGAGAATTAATCTGAAGTGCAAAAAAGAAAAAAAAATAAAGAATTAAATTTTTCATTTAGATTTGTTTTTTGTGTTATTAGTAATTTAATGTCTTCTCTATATTCTATTTTTTAATTAACTCATATTCCTGTACTACATAAGTATTAAAAATAGATCTTTTGTACTCCACTCTTAATAAATAATTATCAATAATATTTTTTCTCTGCAAATGGTTATGATTTTGAAATCCGACACTATAAATTTTATCATCAAAATAAAAAAGCAATCTATCTGATCGACCTGAAATGTAATTTGATATTTTACATTTTTTTACTAAAATTTCGTTCTGACTTTTATATATTATAAATTCATTAACTGGAATTTTTAAAATTAAAGCGATATAAATGGAAAAAAAAGAAACCGTTATCATTACGAAAAAATAGTCCCAAATGCTTTTTGTTATTTTGATTTTATCTTTAATCTCTAATACAGATAATATAATAAAGGATAATGAGAATAATATCCAAAAAATATATTTAGGAGAGTTTAATATTAATTGATTGTTTCGTAGATATAATACTATACCTATTAGCAATAAAAAATAAATCCATTTGCTCTTTAAAATTTTATTTATCATTTTCTTTTTGTTTATCTTTTCTATATTGATTTGCTTTTTTTGAAATGGCTCCTTTTTGAACAGCATCTTTTGTCTTTTGTCGTAAAAGGTTATTTGTACCTTTTAATGCTCTGTTCCCTTGTTCTTTTACCTTTTTAAAATAATTTTTAATTCTGGTAGGAGATTCACCATTTTCAACTTTATTTAGCATTTTATTTACTTTACGTATTAAAGCCTTATTTTCAATTTTCAAACTACCCAACATTTCTTCAGCTTTATTGCCAAACCCTTGTTCAACTAGAGTTTCAATTGATGACTCTAAAAATATATTCATTAACCCATCTTCACCTTCCAATAATTTATCCATATCAAAATGCCCATCTGTGTCATATTTCCCTTTACTGTAATTATCAATAATTTTAGTAGTCATTTTAGTTACTGTACCTATTATCATCTTACCTGCTCTTGATTTAGCAAATTTTTGGATTTTAATAGCGGTAGCTGTTCCTGTTGGAGTGACGGATGAAATCGCATAGGATCCAACTGCCCCCCATGTAGCAGAAGCCCACCCAATATCATTATATGCTTCTTGAGATGACTTACCTTCAATTAACATACCTCCAAAGTAATCCATACCTACGTCTAACGCAAAACTCGATACAGCGTCTATTATACCTGTGATAGGATCTTTTCCATCGGGATCAACAAAAACAATCGGATTATTCAAACAATAAACGAAAGCACCTACATTAGGATATTTTTCAGCTAATGGGTCTGCACTCAACCACAAACTAGTTTTAGCATCATAATACCTAGCCCCATAATAACTCAAATTCGTCTCCCTATCCAATTCCTTACCATTAAACAAGTAAGGACTTGAAAAAGTAGAACTATGCTCCTCAAACAAAACCTCCCCAAAAGCAATATACTCCACATGCTGGCTAATGCTTCCGTTTTTGTTGGTAATATACGAAGTACTTCCCAAATGATCCGGATGAAAATAGAAAATATCATTTTCCGGCATACCGGTTCCTGTAAAACCTTCACCAGATTTTACGGTGGTAGGTTCTACCGGCGGTCCAAATTGTACTGGCGGTCCTGGCACATCGCCCGGTGCATTGAAAACTGGATTTCTTGGCCAGCCTGCTGGCGGTTCTTGGTTTTCTTCTACGGGTTTTAAAACTTCACTAGGATAAGGATCTCCTGTAAATTCTGGTGTAGCGTAAATACCTTGTTGTGTTGGAGGTCCAGGAGGCAATCCTAGACTCCTCACATAAGTATCTAATGCTTTTTGCTGTTCTGCTGTCAGTTTGCCGTAATTGACACCTCCTGCTGTTATTTTTAAAGGCTGTGCAAAAGTTCCGTTGCCCAGTTTACTTACAATTCGCCCTGCTCCTTCAAAATAGTGCTTGGTAAATTTCCCTTTGCTTATTACAAAATATGGCGAAACATAACCTGTGTAATCATCTGTATGAACAATGGTTGCGGCTGTTTCACCGTTTATGGCTACATTCTGCGAGTCACCTGAACTTTTTATTACTCTTTCTCCTCCTGCATCATAAGTATATTGGTGAATTCTTCCGTTATCGTTAATTCCCATTAAACGATTTTCTTCGTCCCAAGTCATTTTTCTGAAATTCTTTTCTTCGGTATAGCTTGTTGGGTTTCCGTTTCCATCATACACATATTCTCTTGGCTGTACTTTTCCTGCTTCTGCAATTTTGTTCGGTGCGTTAGGGTGCAGTTCGTTGTCGTAATTATAATCTAATACATATCCTTTTTGCTCATTATTTACAATATGCACCAAATCTTTCTTAGTAATATTATGCATTTTGTTATAGCTAATATTCATCTCATAACTCGCTTTGGTAAACTCGCCTTGATAAACTGCTTTAGCAGATTTTAAACGGTAAAAATCATCGTACTGGTATTCGTGCGAAGCAGTTCCTCCCAAAGTATTATTAACGATTGGCGCTGTATTTTTTATACTCAATACATTTCCGACCAAATCATAACCGTAGGCATTATTCATAACCTGTCTTGAACCGCTTTTTACCTGCAGCTGCTGTAGTCTGCGCATAACAGGATCGTAGGTATAATTGGTTTCGGTGTCGTTTCCGTATTTTAAATATTTGCGCTGTTCAAATTCATCATAACTCAATTGTTTGATGTAATCGTAGGTATGGCTTTCTTTTTTACCCTGCATGCTTTGCAAGTTTCCTGCGCGGTTATAGGTATATTCTACCACTTCGCCATCTGGATATATCATTTTCTGGATTCTGTTCCAAGTATCATATTCGTATTGAGAAATATAAGTCTGTATATCTGTAGGCGTAATACGGAGGGTTCGAATTTCTTTTTCCACCTCTCCTAGTTTACCATAGAAAAATTCCTGACCACCGCTGGCATCTTGCACAAACCATAATCTGCCTCGACGAGATGGTGTGCCGTCTGCTTTACCATAATTGTACTGCACGTTGTTCTGCGGGTTTTTAGGATATTTGATACTCTCTAAACGGTTGTAATTGTACACGTATTGTATAGCGCCACCATTAGGAACTGTATTTTTAATGTCTTGTGTAATACGAGTAGTCAAATTACCTGCTAAATCATATTCCATTTTCGTTGTTCCAGCATCTGGATGCGTAAATTCGATGCGTCTTCCGAGCCAATCGTACGTACTTTTGGTGATATGATCCATGGCATCGGTAACTTTGATCATTTCGCCTAATGCATTAGTGTCAAATTTCGTTGTCAAATCGTTTTGCATACTGGCTACATTCTGTCCTGTAGCATCGGTATACGTAGTATTGGTTTTGTTTAATACGTCGGTTTGTGTAGTTTTTAATACTGGAAGACCATCATAACTTTCCAAAGCGAAAACTGTAGTATTGGAACTTCCGTCTGGCAAGGTTACTTTTATGGGGCGGTTTACCTCATCATAGTCTGTTTTCGTTGGTGCGACAGTAGAAACTGCCGTACTGAAATTATTGTCTAAAGTTGTACTTGTGGTTGGGTAATAACTGGTTATAGCTCTTCCTAATCCATCATAAATTACTTTTCCAGAAATAATATGCGCTTCTTGATCGGCGCTTCCAGCACCGGTAAACAAACTTGCTGTTTTTTTAACCTGCAAAGCTCTTCCTAATCCGTCTGTATAGGTATAAGTCTCAATATCTTTATCCAATTCTGGATCGTAATTTCTGGTTTTGGCATACGGCACTTTGGCTTCTGGGAAATACTCATAAGCAATCGTATACGGTTTACCCGAAGCAATTTCATAAGGCGCACGGATTGTTGCAATACGGCCTTTTGCATCCAAAGTATAATCTGTACTTTGATCGTTACGGTCTGTTGTTTTAACTGGTACTCCAAAACGGTAATTGTATTCCATTTTGTTTTGATAACCAAAAGCATCTTTAATCTCCGTCATGTACTGATGATTTTCTGCATCGTATACATATTCTAAAGTCATACGCTGGTCTTTGTGATTTGAAGGACCTGTAATTTTCTGCAAGTTTCCGTATGCATCGTATTCAATATCGGTAATCGCAATTTTATCTGCTGAAGCGTAATTTTTAATCTGCGTCACTTCGGCGGTTGTCGTATTGATGGTTGTCGCTCTTTTTCGGCGCAGACCATCGGTTGTAAATACTTCTAATTGTTTTGGAATACCGCCATAATAAGGCGTTGTACTTTCGTAATAACTGATTTTTGCGGTTACTTTATCAGCCGCGGCACCGTTGCCTAAATCTTCGTATTGAATAATGTTTCCGTTAGCATCATACGTATTAAAAGTATTCGTTTCCAGATAATCGCTACCGCCTTCATAGACTTTCTGATTGGCATGAATTAATCCAACAAAAATACGTTTGGCATCGCAAGAAGGTAAATTCAATTCTGAAACGGCAACGCTCGCCTGTGTTGCCACATCTATAAAACTATATTCATTTTCAGACTCCTGGCGTATTTTTCCGTTTCTGTCTAACGTATAACTGTGTTTCAACAGATTTTTTCTGAAATAATCCTGATTGTAAAATTCCTGAACAGTCGTCATAAAAACCGAATTGTCTGCCGCATCAATCTGTTCCTGAGTTACTTTTCCGAAACCGTAAAACTCTCTTTCACGACGATCCTGATAACCGTCTTCGTATCTGAATTTGGCAATAGAATGATCAATTCCGTCACCAGTATGTCCGTCAAAAACATCAACACTTTGTAAAACCCATTTTGCTGAAGGGTTTTCGTAGCTTGGTTTTAGTAATTCGTAATCTACAGTATAACTGTTTCCCGCGCCATTTGTAACGCTTTTTAGTTTATAGGTTCTTTTGATGTTAGACAATTGTGCTATTAAATGACCGTCGTCTTTCGAAACCACATAATCTAAATTTCCATCGCCGTCGATATCCATAAAAGTACCTTCAGAACGGTTGGTACTCCAGCCTTTGCTTCCTCCTATTGTTGGTGTAATACGCAAGAACCAAGCAATTATATCCAATGATACATTTGCATTTAATCCATAACTCACGCCTTTATTCTGACTCATTTCTGGAAATCTAGGATACACAACCGGCGCATCAAACGAGTTTCCTAAGTTTAAAGAAACCAACATAGTGCTGCCTACATATCTAATCTTATCTGCAAGTCCGTCACCATTAATATCCATAAAAGATTCATCACTATCCGACTGTGATCTGGCATAATTGGCTCCACCAGAAATTGATCCCTGTTTAATGCTGTATCCTAAACCTGCGCTCCAATCTGTAGAATTTCCTTTGTTGATACTCGCTAGGTTCCATTTTTCTGCTGGCAAAAAGCCGTAACCTGTATTTAAAAACACATCTCCAGATTCTGTTATTTTATCTGGCAGTCCATCGCCATTAATATCGCTATGAATCAGTACAGAACGGTCCTCACCTTTACCCTGTGAAGCACTCACAGAAATGCTGTTCCCTCCTTTTTCAGCTTCTTTTGAGGCCGTTTCTTTTGCAGAATCCCCTTTTACTTTCGATTTTGCCACAGTAACACTCATAGAATTGGATGGCGCACCGTGACTGTAGCTTCCACCAAAATTAGGTCCTTCAGAGCTTGTTCTAGAATGACTGAAATTATCTCCAATATTTACGATTTGGTCCGAAACTTTTCCGACAGGCGCTGTCAATTGTATATTTCCTCCACGAATATAATCTGGAAAACGGTCACCATTAAAATCGCTCATGGTCTGGGTCATATACGAATCTCCGTCAATCGATTTACTGTATCCAAAACTTGCTGAACCTCCTGCAGAAACTCCCCCAGAAATACTTTTACTTTTACTTTCGCTGATCATATCTAAAGCAGAAGTGCTTCCTCCCTGCAGATTCGGAAGAGTAAAATCGTTATAATCAGCAATATCATCTTCTCCTAATCTCGAAGTCCCTATGGTTTGTCCTTTAATATAAATTCCTTCTTCTAGACCTTCCCATATGTATTTGCTGTAAGACGGATTTAATGATACAAAATAACTATCAGCAATTTCATAACCTTTTCCATCATAATTGTCAGGATCTGTATTGTTTAAATCCGGTTCTGTATTGTAAGCATCTGACTGTTTTAAAAGCGTTTGATCAATAGTATTGGAAGCTAAATTTCCGTTAATCACAAATCCTCCCCATTGACGATGGTACAAACCGAAAGTTCTTTCATCAGCGTTTAAAAGACTATAAATGGCAAAATCATCTGTTGCAGTATTTGAAATTACATCATCTGTTAAATCGGCTATATCCTTTAAATCGGTAATCTGAACTTGAATATTTAAGGCATTGGTTTTTGGATAGTTTTTAATAATGGTCACAGACTGCGCATTAGAAACCGTCATTTCCAATTGAATTGGAGTTCCTAAAACAGCATCAGGATAGTTGACTGCATTATCAAAGGTATTATTCACTAAAACCATGGTTCCTGCTGTGATTCTGTAACGATTGCGTGCCAATAAAACATTATTTTGTTTAGCCGAAATAATTACATCTCCATTATAATTATTAATATTTCCAGGATATTGGAAAGGTGTCGCCAACACTAAATCCTGTGGCAATATGCTCAGTTTTACTTTTCCGTTTACTGTTGAAGTTATTCCTGGAATATTATAATTTCCTTCTCTTTTATTGTATAAAGTATGTGAAACTTCCATAGGAACTTCTTCTGCAACACCACCTGCATAAGCTGGCACTGTAACCGTTGGAGCAAAAGAAATAGTTTGCCAATTGATGTTGGTTTCGGTTTGAAGAGCCAAACTAATCTGCGTTTCGGCTTCAAATGCAGGGAGATTTACTGACGCTAAATTAAATGATGCTACTTCATTAGCTAAAAAAGTCTTTTCAAAAACAACTACAGCTGGATTGGTTTGATCCAAATAGTTTTTCATAATAACCAATTTAATATGATCTGATGTCACTGGTTTGTTTAAAATTCCTTTTAATACAACGTTGCCAGCAGTAGCAATTGTTTTTCCTGCAACAGAACTGCTGAAAAAATCTGCATTTGCATTATATGAAGCCAAAGAATACTCATTGACATCTTTTAAAGTGACAGGAATTATAAAATCGGTCTCCGTTACATTTCCACTTAAACCGCGGTCAAAATGTTTTACTTGCGAATAAGTGACAACAGGATTCCAATTTACAGCATCAAAATTTCCATCCTTTACCGAACTTACTCTAAAGTATAGTCGTTCTCCTTTTTCTACAGCAATTCCAGTATTTTGTTTCGTTTTAATGGCATAATCTTTTGGACCTATCGCTTCATTCCAAAGCAATTGGTTTCCTTTTTGAAAATACAAACGAACACCGTCTGCTTTATCATTTCCTGCATTATTTACGTATGCTGCACGAGCTTTTATTCCATCGGGAGTGGTATCTTCAATTAATTGGTATTGATGCGAAACAGACACTATTCCTTTTACAGGCGCTTCCCACATACGCACCACATCATGAAGTGGATTCTGTTTTTCGATTTCTTCTGCAGAAATCGTAGTAAAACCTGGAATTGTTATATCTCCTCCTCCAAAAACGGGCGAAGGTGTTCCTGTACTGCTATTTCTAAAAGTTGGTACTCCATTCTCCAATCGGTTATAATATACTTGTCCGTTTTTAACAAAATCGACCAAACCGTCTCCATTAAAATCCATAAAATACGCTTTAGTTTTATTGGTAGATCTTTGCTGATCGTAACCAATATTTCCATATTTCAGATTTAAGTCGACACCCCAATTAAATGAAGTTGATTTTGAAAATCCAACATCACTAATATTAATTTCTTGCAGTTCACCAAAACCTAATTGTCCCGAACCAGCCAAATTTTTTCGGTAATAAACACCATTTTTATTCTTGAAAACTTTGTCTGGCAATCCGTCACCATCTAAATCTTCTAGACTTACTGCTGTATCAGATGATCCCCAACTGTTTCCTCCGTGACCTCCAACCGTAAAGCCTTTCAAACTTCCTGCATTAGTTGCCAAACCAATTCCAAGACGGTAACTTACGCCATTTGTAGCTCCTTCTGAACTGCTGACTAAAGAGTGTTTTCCTGAAAAAAGCACATCGCTGAAAGCTGGAATCGAGCTATTTTTTAAATTATCATTTGGAACATTCCAAACTTGTTCCGCTCCAAACGGACTGTACTTTCCTGATGCGTCACGAACATCATCAAAGTAATCTAATTTATTCGTATAAAACAGTTTAGACTCTGAATCGTATTCTAAAATGGACTCTAGCAAAGTCTTTTTGAAAGCACCTTCTTTAAATTTCAATTCGTAACTGCGAACCAGGTCATTTTTGTAGCGGACTTCTATTTTTCGTAATAATTGATTGTTCAGCTGTTTAAAACCTAATCTAGCTGAAACCTGAACATCTGTTCGGTTTGCTTCACCAAGATCTGAGTTTTTTACGAAAGTGACACTGTAATTTCCTTTTTGCGATCCAGAACCAGTATAGTATACTTTTTTAAGATACAATTCGCCATCGCGTTTGTCGTATTCGTACTCTACTGTATTCCCTTTTAAATCGACTTGAAGACAAAGTGCCCAATGTCCGATATTTCCATTTGCGTCCTGCAAAACACTATTAACCGCAAGTCCGGATTGTGTTCCTCCATAATAACTCGCAACACCACTCTTATCTTTTACAATCCAATAATAATTTTTAGGAGATGATCCTTTACGGATAATCTGCTGAAAAGCACCTTCTCTTCTTGGATAAAACTGCTTATCAGCAGTCCTGGCAATCCATTCTGCTCTATGTGAGTTCGGAATCAAAGCTTCTCCTGCAACAGCATAACTTTCTGTTTCATTAACTGCATCATATCTTGGTGCTCCCCAGCGTGTTTCAATACTTACTGCCGGCGCCGAAATATCCCAGCCCATTCCTGCCCAGCTCTGTCCGCCGTCACTATCATACTGTAAGTTAAAAGACGGTTGCATACCACCTCGCCCATTCGGAATAACGATGGAAAAACCTGTACTCATGGTTCCTCTTCCGTTTGCCGAAGGCGGTGCAATAGATTGGATTCCTACCAACGGACTGGCCGCTTTTAGATCTTTAATGCTTGTTGGTGTGTAACCCGAAGTTTCAGGCGATTCGGGCATTTTGATAATTCCCGCAATAAAATCTGTAAAATGGGTTGTTTTGGCCTTAATAATTCCTTGTTTGATGTCAAGAGAATCTTTGGTTACTTCCTGCCAAAGACGTTTGTTCTCGTCAAAATAAAATACATTGATGTCTTTTTCTGTATAACCTTCGGGAATTGTTTTTTTATCGTAAGGAAGTGAAAGTGTTACGGCTTTCTCAAAAATAGTTCCGTGTGGCAGTAAACGAAAACCTGCATTTATAGCGGTCACATTTACCATTGCCGAGTTTAATGGCGCAATATCAATTTTACGTAAACCGCTTACCGATACTTTTACATTATTTTTTAAAGCGCCGGCAGGAAAAACAGCCAAGAAATCTTTATATTCTAAAGCATTAGCTGTTTCAAAATTGATGATTTTTGAAACACGTTCTTTTGCACTCTCAATTGGTCTGAAACTTTCTACATTAGAAAATTGCTTTACTTTTATTTCTTCATTTAGAATAACTCCCGAAGCAGTTTCTTTTAAAACTGAGACAGATTCTCCGATCTTTTCAGCATCCAAAACCAATTCAAATTCCGGCTGAGTGACATCTACCGTAATTCCGGCAATAGTCATTTTTTTTAACTGAGAAGGAAAATTAGTTCCTTTGATATATAATTTATCAGCTGCTTTTAAAAGCGTAAAATTGGAATTCTGATTTCCGTTTTTATATACTATTCGTACATTTTTAATTTTGTATCCATTCGCAGTTCCTTCAGGAGCGGTAAACAAAAGCACGTTATCTCCTTTTCGCAATGATTTTTCAGATAATAATTCAGACTGACTAGTCCATTCTTTGTTATAAGACAAAAATTGCCCTCCAATACTGGGCTGGTTGTTTAAACTTCTGGAAATTGAGGCTGCTTGATCATAACCGAATAATTCGTATTCTAAATAAGCGTTTTCATTTTGTGCGGGAAGTTCATCTACTTTTAAATGAAAAACATTATCGTAGGCATCATCAATATCCTCAGGATTATCAACACCAATTATACCTTCTTTAATATCAGCTGCGAATAACTTTGTGGTTTTATTTTCATTTTTTTGAACAACCGTAGAATCAGAGACTGAAACTCCCTTTTCTTCCACTGTGTTTTCAGAAAACAGAGAAGCTATTTTATACTCGCTGATATTAGCGGCAAACAAAAATGCTCCTATTAAAAATACCAATACTATAATTCTATTTTTCATAAGTAGATTAAATCGATTTGAGGCAATCGGTTTATATTATTGAATTTGACGAATACTTTCTTTGTCTAGTTATTTCACAATTACTTTAAAAGTCTTATTTCCAAAATCTGAACTCACATTAACCAAATACATTCCTGACGGTTCTTTTATATTATCTTCATGCAGATAGGTTTCGATCTGATTGTATTTCTTCTCTTTTAAAAGTGATCCCGTCAAAGAATAAATGCGAATCGTTGCGTCGGTCTTTTTAGGAAACTGCATCGCAATTGCAAACTTTCCGTCTCGAGTTGGATTCGGATATAAAATCAGGATACTAGAATCTGTAATTTCTTTTCCATCTGTCGCTACAGCAATCATTTTAGACGTTTTACATTCCTGCCCGTTTATTAATCGAAGCTCATAATTACCTGGCTGATCGATTAATATCTTCGGATTGTCATCTATAAAATTCCCTTCATAAAACCATTGGTATTGATAATTTCCAGACGGCAGAGCTGCACTGGCATCCAAAAGAAGCGCATTTCCATCTGTCAGCAGATAATCTGATTTTAGATTAGGAAAAGTTCCTTCCTTATCTGCCACAAATACGGTTTCTGAATACAGATTTCCTTTTTTGTCTTTTACGATATAATCATAAGTTCCTGATGAAAGCTGCACGCCGGTCTGACTTTTTGCAGCTTGACTCCATTGTTTTACAACTGCTTCACTGCCTTCTTTTTTAACTGTAACCGTAAAAGGAGCTTCTCCACCTTCAATGGTATAATTTAACTCACCAGATCCTGAAACGCCACATAAAGCTTCGGTTATCCAAACTCTGCTGAACATTTGCGGGGCTACTTTTAAGGTAAATTTTGCTGTCCCAGATTTCTGTTTATTCCAGTCAAAATCTTTTAAAACCAATTTTTCTGTGCTGGAAGTACTTCCTAAACGAATGTATTCTGAATCGTTTTCATCGTAAGTTCCCTTTCCAGAATAATCAACTAAAAGCCAGTAATAAGTGTCTTTTGGCAGTGTTCCTTTTATAAAAGCAGGATTAAATGTCCAGTCTAAACTAAGATCACTAGGGTTCGCATAATCCAGCTGCCATTCTCTAGAAACTCCGATCGGTTCTCCTTGCTCTTGCTTTTTAACTAAGAGATTCTTTCCGTTATCGCTCCAAAAAGCAAAATAATCATTAGGAATCTTGTCCGATTTACTTTTTACTTCAAACGTCATCAGTCCTTCTTCTATCATATTGCTACTTTTGGTTTGCAGCAAACCGCTCGCGTCGTCACGTCCGACTGCGGTAATTGACGACGTAAATCCTTTGTGTTTTTCGGCATCCCAGATCTTTTCTCCTTTACTGTTTAAATAGTTTTTATTGTCAAACTGAGAAAGTGAAATTCCGTATTTAATGGCTAAATAACTCGCCGCTTTCTGCGTTTCTAAACCAGACAAAACGCGGTTGTAAATCAAGATTTCGCTTATGCTTCCTTTAAAATCTTCTGGCGGCAATTTCTCCATTTTTGATTTCTGCCCAATAGTTAATGAAGACAGTTTTGCAACGCTATCAGTTACATTCTGCTGAAAAAAATGAATATTGGCTTTATGAGGTTTGATCTTTTCCTGATAAGACTGGTAAGAATATTTTTTTAAGTCAACCAAACGTTTGTTTGTCGCAGCCGATATTATTTTTTGAGGATCATTAATCGTCCATAAAAATTGTTCTTTCAGACTGTCCTTTACTTTGTATACCATAAAAAGTGTCTGGCGCCTTTTACTATCTAAGCCAAGAGGCACAATTAAAGAATCCAGATCCGTATCAATAACAATACTGGGATTAAAATTAAAAGCAGCGCCATTGTATTTCTTTACAGGCACCTTTGCTTCTTTATTGTTTATGAGACTTTCCCAATAGTAACTCTCTCCCGTATTTCTGGATTTAATCCAAAAAAAAGGTTCTGAAACTGCTCCTGGAACTATTTTTTCCTGCGAAAAAACAGCATTCACAATTAGAAATGCTGTTAAGTTTACCAATAAAAAAATCCTTTTATTCATATTCTAAAGTGATTTTTATGATGATGTTTTTTTTAGAAATTTCCTAAATCATCAAAGTCAAATGAATAACCAATAATTAGTGAAATACTATTGATTTTATTTTTGTTTTCGCTGTAACGATGTCCATTTTCTTCGGTCATTAAAGCATCTGTAAGCCCCAAAGAGTATCTTGCTCCAATAGAAAGATTATTGCCAAATTCATATCCTGCAGATAAAACTCCGTAGAAATAATTTTTACCCGTCAAAGATTCTTTCAATACTTTCTGAACATTGGCATCTGGCTCAAAATAAACACCAGAATCGGCAAACAATTCCTGTGCGTTTGAGGAGTATTTTATATTATCACTCGCAATATTAAATCCTACATAAGGCCCAACGCCAATATAAAATCCTTCGACAGGATAATATTTAAACTGCGCTCCGACATTGATATAACTATAACCAAAAGTCATTTTATATTTGAGTCCTTTTACATCTTCGTAATTCAAATCGGTTCCCTGACCTGAATAGGAGATTTCGGTCTGAATAGCAACTTTTGCATAAGGATATTTCCAATTAATAAAGAAACCGCCCATTCCTCCAAACTTGCCTTCTTCTTTTAAAGTATAACCTTCATAAATACCTTTCGGCACTATCACATCTGGAAGATTGGACATTTTAGAATAAATTCCGCCGCCAAAAAGACCATACGTAATTTCTCGATCACCCTGTGCCAATAAAGATTTTGTGCTTACTAGTAAAAGAAGCAAAATAATTTTTTTCATTTTTTTATAAATTACCATTGATGAAAACTGTAGCCTAACGAAAAACAAAAGACACTGCTTTTATTTTGATTTTCGATAAACTGAAAAGATGATGCATTACTCTTAATCATGTCCTTTACGCCTAGATAATAGCGAAAGTCAAAGTGTATGCTTTTATGAAGTTCATAGCCTAATGCAAAGCACAACGAAAAATCATCGTCTCCATCAAGACCATCTTTATAAAACTGTCTCGTGGCAACATCATACATACCACCTGCCTCATTAGAATTATATGTTATATCGTTGGGAGATAAATTGATACCATAAAAAGCACCGGCACCAAAATTTAAACCTTCATAAGGATAAACTTTATATAAAGCACCGATTTGCAGAAAAGCATAATTTAATCCGAGTTCGAATTCTTTTCCAACGGCATCTTTGTAAGTCACTTTTTCTCCTGACTGTCTAAATAAGATTTCCGGCTGAATGGCAACTCGCGTATCATGAAGTTTAAAATTTAAAAAGAAACCGCCTTCTAAGCCAAATTTTCCCTTACTTTCCATAACACTGTTATCAAAAGTATTATCCCTCCCTTTTATGCTCTCTGGAAGATTACTGAAGGTGGAGTGCAGAACACCAAATTTTAATCCGTAGGTAATGTTAGTTTCGTTTTGACTGTAGATTGGGGCACTAAAAAAAAAACTAAAAATTATTAAGTGTAATATTACTTTCATTGGCAAAAATTTCTGCGAATATATGTATTAATTTTAGCTTACAATTAAAAAAATCCGATAAAAGGCACAAAAAATCCGATTATATACCTAATTACAGGTAATCTTTGTTTTCAGGATTACTTATACATTTGCTTAAGTGTCACAAATAAATTGTATTACGTTTACTATAATTTTTTAAAAAACACATGAAAAACACGGCTTTACTTTTAGTAGTCCTTTTATTATTTACTACCACAATTCAAACATAATACGTTAAGGCAGTCTTATACATGGAAAATGAACAGTGAAAAAAGGACTGGCAGAAAAATTAGGATACAATGATTCTAAACTAAAATCGGCGATTGACCAGCTTGAAGCGATTTTTGACAAAAATAAATGCCTGTAGGCCTTGCTTGGCAGACATTAAACGTGATCACATCAAATATTTAAATGGCATCAAAATGCAAATCATGATGATGCTGGAACTTTACAAAAAAGAAAGGCCGCTCCAGAAATCCAAGTATAAAAATTTTGCAAAACCAATGGCATTTAAGATAAGACCTTATAGTAATCTTACAGAAATCGGTTAGATATTTGAATGTTTCCCGCTATTAAGAAAAAACTTTAGAGAAATCTGGAGTTTTTTTTCGTTTACGATAACCGTAAAATCAAGAGACTTTTGAAACGCTTATGATTTATAATTAGTAAAAAATGGCGCAAAGTCAGTCCCAAAAGCTTTCGAGATTGCGCAATGCTAAAAGAGAATATTTCGAAGAGCGGAGGCAGTACACTTTTATGAAGGAACGGAGGTCTCTTCTCGCAAGCCATTTATAAACTCTTGAAAGCTATTGGCTACTAATTCAAAAGCATCGTTTTTTGTTTTCCACTCCATTTCCATTTGATACAACAGAATTTCACCCATACATTCTTCATCAAAAGATATGCAAAATACCCAGCCTCCATTATCTATAGCTAAAGGTAGTTTTTTCCCTAAGCCTTCTTCCTTGAATTCTTTGATAAAATCATACATCAGCCTATAATTTATAAATTGCGAAATTTCAAATAACTTTCCATCATTATTTACAAACTTATTTTCCTTGACTGACAGATCTGCATATTCTGAAATAAAATATTTAATTGTATCAGGTATTTTGATCCCCATTTCATTTTCAATTCTACTGTATTGATGCGGGAAAAACCGATCGCTTAAAGTTAACTTTCTCATATTTTAATCACTAATTTTCAAATAATACTTTCTAATTGATGCAATACATCAGAATGTCTTATTGGGAGGTTTCGGCTATAAGAAGTCTCCCGATTTGATCCTCACAAACTAAGAATAATTTCGTAAAAACCTCCAATAAATTGGTTAGATATTTGAATGCTTCCCATTACTAAGAAAAAAAGCTTCAGATCACTCTGAAGCTTTTTGTTTTTATAATTTCGCTTAAACTTGTATAAACCTTGTATTCATTAACAAAAACACTTAAGATAAACACCTTAATAACAGTTTTTTATTTCAAGCGAATAATCTAATTTATTGATTTGTTCAATAAAATATTTTATCGAATTTTCTTTATCCATTCCGCTGCAACTATATTCTACAAATCCTTTTACAAAATCTTCGCCAACCGCTTGCCAAATTATTAGTTTCGGGCTAGTCGTAGCTTCCTCCATTAAATTACAGAATACCGTTGATTCTTCATCTGTCATTTTTTTGTCAAAATAAATTTCATAATTGAATGTAGTACTCATAAAATTGCGGTTAATTTCATTATTAAAAGCAATACCAAATTAGGATCTTATTTCCAGTTCGGTTTCGGTATGCATTACACACCCCCACTTATTATTTTCTTTAATCCAAGTAGATGTACAAACACACTTTATAGGCGCTTTTTGACTTTGGTCTACTATCTCAAAATCTAGACGATATCCTATTACGGCAGTATTTTCGGCAATTAGCTTTTCTTTTACATCATAGATGTTCAGCACTTTTATTTTATTGGTCTGCCCAGAGTCAAACATATTTTTGAAATCAGCTTCGCTGATACTTTGAATACCATTTTTTCCGGCAACTATACAAGGAAAAAGTGTCAGATTTTTTACCGTTTCATAGCTATTATTTTCAACTCCGTGCCAGTATTTTTTTTCCAATTCTATAATTTGTCCTTCCATATTATCTCGTTGTTAATTAGACATTTCACAAATTTCACATTAATATCGAAATAAAGCTGCTCTTTTAACATAGATTTAATTCAAGCCACTTATTTACAAATCTGATTTTGGACCTTTTGAAATAATAGATCTCATTACGCCAGGAAACCATCTTTGCAGCCATACTGCTAGTTTGCCGTGTCCCGTGAAGATGTAATTTCTTTTTCGTTTTAAAACAGCCTTTACCATCACTTTTGCAGCTTTATCAGTAGGCCACATTAAGTTTGAAGGTCGCGGATCTGACTGTTCAGGATGCCAAATTCCGTCATTATCTATTCTTGCAATTTCCGAAACCACAAATCCGGGATGCATCGTAGTGCAGCTCACACCCGTTCCCATTAATTCAACCTGCAAAGTTTGGCCAATAGAGTTTACAGCCGCTTTTGAAGCACCGTATGCACCTACATTAGGATTAGGAAGATAAGCGCCTACGCTTCCAACCAAACCAATTCTCCCCTTATTTTTCTTTAAATGTGGCAGTGCATATTTTACCGTTAAAGCTAATCCTGTAACATTGCCTTGCAATTGCCTGTTCCAGTCCTTGGCTGTTAGGTTTTCGATACTTCCAAAAATGCCAAAACCAGCATTGGCTACAACCACATCCAAACGCCCCCACTCTTTAATGATTTGTTGGACTGCATTTTCAATAGAAGTTTCTTCCATTATGTCACACGGAATCACTAGCGCTTCTCCACCTGAATCTCTAACCGAATCAGCAACTTCATCGAGCAGTTCTTTTCGCCTTGAAGAAAGAACTACTTTATATCCTAATCTTGCACATTCAAGAGCCATTGATTTTCCAATGCCAGATGAAGCACCTGTTATCCATATTACTTCTTCTTTAGCTTTTGTCATTTTTGCAATATTTACCTCAAAGATATAACTTATTCATTATAAGAAACATAATCAAAAATCAAGTTTTTAAACTAATAAGTTTACAAGCAGAAAGATTGTTCTAGCGAGTTTCACATTTGATAAAACAAAAACTTATACAAAGTGAACACTCAAAGAAAGCGCAATTTAATCCTCAATAGAAACTCTTCTTATTTCAGAATTAATCCTATAAAATTCGTCTAGCAATTCCATTTCATCACTTGTTAGCATTTGCAAAGCAATTTCAAGCAAAAGCAATACATCCATTCCTGTTGAAATCGGGTCATCTTTTAATGCACAAATACTTGTTTTTAATAAAGAGGCAATTGTAAGATTTAATTCGCTATACGAAGCAATTTTTAGCGATAACTTAAATTCGTTTTTGCTTTTTGGATCTGGTTCTAGTTTTTTGAAATAATTAATTCTATTCATCAATTCTACAAAATCTGATGCTATTTCTCTTTGTTCTAAATTCATAATCATACTTTTTTATTATCTGACAAATTTATAAGGACACAAACAAAAAATAAGGAACGTATTTATCCAGTCAAATACGTCTGTTAAAATAGTAGAAACAATTATTTTCCTAATTTGACCTTTCATTTTCTTCTCAAAAACCACAAGATTATTCTTTCAAAACAAAAATTGCTTAATATTTCTAAAAAATATTTTCCCATTTAAAAACAAACCTTTTCTTCGCATACACATAAAACAACAAATTACTAATCAAACAAATACAACCACATTAACTCGATTAAAACTCAAAAAACGATCATCTAAAACAATTTCCAATCAAAAAAAAATAAAAATTTTTCTCAAAATCCTTTGTACATCTCAAAAATAGTTGCATTTTTGCACCCGCAATAGCAAAGCAGGTCCGTTCGTCTATCGGTTAGGACGCCAGGTTTTCATCCTGGTAAGGGGGGTTCGATTCCCCCACGGACTACTTACTAAGACAAAAGCTTCAGAGAAATCTGGAGCTTTTTTTGTTTATATTTACTCCGTTAAATGTTTTAAAAAAGACAATCAAAAAATCAACCCAAATCTTAAAATGAAACACAAATTAATAGCCCTTTTATTTGTATTCGCCTTTGCAAATATGTCTGGACAAGCGCCCGCCAGCAAAACCAATTACACAAACAGCAAATTACCTGCAGAAGAAGCTGTTACTAACAAGTCTCTAAAACCGCTTAAAAAGATTTCTCTAGACGATTCCTCAATTTTAATTTACGATTACGACGGTTCTCTTTTTTCGTGGGATTTAGAAGTAGAAAGCATTGTTTGGACTGTAAAAGCTTCAGATGCTCATACTGAAATGTGCGCCAACAAAATAACCATACACGATGGCGTTGTATATATTCCGTTTATTAATGGAGAGATTTACGCTGTAGATAACGGAACAGGAACTATTTTCTGGAAATCTAGAATAGGAAACATTACAGACCAAATTGTTTTAAAAGATCAGACTCCAATTATAGCTAACGGAAAACTTTTTATCACTGCCCAAAATCAGAATCAGAGCAGTAATTTATATGCTTTGGATCTAAAAGATGGAAGCTTGGCTTGGAACTACAAACTAGACACTCCAAATAACGATATTGAGCCATTATTTTTCGACAATAAGATCTTTATCCAAAGTGCAAACAATGTGTATTGTTTTGAAGCTAATACAGGAAAACTGCTTTACCAAAAAACCTTTGACGAAACTATGACTGGGAAACCAGTTACAGATGGCGAAAGTGTTTTTGTAGCGGGCGACAAAAATTGGCTTTATGCTTTAAAACCAAACAGCTTAGATGTTTTATGGCAATTTAAAATAGACGAAAACCAGAACAACGTTAAAGAACGCATAGTATGCCATGACAAAAAATTATATTTTGCGGCACAAGGTCCTGAAGTCTCCTCTATTTACGCTGTAGATTCTAAAACAGGAACTCAGCTTTGGAAAACAGATTTTAAAGGCGATAATGTAGAATACATAGTAAAAGAAGTTGATAATCTTTGGGGATACACGCGCAAAAAGAAACTTTTTGAATTAGACTTATCAAACGGAGAAATCGCTTTTGAAGAAAAACTAACTACACTGCCAATTTCAAATATTGAATTTCCTGCCGACGACAACTTGCTTTACTATTATTGCGATGCAGGCTTAATTCAGTTTGATTTAAAAGAAAAAGACGAAAACGTATACTACATGCGTACTTCTATTAAAGATGACGCTTATAGCGCCTATTTAAAGATAATTCGATAAGAGATTCTTACTTTTTGAAATAAAAAAAGACCATTTTTTCAAATGGTCTTTTTTATCCTCTTTTGAGAAAAATTTATGCTCTAAACAAAGCATATTTATTGTAGTTAAACAAAACTACATCATAAGGAACATAAAGCGAAACTATTTTCTCTGTTGATTCATTGAATGTGATTCCGTTGTGCTTTCTAAACAAGTAAATTTCTTTCAGGCAATTAGAAAGACTTTGATGAATTTCACTTGTAAAAGTTGGCAGCTTCTTGTCGCCTACCAAAAGATCAATCTGATAGTTTGAACTGCTTTTTGACAAGTTATTTCCAATAATTCTAATTGTAAAAGTTGTTGGTTTTCCGTACTGCTCACCTTGATATTGTAGTGTCATGATTTCTTCTTATTAAGTAATTAGTAATACCGCTGATTAATCGGTTTTTGGTTCTCCGGATACTTTTATTAAAGTTATAAAATTTTAGACAAACATAAAGAATTCAATTCTAAATTAAATGTTATTTTTTTTAAAGATAAAACCTCTAGAAACCATAAAACCGTAACATAGTTACGGTTTTGGCAATTAACTAAATATATTTAATCAACTTGTTTAACGAGTGTAAAATTCATTCATAAGCATCGATTAATTTTGGGTAACTATTGTAATTTATTTTCTTGGTTTATTTCTAATAAAAACGGATTTCCGTTTTCGTCCATCATGGTCATATTTAAAGCATCTAACAATGCTGTCTTTTTTGAAACTTCGCCTGTAAATTTATTGTACGAAAGATTTAATTCTTCTAAACTGCCAAGCTTTTCAATTTCTTGCGGAATCGCGCCCGAAAATTCATTGTCAAATAAACTAAAATTCTCTAACGCACTCCAATTAATAATTTCATTTGTCAAATTTCCAGACAGCTTATTATTATTCAGCAGCAATACTTTTAGTCCAGCGATTTTATAAATCGAAACAGGCAGTTTTCCGTTTATCTCATTATGGCAAACAGCTAAAATTTCTAATTGATTCAGCTTTCCAATTTCTAACGGAAGCTCTCCTGAAATCTTATTCATAAAAAGCTCTAAATCTTTCAATTTTGTCAATTGGCAAATCGAAGACGGAATTGTTCCTGACAATTTATTATCGGCAATATTAAGCGTTTCTAATTCTTTTAGATTAAAAATGGAAGAAGACAAACCTCCTTCAATTTTATTCTTTTCCAAATTGAGCGATTCCAAATTTATAAGATCGTAAAAAGCCTCGGGCAATTCTCCTTGTAGATTATTGTCTGCCAAATTTAATGCAACAACTTTTCCGTTTTCAGCTTTAACACCGTACCAGGTAGAAACAGATAGACTTAAGTTCCATTTATTTTTCCATTGCAAACCATTTGTTGCATGATACAATTTTATAAGCGCTTCTTTTTCTTTATCCGAAACAGCATCTGCCAAAACGTTTAGCGAAAAAGCAAATAATAACGAAAGAGTAAATACAATTTTCATAACAGATTTGGGGATTTGTTATAAGGGTAAAAATATACAATTCGTAGGTAAAATACACTAAATATCGGCAAACTGTTGATAAAAATTTTAATTGTAGGATTTATACTGCTTTTAAATATTTTTAAAAACCTGCATTTTTTTTGATTACATTTGATCAACTAATTCTAAAAACCTCACATTATGCAAATTAACTTCGTTGCTTTATTCATTGCAGCCATTGTCACACTCGTAACTGGTTTTATCTGGTACAGCCCAAAAGTATTCGGAACCATCTGGATGAAAGAAAATAATCTTACTCAAGAAGAGTTAAGAAAAGGAAATATGCTTAAAATTTTTGGTCTTACGTATATTTTTTCTTTAATGATTACAATGACTTTAATGTCTCTTACTATTCATCAGTCTGGAGCAATCGGAATGGTTGGCGGACCTCCTTTAATGGACAGCGCAAAACCTTCTTTTGCAGCTTTTATGGCAGATTACGGAATGGCTTACAGAACTTTTAAGCATGGTGCGCTTCACGGCTTTATGTCGGGACTATTTTTTGCTTTTCCGTTAATTGGAATCAATGGTTTGTTTGAAAGAAAATCTTGGAAATATATTTTTATTCATAGCGGATACTGGATTCTTACTCTAACTCTTATGGGCGGAATCATTTGCGGATTTGCTTAATATCATTTATAAAAAACCCGTTTGAAGAATAATCTCAAACGGGTTTTCTTAATAATAACTTAAACCCCTTTAGTTATTATAAATATTCTCTAATTTTGAAGAAATTAGCTCACTCTTTTGAATACAACATATTCTTTCCAGATTTACAAAAGCACATCATTACTGCCTGTAGAATGGAACTCGCTTGCAGCAAATAACATTTTTTTGACACGCGAATATCTCGAAGTGCTGGAAAACTCTTGTCCAGTAAATATGACTTGCCATTTTATCGGTCTTTTTGAAGAGAAAAAATTAATCGGAATTGTGTTAACGCAGTTCTTATTTGCAGAAAAACTAGAGTCTTTTGGGGAGCGCGATAAATGCTTAAAAACTTCTGTGCGTAATTTTGCCTTAAAGAATTTTGCTTCGCATGTTTTATTCGTCGGAAACAATATGCTTACAGGACAAAATGCTTTTATTCTTGACAAAACAATCAAAGAATCCAAAGCGATTAAAACACTTCACAAAGCAATTAATCAACTAAAAAAAGATTTAAAAGAAAGCGGAAGAAAAGTTCACATTACGAGCATAAAAGATTTTACCGCAAAAGAAATCGAACCGCTTCAAGCTGAATTCAAAAACAATTACACGTTTTCTACTCAGCCCAATATGATTTTTAAAATCAATGAAAATTGGAAATCAGAACAAGATTATATTGATGCATTGTCCAAAAAATATCGAGATCAGTACAAACGCGCACGAAAAAAATCGGAAGGAATTGTAAAACAGCAAATGTCACTTTCTGACATCAAACAATATGAAGATATTATTTACGATCTTTATTTTCATGTTGCCAAAAATGCTCCTTTCAACACTTTTTTTCTAGCTCGCAACCACTTTAGCTTTTTCAAAGAAATAATGGGAGAAAACTTTCTTTTGTATGGTTATTTCTTGGATGAAAAACTAATCGGTTTCAATACTTTAATAAAAAATGGAGATGTAATGGATACCTATTTTTTAGGCTATGACGAAAGTGTGCAGCGTGAAAAAATGTTGTATTTAAACATGCTTTACGATATGATTGCGTATTCTATTAAAAAAGGTTTCCACGAAATTGTTTTTGCCAGAACCGCTCTTGAAATCAAAAGTTCTGTTGGTGCAAAACCTGTAAAAATGTATGGTTTAATTACGCACAGCAATGCTTTAATCAATCATAATATTTCGAGATTTTTCAATTATTTGGAACCAAAAACAGAATGGCAGGAGAGAAATCCGTTTAAATAAAAAATGTGTCGCTCCGCTGGAGCTTTTAGAACTTGTGACTCATACACTTTCTACAAATATTTCGCTCCTAACGGAGCTTTTTTTAGCTCTGGAAGAGCGAAATATTTATAAAAAAATTAGCTGTAAAATATAAAAGCTCCAGCGGAGCGACATAATTCAACATCAATATTTCTTCAATAAAATCACGGAACCGCAATTTTCATCTGTTTATGCAGAATATGAATTTCTAACGAAGTCTGCGCACCGCAATATTCCCCATCAATTTGAAAATTAACGGGATAATCTGTTTTAATTTCGGCTTTATCGGTCGAGATAATTACGATATCCTCAGAATCAATTGGCATATTTCCCGTAATTATTTTTCCAATTAAAAGCAGATCAAGACTCTTTAAAATTACCAGCTCAAACTTCCCATCATTCATAGCGCCATTCGGATTGATAATTACACCCGTTCCGTATTTCTGCGAATTGGCAATTACAATCATTCTTGCGACATGTTCGACCGTTTTATTGTTTGCTGAAATAGTTGCAACGAAAGGTTCTTCAGATTCTTTAAGCGTTGTAAAAGCTTGCAATGCATATCCCCAAAAACCACGCACATCACTTTGTTCGTAATTTTTAACCAGATTGGCATTTAATCCGAGGTCACTCAAATGAATGCTTTTTTTACCGTTAATGCAAATCATATCCATTTCGATATAATGGTGCAAAAAGGCTATTTTAAGGTTCTCCTCTATTCCTGTCGGAAGATTTAGATCTACCGAAAGTCCATTTGCAGAACCTGCTGGTAAAATCCCAATTATGACATCTTGATCTTCCATAGCTTCTGCTACCATTTTTATGGTTCCGTCTCCTCCCGCAACAATAATTCGTTTTGGTTCAGATTCATTATATAAAGATTGTATTGCTTTTAAATCATTTTTCCCTGTAGTCTCATACACTTTTAAATCAAAATGATTGGTTACAGCAAACTCTTCGACAGCATCTATCAAATCAGATTTATCTAAGTCTCCAGAAATAGGATTTACCACAAACAGAATATTCTTTTTCAAAATTTTATTTTTAAAACCAATTAAATTAAGTAATTTACAGTTACATAAATATACGTAATTAATGAAACCAATTCTACAATTATATCGCGGTTATGCAAATGAACAAGAGTTAATTGTAATGGGGCATGTTTTTAAAAGGGAACACAAATACAATTTTGAGAATAGAAAATTAAAAAATGCCACTTCGATCCTTAAATTGTTCAGAATAAAAACCATCAAAAATTTTGACGTATATCTTCATTACAACAACGAAATAATTCATACCAAAACACTAGACGACGGGTACTTTAACTTTTGTATTCCACTAGAAAAAGAAACCCATTTTGGCTGGATGCCTTACGAAGTAAGCTTAAAATACCAAAATGAAACCACAACCTGCAAAGGCAGTTTTATACGACCTCATAAAGGGAAACTAGGAATTATATCAGATATTGATGATACTTTTTTGATTTCGCACACCAATAACATCTTTAGAAAAATTTATATCCTATTGTTCAAAAACGTTAACGATCGTAAAGTTTTTAATGATGTTGTAGCACATTACCAAGCATTAAGTTCTGCTGGAAGAAATAATACCGAAGAAGTAAATGCATTTTTCTATATTTCTAGCAGTGAATGGAATTTATACCGATTTATTGCCAAATTCACACGAATCAACAAACTGCCAAAAGCGGTTTTTCTACTAAAAGATATCAAAAGAGGAATTACTGATTTTTTCATGAGCGGAAGAGGAAATCACGATCATAAATACGAAAAAATTAAACATGTTGTAGAGTTCTACCCAACTTTAAAATATGTTTTAATGGGCGATGATTCACAGCATGATCCAATACTTTACGAAAGAATTTGCAAAATATTTCCCGTTACCGTTGTTGCGGTTTATATTAGACAAACTGGTAAATCTCCCAAAAAAGAAGTCCAAAAGATTCTGCAAAATTTAGAAAGCCTGAATGTTTCTGTTTGCTATTTTAGAGACAGCAGCAAAGCAATTGAACATTCTAAATCGATTGGAATTATTAAGTAGTTTGTTTCAGGTTTCAGGTTTCAAGTTTCAAGTTTTGAACTGAATAAATATTTAACCGCAAAGCACGCTAAGGTTTCTATAAACTTTTATAAAACGCAAAGTTCGCAAAGTTATCTATCGATAAAGCTTTGCGAACTTTTTACATTGTATGCAAACTACAAAAAACTTAGCGCTCTTTGCGGTTAAATTTACCTGTTAAGATTACAACTTGAAACTTGAAACTTGAAACCTGAAACCTGAAACCTGAAACAAAAAAAACTAAGCATTCATCCCTTCTATTTCTTCTGAAACAACTTCCCAGTCGATTAACAATTGCTCTAAATCTTGTTTCTTTTTGTTGTAAGCTGTAAAAAATGATGCATCTTCGATATGTTTGTCGTAATTGGTTTCTAACATCTTATCATCGTGCTGGATTTGTTTTTCTAATTGCTGAATCTGACTTTCGATCTTGCTTAGCTTGTTCTGAAGTGCTTTTCCTTTCTTCTGATCTTCGTAAGACAATTTACTAGTCTCTTTTTCTTTCGGAGCAGGTACATTTTTTACCACATCTTTTTTCTCAACTTCGCGCATGTTTTCTAGATTACGCTGTTCTAAGAAAAAGTTGATGTCTCCTAAATATTCTTTAATCTTTTGATCTTTAAATTCGTAAACAATATTCGACATTCCTTGAAGAAAATCCCTGTCGTGAGAAACCAATAATAAAGTTCCGCCGAATTTTTGAAGTGCGGCTTTTAAAACGTTTTTAGATTTAATATCCAAGTGGTTTGTTGGCTCATCCATAAGCAACACGTTGATTGGCTGCAATAACAATTTACAAAGTGCCAAACGGTTACGCTCTCCCCCAGAAAGTACTTTCACTTTTTTCTCCACATCATCTCCACGAAACAAGAACGAACCTAACATATCGCGAACTTTCATTCGGTTTGTATCAGTTGCTGCATCTTCCATTGTTTGCAGTAAAGTGATTTCTCCGTCCAAATATTCAGCTTGATTTTGAGCAAAATATCCTAATTGTACATTATGTCCCAATTTGATATTTCCTTGGTATTCAAACTCGTTTACTAGAGCTTTAATAAAAGTCGATTTTCCTTGCCCGTTCTGACCAACAAAGGCAATTTTACTTCCTCTTTCTACCAATAAACTAATGTCTTTAAGAATCGTTTTATCTCCGTAAGCTTTTGTTACATGTTCAGCTTCAATAACTACTTTTCCAGGTTCTTTTGAAACTGGAAATGAAATATTCATTACCGAATTGTCATCTTCATCAACTTCGATTCTTTCAACTTTATCTAATTTTTTAATCAAGGATTGCGCCATCGAAGCTTTTGAAGCTTTTGCACGGAATTTCTCGATTAATTTTTCTGTTTCTTCAATCTTTTTCTGCTGATTCTTTTGAGTTGCCAATTGCTTTTCGCGAATTTCGTGACGCAACTCTAAATATTGAGAATATGGTTTATTGAAATCGTATGCTTTTCCTAAAGAGATTTCGATTGTTCTATTCGTTACATTATCCAAGAACATTTTATCGTGGGAAACAATTACCACAACTCCAGGATAATTACGAAGGAAATTCTCCAACCAAATGATACTTTCGATATCTAAGTGGTTAGTAGGCTCATCCAGAAGCAAAACATCATTTGATTGCAATAACAGTTTAGCCAATTCAATACGCATTCTCCATCCTCCAGAGAACGTTTCTGTTTGGTTATTGAAAACTTCTCTTTTAAAACCAAGACCTAAAAGAATTTTCTCTGTGTCTCCCACATAATTGTAACCTCCAAGAAGTTCAAAACGATGCGTGTAGTCAGATAAATCTTCAATGATTTGTCCATATTCTTCACTTTCATAATCGGTTCTAGTAACCAATTGATGGTTGATTTCTTCTAGCTTTTTCTCTACAACTTTAATTTCTGTAAAAGCCTCATACGCTTCTTCTAAAACGGTTCTTCCTTGTTCAAAATCAATATCCTGACGTAGAAATCCCATTCTAATATCTTTCTCCTGAGAAATAACCCCAGAATCTGGTTTAAAATCTCCCGCAAGCATTTTTAGCATTGTAGATTTACCAGCTCCGTTTTTACCAACAAGACCTACACGGTCGCCAGCCCCCAAACGAAAAGTAACTTCTTCAAATAAATAGGTTCCTCCAAAAGAAACAGAAAGATTGTGTATATTAAGCATAATGTATTGCTGTAAATGCAAAGGTTAAAAAACCTTTTTTTATCATTAAATAAATAAACTGTAAACAAGCGAATTATCCTGTTACAATTTTGAAAGTGCAAAAGTATAACTTTTAATTGAAGTTTTGGCACTGAAAAACAATCGCTTTTGCAAAATTCAAAAACTAAAAACTTTGTCTAATTCCAAATTTTACTTCTTTAGTTAAGTAAAAAGTAATTGCATTGAGAACCCCCTCCTACATGTATTTTAGAAAAAAAAGAAACAATGTAATCGCAAGAAGTATACACAAAACAAACTAACATAAGCTGTAAGTTTTTATCCTAATTTAATAGCTTAAAGCCTGAAAATACTCTATATTTGCTCTAAATAATTTTTCCTATTCACATTGGTATCTAAATACAATCGAGGTGAATTAAAGACTATAAAACTTACTTAAATGTTTAAAAGAGGTTCCAAACTAAATAGCATAATAACAGGAAGTTGTCCAAAATGCCAAAAAGAAAGTATGTATGAAGACAAAAATCCGCTTCATTTAAGCAAAGTTCTCAAAATGAATGAACATTGCAGCCACTGTGGATTCAAATACCAAATTGAACCTTCATTTTTTTATGGCGCCATGTATGTAAGCTACGGATTAAATGTTGCAGTCGGAATTGCAGCTTTTATTGTCTCTTTTGTCTTTTTTGGAGCCACAATTGAACAGTCTTTTATTACAATCATATTGACATTAGTTGTATTGTTTCCTTTTGTACTGCGTCTTTCAAGAAACCTATATATCAATATGTTTGTATCGTACGATCCTAAGGCCGGTCAGGAGTAAGAGATTTTAAATATCTTTTATGGAAGCGTTTTATATCAGCTTCACGATCTATCGGGGTTCCGTTTTCGATATTATCATACAACATTTTGGCTAAAGCCGGTCCCAGCATTACACCACGTGTTCCTAATCCATTAAGAAGATGAATGGATTGATATGCTTCATGAGTGCCCACCAAAGGTCTTCTATCAGCAACCGTTGGTCTAACTCCAGCAAAATGCTTTACAATTTCAAAATCACAGGTAATAATTTCTCTAATACGATCTAAAAGCTCTTGTTTTCCTTCTTCGGTAGGAAGATCTGTTTTATCATGCCAATTGTAAGTAGCGCCAACTTTAAATAAATCACCTCCTACTGGTAGAATAAAAACACTGGTGTTAACAATTAAATCCAATTTCAAATCTGGCGCTTTTATTAAAAACAACTCACCTTTTGTTCCATCCAAAGGCAGATAATTAAAATAAAGGTTTTTATGCAGGCCAAAACCTTCTGCAAAAATGATATTGCGAGCTTTAATATTTTTATATTGAATTCCCGAATCAAGAATCTCCAAGAAAGAACTATGGAAAGATTCTTCAAGAAGCAAATTATTTTCCTTTAAGTAGGCTTTATAACTTTCCAATAGCTGTCCAGTTTTAACATAGCCCGTATGTAAAACTTCTCCATAATCGTAAGGAGAATCGATTCCTTGATATTTCTTGGTAATTAGTTTCGTTGATAAAAAAGGGGCTAAATTTATTTTATCAGAAGCTGCAAACCAATTATTCTGTTCTTCTATTGAAAAAAACTTTCGCAGAATAGGCATTTTAAAATTGAATTTCTCTTGTAGCTTGTCTTCAACCTGTTCGTAAAACTCATTCATTAAAACCAAATGTTCTTTGGCATTCCATACTTCACTGAAACGTTTTAAAATAACTGGATTGTACAAGCCACCAGCAATTCTTGAAGAATTCTGAGATTTGTCATCAACAACTAAAATAGATTTATTGTTTTTTAGGGCGATTTCGGCAAAAGAAATTCCAGCCAATCCAGATCCGACGATTAAATAATCAAGCATTGTGAAGTATATAAAATAAAAAAAACTCTTACTACAAAGGTAGCAAGAGTTTTTCTTATAATTTAGTTTACAAACTTAGTAATTCCACATATCTTCTTCAAAATTACGAATCTTCTCTTTTACTCTTTCAGATTCTAATAATTGGCTCTGTGCATTATCCTTAATATAATCTTTAATCTCACGATCTCCATAAACATTTTCTTCTTTATATATTACAGCATTAAAACGTCTAGAGTTTAGGATTTGATCAAAAGAAATCGGAAGTGCAGAATTTTGATCATTAAAAGCTTTCCCTTCATAAAGTACTTCTCGAGCATTGGGAAAGAAAACCCAGAATAGCTCTATATAATCTTTTTCATCGCTATTCATGGTATAAACATCAGGAGTTACTGGACAAATTCCTAGCATACGGTACTTTAAATCACTTTGCCTTTTATCAAAATACCAAAAACCTTTAATTTTATACTGAGTAACATCTGCAGCCGTAAGATCTTGTTTCAAAATATACTCGGCAGGAACTGTTCTAGTTGGCCCTACAGTTTGATCAACATAATTGACTTTCTTGTTTTTTCCTGTACCTGTAACCACTTTTTTCTTAACAACACGCGTTCTATAATCGTCAGGATATTGATTAATTAGTTCTCGACCAGCATCTGTTGTATCAACTCGCGATAAAGCTCCCTGAATATCTTTTAAAGTCTTTTTAGTATTGAAATAACTATCGGTATAAACTTCTGTAATCTTACCGTTTCTGATTGCTTTGGTTAAAATATCATAAAGTGAACGTCTATCCGAACCAATATTAGCAGTATCTACAGGGAAGTATAATGGAAAATTGATTTTTTCGTTTAAATCAATAATTTCCCAAACCATTTTACCCATCAAAACATCTCGATCATCAACATAACCATATGCCAGAGGTTTATCGTTATCAGATATCATTTGAGCAGGTGTCTTATACCCAATCTGATCGGCAGTTTTGGCATTAAGTAAATTAGATTGAGCATTAGAAGTCAAACTCCCGAGAACAGCAACAATAGCAATTAATAAATTTCTTACTTTCATCATGATAAATTTTACAGAACATTAAACGAAATTTTATTATAAATATTGTTATTTTTCCTACATAAATAAAAAAAAGAATCAAATACTAATCTAAATCAAATTGCTTTTGAAACTTTTTTAACATAAAAAAAACTCTTACTACAAATGTAGCAAGAGTTTTTAAATATTTGATTATGTGTAACTTAGTAATTCCACATATCTTGTTCGAAATTGCGAATTTTCTCTTTCACTCTTTCAGATTCCAACAACTGATTTTGAGCGTTGTCTTTCATATAATCGCTAATTGCTCTGTCTCCATAAAGGTTTTCTTCTTTGTAAACAACAGCGTTAAAGCGTCTTGAATTTAAAATCTGATCAAATGAGATTGGAAGAGCTGAGTTGTTGTCATTGAAAGCTTTTGCTTCATGCAGTGCTTCTCTGGCATTTGGGAAGAATACCCAAAACAATTCAATATAATCCTTTTCATCACTATTCATTGTATAAACGTCTGGAGTTACTGGGCAAATTCCTAGTAAACGATATTTTAATTCACTTTGACGTTTATCAAAATACCAGTATCCTTTAATTTTATACTGAGTAACATCTGCAGCAGTAAGATCTTGTTTCAAGATATATTCAGCAGGAACCGTTCTTGTTGGTCCAACTGTTTCTTCTACATAAGAAACTGATTTGTTTTTACCTTTACCAGAAACTACTTTTTTCTTCACAACACGTGATTTGTAGTCATCAGGATATTGGTTAATTAACTCTCTACCTGCATCTGTTGTATCAATACGAGATAATGATCCTTCGATGTCTTTCATAGATTTTTTAGTGTTGAAATAACTATCAGTATATACTTCAGTAATTTTCCCACCTTTAATAGCTTTAGTTAAAACGTCGTAAAGAGAACGTCTGTTAGGACCAATATTAGCTGTATCTACCGGAAAATACATTGGAAAGTTGATTTTTTCATTTAAATCAATAATCTCCCATGTAGTTTTTCCCATCAAGATATCTCTATCATCTACATAACCATAAGCTAAGGGCTTATCATTATCAGAGATTAATTGAGCAGGTGTTTTAAGTCCAATCTGTGCAGGTGTTTTAGCATTAAGCAAATTAGATTGCGCGTGAGAAGCAAAACCTCCAGCGATAGAAACAATAGCTATTAAAAAATTTCTTACTTTCATCGTCGTATCGTTATAAGATATTGAATGTAGTTTGCACTACTTTATTATTGTATTTCGTAAATTACTGGAGCAGTTCTTGGCAATAAATAACTACCAGCTCCAACAAGCTTAGTTTTAATTTCAGAAATAGTAACTTGGTCTCCTTTACCTGCTCTTGAAAGTACTTGTTTACATTGTGCATTCATTTTGTTTCCTGTAACAACAACTGTAGGCTGTCCAGCAATCTTCATATTGAATCCAACAACATCTAAACCAACTTCAAAATCAAAATCAAGAAGTTTCGCTCCAATAGTAGCAATCTCTAAGTTAGATTTAGGACCTTTAACAACTCCCATCTCACCTCTAATTGTTCCTGTTGGACCAGGAATACCTTTAATTCTAAATGTTTTCTTATCAGTAACTTTGTCACCGTTTGGTAAAGTACCTGTTACAGAAATTGTAGTTTCAGTACCTTGACCTGGGCTCATATTATATTTTCCTGGTTTTCCAGCTGAAGCTAATCCTGGAGCACTTGCAACAATTTTGTTTGCATCAACACCAGCGAAAGATACAGAGATTGGGTTAACAACTCCTCTATATACTACGTTCATTTTGTCTGCAGAAATTGTAGCTGCGTTTGGTCTTGGAACTACAACATATTTTCCAGAGAATTTTAAAGGAATATTTTTTCCATCCTCTAAGAAAGTAAATTGTCCGTTGATATCTTGTTCTCCAACTCCACCAGCAGTTAAAGAGATAACAGCTTGTCCGTTTACAATTTGTCCAGGACCTTGGAAAGAAGTTGGTGTCGTGTTTTCGTCGTAACGACCTAAAACAACTTTACCAGTAACTTTTTCACCTTGGAAATAAGCGTTTTTATCTAAAACAACAATTGCTTGGTAATTGCTGTAAGAAGCAGCTGCAACTGCAGCTTTACCTAAAGCACTGTTGTAAACGTCAGTTTCAACTTTTTTAACATCATTTTGCCAAGCTGAAAGTTTAGCAGCAGATGCGATAGCAGGGAATCCTTTAAAGTGGTACGCTAAGTATTTTTCTTTAATTCCCTCTTTGTTTTTAACATCAGAAACATCAAATTTCTTTTCAACTTCCGCAATAATTGCAGCGTATTTTTTGTCTGTTCCTAAAGCAGCTTTAATATCAGCTTTATATTTTTCGATTTTAGAAATAATTTCGTTACCTTTTTTAGTGTAACCGTCTCCTGTAAACCAGTCATCGATATTATCTCCTCTATCCATAGATTCGTAAGGCATTTTTCCAGTTGCTTTATCAACTTCAAAACCTTTAACAGCCTGAGCTTTAAGAGTACCTATATAATCATAAAATTCTTTTGTAATTGTTTCAACTTTGTGAGCTGTTACTGCAGCAATAGCGAATTCTCCTTTTGCTTCAGCAGCTTTTTGATCTAAAGATGTTAATAAACCTGCATTTGTTTCTGTTGAAGTAGTGTTTGCACCTTCAAACTTCTCATTCATCAAACCAAAAGCAGAAATAACTTCTTTTGATACGTTCATTGCTAACATCGCGATGAAAACCAGATACATCAGGTTAATCATCTTCTGTCTAGGGGTTAATTTTCCTCCTGCCATTTTTTTCTAATTAGTTCTTTATTAATAAATTTAATATTAGTTAAAAACTAATTATCCTTTGTTACTCATTGCAGAAAGCATACCACCGTAAACACTGTTTAGAGATGCAATGTTTGCAGTCATAGATGCCATTTGTTCTTTTAATTTAGAAGCATTTTCAGCGATTTCTTTGTTAGCCTCAGCATTTCTAGAAGCGCTTTCTAATTGAACTTTATATAAGCTGTTTAATGACTCCATTTGAGCAGCAGCAACTGATAATTCTTCAGAATATTTCTTTTGTCCAGCGATTGAATCTACAGTTGGAGCAATTCCTTTAGCAGCAGATTCGAAGTTTTTGATGCTGTTTCCTAAACTTGACATTAATTCACCGTCAATTTTAGCTTCTTTTAATAATGTATCTAATTTTTGAGATAATAATCCTTGAGCGTCAGTTGGAGTTTCAGCTTTAGCTTTTTTCTCTCTAGCTTGTCCGTTAGCTAATTCTGGGTAAACTAGTGTCCAATCTAGTTCTTCTTCAACTGGTTCGAAAGCAGAAAGCGCGAAAATTAAAGCCTCAGTAACTAATCCTACTGAAAGCATAACTGTACCTGTTAATGGTCCAATCTCAAAGTGAGTAATTTTGAATAACGCTCCAACGATTACCACTGCCGCTCCCATACCATAAGCGAAATTCATTGCTTTTTTACTTAATAATGCCATAATACTTTTTTTTTAGGTTTAAAATAGATTTGTTGGATATTGATAAAATTATAAAATTACTTTTTTCTGTTTCCTGTAACTTGAGTACCCATGTAATCTTGTACAGTTCTGAATCCGATATAACTTCTAGCAGAATCAGCATATTCGTGGTCACGAGTACTTACCTGTAGGAAATAAGCAACGTCTTTCCAAGAACCACCGCGAACTACTTTTCTTTGGTTTTTACCGTCAATTACGTTTGGATTCATTGTTGATACATATTCGTAAGCGTTTGGATTATAAGCTGAATCTGTCCACTCAGAAACGTTTCCTGCCATATTGTATAATCCATAACCATTTACATCGTATGATTTAGCTTCAACTGTGTAAAGCGCTTCGTCAGCAGCATAATCTCCTCTACTTGGTTTGAAGTTTGCTAAGAAACAACCTCTATCACTCTTAGTATAAGGACCTCCCCATGGGTAAGTAGCAGACTCCAGACCTCCTCTAGCAGCATACTCCCATTCTGCCTCAGTTGGTAATCTGAAAGAGTTTACTAAGTCACGTCCTTTTTTCTTAGATTTAATGTAGCTGTTTTTGTTTAAAGTTCTCCAAGCACAGAATGCTTTAGCTTGTTTCCAAGTCACACCCACTACTGGATAATCTCCGTAAGCTTTGTGCCAGAAATAATCATTATGCATTGGCTCATTGTACGAGTAAGCAAAATCTTTAATCCAAACTGCAGTATCAGGATAAACATTTACCTGCTCTGTTTTTACGAAGTCACTTCTTTTTCCAACTTTTGCTTTTGCAGCAGCTTGAATATCCATCCAAGAATAACGGAATTTCAATTTATTTACGTCAATTGTTCTTAAACCATTATATGATTCTTCAATTGGTAAATACATAGAATCCATTACTTCAGCGTAATACTCGTCTGGATAAGCTTTAGTATCTTTAATTAATTTTACTTTTCTGTTTAATTTTCTTCCAGCATATGGATCATCCTTTGTACCAACACTATAGTAGTTATCATACATATATTTATCATAAGCTGTCATTTTTTCTGGATCAGAGTCGTTAAAAGCATAATCAGCAATACTTCCGGCTTTTTTACCTTTTCCATCAGTAGCTTTCTGTCCAGTTTCGTCTGCTAAGATCGCTAAACGAACTCTCATTGTAGAGTCTTTTACCCACTCCACAAATTGACGATACTCACTATTTGTAATCTCAGTTTCATCCATATAGAATGAACGAACAGTTACAGTTTTAGTTGGAGCATCTTCCACGTTAGCTAAATCAGCATCTGATTTACCCATAATAAAAGATCCACCCGGAACTAATGTCATTCCATAAGGCTTCTCGGGATGCCATTTCCCTCCTGTAACACCGACTAATTCACCTTTGTCACCAGACTTACCACAGCCGATTACTAGTGTTAACATTGCTGCAAATGCAATAAACTTCTTCATATAAATTTGGGATTATCTATTCATTATTAAAAGTCCGTAAACGTATTTATTATTTATCTAAAAAACAATACTACTTGCGAATTTATTTTATCGTTCAAAAATAATGTTAAATAAAATAAAAAAAAAATATTTTATCGACAAACTGCTTCAAAAAATCGACGTAAAACGTTAATTTTTATATTATATAAGCTTTTTCTTACTAATTAAAATTAACATTTTTAAAGAGGTTTTAAAAAGTTAAGATTTCACTTATATTTTTGTTCTACAGGGCATTTTTTCGTTGCGCTTTCCACCATCTTTCTGGCAATTCTTGATTGCAAGCCGACAAATATTCTTCGTAAGAACAAGGTAATAACGTATTTCTTTTCAATTTATTGCTGCCATTTGATTCATATGGAATTTCGATCCACCAACGGTCAGTTTTATCGCTTTTATAGAATATCAGTTCTTCATCTTCTAACGGAACTATATACTTTAAATAGTTAGCCCTACTTCCAAATGGATATTCTTTTGAGCGGTAGTGATATCCCTCAATAAAATACCATACAATCTGAGCGATAATAGCCGATTCGGCCAATGTACTGTTATGATTGAATACTCCAAAAGAAGAAACTTTATCACTGATACCAGCATATCTAGCCAAAGCACAAATCTCTTTTCCATTAAATCCGTTTGGCTCAAAAGCAACCATATTAGCTGAAGCAGAAGATTTTACAGAATTTAAATCTATACTAACCAAGTCTGCATCTCTAAAAACTGGCTCTGCCAAAGTTATTTTATTAGAAATTTCACCCAATCTATAAGCATCAAAAAACAACTTTTCGATCAAGTCAATTTCTTCTTGCGAATTATAATAAGTTTGATATCCTATATTACAGTAATTAAAAAGATTATTAGGCTCATCAATAATAATTTTTGTCAGGTAAGAGTTAGCAGAAACCGACTCATTTTCTTTACCAAAATCAAATTTATTATCCACTGCAACCAAATTTACCATCTGCTCTAAATCATCGTAAGCACGATACAAAGCATAGGTCAAATCCTGAGAACCTCCTAGGACTATAGGTATGACTTTATTCTTGATTAATGCAGCTGTAACTTTCTTTAATGCAAAATAAGTGTCCTCTACAGAATCGCCTGCAAGTATATCTCCAAGGTCTGCTATCGAAGCATCCCAGTTACCTGGAAACATACTATAAAGCTTTTTACGTACAGCAGAAAGATTAACTTCATTAATCATATTGATGTTTGTACGGTCTTCTAAAACACCGATAATAGCAATATTTATCTGCGCAATATCAGGAAACTGATCTTGGGTATGAAAAACAACTTTACTCCCAAGCTCTTGTGAAGACAGTCCTCCGACGAATCTTACAATTGCATCATTAACTGGTTCTAGAAAATCAAATTCCATCTATATTTATTTCTTTTTAGCAGTTGTTTTTTTAGCCGGGGCTTTTTTAGCTGTTGTTGTTTTAGCCGCAGTTTTCTTTGCAGGCGCTTTTTTTGCAGGTGCTTTAGCAGCAATCATTTCTTGAACTTGAGCCAGAGTTAATTTTGTTGCATCAACATCTTTGCTTAATTCAATTTTGACTTTACCTTTCAGAATCACAGAACGTCCCCAACGGGCTTTCTCTACTACAATTCCTTCTTCTTCCCAGTTATGAATAACTTTATCAATGTTTTTCTGAAGTTTATCTTCAATCAATTCTTCAACATCAGCTTGAGAAAGATTATCAAAATTGTATTTCTTGCTCACATTTACAAAAAGTCCGTTCCATTTAATGAATGGTCCAAAACGTCCCACTCCTTTTTGAACAGCTTCGCCTTTGTAAACCGCAATTGGCGCATCAGCAAGTGCTTTTTCGTCAATTAATTCCTGAGCTCTTTCTTTAGAAACATTAAGCGGATCTTCTCCTCTTGGTAATGATATAAAAACACTTCCATGACGAACATAAGGTCCATAACGGCCATTGTTTACTTCAACTTCTTCACCTTTATATTCTCCTAAACTTTTTGGAAGCAAGAACAAATTCAGAGCTTCTTCAAGTGTAATATTTCCAATATTCTGGTCCGCCATTAAACTAGCAAACTTCTTATCTTCATCGTCTGCTTCTCCAATTTGCGCCATTGGTCCAAATTTTCCTAAACGAACAGAAACCTGTCTTCCATCTGCATCTTTTCCTAAAATTCTTTCTCCACTTTCACGTTCTGCATTTGCTTCAACTTCCTTTACATTTGGGTGAAATTTGTTGTAGAAATCCTGCATCATTTTTGCCCAGTCAATATTTCCTTCGGCAATTTCATCAAAGTCTTGCTCAACTTTTGCAGTAAAATTATAATCTAGAATGTTTCCGAAATTCTTTACCAAGAAATCAGTAACAATCGTTCCGATATCTGTAGGAACCAATTTTCCTTTATCTGAACCTGTGTTTTCTTTTAGAACTTTTTCTCCTACCTTACTATTTTGCAAAGTAAGCTGTGTATAATTACGCTCTACGCCTTCAAGAGTTCCTTTTTCAACATAATTTCTATTGATAATTGTAGAAATTGTTGGTGCATAAGTTGATGGACGTCCGATTCCAAGTTCCTCTAATTTTTTAACCAGAGATGCCTCAGTGTAACGTGCAGGCGGTCTTGAATATCGTTCTGTAGCTGTAATATAGTTATTTGCTAGTTTCTCATTTACTTTTAAAGCCGGAAGCATTCCTTCTTGCTCTTCCTCATCATCATCATGACCTTCTAAGTACACTTTTAAGAAACCTTCAAAAAGCAATACTTCTCCAGAAGCTGTAAAAATCTCGCTGTGGTTATCTGCTTCAATTTTTACGTTTGTTCTTTCCAACTGTGCATCACTCATTTGCGAAGCCAAAGTTCTTTTCCAGATCAAATCGTATAAACGAGCTTGGTCACGGTCAATATTTACGGTGTGACGAGACATATCTGTCGGGCGAATTGCTTCGTGCGCTTCTTGTGCTCCTTTACTTTTATTTGCAAAAGTTCTCGGCTTAGAGAATTCTTTTCCGTACGATTTTATGATTTCTGCTTGTGCAGCATCCATTGCTTCTTTAGAAAGGTTTACCGAGTCGGTTCTCATATAAGTAATAAGTCCGGCTTCGTATAAACGCTGCGCTAATTGCATGGTAATTCCAACTGGCAAGTATAATTTTCTTGCTGCTTCCTGCTGTAACGTAGAAGTTGTAAAAGGTGCTGTTGGAGATTTTTTGGTAGGTTTAGTTTCTAAATCTGCTACCTTATATTTAGAACCGATGTTTTGATTTAAGAAATCTTCGGCTTCTTTTTTAGTATTGAAGTTTTTTGGAAGTTTTGCTTTAAAAGCTTTTCCTGCTTCATTTACAAATTCTGCAACAATAGAATAAGTTGCAACTGCATTGAAACTTTGTATTTCGCGTTCTCTTTCAACAATCAAACGCACAGAAACCGACTGTACACGACCAGCTGAAAGTCCGCCTTTAATTTTTCTCCATAAAACCGGAGATAATTCGTAACCCACTAAACGGTCTAAAACACGACGTGCTTGTTGTGCGTTTACTAAATTATAGTCAATTTCTCTTGGATTATCGATTGCTTTGAGAATCGCAGATTTTGTAATCTCATGAAAAACAATTCGTTTGGTCTTTTTTCTATCTAGCTTTAATTCTTCCGCCAAGTGCCATGAAATAGCCTCTCCCTCGCGGTCCTCATCGGATGCTAACCAAACCGTTTCGGCATTTTTAGAAAGTGACTTCAGCTTCGTTACCAAGGCTTTTTTATCCGGAGAAACTTCATATTTAGGTTTAAAACCATTTTCTACATCTACTCCTATTTCCTTTGATGGTAAGTCTGCTATGTGTCCATAACTTGACTCCACCTGAAAATCACTCCCAAGAAATTTCTCGATCGTTTTCGCCTTTGCAGGTGACTCCACTATTACTAAATTCTTTGCCATTGCTCTATTTTTCTGCAACAAAAGTATTTATTTTTTTTAAATATTAACCTTACGAATGCATTTTTGAGGTATTTTGATATTATGAAACTTAAAATTGCAGATTTATCTGTAATAATCTCGATAATATATATAGGTATAACTTTTAGTGATTTTTAACCAAGAAATCCCTTTATTTTAGATTGCAGATTTTAGATTTTAGATTTTTTTGCCATTGAGTTTAAACTTTCGTCCAGTACATATCAATTGATAAAACAACGCATAATCTACAATCTAAAATCTGCATCCTAAAATTTTTAAAACATTGTTAATTCTTTATCTGACATCTTGTCATATTAGATTCAATTACCCTATCTTTGCACTTTGAATTTTTACAATGGAAAAGATTATTGAAGAAAGCAAACAAGGCGAAAGTCTTGTTTTGGAAAATAAACCTGAGAATACTAAAAAACTATTTATAGAAAGTTACGGCTGTGCGATGAATTTTTCGGACAGTGAAGTCGTAGCTTCCATTTTGTCTGACGGAGGTTATAATACCACTTCTGTTTTAGAAGAAGCCGATTTGGTTTTGGTAAACACTTGTTCTATTAGAGATAAAGCAGAGCAAACTATTCGCAAACGTCTAGAAAAATACAACGCTGTAAAACGTACGAATCCGAAAATGAAAGTGGGCGTTTTGGGCTGTATGGCAGAACGTTTGAAAAGTCAGTTTTTGGAAGAAGAAAAAATAGTTGATCTTGTGGTTGGCCCAGATGCTTATAAAGATCTTCCGAATTTATTGGCAGAAGTTGAAGAAGGCCGTGACGCCATTAATGTAATTTTATCAAAAGAAGAAACATACGGAGATATTTCGCCTGTTCGTTTAATGAGCAACGGAATTACTGCTTTGGTTTCGATCACTCGCGGATGTGATAATATGTGTACGTTCTGCGTTGTGCCTTTTACACGTGGCCGTGAACGTAGCCGTGAGCCGCAAAGTATTATGAATGAAATTAAAGATCTTTGGGAAAAAGGCTTTAAAGAAATCACACTTTTAGGACAAAACGTTGACAGTTACCTTTGGTACGGTGGTGGATTGAAAAAAGATTTTGTAAATGCTTCTGAAATGCAAAAAGCAACTGCCGTTGATTTTGATCAATTGTTAGAAATGGTTGCTGTTGGTTTTCCTAAAATGCGTATTCGATTTTCGACTTCAAATCCGCAGGATATGCATGAGAGTATTCTTCATGTTATTGCGAAATATCCAAACATCTGCAAACATATTCACTTACCAGTTCAGTCTGGAAGTAACCGAATTTTGAAAGAAATGAATCGTCTGCATTCTCGTGAAGAATATATGGCTTTGATTGATAAAATTAAGGCGATTATTCCTGATGCTTCGATTTCGCAAGATATGATTGCTGGTTTTCCAACAGAAACTGAAGAAGACCACCAAGATACAATGAGCTTGATGGAATATGTAAAATATAATTTCGGTTATATGTATTCGTATTCTGAACGCCCTGGAACTTTGGCTGGAAGAAAAATGAAGGATGATGTTGAGGAAGAAACCAAAGCCAGAAGATTACAAGAAATTGTTGATTTACAACAAAAACACGCTTGGTTTAGAAGCGAAGAGTTTGTTGGAAAAACAGTTGAAGTTTTGGTAGAGAAAGTTTCTAAAAAATCTAAAGATGAATTTTCTGGAAGAAATTCTCAGAGTATTACAGTGGTTTTCCCAAAAGAGAATTATAAAATTGGAGATTTCGTAAACGTAAAAATCACAAGCTGTACTTCGGGAACCTTAAAAGGTGAAGCGGTTGGGCTTAGTAGCATGAATTAATTTTTTTGCCACAGATTAAAAGGATTAAAATGATTTTTTTTTGAATTATTTTTCTTACTTTATTTCTTTTAGATTTGTGGTAAAAAAAAGATTGATGCAACACTATAAAGAAAACGACACTTACAAGATTATTGGAATTTGTATGGAAGTTCACAGAAATCTTGGACCAGGTTTGTTAGAAGTAGTTTACAAAGACGCTTTAGAATTAGAATTTAAACAAAATAATATTCCTTTCGAAAGAGAAAAAGAATATTCAATTGAATATAAAGGAATTATTTTACCTCATAAATTTTATGCAGATTTCATTATTAATGAAGACATTGTTTTAGAGGTGAAAGCAATAAAAGAATTTTCAAATGAACATATTGCTCAGATTTTAAATTACATAAAACTATCAGATTCAGAAGTAGGATTGCTTGTAAATTTTCAAACAAAATCTCTACAATACAAAAGATATATTTTATAATTTAGGTAATCTGTGTTAATCACTTTAATCTGTGGCAAAAAGAAAAAAAATATAAGCCTAGCGTTTAAGGTCAAAGCTTAAAACTTGAAACCTGAAACAAAAAAACTTGAAACAAAATCGATATGGAAACAGTTCAAGCAATAAAACAGCGATTTGAGATTATTGGAAATGATCCGAAATTAAATCGTGCCATTGAAAAAGCCATTCAGGTTGCTCCAACTGATATTTCGGTTATGGTAACTGGGGAAAGTGGCGTTGGTAAAGAAAATATTCCAAGAATTATACATTCGCTTTCACACAGAAAGCATGGTAAATATATTGCCGTAAACTGCGGTGCAATTCCTGAGGGAACAATTGACAGTGAACTTTTTGGTCACGAAAAAGGGGCTTTTACTGGCGCGACAAGTACTCGTGAAGGTTATTTTGAAGTGGCCGATGGCGGAACAATTTTTCTCGATGAAGTTGGTGAATTGCCACTGACTACTCAAGTAAGATTACTTCGTGTACTTGAAAATGGTGAATTTATAAAAGTAGGTTCCTCTCAGGTTCAAAAAACAAATGTGAGAATCGTTGCAGCAACAAACGTGAACTTATTTAATGCAATTGAAAAAGGTAAATTCCGTGAAGATTTGTACTACCGTTTAAGTACTGTAGAAATTACTTTACCTCCATTAAGAGAAAGAAAGGACGATATTCACTTGTTGTTCAGAAAATTTGTGGCCGATTTTGCTCACAAATACAAAATGCCTCCTTTAAGACTGGACGATGATGCTGTTCAGCTTTTACAAAAATTCAGATGGAGCGGAAACATTCGTCAATTACGAAATGTAGCTGAGCAGATTTCTGTTTTAGAAACAAATCGCGATATTAATCTAGCCACTTTACAATCGTACTTGCCTGCTGAAGGAAGCAATTTGCCTTCTGTTATTAACGACAGCAAAAAGGAAAGTGACTTTAGCACTGAAAGAGACATCTTATACAAAGTGCTTTTTGATATGAGAAGTGATCTGAACGATTTGAAGAAACTGACTTTAGAATTGATGAAGAATGGCACTTCTAAAGTACAGGATATTAATCCGAATCTGATTCAGAAAATCTATGGAAATCAGCAGAATGACAGCGAAATTGATTTTGAAGAAGAACCAAGAACCGCTGTTATGACAACTCCTGCTGTACGTGAAGATAATTATCAGATGCAAGATGACAATTACTTGTTTGCTGAAACTATCGAGGAAGAAGAAGTTTTACGTTTAGAACAAAAGGAAATCGAAATGATCAAAAAATCATTAGAAAAAAACAAAGGAAAACGTAAAGCTGCGGCAGATGAACTAGGTATTTCCGAAAGAACTTTGTATCGTAAAATCAAGCAATTCGACCTATAATAAATCTCCATTTTTAAATTCCAAATCCCAAATTAGTATATTTGGCGAAATTTGAAATTTGGAATTTCAAAATATTGGAATTTGACTAATACACATTATGAAAAAAATATATTCTCTTTTTGCACTTTTAAGCCTTTTTATGTTGAGTGGCTGTTCTGTTTATAACTTTACAGGAACTGGAAAAATCGATGCTAAAACATTTCAAGTTAACTTCTTTCAAAATAATGCCGATTTAATTGAACCTGGAATCGATAGAACTTTTACCTTGGCTTTGCAGGATTTGATTATGAATCAAACCAATTTAAATTTAGTCAGTAATGGAGGTGATTTGGTTTATGAAGGAGAAATTACAGATTACAGAATTACTCCAATGACAGCAACTGCCGATCAGCAAGCTGCTCAAAACCGTTTATCGATTCGTGTTAATGTTCGTTTTATGAATAAAAAGAAAGAAACAGATGATTTTGAGAAATCTTTTGAATTCTATTACGACTTCCCAGGAAGAGACTTACCAACAGGATCTGTTTTAAGTGAAGCAATTAGAGTTATTTTTGAAAGAATTACACAAGATATCTTTAATGAGTCATTAGCAAAATGGTAGTTTTGCCTGTTTGTTTAATCGTTTAATCGATAAAACAAACAAAACGAATAAACGATTAAACAATTAACCGATTAAACCAAAAATAAAGAATGAACGTTAGCGATTATACCTACTTAATGAACAAACCCGATGCTATTACTGAAAAGCAGGCGGATGCATTAGGCAGTGTTTTGAATGAATTTCCGTATTTTCAAAGTGCACGCGCATTGCGATTAAAAGGACTTTACAATCAAAACAGTTTTAAGTATAATTATGCTTTAAAGGTAACAGCAGCGCATACTGCTGATCGTTCTGTTCTATTTGATTTTATTACTTCTGAAGCTTTCACTTCTATTCAGAATGATTTCTACGAGCAAAAACTGAGAGATCTTCTTGAAATCACTGTTTTTGACAGTGAAATCATTTCGCCTGAACAAATTCAGAAAGCTATTGAAATAAAAACAGACATTGAAGAACAAGCTGTTTCTGAAATAATAAAAGAAACTCCAATTTCTACTATAGAAACTCCTTCATTTACAAAAATCGAAGAGCCAATTAAAACGCAGGAACCAGTAAAAGCGGAAGAACCTGTCATTATTGAAGAACCTAAAAAAGTTCCTGAAATTGACCCTTCTATTTTTCTGGCTATAAAAGAAGCACATTCTATTACTTTTGAAAAACCAATAATAATAGAAGAGCCAAAAAAACTTCCAGAAATAGATCCGTCTATTTTTCTTGCTATTAAAGAAGCGCATTCCGTTAGTTTTGAAAAACCAGTAATCGAAACAGAAAATAAAATTGATGCTGTTGATTCAGTCTCAAATATTGAGGAAGAAAATGAAATCTTATCAGAAGAAGAAATAGAAGAAGAAACGATAATAACAGAAGAACCTAAAATAGACCGTATTGAAAACTCTATTTTAAGTTCTATTAAAGTTTCTGAAACTCCTTCTATAACTGAACCTGAATCTATAATTACAATTGAAGAGCATAAATTTGATCGTATTGAAAATTCTATTTTAAGTTCGATCAAAGAATCAGAAGCCGCAACTACTGAACAATCTGCAAAAGCTGAGGAAATAAAAGCTGAACCTATTATAGAAGAGCCTATTTTAAATTCGGTTGAAGAAGAGGAAGACGACAGCGTTATCGAAGAAATGATTATTCCAGAATTTAAAATGAATTCTGTTGAGCGATCTATTCTCTCTTCGATTAAAGAAGCTGAAACAAAAAAACCTGAAGAACCAAAAGAAGCAATTCAAGAGGTTATCAAAGCTGAGGATCGCGAAGAAGATAAAGAAGAAGAGATTAGAGAGGAAAATGAAGAGCCGATCGAAGAAATAATCGAAGAAGAAGAGCCTAATGAACCTGCAAAAACGGCTGCTGAACATTTAGAAATTGGAAAACCTTTGGATTTTTCTCTTAGCGAAAAACATTCGTTCCAAGAATGGCTTCAATTATCTCGAACAGAACCAATTGACCGCTCAAACGAACTTTCTCCAGAAGAACAAGCAAAAATTGAAGCTGCTAAAGAAGAAGAGAGACAAAAGAAGGCTGAAATTATCGATAAATTTATCGAAACCAATCCGAAAATATCTCCAATTAAACCTGGAACAAGTGCTCCAGCAGTCCAAATTGAGACTACTATAGAGGACAATTCGTATCTAATGACCGAGACTTTGGCCAGAGTATATCTGGAACAAAAGAAATATACAAAAGCAATTCAAGCTTATGAAATATTAATTTTGAAATATCCAGAAAAAATTACTTTCTTTGCAGACCGCATATCGGATATAAAGATTTTACAACAAAATAACAATAACAATAATTAAGTAATGAGCACATTTTCAATTTTTTTAGTTTTAATCACAATAGTTTGTTTTCTATTGATCGTAGTTATCATGGTACAAAACCCTAAAGGAGGCGGATTGTCTTCTACAATCAGCGGAACGCAGATGTTAGGTGGAGTACAAAAAACAACTGACTTTTTAGACAAAAGTACTTGGACTTTGGCTACTGTTTTAATTGTGCTAATTTTACTTTCAAGCTTAAGCTTCTCTGGATCTTTAAGCGATACTGAATCTAAAATCATTGATAAAACTGAAGCTCCTGTAAATGCACCTGCAGCTCCAGCACAAGGAACTACTCCTGCGCCTGCAACACCTGCACCAGCAAAATAAAAAGTAGCTCGATATACAATCTAATGCCAGCCTGTCAAAGCTGGCATTTTTTTTAAGAAATAATGTCAGTTTTTCTAGCATGGCACAGTTTCTGAAAGTTTATAGAACAGAAAAAAACGTATAACTTATAATAATATAAAATCATGGCTTTAAACATTAAACCGCTTTCAGACCGCGTACTTATTGAGCCTGTTGCAGCTGAAACTAAAACTGCCTCAGGTATTTTTATTCCAGATACTGCCAAAGAGAAACCTCAAAAAGGAACTGTAGTTGCAGTAGGAAACGGAACTAAAGATCACACTATGACTGTAAAAGTTGGAGATACTGTTCTTTACGGTAAATATGCAGGTACTGAATTAAAATTAGAAGGTACTGATTATTTGATTATGCGCGAGGACGATATCCTTGCAATTATCTAAAAATATATTGTATTGGGTATGAAGTTAAAAACTTCATTTAACTTGAAACAAATCAAACTTTAAACAAAAATTAAAATGGCAAAAGATATAAAATTTGATATTGAAGCACGTGACGGATTAAAACGTGGTGTTGATGCATTAGCAAATGCTGTAAAAGTAACTCTTGGACCAAAAGGTCGTAACGTAATTATCGGAAAATCATTTGGTGGACCAACTGTTACTAAAGATGGTGTTTCTGTTGCAAAAGAAATCGAATTAAAAGACGCACTAGAAAATATGGGTGCGCAAATGGTAAAAGAAGTTGCTTCTAAAACTAATGATTTAGCTGGAGACGGAACTACAACTGCTACAGTTTTAGCTCAAGCTATCGTAAAAGAAGGTCTTAAAAACGTTGCTGCAGGTGCAAATCCGATGGATTTAAAACGTGGTATCGACAAAGCTGTTGAAACTATCGTAGCTGACTTAGCAAAACAAGCTAAAGTTGTTGGAAGCGATTCTGACAAAATCAAACAAATTGCTTCTATCTCTGCTAACAATGACGAAGTTATTGGTGAATTAATCGCTACTGCTTTCGCTAAAGTTGGTAAAGAAGGTGTTATCACTGTTGAAGAAGCTAAAGGAACTGATACTTTCGTTGATGTTGTTGAAGGAATGCAGTTTGACAGAGGGTACCTTTCTCCTTACTTTGTAACAAACCCAGAGAAAATGGAAGTTGAATTAGATTCTCCTTACATTTTATTATACGACAAAAAAGTATCTTCTTTAAAAGAATTACTTCCAGTTTTAGAGCCAGTTGCTCAATCAGGAAAACCATTATTGATTATTGCTGAAGATGTTGACGGAGAAGCTCTTTCTACATTAGTAGTAAATAAATTAAGAGGTGCTCTTAAAATTGCTGCTGTAAAAGCTCCAGGTTTTGGAGACAGAAGAAAAGCAATGTTAGAAGATATCGCAATCTTAACTGGTGGAACTGTAATTTCTGAAGAAAGAGGTTATACATTAGAAAATACAACTATCGAAATGTTAGGAAACGCAAAAAGAGTTTCTATCGATAAAGACAATACAACTATCGTAAGTGGTGCTGGTGAAGCGGATATCATCAAAAACAGAGTAAACCAAATTAAAGGTCAGATGGAAACTACTACATCTGATTACGATAAAGAAAAACTACAAGAGCGTCTAGCTAAACTAGCTGGAGGTGTTGCTGTTCTTTATGTTGGTGCTGCTTCTGAAGTTGAAATGAAAGAGAAAAAAGACAGAGTTGACGACGCTTTACACGCAACTCGTGCTGCTGTAGAAGAAGGAATCGTTGCTGGTGGTGGTGTAGCTTTATTGAGAGCTAAACTTGCTTTAGCTGACTTAAAAGCAGACAACGCTGACGAAGCTACTGGAATTCAAATTGTTTCTCGCGCTGTTGAAGCTCCATTAAGAACTATCGTTGAAAATGCTGGTCTTGAAGGTTCTGTTGTTGTAGCTAAAGTTTCTGAAGGTTCAGGTGATTTTGGATACAATGCAAAAACTGACGAATATGTAGATATGCTTACTGCTGGAATTATCGATCCTAAGAAAGTAACTCGTGTAGCTCTTGAAAACGCTGCATCTGTTTCTGGAATGATCCTTACGACAGAATGTGCATTAATTGATATTAAAGAAGAAAATGCCGGAGGCGGAATGCCAATGGGTGGTGGAATGCCAGGAATGATGTAATTCATTCTCTTCTTAAAATTAAAAGCGCTGGATTTACTTCTAGCGCTTTTTTTGTTCGCCACGAATTCACGAATTATTGATTCTATAATCTTTGTCAATAAATTAAATGAACACTTTGCGTGCGATTTGTTTGCCACAGATTAAAAAGATTTTCACAGATTATAATCCTTTTAATCCGTTTAATCTGTGGCTAAAAATAAACATAACGATTAGAAAAAATAAATTCGTGAATTCGTGGCTATCTTTTTTATTTAACATTCTCTTTTTCTTTAAAAAATCTGTTATTTCTACCTTTGCAGTTCTATTTAAAATTGCACAATGAGAAAATTCACAACTCACTTTTTATCTTTTACATTTTTACTTCTTACTACTTTTTTACAAGCCCAAAATAGCAAAGACGACTATGTTGTTTTAGTTTCTATGGATGGCTTTCGCTGGGATTACGGCAAACAATTCAATCTTCCGAATCTAAAGCAAATTGAAAAAGAAGGCGTTCATGCAAAATCAATGAAACCTTCATATCCTAGTAAAACTTTCCCAAATCACTATTCGATTGTAACAGGACTTTATCCAGATCATCACGGAATCATCAATAATGTTTTTTATGATGCTTCTTTAAATCAATCTTTCTCATTATCAAGCAACGCAAAAAATGATTCGAGATTTTATGGCGGAAATCCGATTTGGAATTTAGCCGAACAGCAAGGCGTAAAAACAGCCTCTTTCTTTTGGCCAGGTTCTGATATTGACAAAAGAAATCCAAGTTATTTCAAAAATTACGATGGTAAAATTCCATACGAAGCTAGAATCGATACGGTAATGAAATGGTTACAACTTCCAGAAAAACAGCGTCCGCATTTGGTGACTTTATATTTTGACGAACCAGATCATACAGGTCATAATTTCGGTCCACTTTCGTCTGAAAATAAAAAAATGGTCATCAAGATGGATTCTATAATGGGTGAAATATCTCGAAGATTGGATCAATTGCCTATCGGAAAACAAATCAATTTAATTATCGTTTCAGATCACGGAATGGCCAATATTAGCAATGATAAAAAAGTAGCCGTTTTAGATTACTTAAAACCAGAATGGTTGGGTTATAAAGACGTAATTAATCCGATTATGAGCTTACAGGCAAAACCTGGCTATCAAGATTCTATTGCTACTGCTTTGAAAAAAGTTCCTCATATTAAATTCTGGAAATCGACCGAAGTTCCTGAAAGACTACATTACGGAACGAATCCGCGTGTTCATGATTTTGTTATTGAGGCCGATAAAGGTTGGAGTTTAGTAAGCAAAGAAAGCACACATATAAAAGGCGGAACTCACGGTTATGATAATAATGAAAAAGATATGCATGCTATTTTTTACGCAAAAGGCCCAGCTTTTAAAGTCAATAAAAAGGTGAAAACGTTTCAGAATGTTTCCGTTTATCCCTTAATTGCTCATATTCTAGGCCTACAAACGGGTGAAATTGACGGAAAATTGAGTGATGTTGAGTCAATGCTTCGCTAAATTAGATAATGTGTCAATTTGATAATTAGATAATTTGACAATGATTGTCACCCTGAGCAAAATCGAAGGGCGCTTCAATCAGCATGTGGGCTTCGACTCCGCTCAGCCTGACAAAAAGATAGATATAAACAATAGACCCGACAGGTTTTAAAACCTGTCGGGTCTATTGTTTGCTAACATATATAAAATTTGGTCAGTATAATCATTTAATTGACAAGCTTCACATTACTTGAATTATTTTGTTAAAACTTTAAAAATATTATGAATCTTTTAACCATTTCAGGACACTATTCCAATTAATTTTATAGCTACATTATAAGTATCATAATTGCCTAATATTTTCTATTTATGAAATTAATCATCAGGTTTTTTAGCTTTCTATTCTGCCTTCAATCTTTTGCACAGGCTATTTCCAATCAAGACAAAATTACCAAATACCTTAATGATTATTTTTCTCAGGATCGCGAGGTTATTCATGTACAATTCAATAAAAATCTTTTTACAAATAATGAAGATATTGCCTTCAAAGGATATATTCTCAGTAAAAACTATAACATTCCAAACAGCAATACTACAAATGTTCAACTAATCGTTTATAATGGCGAAGACCAAATCGTTCAGAAACAGTTACTTTTTGCACAATTTGGTGTTTTTTCTGGCGGAATTCATTTAAACGAAAAATTTAAATCTGGCAAATATCATTTTCATTTCTACACAAATTGGATGAATAATTTTAAGGAAGACGATTCCTTTAATGAGACAATCGAAATTATTGATAAAAACGTTCCGTATGCATTTCAAACCACTGAACCTAACTGGAAGACAGCAGAGGTAAACTTGTTTCCAGAAGGAGGAATTATCTTAAATGATATTATTAATACGATCGGAATTAAGATTACAGACTGCAATAAAATAGGAATAGAAGTGGCCGATGGAGTTATTTTGGATTCTAAATCAAATGAAATTACTCACTTTCATACCAACCAAACGGGAAATGGGGCTTTTTACCTAAGAGCCGATTTAAACGAAAAATATACCCTTAAAATAAATACTGATAAAGTAAGAATAACACAGCCTCTAGGCAAAATTGCAGAAACAGGAGTTATTTTAAGTGCTCCTAATAATCCCGCTAGAAACAATTTGCTTGTTGTTTTAAAGACAAACGAAAAAGGACTTCAATCGTATCAAAATAAAAAATTCACCGTTCTGATTCAACAAAATGGAAATTCAATGCAGCAAGAAGTCAGCTTTAAAAACAATAAAACGGAGCAGCCTTTTTATTTCGATAAAAAATATTTGCCAAATGGAGTAAATGTAATCAGAGTTTTGGATGAAGATTTAAATGAAATCACAGAAAAGCTAACCTATATTGAAGAAAACAAGATTCCGTCTACAACATTAGAAGCAAAAATAACATCTAATGACAGCATTCTATTATCTGGAAAAACCGATGTTAATAAAGCAGATTTAAGCATTAGCATTCTTCCCGAAAAGAGCGTATGCTTCAATCAAAAAAAGACAATTTTAAGCACTTTTTACCTAAATGCCTATTTAGAGAAACCTGAAACTGATGCTTATTTTTATTTTAATCCAGAAAATAAAACTCGAAGACAAGACATAGAGTTATTGCTGCTAAATCAGAGCAGAGGAAAATATTTATGGGAAAACATTAAATCAGGTGCTCCAAAAATTAGTTTTGAGTTTGAAAAAGGAGTTGCTATAAGCGGAAAAGTAGAGAAAGAACTAAAACCGAATTCTAAGAACAAAATTTCTCTCGTTGCATTAAAAAACAGTCAATTTGATCAAACCAATATAGATCAGAACAATGATTTCAAATTTGAACATTTTTTTGCCCAGGATTCGACTGTTTTGGCTTTACAAATGACCAATGAGAAAAACGTTGCTTTAACCACAAAAATAGAAGCACGAATAGCTCGAAATGAACCTCGATTTGTTTTGGGGACATCATTCGAAAAAACATTTTGTCCCATTGTAAAAACTTCTGAAAATGTTTTTAATTTTCCGCCACCTAAAACAAAAGCTAGCGAACTAAAAGAAGTTGCAGTAAAAAACACTTTCAAAAAAGAGGTTTTTACTCATAAAGAGGATATGAGCCCTATGGCCAAAGCTTTTAAATTTGATGGCACGGAATTCAGAACTGTATTGAGTTTTCTATCTTCAAATGGTTATGAAACTGGCATTAACCCAACTGACTTTAGCGTATATATAAAAGAAAGAAGAAGTTCTTATCTTGGCGAATCTGGAAAATCTCCAAATGTATATATTGACAATTTTTTAGTTTTCGATTTTAATCAACTCTTCAACCTTACATTAGATGAAATAGATGAAATTTATATTGATCAGACTGGAAGTTCTGACACTTCTACGATAGGACACGGTACAATTAAAATTTTCATGAAAACTGGACAAAAAAACAATTATTTCAAACCAAAATTCACAACATTTATTGTAACAAAAGGCTTCGCAAAAGATTTTAATTATAAAACTGCTCCATTTGAAAATCAAGATGAATTTAATTATTTCGGCACATTGGGCTGGATGCCAAACATTGAGTTAAATGATCGTTCAGATTATCAAATTAAAATTCCAAAGAATCAGCAAAAAGAAATACAGGTTTTAATTGAAGGTTTTACTAATGAAGGACAACTGATTTCAGAGGTTAGAAAAGTTTCGGTTGGAGGAGTTTTTTAATGTGGCAATTTGAAAATGTGACAATTAGATAATTTTAGTAATGTTTTTTAATTGTAGAAGCGCCAGCAATATAGCTTATACACAACGCTAAGACAATTTTCTAATTCTCTAATTGGCACATTATCTAATTAACTAACCACTTTATAAGTTGGATCTTCAATAACATTAACATTTATAACCGCATCAGCATTTTTCAGCAATTGCCTGCAATCGGCACTTAAATGCTGTAATTCTACTGTTTTATTAAGCTGATTGTATTTCTTAGTCAGATTATTTAAAGCTTCTATTGCAGACATATCAGAAACACGGCTTTCTTTAAAATCTATTATAATATGATCTGGGTCGTTCTGAATATCAAATTTTTCTAAAAAAGCTGCTGTTGAACCAAAGAATAACGGTCCATAAATTTCGTAATGTTTTATTCCGTTTTCATCAATATAATGTCTTGCGCGAATTCGCTTAGCGCTTTCCCAAGCAAAAACCAAAGCCGAAATGATTACACCAATTAAAACCGCCAAAGCAAGATTATGCAACACAATGGTGATTAAAGCTACTAGAATTCCAACAAAAATATCATGTCGTGGCATTTTATTAATAATCCTAAAACTTGCCCATTCAAAAGTCGTAATGGCTACCATCATCATTACCCCAACTAAAGCCGCCATTGGCAGTTTCCCGATTACAGGAGCTCCGAAAAGAATAATCAATAAAATAGTGAGTGCTGCAATAATTCCCGAAAGTCTGGCTCTTGATCCTGCACCAAGATTTACTAAAGTCTGTGCAATCATTGGGCAGCCTCCCATTCCGTAAAAAAAGCCATTTAAGATATTTGAGCTTCCTTGTGCGATACATTCTCTATTGCTGTTTCCTCTTGTTCCTGTGATTTCGTCAACTAAATTCAGCGTAAGCAAACCTTCCGTTAAACCAACAGCCGCAACAATGACCGAATACGGAAATATCACTTTTAAAGTTTCAAAAGAAAATGGAATATTCGGAATGTGAAACGGAGGAAATCCGCCTTGAACCGAAGCAATATCTTCTACTGTTTTGGTTTCAATATTAAAAACAATTACCAAAGCAAAAACAACTATAATAGCCACCAAAGACGCAGGAACCGCTTTTGTAATCTTCGGAAAAATTAAAACAATCGCAATAGTCAAAGCGACCAAACCCAACATAATATATAGCGGAGTTCCTTGAAGCCAAGAAACCTGTCCGTTTACAACTGTTTTAAACTGCTCCAACTGCGACATAAAAATGACAACTGCCAAACCGTTCACAAAACCAAACATAACAGGCTGCGGAACTAACCGAATAAATTTCCCTAGTTTAAAAAGTCCGATACAAATCTGAACTACACCTCCAAGAGCTACAGCGGCAAAAACATATTCAATTCCGTGCGATTTCATCAAGGCGATCAAAACAATGACCGTTGCTCCTGCCCCGCCCGAAATCATTCCAGGTCTTCCGCCAAAAATAGCCGTAACCAATCCTGCAATAAAAGCGGCGTATAAACCAACCAACGGCGGAAATCCAGCCAAAATAGCAAACGACAGCGATTCTGGAATCATAGTCATTGCAACAGTTAAACCTGCTAAAATTTCGTTTTTATAGTTGACTTTTTGGCTAAAATCGAAGAGTTGGAATGCTTTTTTCATGGGCACAAAATTAGAAAAATAATATGCAAAAAAGCACAAACCTTTTCGTAATGAAAAAGCAGTAATGATATAAGAATTTAAACAGCTTGATTAAGTTAGCTGTTCTAAAAGAAAAAGGAAAATCGAAAGTATAAAACCGATCATTTCTGTATTTAATTTTAAATTAAAATATTCTGCAAAATACTTACAAAAAAAGCAAATACAGCTGCGTATTTTTACCTGATTTAATTTTGAAGTTATTTTAAATATTATTCTAATCTTATGCAAGTATAGCCTAAACGAGAAACATGATTTACAACGTTATCATACTGCAAATCAAAACCTTCAATTCTTAAAATTTTATCGCAGTCTTCCAAATCAAAATTAATTTTATATTCTGGAAAATGCTTTTGCATCATTGCGATGACATGATCTCGATCAGATTCATTCTGAACATTTGTTTTAAAAATCTCCACGATCATATCGGCATCTTTTAATTCTTTAAACTGGTACATTTTTATTTTTTTTAAAAGAGTATAGAAATTCGAATTCAAAAATAAAGGAGAAATCTCTATTTTAACAGCAATTTTATACCAATGGCGTACGATTTATACGAATGGCGTTGGTATAAATTTTTCTTTATAAATACTTACAAACTATACGATTGTATTATTTTTGCCGCTATGACAATTGCAAAAATCTACCAGAATTTTTTTCTACGAAACCTAATCGTAAACACACTTGTTTATTTAGTTATTTTCGCCTGTATTTATGACGAAGTAAAACTCGACGGACATAGCTGGACTTTTATTCTCAGCAAAATTGCCATGGGGTATTTTCCGTGTATTGTCTGGATTACGATTTTTAACATCTGCATCATTAAGCCTTTTTTATTTCATAAAAGGTTCAAAATCTTTTTCACGCTTCTAGCTGTATATTGGACTTGTTTTTATTTCTTCATGAATTGGTTTCTTCCGCTTGTGGAATTAGGAAATTTAAAAGCCCTTCAGATTGTATCGCTTATTATAAACGGCTGTTTTTTTTATTTCCTGCATATTGTTATTAGCAAAAAAATGAGCCAAGCCGATAAAGATATTATGAATTTCAAATCGGAACTTTCGTTTTTAAAACAACAGCTAAATCCGCATTTTTTATTGAATGCAATGAATAATCTTTACGGAGAAGCGTTGGCAGAACCAGAAAAAGTTCCAGATCGAATCCTGAATCTTTCAGACATGCTGCGTTATCAGATTGAAGCTTCTAAGAAAGATTATGTTTTAATGCAGGAAGAAATTGCGTTTATTAAAAAATACATTGAATATTACACGTTTAGAAACGAAAGACTAGCTGTAACGCAAAAAATTGAAGGTGTTCACGATCAAATCGAGATTCCGCCTTTGTTCTTTTTGCCCTTGGTTGAAAATGCGGTGAAGTTTTCTGCCGAAACTGCCGAACCTTTTATCAATCTTGATTTGAAGGTAAATTGCCGAAGCGTTACTTTTACTTTAAAAAACAATTATCTCGATTCGGGATCGCGTCTTTCGAGCACGGGAATTGGAATTGAAAACTTAAAAAGACGTCTAGAAGTATACGGTCTAAAACACAATTTGAGCTGTAAAAAAGATAAAGAGATGTTTATCGTAAAATTGAATATATGGCACTTACCTACCGCTGTCTAATAATTGATGACGAATCGCCGGCGCACAAAGCCTTGATTTCGCATATCTCCAAATTTGACGAACTGGAACATTCTGGAAGCGCTTTTAATGGCATGGAAGCCATAAAACTGCTCAACGAAAACCAATACGATATTATTTTTCTCGACATTAATATGCCCGTGATTTCTGGCGTAGAATTGATGGAACTTCAGCCCAAACGCCCCATTACGATTGTTACAACGGCTTATTCTGACTTTGCGCTTTCGGCTTATCAAAACGATGCTATTGATTATTTAATGAAACCCATTTCGTTCGATAAATTCTCAAAGGCAATTGAAAAAGCCAAAACGTATCATTCTGGAAATAATCTTAAAAAAGAAAACAGCGACGACGAAAAAGTGCTTTCGTACCGCTCCAACGGTCAAGTAATTGAAACGCCTCTTTCTGATATTTTATACATAGAAAGTTTGGGCAATTACATGAAATTGTACAACTGCAAACTAAAATCTCCAATTGTAATTTATGGTTCGCTAGCGAGCATAAGTGCCGAAATTGATTGTGCACATTTTCTGCAAGTTCACAGATCTTATATTGTAAATACGACTAAAATTTCTGCTGTTACAACCAAAAATCTTACGATGGCTAATGGTGATATTGTTCCTGTTGGAAGGAAGTATCAGATTCTGCTGAACAATCTTCCAATTAGATAATTTGTCAATTTAGATAATTAGATAATTTTTGAAAAGCTCAACTTTTTTAAGTTGGGCTTTTTTTGTTTTTTAAACCTCAAGAAACAAACTCCGTATAAGTACTCTTTCAAAAACAATAAACAATTGATAATATTGACATTACAAACAAAACCATTCAACTAATTATAAAAAAACTAATCATGAAAAAAAACACTCTATTAATTATTTTACTAATAATTACTTTTTCAGCAAATGCTCAGAAAAGACAACAATCTTCTAAATCTGTTGTATTAGAATTAAGTTCTGTTGTTGATTTAATAAACAGAAGTATCACTCAAGCTTCTAAAGAACTGAGTAAAACTGAAACTAAATTAAAAATAAAAGAAGCAGCAATTACCTTAGAAACCGTTTACGATTTATCTGGCGGAGGAGAATTTAAACTTTTTGCTAAAGCTTCAAAAAAATGGGAATTAGAAAAAACAACTTCAATAACATTTTCTTATTCATCAGAGGAGAAATCAAATTCAAAAAGCGGTACGTCAAGTCCAATGGCTTTTGAACAAAACTTAACCAATGCTATAATAAGTGCTGCAAAACAATGGAAACAATCAACTGGAACAATCACCGAACTTATAAAAGACAACTTTAATGTAGAAGTCTCTTTTATGGTAAAAAAATCAACTGGAATTGGTGTTGAATTTGAAGTTTGGGGCGTTGGTGCAGATTTAAGTGTTGATAATGAAAACTCTGCCACACATAAAGTATCATTAACTTTTGAATAGCCTTAAATTATTCTAAAACAAAAAAAAGAGACTTTCTCACAAAAGTCTCTCTTTCCATTTATACAATTTTTTATAAATCCTATTTCTCTTTAAGCAACTTTTCCAAATAAGAAATCTTCTCTTTTTCCGATTCTAATAAACGCTCATAAAGTTTCTTATTTTCATCATAAGATTCAATCAGCTTTTCGATTGGATTGAATGTTGGGTGAAATTGAAATAAAGCAGAATTATCGTGATTAGTAACTGTATTACCAATAATATTAAAAACGGCTTCATCACTAAAATTCTTGATAGTCTCTGCAGAAACGCCTAAAACTTCGGCAATTTTATTTAGTCTTTCGTCATCGATGGTTTCACTTCCCTCAATATTAGAAACAGATTGCTGGCTTACTCCGATAGAAATAGCAAGCGCTTCTTGTTTCATACCTCTAAGCTCTCTAATTCGGCTGATATTTCTGCCAATATGTTTTGGTTTTGTTGCTGTGCTCATAATTCAAAGATATTTAAAATTCTTTAAAGTTTTTTATTTCAATAAAAACACCTTTCTAACCAGCAAAAGTATCGTTTTTCTCACAACTAAAAAAGCAATGCACATTTCCTTTTTGTACTAAATCTAATACAAGATCAAAACTTCGTATGCCAAGTAATTACAGGGATTTCAGATTTTAGCAATCGTTATTTTTATTTGTTTTAAATCAATGTCAATTGTATGGAATTGGGATTTTGTGAATTATTTTCTTAAAAAAAATCGCAAACCAAGAAACTTTTCTTACTTAATTATTTAAATTCGCGCCAACCAAACCACTAAGCTATTTACAAACCAATGAACATTTTTAATTTTTTTAGAAGATCAGATACAAAATGTCCGAGATGTCTTGGAAAAAGATTTGTTGATTGGGATGATATCCGCCGTTTAAACCGCCAATTAAAATGGGTTCCCGCGCCTTGCGCGTACTGCGACGCAACAGGAAGAGTTCCCAAAGAACTGCTCTCAAAAGTTGCTGTCGACTGCATGTATCTCACAATCGATTTGCCAGAATCTGTAATCGAAAAAATAAAAGAAGGCGATCTAGAAACAGTCGAAAAAGGAAAACAGCGCGAAGGTTTTGTAGACCATCTTATAGAATATGCAGAGCATCATTACCTCGCTCAAAATCTTGATGCCGAAAGTATTGCTAATCTGTATTTGAATTTCGAAGCCGAAAAAGCTCCTTTTGCAGTTACTAAAGAAGAATTAATAAAATATATTCAAGGTGTAATCGAATTAAAGAAATCGGTATTGCAATAACCTTTGCACTCTAACTATTCAAAATCTGTGATCATTTACAAAAACAGGTATAAATACTCGTAGCCATCATTTTGTTTTGTGCTAATATTGTAGTGAATAATTTTTAGTTTAGGCAAGGTTTTCTAATAGAGAGCTTTTTAATTTTTTGTCACTTTTTTTTTGGAACAGAAAGTGGAATTTCAAATCGCTGGTACCGATTGGAAATTTCACTTTTTTTTGTTTACCTACTTAATCGTTTTTTTACCGCAAAGAGCGCTAAGGATAACGCAAAGTTCGCAAAGTTTTTTTTGAGAGGTTTTTGAAGACGCAAGCTTTATCTACACAAAGCTTTGCGAATTTTATTTCAACATAGCCCGTGGTTTCAACCACGGGACACAATCCATATCACAATACATCTCTGAGCATTCCCACGGTTGAAACCGCGGGCTATATTTGAATATTAGACCGCAATTAGAATCTTTTTTAAAACACAAAGTGCACAAAGTGCATTTCTGTCTAACTTTGCGAACTTTGCGGTTTTATTAAGTCTCTTCATTAAAAATTCTTAGCGCTCTTTGCGTTAAAAAAACATCACGCATAAAGCCTAAAATCAAATTTCAGGCAGTATTTTTGCGTTCTGTAAAAGCCACGAAATTAAGTCCGCATGACTAGAGAACATTATATTCCGTTTAATAAAGAATTCTTACTGGAAAAGCAAATTGCTGCGTTTGCCGAAAACGCACAAAAGGCTGATGATTTTAAAAAGTTATTCGAAATTATCGAACATTATTATCATTATGAATCTTTTAATCTTAACCGAAATCTAAAACAGCATTACGCGCTTTACGATCCCGATTTAAGCGAAAAAGAACGTGAACAGTTTATCAATAAAAGTGATTTTCCTGTTTTTAAAGAAACATTGCTGAAAGTTCTCGAGCGTGGTAATTACTACAGAATTAATCAAAAAGCTTTAAACGATGCATTTAATGAATCTGATTTGATTGGATTGCACCTTTCTATCGATTTTAATGCTTTTAAAGATTTTGAACTTTATGCCCGCGGACATCATAAGGCAAAAGAAAAGATCAAAAAATATTTTTTCTGGACCAAAGAAGTTGAAATTGAATATTATGATCGTGTCTTAATATATCTTAATTACAGCGAAGCAGATTACCTGAAAGAGAAGAAAGTCAAATTAGGTAAAATGCCAATTGATCCGGGTTCTATTGCTCTGAAAATTTTTAAGCGTGTTCCTAAAAACGATCTTGAAACTATTTTTCCGAATGCCATTCCGAAAATGTCTCTCAAAGATAAATTGCTGCTTTGGGTTCCAGGTCTTTTTGGCGGACTTTCATTATTAAGTGCCAAAGTAATTCCAGCATTGATTAATATGTATGAAGCTTATCAGACTGGCGAAACCATCGATTTACTAAACAGTAAAACTTCTTTAAATCAAGGTTTAATTGCATTAGGAATTTTAGGTGCTTATTGTTTCCGTCAATACAACAACTTCGTAAACAAGAAAATCAGATATTCTAAAACACTTTCTGACAGTTTGTATTTTAAGAATGTCGGCAACAATAGCGGTGCGTTTTATTCTTTACTAAATTCTTCAGAAGAAGAAGCCTTGAAAGAAACTATTCTTGCTTATACATTTTTACACGAAAGCGAAGAATCGTTAACAGCCGAAGAACTAGACAATCAAATTGAATCTTGGTTTCAAACCAAACTAAATACCGATTTAGATTTTGACGTAAACGATGCTTTACAGAAACTAAAAAGCATAGGATTAGGAACAGAAACTAACGGAAAATGGGATGTAATTCCGTTAAATGAAGCGCTTATCGCTATTGATGAGTTGTGGGACAATGTTTTTCAATACAATCAAAATGTAAATTCTCTAAAATATTAAAAATGTATACTTACAAATGTTCTTGCTGTGGCGAAGTTTTTGACGAAATGCCTTTGTGTTTTGGAAACGAATTTCCTGCTTATTATTTTGCTATTCCGCCAGAAGAAAGAGAAAAACGAATTGAATTTGGAGGAAATTGGTGTTATGTAGATGAAGAACATTTTTTTCATCGAGGAAGACTAACAATTCCGATAATCGACTATCATGAAGACTTGGTTTTTAATGTATGGACAACAATAAGCGAAGATAATTTCTGCCTTCGAATGGATTTATGGGAAGATCCAAGCAGAATTCACCAAGAGCCTTATTTTGGTTGGATGCAGACTGATGTTCCTACTTACGGCAAAACCATATCTTTAAAATCAATCGCCATTGAACAAGGTTTAGGATTAATTCCAGAAATAAAAATGATTGAAGAAAATCATCCTTTAACCCTAGATCAAGAAAACGGAATTACTTTAGAAAAAGCCATTTCGATTGTAGATGAAATAATGAAAATTCAGCACGGTAAAAGCTAAAAGAAATTTTATTAGATTTACGCATCTAACCCTAAAACCACAAACAATGAGAACATTAGACCAATGGTTTGCAGAATATGCCGTAAGTCATCAGAACCCAACCAACAAAGCGATTCATTACATTTGCGTTCCCGCAATTTTCTTTTCTATCGTTGGCTTGTTAATGAGTATTCCAAGCGGAATTATTGCCAACACTTTAAACCTAAATTTACCTATTATCGAAAACTGGGCTTTTGTGGTTCTACTTTTTGTATTGGTTTTCTACATTAGATTATCGGTTGCAATGGCTATTAAAATTGCTTTGTTTTCGGGAATCTGTTTAATCTTAAATTATTATATCGGACAAGTTGTACCGTTGTGGGCATTCTCAATCGGCGTTTTTGTTATCGCTTGGATCGGACAGTTTTACGGGCATAATATTGAAGGCAAAAAGCCTTCTTTCTTAAAAGATCTTCAGTTTTTATTGATTGGTCCTGCTTGGGTTGTTGAGAATTTATTTTCTAGAAAGTAAATCGTTTCGAAATAATGTCACCCTGCGGCCAATAATTAAAAATAAGGATTATCCTATTTTTTGAAATAAAAATGTACTTTTGATATATCTAAAATAAAATTATGATAGAGTTAATCTGGGGAATACTAAACCTTGCACTCGTTTTAGTGCTTATTATTTTTAGTGCAAAAAAAGCAGTAGAGATTCGTAAAAAAGTTGGCTTATCCGTTGCCATTCTCTTTTCTTTTTTTGCTTTATCTTTTATCACAAGACCAGGCAATGAACAAAAAGATAAAAAATTTGAATTTGAAAATAGCGAAACCGAAAAACAATCTTCAAATCGCAATACCTATCTTTCAAAAACTACTCTTGAAGATGATCTCTTTTCAAAAATCGAATTGTACGTTATTTGCGATGGCGAAAATGCTCGTTCAGCATTGATTCCAAGAACTGGATACTCTTTTGGTACAGAATGGTCTACAGAGTACATTACTATAAATAAAACAGAACAGAAAAACACCTTTGAATATCAGGCAGGAGGAACTAGAAAATGGATACTTCTTGGTATTGACATATATTCAGAGTATAAAGAATTTAGCGGAATAAGCAAATTTAAACCCACTTTATAATATTCTTTAAATTCTAAAAAATATAAGGACAAGGAAGAATTTTATCTTTTTTGTCCTTTTCATTTAAAAAAGCATTTCTAAATAGTTTAAAATTCAATCTATAAAACGAAATCTGAAACATCTTTAACAGCCAACAATCTAAATATGGAAAATAAAAACCAACCTATTACATTTGTCTTTTGGATAGTAGCCATCATTTTAGGCGTCACTTTATACAAGCAATTTGATTTTAAGAATCTAAAATTTGAGAATCCAGCAATGGCAGTTATTTATAGCATTGTCTTTGCATTTTCGGTTTATTATATCATTAAAAATTCTGGAAAGAAATAGTAAGAAAATACAATTAATAATAAACCTTGAAAAGTTTATGAAAGAAAATTGGTTATATATCAAATCGCCAGATTGTTACGGACCCGCCTATGTCATTCAATTTAATAATAGTGAAATTAATTATTTTATTATTGAAAAAAGCAACAAAGATTCTCTATTAAAAATAAAAGATGAAAATAGAAGTGAAAATTTAACCGAAACAAAACATCAATTAATAAATCCGAATAGGATTCGTTTTTTTGAAAAAGGAAAAATATCTCACTTTTTGAGCAATGAAGAATCTATTACAGAAGATTGTATTTTCGAAAATGATTATCAAAAACTACATCCGACTGAAGCAGAATTAACAGAAAATGAGATTCAAAATTTGAAATTCGAGCTTAATTGGAACGGAGAAAAAATAAATGTACGTTTTAATGAAGATTTAGACCCTCCATACATACAAGAAATAAATAAACGAATGAATAGAGAGGGACGGAAAATTCTAATAGAAAAGTTAAATGATACATTGTTTGTTTCATTTTATGAAAATGCCAATTTAGACAATCTAATCCCAATAAAATATGTAGACAGCCAGAAAATCATTTTATACGGTTTTCCTAAAGAACCTTATGAAATAGATTGTCAAATAAGTCTGTAAAAAATTAATCAAAAAAAAAAACAGAATGGAATTGAATTTTAAAGATTTCCCTTTACTAATTACCGAAAGATTAATATTGAGAAATATTGAAAAGACGGATGTTGTTTTAATTCATAAATTACATTCTGATCCAATTGTAAATGCGTTTGTTGGAAGAGACAATTCGTCAAGCTTAAAAAAAGCAGAAGAATACATAATTAAAATGCAAAATTTAATAGCGAAGAATGAATGCATTTATTGGGTCATAACGGAAAAAGGAAATAACAACCTAATTGGTTCAGTTTGCTTATGGAATTTTGATATTGAAAATGAAATTGTAGAAATAGGATATGAAATGTTAAGTGAATTTCAAGGAAAAGGAATAATGACCGAAGCAATCAAAAAAATTATAGAATATGCGTTTCAAAAAATAAAAGCAAAAATAATAACTGCTTTTCCATCTTCTGACAATATTAATTCTGTATCAATATTAAAAAAATTGAACTTCGAATTGGAAAATAAAAAGTACAATAATACCCATCAGAATATAAAAAATCTGGTAACTTATACTTTAAGAAATAGTCAAACTAAGAACTAAAAAAAAATATTAAAAATTTTCGTCCCATAAAAAAAGCCTGCAAAATATACATTTTGCAGGCTCTCCTTTTTTAGTGACCCCGGAGGGGTTCGAACCCCCAACCCTCAGAGCCGAAATCTGATATTCTATCCAGTTGAACTACGAGGTCAGTTTATTTATGATTTTTAGATTTTAGAGTTCAGATTAAATCTAAAATCTGAACTCTAAAATCTAAAATTATTATTTACGAAAGTAATTTTTTCACAATTGTAGAAATGGTTTTTCCTTCAGCAGTTCCTCCTAATTGAGCAGATGCTAATCCCATTACTTTACCCATTGAAGCAATTCCAGAAGCTCCTGTTTCAGCAATGATTTTTGCTACTACAGCTTCTACTTCTTCTTCGCTTAATTGAGCTGGTAAAAACTTTTCGATTACAGCAACTTGAGCCAATTCTGGTTCTGCTAAATCTGGACGGTTTTGCTCTGTAAAGATTCTTGCGCTTTCTTTACGAGTTTTCACCAATCTCTGAAGCAATTTAATTTCTTCATCTTCAGATAAATCTTCTTTAGATCCAGAAGCTGTTGAAGCCAATAATAATTCTGACTTTACAGCTCTTAAAGCTTCTAAAGCTACTGTGTCTTTTGCTTTCATGGCCGTTTTAATTTCGTCCATTATCTGTGTTTGTAAACTCATGTTTATATTTTATTTGAATAAGCTAGTGCTTATTAATTGATATATTAATTTAACCCTTCGACTTCGCTCAGGGTGAAAATAAGATTCACTTTAAAAACCTATTTAAGAAGTCAAATTTTGAAATTCTGTGCGAAGATAAAAAAAATAACCCGAAAATTAAATCCAATTTTCGGGTTACCCAATATTATGATTCTAAAAATTAATCTACATTATCGTGCAAAAATGAATTGTTTGAACGTAATTGTAAATCATTATTACTGTCTGTTCCAACAGATATTCTAGAATTTGTATTATTAGACTGAGAATTAGATAAATCTATTCCTAATCTTTTGTAAGCTGGCTCTTTTTCCAACTCATCGATTCTAGAAACATTGTTATGGAATTTATAGTTAAATTCTTTTAGTTTCTTTCTTCTTTCTTCTGCTCTTAAGCGCAATGTTTCTTCAATAGTTAATTCTAAAGGAGAAACTTCAGAAGTTGTTGAAATATCAGGCTGACTTGCAAAATCAACTCTTGGTTTCAATGTAATATTTAATTCCTCTGGAATTGTAGGTTCAACTACTTTTTCAACTGGTTTAGAAGCCAATAAATCGTTTTCAACTTCCATATATTCTTCTAGAGAATATTTAATAATTCCGTTGTCTGAAACTTCAGTTACAGGAACAAATTGCACTGGATCGTTTACTTTAATTTCACGAGTTTCATTTGTCAATTCAAATAGAACTCTGTTATCCTCAATAACTGGCTCTCTTCTTACAGGCTCTTGCTTAAACAAAGGAAGATCAAAAGAAAAAGCAGTTTGTTCTTCTTTTTCAAAAACTCTTTGTTGCTGCACTGGTTGAATCGGCTGTTGTTGCTGTACTTGCTGTACTTGCTGAACAGCTGGCGCCTCAGGAGATGAAATAGTAAAATCGATATCTGTAATTGGCGAAACAATTTCGAAAGTTACATCTAGATTTTTGATAAACTCAGACATCACCACTAACTCTTCCTGATTGATTGCTGGAGCAACAGCTTGTGCAGTTGGAGTAAATGTTTCATCATCGTCAACTAAATCAAAAACAACTTTATCTTCTACTTTTGCTGTCGGTGTATCAACAGTTAGGTCAAAAGAAGCAAGCGGTTTATTGGTTAAATTATGAACACTTCTCTGCTCATCTTCTAACGTATGAATGATTTTCTTTGGTTCTGTATTTACAATTTCATTTTGTTGTTCCACATCAAAACCTGTAGCAATAATAGTTACTGCAATAGCTTCACCTAGAGTTTCGTCTTCACCAACCCCCATAATGATATTTGCATTGTAACCAGCTTCATCTTGAATGTGATCGTTGATTTCTCCAATTTCGTCAAGAGTAATCTCATTAGTTCCAGAAACGATAAGCAACAATACGTTTTTGGCACCTGTAATTTTATTATCGTTCAACAATGGAGAATCCAAAGCAGAAACAATAGCATCTTTAGCTCTGTTGTCGCCTTCAGCCACAGAAGATCCCATGATCGCAGTTCCACTGTTAGCCAAAACAGTTTTCGCGTCACGTAAATCGATATTCTGAGTATAGTGGTGCGTAATTACTTCGGCAATACCTCTAGAGGCTGTTGCCAAAACTTCATCCGCTTTAGAAAATCCTGCTTTAAATCCAAGATTTCCGTATACTTCTCTTAATTTATTGTTGTTGATTACAATTAAAGAATCGACCTGCTTACGCAATTTCTCGATTCCAATAATCGCCTGCTCTTGACGTACTTTCCCCTCAAATTGAAACGGAATTGTAACGATACCAACAGTTAATATTTCTCTTTCTTTTGCTAATTGAGCAATTACCGGAGCTGCACCAGTTCCTGTTCCTCCACCCATACCAGCAGTAATAAATACCATCTTAGTATTTTTATCCAGCATTTTTTCAATATCCGAAATACTTTCGATTGCCGACTGCTGTCCAACGTCTGGATTTGCTCCTGCTCCTAACCCTTCAGTTAAATTAACTCCTAACTGAATCTTATTGGGTACTGAACTATTTTGAAGCGCTTGCGAATCGGTATTACAAACGATAAAATCTACGCCTTTAATACCTTGTTTGAACATGTGGTTAATTGCGTTACTTCCGCCTCCACCTACACCTATTACTTTGATTACATTTGATTGATTTTTTGGTAAATCAAATGAAATACTTCCAAATTCTGAGTTGCTCATCATCTTTTTGGTTTTTTGAAATTCTTATTAAGTACATTTTTTACTTCTTGACTTGGGGCAAGAAATAATCCTTCTCTTTTTATTATTCTGCGTTGTCTAAAAATTCTTTGATTTTGTCGACATATCGATCAAAAAATGATCTTCTTATTTTGTTCTCAGTAGATTCATTTTTAGGCACCCTTTGACTTACGGTTTCTCTAGGCTCATCAATAGTTTCTACTTTCTCAACGTAGTTTTCTTCAACTTCGTATCGCTGCACTGGAGGAGCAGTTCTGTAAACAACTTTTGGCTGTTCTTGAACCATTTCCAATCTAACAGCACTTTGCGAACTGTTTTCGATACTATTCATTACTAATCCTACTGCAGTTGCATATAGCGGGCTAGAGATTTCTTCACTAGAGTTTCCTGCTAAATGCTCGTTCGGATAACCAATTCTAGTATCCATTCCTGTAATATATTCTACCAGCTGCTTGATATGCTTTAATTGCGCACCTCCACCTGTTAAAACAATTCCAGCTATTAGCTTTTTACGAGGATCTTCGTGCCCGTACGCTTTAATTTCTGCAAAAACCTGCTCTACAATTTCCACAACTCTAGCATGGATAATTTTTGATAGGTTTTTAAGCGAAATCTCTTTTGGCTCTCTTCCTCTTAAACCTGGGATAGAAACAATCTCGTTGTCTTTGTTTTCTCCTGGCCAAGCAGATCCGAATTTTATTTTTAAAAGCTCAGCTTGTTTTTCAATAATCGAACATCCTTCTTTGATATCATCTGTAATTACATTTCCTCCAAAAGGAATTACAGCTGTATGACGAATGATACCATCTTTGAAAATAGCCAAATCTGTTGTTCCGCCTCCAATATCGATAAGCGCAACACCAGCTTCTTTTTCTTCCTGACTTAAAACAGCATCTGCCGAAGCTAATGGTTCTAATGTTAATCCAGATAATTCTATTCCTGAACTCTGAATACATCTTCCAACGTTTCTGATTGAAGATGCCTGTCCAACTACAACGTGAAAACTAGACTCTAATCTTCCTCCGTACATTCCGATTGGCTCTTTAATTTCAGATTGCCCATCGATTTTAAATTCTTGTGGTAAAACGTGAATAATTTCCTCTCCCGGTAACATCGCCAGTTTGTTTACCTGATCGATTAGGAGTTGAATATCTTTTTCGCCAATTACTTCTTCTGGATTATTTCTGCTGATGTAATCTGTATGCTGAATACTTCTGATGTGCTGTCCGGCAATACCCACAACTACATCTTTAATTTTATAACCTGAATTATTTTCTGCTTCAAGTATCGCTTGCTGTATCGATTGTATCGTCTGCGTAATGTTGTTTACTACTCCTCTGGCAACACCCAAACTTTTGGATTTACCAATGCCCAAAATCTCCAACTTACCATATTCATTTTTTTTGCCAATCATGGCAACGATTTTGGTTGTTCCAATATCTAGACCTACTGCAATGTTATCTTTTTCCATTTTCTATTATTTAGTGCAAACTACTTGTTCCGTAAACCTAAGGTCAATTTTTTTGTATTTGTATAACGAACTATCTAAAACCGCTTTTTGAAAAAACGCTTTATAGTTTCTAAATTTCTTATCAACATTCATCGTTCTGCCAAAATCTATGAAGTAATCATAGTTGCGATTAAACATTTTTAAGCTTCCATTCGGCATAATCTCTATAGCAATGATGTTTTTTTTCAAAAACGCATCGTCATAAATTGTGCGAAATAAAGCTGCTAAATCTTCGTTATTTTTTGCATTTATTGCCCCTGAAACAAGAGGAACTCGCGCAGTGAAATTGTCTGATAAGGGCATTTTATTTCCCTCATAGTCAATATAAAAAGAAGCGGCGCCATCATAAACTCTTGCTATGGGCGTCTTCTGTTTTACTACTGCTTTTAGAACTCCATCGATACTTACAAAAACGTTTGACTTCTCAATCATCTCTTGCGTATCGAGGGTTTTCTCTATCTTATTCAAATCTAGTTCATCTTTTCTAATACTGGAAGCGTCTCTTTTATTTTCTATCAACAATTTATTAACCGTTTCCGGCTTCACAAAAAGCGTATTTTCTCCTACAAAAACAACCATAGATTTTTTCAATTTTCGATCGCCATTTCGATGCTGTGCGAAAGAATATAGAAAAAGAACTAGTCCGAAAATAAGTACTAATCTAATATTTGCCCAATTAAATATTTTCATTTAAAACCTTTTTAATTGACGGAACCATTTCTCCCAGATCACCAGCTCCAATTGTTACAATAATAGGTGCATCACTGGCTTTAATTTCACCTAATAAATCTTCTTTTGCAACAATTTTTTTGTTCGAATTTGTCATTTTACCCAAAAGCCACTCAGAAGTCACTCCTTCCATTGGAAGCTCTCTAGCAGGGTAAATATCCATCAAAAACACTTCATCAAACTGCGATAAGCTTGCTGCAAATCCGTCAACGAAATCTCTTGTTCTACTAAATAAATGTGGTTGGAAAATTGCTAGCACTTTACGTCCTGGATACAATTCTCTAACTGCCTGATGAACAGCATTTATTTCTGTCGGATGATGTGCATAATCATCAATATAAACTAAATTTTCACTCTTAATCTGATATGAAAAACGTCTTCTGATTCCGTTGAATGAAGCAATGGCTTTTGCGATAGAATCGGTCGGGGTGCCGAAAGTCTTGGCCATCGCAATAGCCATTAATCCATTCATTAAATTGTGTTTTCCAGGCAGTCCGAAACGTAAATCTTTCATAATTTCTGAAGGCGTCTGCACATCAAAAACGTAAGCTCCATCTTCTATTCGAACATTATAAGCCTTATAGACAGCATCTTCATTTATAGCACATTTAACTCCATCTAAAGGCAACTCTTTGGTTATAAAAAGATTGTTTTTATCTTCAACTTTTGAAGCAAATTCTCTAAAAGAAGCCTCAATTGCATCACTCGTTCCATAAATATCCAAATGATCTGCATCCATAGAAGTTACGCAAGCGATATCTGGACGCAAATGCAAAAATGATCTGTCAAATTCGTCTGCCTCTACAACTGTTACTGTTTTTCCGCTTCCAATTAAATTAGAATTATAATTTTCTACAATTCCTCCAATAAAAGCCGTTACATCAGCACCACTTTGAAACAAAATATGTCCCAAAATACTAGACGTAGTAGTTTTTCCGTGTGTTCCTGCAACTGCAAAACAAAATGTATCTCTACTTATAATTCCAAGAACTTCTGCACGCTTTTTAACTTCAAAATGTCTTTCAACAAAATAATTCCATTCTGAATGTGTTTTAGGAACCGCTGGTGTGTAAATTACTAGCGTATTTTCAACATAATAATCTGTTGGAATCAAATTTATATTATCATCAAAATGAATATCTATACCACTTTCAATCAATTCATTAGTTAGCATAGAAGGCGTTTTGTCGTAACCTGAAACTTGTTTTCCAATAAACTTGAAATAACGAGCCAAGGCACTCATTCCGATACCTCCGATACCAATAAAATAAACGTTTTGTATTTGATTTAAATTCATAATTGAGTCTTAATGTCTTAAAGTCTAAAGTTTTTAAAGTCTCTTAACTATATTTCTTCAGCTTTTAATTTTTCTATTTAATTAACTTCACAATCTCTGCTACAATATCTTGTGTAGCTTTTGGTTTTGCCAGTTTTTTAATATTATCACTTAGTTGTTTCTGTTTTCCTGAATCTTTCAGCAGCGCTTCAAAAACAATGCTAAACTGACTGTCAAGCTCAGATTCTTTCAACAAAATCGCACCTTTTTCATCTACAATTGCCTGCGCATTTTTAGTTTGGTGATCCTCAGCTACATTCGGCGATGGAATAAAAATGACTGGTTTTCCCACAATGCACAATTCTGACACCGACGAAGCTCCAGCACGTGAAATTATGACATCTGATGCCACGTAAACAAAATCCATTCTTTCAATAAAATCAACCACTTTCACATTTGGCTGATTGTACTTTCTATATTCTTCAAAATATAATTTTCCGCATTGCCAGATTACCTGTACATCTTGAGAAAGAAAATTTTGCAATTCTTTTTCAATTAACTGATTGATTCTTCTAGCTCCTAAACTTCCCCCTAAAACCAGTAATGTTTTCTTGTTCGGATCTAAATTGTAAAAAGCAATTGCTTCATCACGTTTACTTTCAATGTCAATTAAATCCTGACGAACTGGGTTACCTGTTAAAACAATTTTCTCTTTTGGAAAAAAGCGTTCCAAATTTTGATACGCCACACAAATTGCATTTGCTTTTTTGCTTAACAATTTATTTGTTATTCCTGGATAAGAATTCTGCTCTTGAACCACTGTTGGAATTCCAGCCGAACCTGCCGCCTGCAATAAGGGTCCGCTAGCAAAACCACCCGTTCCAATTACAACATTAGGCTTAAACTTTTTAATTATTCTTTTTGATTCCAATAAACTGCTTGCCAATTTAAGCGGAAACATCAAATTTTGTAATGTCAATTTTCGCTGTAAACCAGCAATCCAAAGACCTTTTATTTCGTAACCTGCCTGAGGCACTTTCTGCATTTCCATTTTATCTTTGGCACCTACAAAAAGAAATTCTGCATCAGGAAATTGTAATTTTAATTCGTTTGCAATTGCAATTGCAGGATAGATATGCCCTCCTGTTCCTCCTCCGCTAAGTATGAATTTATACTTTGTCATCGTTCTAAAAATTACAACTTTTTAAAAAATTTTTATATTCTAATCCTATTTGTTTAAAACCGCATTCATAGGGTTTCTTGAATTATCTTCGATGGAATACATTGGCTCTTCTTCGTATATTTCGTCTGCAGGCAAATCTTCCTCTGCCATTTCTTTATCTATTAATCGCTGTAAGGCTTCTTTTCTTTTTTCTCTCTCAAGTTTATCTTCAGCAATTTCTTCTTCTTTTCTTGTCACACTAATGATAATTCCGAGTCCAAGACAAGTCATCCAAATCGAACTTCCCCCACTACTTATCAACGGAAGCGTTTGTCCTGTAACTGGCAATAACTCAACAGCAACCGCCATATTGATCATAGCCTGAAATATCATAGGAAAACCGACACCAACGACGACTAATTTTCCAAATATAGTTGGTGCTTTATGAGAAGCTATTACAAAACGAAACAATAACAATAAGTACAAAATTACTATCGAAACTCCTCCAACTAAACCGTATTCCTCTACAATAATAGCGTAGATAAAATCGGAAGAAGATTGTGGCAAAAAGTTTTTCTGAACACTTTTTCCAGGACCTAATCCTCCTAATTTCCCAGATGCAATTGCAATTTTTGCTTTCTCAATCTGATAATCATCTTCATCAGGTTTGTCTGTTGTAAAATTCGTAATACGACTTTCCCAAGTTGAAACCCTACTAAAGAATCTTGAATCTGGAAAAGCTTTTGCTACCAAAAGGAAAAATGCCAACATTGCAACTCCTGAACCAATGATAAAAGCAATATATTTTAATGGATATTTACCAATAAATGTCAGCATCAAAACCATTGCAAAAATTAACGCCGTAGTCGAAAAGTTTGCTGGCAGAATTAATACTAATGTGATAAATACCGGAATCCAAAGCTGAATCAATGAGGTTTGAAAAGGCTCATTTTCTTCTTTAGTTTTAGATAAATAACGTGCTACATAAATAAACAAAACAATAGCCGCCAATGTTGATGTCTGAAACGTAATCCCGATAAAAGGTACCTGAATCCAACGACTCGCATTTGCACCAGCAATAACAGTTCCTTTTAAAAGTGTGTAAAGCAGTAAAATCCAAACCACTGGAAGCGCAATCTTAGAAATTGCTCTAAAATAGTGATATGGAACTCTATGCACCCAGTAAATGATTAAAAAACCAATACAGATATGCGCCAGATGTTTTACCAAATACCCTAATGTATTTCCTGTCCCATGCCCGATATAGGCAAGATTACTACTCGCACTAAAAACAGGCATAAACGAAAACAACGCCAATAAGGCCACGAATGACCATATTACCCTATCTCCTTTTAGTTTGTTTACTAGCTCCTTCATAATCTTTTTGTTTCAGGTTTTGTTTTGTTTCAGGTTTCAAGTTTCGTTCAACTTGAAACCTGAAACATGAAACTCTTTCTTTTCTACAAGTTGTGTACTGCTTGTTTAAATTGTTTTCCACGGTCTTCGTAGTTTTCGAATAAATCGAAACTTGCGCAGGCTGGAGACAATAAAACCACATCGCCTTTTTCTGTTAATCTTTGAGCAGTTTTTACTGCATCATTCATATTATTTACTTCAACCATAATATCAACAACGTTTCCAAAAGCATCGATAATTTTACGGTTATCGATTCCAAGGCAAATAATAGCTTTTACTTTTTCGCGTACTAACGACATTAATTCGTTGTAATCGTTTCCTTTGTCAACACCTCCAACAATCCATACTGTTGGAGCATTCATACTATCCAAAGCAAAGAAAGTAGCATTTACATTTGTTGCTTTTGAATCGTTGATATATTGAACGTTTTGTATTTTTAGTACTTTTTCTAAACGGTGCTCAACACCTTGGAAATTAGATAGACTTTCACGAATCGTTGCATTTCTAATTTGCATCAATTTAGCTACAGAGCTTGCTGCCATGGCGTTTTTCATATTATGTTTTCCTTCTAACGCAATGTGTTCTGTATCCATTGTAAACTCTTCTTGGTTGATCTTTATTTCCATTTTGTTGTTATTTATAGAAGCCCCTTCATCAAATTTTTTCGTCAATGAAAAAGGAATTAGTTTTGCTTTTGTTTTGTTCTTCTTTAACCATTCTGTACTTGCCTCATCATCTGCATCGTAAATGAGATAATCGTTCTCAGTCTGGTTCATCGTTATTCGGAACTTCGAATTGATATAATTTTCATATTTATATTCGTATCGATCTAGATGGTCCGGACTTATATTGGTTATAATGGCAATATCTGGCCTATAATTTATTATTCCGTCTAACTGAAAACTGCTTAATTCAAGAACGTAGGCATCAAATTTATTTTCCGCCACCTGCCAGGCGAAGCTTTTTCCAATATTCCCACCCAATCCTACATTTAATCCTGCATATTTGAGCAAGTGATGTGTCAACATTGTGGTAGTGGTTTTACCATTACTTCCGGTAATCCCGATGGTCATTGCTTCTGTGTAAGGAATCGCAAATTCAATTTCCGAAATTACCTTTACTCCTGCCGCGATGAGTTTTTTTACTATCGGGGATTTATCGGGAATTCCAGGGCTTTTCATCACCACATCTGCATTTAGAATTAAATCCTCTGTGTGCTGCTCTTCTTCCCAAGCAATTTTATTAATGATAAGAACTTCTTTATAGCTTTCCTTTATTTTTCCAAAATCCGATACAAAAACATCGTAACCCTGTTTCTTACCGAGGATCGCGGTTCCTACTCCGCTTTCTCCTCCACCTAAAACTACTAATCTCATTTATCTTAATTTTAGGGTAATGATTGATAAAATGGCCAGCATCACAGCTACAATCCAGAAACGGGTTACAATTTTACTTTCGTGATATCCCTTTTTCTGATAATGATGATGAAGCGGTGACATCAGAAAAATTCTTCGTCCTTCTCCGAAACGCTTCTTCGTATATTTAAAATAACTTACTTGAATAATTACTGAAGCACTTTCTGCTAAGAAAATTCCACAGAATAAAACTATTAATATCTCTTTACGCACAGCAATTGCAAGAACCGCAATGATTCCTCCAATAGTCAAACTCCCCGTATCTCCCATAAACACCGATGCTGGAAATGAGTTGTACCAAAGAAATCCAATAAGCGCACCCACAAAGGCAGAAATAAAAACCGTCATTTCTCCCGAATTGGGGATATACATAATGTTCAGATAATTCGAGAAAATAATATTACCTGAAACGAATGTAAAAATCCCGAGTGCGAGGACAGATATTGCGGAGGTTCCTGCGGCTAGTCCGTCAATTCCATCCGTTAAATTAGCACCATTTGAAACTGCTGTTATAATAAAAATTACTACGGGAATAAATACTAGCCAAGCCCATTTTTCATATCCATCACCCATAAAAGACAATACTTCCGCATAGTCAAACTCGTTGTTTTTTACGAAAGGAATTGTTGTTGCTGTAGATTTTTCTTCGACACCTGCAGGCACAATAACTGTTGAATTTGCAGCAGTTTTAAATACATCTGTACGACCAGTATCAGTTCTTACCGTAACGGCCGGATTAAAATAAAGAACTGCTCCAACGATAATACCAAGACCAACTTGTCCAATAACTTTAAAGATTCCTTTTAACCCTTGTTTATCTTTTTTGAATATTTTGATATAATCATCAACAAAACCAATTGTTCCCATCCATAATGTAGTTACAATTAGCAAAACAATATAAATGTTATGCAATCTTGCAAATAATAAAACCGGAATAAGAGTAGCAAAAATGATGATTAATCCACCCATTGTAGGCGTACCAGCTTTTTCATTCTGACCTGCAAGACCAAGCTCTCGCACAGTTTCTCCTACTTGCTGACGACGCAAAAAGTTAATCACTCTTTTACCATAAATAGTCGATAGAAGCAACGAAAGCATAAATGCCAAAGCTGACCTAAATGTGATGTACTGGAAAACTCCTGTTCCTGGAAGATCCAATGTTTTATCAAAATATTCAAATAAATAGTACAGCATATTTTCTTATTTTTTAAATTCCAATTTTGAAATCCCAAATTCCAATTGTTTGGTGGTATTTGAACTTAATTTTTTTATTTATTCAGTTGTTCTAAAATTTCTTTTACCGTTTCCATATCATCAAAATGATGGCGAACACCATTTATTTCTTGATACGTTTCGTGCCCTTTTCCTGCGATTAGAATGATATCTTTAGGCTGAGCCAGTTGACAAGCTGTTTTAATTGCCTGTTTTCTATCTGTAATTCGCAGCATTTTTTTATAATTTTGAGGCTCAACTCCTTGCTCCATTTCATCCAAAATAACTTCTGGATCTTCATTTCTCGGATTATCCGAAGTCAAAATCGCTTTATCGCTTAAATCTGAAGCAATCTTTGCCATAATCGGGCGTTTTGTTTTATCACGATTTCCTCCACATCCAACAACAGTAATCAACTGCTCATTTTTAGTACGTATATCATTTATTGTTTTCAAAACATTTTCCAATGCATCTGGCGTATGTGCATAATCTACAACAGCTGTAATACCTCCATCTGATACGATATATTGAAAACGACCCGAAACACTTTCTAAATCAGACAGTAAACGCAACGCTTCGAGACTATCAATTCCTAGCTCTACTGCAGTTCCATAAATTGCTAAAACATTGTATGCGTTGAATGTACCAATCAGTTTTACCCAAACTTCATTATCATTTACTTTCAACAATAATCCAGACAATTGGCTTTCTAAAATCTGAGCTCTATAATCTGCGTAAGATTTTAAAGCGTAAGTCAGTTTTTTAGCAACAGTATTCTGCAACATTACAGAACCGTTTTTATCATCAATGTTTGACAAAACAAAAGCTGATTTTGGAAGTGAGTCAAAAAATGATTTTTTAACATCTCTATATTCAGCAAATGTTGGATGATAATCTAAATGATCGTGAGAAAGGTTCGTAAAAATTCCGCCTACAAAATGTAGCGCTTCCGTACGTTTTTGGTGAATTCCATGCGAGCTTACTTCCATAAAACAATGCGTAACTCCTGCTTCAACCATTTCATTCAAATAATAATTTATAGTCAACGAATCAGGCGTTGTATGTGTTGCAGGATATTCTGTTTTGTCTACTACGATTTTTACAGTTGACAGTAATCCCACTTTAAAACCAGCCTTTTCAAACAGCTGAAACAATAATGACGCAATTGTCGTTTTTCCATTTGTTCCTGTTACTCCAACTAATTTTAATTTTGCAGATGGATCTTCAAAATAATTAGCTGCCATAAAAGCTAAAGCGGTATTGGTATCCTTTACTTGAACATATGTAACATCGTTTGCAACAGTTTCAGGAAGCGTATCACAAATAATTGCTTTTGCTCCAAGTTCGATTGCTTTCTCTATGTAATCATGTCCATCTGAAAGTGAACCGCGAATTGCTACAAAAATATCATTTGATTCTACTTTGCGCGAATCAAATTCAATTTTATGAATAGCAATATCTGTTGAACCTTTTACCGATTCAATAGCCACTTTATATAATATGTCTTTTAATACTTTCACGATAATTCTAATACAATTGTTGTGTTTTTGCTAATACTGGTTCCCGCTTGAATTGATTGATTCTTCACTTTCCCCATTCCATTTACTTTTACTTTCAAACCTAAATTTTCCAATAAAGCAATCGCATCCATTCCTGGCATTCCTTTTAAATTCGGAATCTCGTTCAGCTTTTTATTAGCTTCAGCCGTATATTTATCATAACTAGCATCCTGTTTTGGAATCCTAGAATCTAATTTTTTAATTTTATTTGTCGAAGGCGCATCAGTAAAAATCTTTTGCGCGATTCTTTTGAAAACTGGTCCAGCAACATCTGCTCCGTAATAGTTATTTCTAGATGTATTTGGCTTATGAACCACTACAATACAAGAATATTTAGGATGATCAGCTGGGAAATAACCTGCGAAAGAAGATGCATAATACATTCCTTCTCTTCCTGCGTTACCATAATTCACCATAGCCGTTCCTGTTTTTCCTGCCATTGAGAAATCTTTCGAATACAACTTAGAACCTGTTCCTTTTTTTACCACATTAGCCAAAACTGCTTTTACTTTTTTTAGCGTTTCAGGCGAACAAACCTTTGGATTCATTACTTCTGTATCGAACTTTTTAATGGTCTTATTCCATTCTTTAATTTCTGATACAAATTGCGGTTTTACCATTACTCCATTATTCGCTACCGCATTATATAAAGTTAAAGTCTGCATTGGCGTAACCGAAACGTTATATCCAAAAGCCATCCACGGAAGCGTGGTTCCCGACCAATGTTTATCACCAGGCTGCGGAATATAAGGCCTTCCTTCTCCTTTAAAATGCAGTCCTAATGGTTTATTTAAACCTAATTCATTAATATGATTTACAAATTTAGACGGGTTACTTTTGTAATTGTCATAAACTGCCTGAACCATTACTGTATTAGACGAAAGTTCAAATCCGCGTGCTAAAGTAACTTTTCCGTAACCACCTCTATGCGAATCACGAACGGCTCTTCCATAATATCTGATTTCCCCGCCATGGCTATCGTAAACCGTACTTGTGTCAGCTACTTTATCTTCTAAAATCGCCATTAGATCAACCAATTTAAAAGTCGATCCAGGCTCGTGAGATTCTGCAACCGCATAATTTGTTGTTTCGTAATAAGAACCATCTTCCGCTCTTCCTAAATTTGAAATCGCTTTTATGTATCCTGTTTCCGTTTCCATAACAACCACACAACCGTGATCTGCTTCGTAATCTTCCAATTGTTTCAACAAAGCGTGGTGCGCAATATCTTGTATAAAAACATCTATAGTCGAAATCACATCGTAACCATCAATTGGATCCACCTCGTTTACATCACGAATTGGTTTCCATTGCCCTTTTGCAATTTTTTGCTTTAAAATTTTACCATCTTTTCCGTTCAGATAACTTTTAAAAGCCCATTCAATTCCTTTTCCTACCTCTATTCCAGTTGCTGGATCAATACGGTCGTAACCAATTGTTCTTTCTGCAATTTTTCCAATTGGATGTTTTCTAACCGTTTCTTGCTCTACTATAATTCCTCCTTTGAAAGCTCCTAAACTGAACAACGGAAAACCTTTAATTTTCACATATTCTGTATAACTCAAATTGCGAGCAATCAAGTAATAACGGTTTTTATTTTCACGTGCTTTTCGTAATTCTTTCTGAAAATAACTGCTTGGTTTATCTAAAACCGTTGCCAACGAATCTGACAATGGCTTTACATATTTTTCGAAAGTTTCTGTTTTTGGCGCTTTAGCATCAAAACGAATTTCATAATTTGGGATCGATGTTGCCAATAAACTTCCGTCAGCAGAATAAATATTCCCTTTGTTTGCAGGAATCACAAAGTTTCTCACAGTACGCTGTTTTGCCAGTTTTCTGTAATAATCTCCTTCAACCCACTGAATATTGGTTAATTTAACGACAATAGCAATTGCCATCAAAAAGATGAAAACTGCTACGAGGTAAATTCTGTAGGATATATGTTTATCGTCTACTGCCATATTCTTTTAAAGAAACTTTTTTCTTCTTCTTTTGTAACTTCTATTTTAACTGGAGGAACTGTCGACGGAAAAATTTGTTTTTCTAACATTTTATCCGAAATAGTTGACTCCATTTTTAATTTCATCAATTCTGAACGTCGATCTACAAATTCCGATCTCAGCTCTTTTACTTCATTATTTAATTTCGCGATTTCAAAAACCTTTTGTTCGTATCGCTGTGTATTGGCAATCATTAAAATGGCCAGCAGAATTATAAAGACAATAAATCGCCAATTTTTTACTGCATCTTCATGAATCAGGAATCTTGCTTTCAATATGCTAAATACGCCACTTTTCATTATTTCCTACCTTAATATATATTATAGCTTTTCTGCAACTCTTAATTTGGCACTTCTTGCTCTATTATTAATCTTGATCTCCTCATCATCTGGAACAATCAATTTCCCTATTGTTTTGTATGGAACTGAAAAATTTCCGTAAAAATCTCTTTCTGGTTCCCCTTCAAACATTCCGTTTTTAATGAATCTTTTTACCAAACGATCTTCTAAAGAATGGTATGAGATTACAGAAAATCTTCCTCCTGGTTTTAAAATCTCCAATGACTGCTCAATAAATTCTTTTAAAACATCCATTTCCTGATTCACCTCAATTCTGATTGCCTGATAAATCTGAGCCAAAACTTTGTTTCGAACTTTCTCCGGTAAAAACTTCTTCAGAACTTCTTTCAATTCTTCAGTCGTTTTGATTGGATAATCTTTTCTAGCCTCAACAATTGTTCTTGCCAAAACTGGCGCGTTTTTCAACTCCCCATAATCAAAAAAAACACGACGTAAATCCTGTTCTTCATATTCGTTAACCACCCGATAAGCATTTAAATCATTTCTTTGACTCATCCGCATATCTAACTCGGCATCAAATCTTGTTGAAAAACCTCTTTCAGGAACATCAAACTGATGTGATGAAACTCCTAAATCTGCTAAGATTCCATCAACCGACTTTACTCCGTGAAAACGTAAAAATCTTTTTATGAACCTAAAATTCTCATTTATCAGGGTAAACCTTTCGTCCGGCAATGCATTGGCAAGCGCATCTTCGTCTTGATCAAATGCAAACAGCCTTCCGTTTGGCCCTAATCTTTTTAAAATCTCTTTTGAATGACCACCGCCTCCAAACGTAACATCTACATACACACCATCAGGTTTAATATTTAAACCATCTACTGTTGGATGAAGCAAAACCGGATTATGATATTCCATCTTCGTCGTCATTAATATTTCCCATTACTTCTTCGGCTAAATCTGCAAAATCCATATCTTCGCCGCTAATTGATTTCTCGTATAAATCTTTGTCCCAAATCTCAACAATATTAACCGCAGATGAAAAAACGACATCTTTAGAAATACTCGCAAACGTTACCAAATCTTTTGGAACAAGCAATCTTCCTAATGCATCAACCTCAACTACTTTAACACCAGCAGTAAACCTTCTAATGAAATCGTTGTTCTTTTTTACAAAGCGATTAAGCTTGTTGATTTTTTTCATCATCGCATCCCATTCTACCATAGGATACAATTCTAAACACGGCTGAAAAACAGAACGCTTCAAAACGAATCCGTCTTGAAGAGAAGCCGTCAACTGCTTTTTTAAAGGCGCAGGCATCATTAGCCTTCCTTTAGCATCGACTTTACATTCATATGTTCCAACAATTGTGTTCAAAAAAAACTAGTTAACATGTTATACAGCAAAAATATAAAAAATATTACCACATTTTACCACTTTATACCACTTTGTTAATAAGTTTAACCACTTTATTACCACATTCCATAATCCACAATCAATCAATACTTTAACTATTAATTAACAGATCCTTAAATACATTATTCATTCAAAAAAATAATGCGCTAATTTTCTTAAAAAATTGATTATAATGCACATTTCTTAACATTTGCATGTTTTAACAATTAGCATCTTAACTATTGATTTTTAACATTTTACATATTCTACTGAAATTATCTAGTTAAAAAATGACATCAAAAATTCATTTTTGTTGAATTAACCCTATATTTGTCGAAATTGAAATTGGCATTAGATTAGATGGACAAACACTATAAAAAAGAAGGCAAATACAGCTATTTTGAAGCTGGAGAAGGAACTCCGATCGTTATTCTGCATGGATTAATGGGAGGTCTAAGTAACTTTGATGGTGTAGCACAATATTTCCCAAACAAAGGATATAAAGTTGTTATCCCAGATTTGCCAATATACACCCAAAGCATTTTAAAAACGAACGTAAAAAGTTTTGCGAAATACGTAAAAGACTTTATCACTTTTAAAGGTTTTGACAAAGTAATTCTTTTAGGAAATTCTCTTGGAGGACATATCGCTTTGTACCATACAAAACTTTATCCTGAGAAAGTTGCTGGACTTGTAATTACTGGAAGTTCTGGACTTTACGAAAGCGCAATGGGAGACAGCTACCCACGAAGAGGCGATTACGAATACATTAAAAAGAAAGCCGAAGATGTATTTTATGACCCTAAAATAGCAACTCCCGAATTGATTGATGAAGTATACGCTACGGCTAATGACCGAATCAAATTAATCAAAACCTTAACTATTGCTAAGAGTGCAATTCGTCACAATATGGCTAAAGATTTGCCAAAAATGACTGTTGAAACTTGCATTATTTGGGGTAAAAATGACTCTGTAACACCTCCAAATGTAGCAGAAGAGTTCCATAAATTACTGCCAAATTCTGATTTGTACTGGATTGACAAATGCGGACACGCCGCAATGATGGAACACCCTCAAGAATTTAACGAAGTTCTTGAAAAATGGCTTACTGAAAAGAATTTATAGCCGTTAAAATTTATTTTTTAGGAGGTTTTAAAACGAAGGAATATGAAAATTAACACCGCCGAATTTATTGTCAGCAATTCTGACGCATCAAAATGTCCGAAGGATTTTTTGCCCGAATATGCCTTTATAGGAAGATCAAACGTAGGTAAGTCATCATTAATAAACATGCTTACCAACAATAAAAACTTAGCCAAAACATCTGGAAAACCGGGAAAAACACAATTAATTAATCACTTTAAAATCAATAACAATTGGTTTTTGGTCGATTTACCTGGTTACGGATACGCTAAAGTTTCAAAGAAAACGAAATCAACTTTTCAGAAGTTCATCACCGATTATTTCGAAACTAGAGAGCAGCTTGTCTGCGCCTTTGTTTTGATTGATATTCGCCATGAAGCTCAAAATATCGACATCGAATTTATGTCTTATATGGGCGAAAGTGAAATTCCGTTCTGCATTATTTTCACTAAAGCAGATAAAATAAGCAAAACGAAAATTGATTCGCATATTGCCGCTTACAAGAAACAGATGTTTGCCAACAACTGGGCTGAAATGCCTCAGTATTTTGTTACCTCATCTACTGAATCTATCGGAAAAGAAGAACTTTTGTCTTATATCGATCAAGTAAATCAAGAAGTTTTTAAAAACAACTCGGAATTTTAAAATTAAATTCCAAAAATTTAAAAACCCATAATAGTTAAATCCCAAATTCCAAGTTTTAAAAATGGAATTTTGGGATTTTTTGAATTTATTAGTGTAGTTTTTGCTTCGTTTTTCTTCTGAAATTTAAAGATTTCCATTCTTTATAAATCAAAAACTGATACAGAATATAAAATAAAGAATTGAAAAACCAGAAATCGAGCACAAATGGTTCTGTAAAAAATACAGAATCGGTATTTCCTGAGAGAAAAATCCCTGCACTACTTGTTACATAAATAATGAGTCCGTTACAGAAATAGAAATAATTATGCTTATGCTTTTTTAAATTGGAGACAATAAAATAGATCGCATAAAACAGCAATGGAATAGATGTTATTGTTATTTCTATTAGATTAAACTCCCAATAAAGCGAAGGTTTATTATAATATTGCCATCCTAAAAAAAGCAGCACGGCCCAAAAGACAATTACCATAATCTGCTTTAATACTTTACTTGAAAAACTTTTATAAAAAAAGAGGTTAAGCGTTATAAACTGGAAAATAAAATAATAATGCGAAAGGAAGAAATTAGAATTAGGATAAAGAATCCCGATTATATTACAAAGCAATTCTACACAAAACAGCAGAACCAAATAAGCTGTTATAATACGATACAATATATCTCTGTTTTTGCAGGTCATATAAAAGCGTATGGCATTAGCTAGCAAAAAAAACAAACCGATAAGACTTACAAGAAAAGCAAACAGCATATAATTTGATTTATCTAGACAATTTACAATAAAAAAACAAAAAATCCCAAACCCAATCTTTGAAATTGGAATTTGGGACTTTTTTTATATTGGATTTTCTATTGCTTTGTAAGCTCCAGTTTTTCTGCAAAATAATCACAGAAGTCTTTCATAGTATCAGACATTTTTTTGTCATCTGTTGCACGTTTAAAAGTGTCCGACATAGCGACTAAAGTCTGGTGGAAGAAAATTTTCATTTCGTCTACTGGCATGTCTTTTGTCCACAAATCAATACGCATAGTTTCTTTTGCTTTGCTGTCCCAAATAGACAACATAATTGCTTTTGCTTCTTCTGCTTGTACTCCACCGTCTTGCGCACTCCATGTTAGTTTTTCAGGAACACGGTTTTCGTCCAATTCTATATTAAATTTAATCTCTGAGTTTATATTTGCCATTATTTCTTAGGTTTATATTTTGATTTTTCGAAGATTTCTTTTGGCTCAAGCTTAAACAATTCAGCCAAAGAAACATCACTATTATTTTTTATGTAAGAACGTACCATCTGCCAGCCAATCCAAGCTCCCACTCGTCCTGGAGAATCGTTATCTATTTCTAAAAAGAATTTAGAAAAAGGTGCTGGAGCTATAAATCGTGCTCTCAACTTTGGATCTTCACTATAAAGCATTTCATTTTCTATGAAATAACGCCACATATAGGCTTCGTTTTCTTCACACCATTTTATCTGCTCTGGAGTATATCCCATTTTTTCTGCATCTGTATATTTAGGAATCAGCAAATCTTTTGCATAAAGTTGTTTTCCTTCAAAAACCATTTGTGCAACCAAACTCTTATCTATAGAATTTGGAATATTTCGATACGAAAAACTAGAGACTACGTCTGGCATAATTTGCCTTTCTTCAAAGTTCTCTTTTAAATAATTTGGAAACTCATAAAATTTATGATTTTTCCCTAAATACAATTCTAAAGCTACAACCACTAGACTATCTGCATAAATTGATTTTGCATTATAATCCATTTCTCCAATAACCGTAATTACTTTAGGAATTTTAGTTTTAGGAAAATAATATTTTACGTGCTGAAAAAGCTCATTAAACTCTTTGCGAACGGGTTCAAAATTGCTGTATTTTTTCTGAACTTCTTCGTAAACTTCTCTCCAAATCGGATCATTCATTTTCTGAATCCAAACATTATCATCGTTGCCAGGAAAGAAAAACGGGTATTGTTTTTTTATTTTCGGAAGATCTTGCGGTTTAGTCTCAAAAAACACCTTATCAAATCTTTCCACTTTAATATCAACAGGAATTTCTTCTACTTCTTTTTCAACCTTACTTTTTTGATTGCAAGACAAAAAAAACAGGCATAGAACCACTGCAAAGCGATATATTTTCATTTTATTTTAATTAGATTTGTGTTATCAGAATTTTAAGCAGTTGCATACTCAAAATAATTCTGCAAATATACATCCCTGTATCTTAAAACTTAAACTATTATGGCTAAAAAAAGCACAATTCAAACAGAAAAAGTAAATACGCACATTGTAGAGTGGTTAAAAAATTACGCTACTAATGCAAAAGTAAATGGTTTTGTAATTGGAATCTCTGGTGGTGTAGATTCTGCAGTAACTTCAACTTTATGCGCACAGACTGGACTGGACGTTTTATGTGTAGAAATGCCAATTCATCAGGCAGAAAGCCAAGTAACAAGAGGAAGAGAACATATTGATCAACTAAAAAAACGTTTCCCAAATGTTTCTGATGTTAAAACTGATTTGACAGAAACTTTTGAATCTTTTAAAAGTGCCGTTCCTTCAACTGAGGATAAAGCAAAAGTAAATTTAGCTTTAGCAAACACACGTGCGCGCATCAGAATGACTTCTTTATATTATTTAGCAGGAATACATGGTTTACTTGTTGCAGGAACTGGAAACAAGGTTGAAGATTTTGGCGTAGGCTTTTATACTAAATATGGAGATGGCGGCGTAGATTTAAGTCCGATTGCTGATTTAATGAAATCTGACGTATACGCTTTAGGAGAATTTTTGCAAATTCCGCAATCCATTTTAACAGCCGCTCCTACTGATGGATTATTTGGAGACAATCGTACCGATGAGGACCAATTAGGCGCTAGTTATGACGAGTTAGAATGGGCTATGTTGGCCGCGGAGTCAGGAAAGACGGCATCTGACTTTGAGGGGAGAGAAAAATCTGTCTTTGAAATTTATAAACGATTAAACACCAGCAACAAGCACAAAATGGATGCAATTCCGGTTTGTTTAATACCAAAAACGTTAAAATAATACATTTTAACATTCTCTGCGAGTTATTACAGAATTTATTTATTAATTTTACCGTTCCAAAAACATGAACAATTCTAAAAAAGGTAAAAATTATGATTAAAGTATGTCTAGCAGACAATCATCCTGTGACGCACTTTGGCGTTAAGTCTTATTTTAAAGACCACGATCAAATTTCAATTGTTGCCAACGTAGGCAATTTTTCAATGGTTAGAGATATCCTTCAAACTAAGGAAATCGACATTCTAATCTTAGACTTAGAGTTAGAAGGTCTTTCTAGTATCTTCGAAATCAAATCAATCCTGAAAAATTTCCCAAAAACAAAAATTGTTATTTTCAGTGATCTTGCTGAGCAAATGTACGCTCCAAATGCAATTAAAGCAGGAGTTTCTGGGTATGTACACAAAACAGAAAAACTTGAAACATTAGGTCATTCTATTATTAAAGTACACGAAGGAAAAATCATCATCAACGAAACAGTACGTAAAAACATGGCACTTATTGCTAAACAAAGCAAAAGCGAGCGTTTGTACAGAAAACTTTCTAACCGCGAAATCGAGGTTTTACGCTACTTAAGTGATGGTAAGAAAAACAATGAAATCTCTAAAATCTTAAATCTGAACGAAAAAACGATCAGTACCTACAAACTGAGATTATTAACTAAATTGAATGTTACTAATTTAGTTGACTTAGTAAACAAAGCGAAGACTTTAGAAATTATTTAATTCAAATCGACTAACTTAAAAATTTAAGTAATCGAAAATTTATAAAAACTCTATCTTTTTTGATTTATCAAATTAGATAGAGTTTTTCTCTTTTTAGTGATAAGGTACAACTACACGCCCAAGTTTCTTCGAAAAATTATTCAGCAGTTTAGAATAATCTATTACCATACTTAAAACTTCTGAATTGTCTTCTTGCGGATTCGTTAGAAGAGAATTCTTTAATTCTGCAATGATTGCAGACACCAAATACCATCGCATAGCAAATATGGTCTCAGAAACATTCTGCTCAATCGTTTCACTTTTTTGTTTTGGAAAAATATTCTGCCCTTCCCAATTATGAATGGTTAACCTTTCGTCTTCCATTAAAATATTGGTAACTTCTTGAGCAAATTCAGGCTCTAAATGCATCAAATATTTATCTAAACTAAAAGTTTCATTCTGATTATAAAAATCAATAATATTAGTGTAAATATTTTTAAATAAAATATTCGACAGCTCTATCTCATCTTCCTGCAGACTTAGATATATTTTTTCGAATACTTTATATTGTCTTTTTTCAGAAACCTCTTTTACATTTCCTTCTTCATCTGCTTTCAAGAAAACATCTTCAAAATCTTCAACGACGCTTCCATACAAAAGTAGAACCTCAATGACTTTCCTTTCAAAACCATATAAAATATCAACTTTTTGAGTTTGTTGTGGCGGATAATTTCCGGCATCTCCAGGATAATCGTAACCTTCTGGTGGTCCTGTTCTTGGATCTTCTGGATCTCCTCCTGAAAACGTACCTGCTTGCGGAGGCTGGTTTCTAACTACTTCAAAAGGCTTTTGTTCCTGCTTTTGCTTTTTATTGGCTTCGGCAATATCTTTCTGAATCAGCTGCGCTAAAGTACTTGTCAAAACCTGCTCAGAAATATCCATAATTCGAGCACATTCCTGAATATATACTTCTCGCTGAATACGATCTGGTATTTTAGAAATACTCGCCACCATATCACGAATCAGATCTGCTTTTTTTATCGGATCGTTTTTAGCTTCGCCCATTAAGATCGAAGCCTTAAACTGTATAAAATCTTTACTGTTATTTTCTAAATAAGCAACTAAATCATCATGCGAATTTTTACGGGCAAAACTGTCGGGATCTTCTCCATCAGGAAACGAACAAACTCTTACGTTCATTCCTTCTTCCAGAATTAAATCGATTCCTCGAATAGAAGCACGCAAACCCGCAGCATCTCCATCAAAAAGAACGGTGATATTTCGCGTCAGACGATTTATCAAACGAATCTGATCTGGCGTTAAAGCTGTTCCAGACGAAGCCACCACATTTTCTATTCCGGCTTGACTGAACTGAATCACATCGGTATAACCTTCAACCAAATAACAATTATTTTGTTTGGCTATAGATTGTTTTGCGTGATAAATTCCGTAAAGAACTTTACTTTTATGGTAGATATCGCTTTCAGGTGAATTCAGATATTTTGCTGCTTTTTTATCATTGGTTAAAATACGTCCGCCAAAACCTAAAACACGGCCCGACATACTCTGAATTGGAAACATTACACGTCCTTTAAATCGGTCAAACGGGCGATCTTCTCTTGGAATTGTTAAACCTGTACTTTCTAGAAATTCTAACTTGTATCCTTTTCCTAAGGCTTCTTTAGTTAAAGCATCCCAAGTTTCTGGAGAATATCCTAGGTTGAATTTTTTAATGGTTTCATTGGTAAATCCTCTTTCTTTAAAATAAGATAAACCAATTGCTTTTCCTTCTTCAGAATTAACCAAAACATCCTGAAAATATTTGGCTGCGAATTCAGAAACCAAATACATACTTTCTCGAATATCTGTATTTGCTTTTTCTGCTTCTGTCTGTTCGGTTTCTTCAATTTCGATATTGTATTTTTTGGCTAAATATCGAATGGCTTCGGGATAAGTAAATTGTGAGTGTTCCATTAAAAATTTAACAGAGTTTCCGCCTTTTCCCGTACTAAAATCTTTCCAGATTCCTTTTGCTGGCGAAACCATGAACGACGGCGAACGCTCGTCTGAGAATGGACTCAAACCCTTAAAATTACTTCCTGCGCGTTTTAAATTGACAAAATCGCCGATAACCTCCTCTACTCGAGCAGTTTCAAAAACAGAGTCAATGGTGCTTTGTGAAATCAAAGTGTATTAAATTTTAAAAGTTGAGAGCTAGCAAAAATACGCAAATCTTGTTGGACTTCTAATCATTTTAAACCAAAAAAAGCATCTCTCTCGAGATGCTCTTTTACTAACTAAACTCAATTCTATTTTTAATTAAAATCGAAGCGTAATCCTAACGAAATATTATTTTGATCAACACTATTTTTTTCAAATAAAGGCTGTAAATCATATTTCAAATACAAACTTGTTGCTTTATAACCAACGTATGTACTCAACCCATAATTAAAATCATTTACATTAAAATTACCCTTTGTTTTTTGCTTCACATCATTTCCAACCTCATCGTCAAAACACAAAATTTGTTTTGATTTTACCCTAAATCCCGCATAACCTCCTACACCAATTCTGGCGCTTTTATGAGATTTAAAATAATTAACTCCATCTCGAACTTCTTTCTTAGTAAAATCAAACTCCAAATGAAGTGGCACCATTACATATACATTTCTAAATCGGGATTCGTCTAAATGTACTGGACTTGTTACTAAATCGGTTTGCGCGCCATTTTTTTCAAAATAACGATCATCTGTCGCTCGTAGATTATTATACATCAGAGACATTCCGTATTTAAAATGCAGCAAATTATCTTCTTTTAAAATTCTAGTATTCCCGGTTATTCCCCATTCATAAAAGTGAGACTGCAAGTATTTAAAATCTGAATGGGCAACTTGATTATCAGTTACTAAATTATTTGCTCCAAAAGCAAAAACGAATTGAGTCGTAGTTCTTTTTGATTGACGTTTATCAACATCTTTTTGTCCGTGATACACTTTCATAGAAGTAAGATTAATGATTGTTTTATCCTCTTTATCACAATCATCACAATCGCCAATTACAAACTTTGTCCCTCTGCCTTTATTTCCATTTTCTGTCCCAATTTTTCCATCAACTCTATCTTGAACCAATTGGCTTAATTTATTTTCTTCAATAGCGACATTTGTCTCAATATTAGCAGCGCGAACTTTAGCTTTATTTAATTTAAGCTCTTCTGCTTTTTCTTTAGAAATTGTTCCTTTTGAAACTTCATTATCCAATGAATCTACTTCGACTTTTAAAGCATTTTTTTCATCCTCTGTTATTTTTTTAATTTGATCAGCAATGGCTTTTGCCCTTACTTCAAATGGAATTTCCTTATGTTCTCGTCCTTTAGCTGACCCAGTTTCTGGAACAGCATCATCAACCACTTCAAGTTTTACATCTTTAAACCAAATTTGCCCTGGTCCATCCAATAAAGCTCCATAAACAATTGATGTTGCATCTTTTGGCACAAATAAAACAACCTCATATTTTGTCCAATTAGTCGAGCCTTTTATAGGTCTGTTCTGCATATTATCAAAAGCAAGTGTACGAGCAGAATAATAATCGATACGCATCCAAAGTCCAGCCCAAGAATTTACGTTTTCGGTCTTTACATAAGCAGTCATTTTAAGTGTTTTACCCTGATACAATTCAGTTTTTGCCGATTTTCCAAGACTGCCAAAACCTTTTATTTTACTTTGAACTGATTTTATGGTAAAGATATTTTGATCTGCAGATTCAGGATCTTTCTCATAGTTCATTTCATATTTTACAGGGTCATGTTGCCAATAAGACCAGTCTAGAACCTTTTTATAACTGCCACTTTCCTGTGCCGATAATTTAGTTGCCATAGCAACTATCATCATTGTAATTAATATAATTTTTTGCATGATTTTCGTTTTTTGATTGATGATTTTTTATTCTTTGTAATTCCTATTTGCTATTGCACTTTTTACAACTTTCAAATTTTTATTAAATTTATCTAGTGCAGACTCTCTATAAGATTGATTTAATTCTGTTTCAGCATTTAACAGCAAATCATTAGGATTTACCGAAACTGCTTTTCTGTTTTTTTTAATTATTTCGTCACTAGCTTTTGTTTCAACTTTTCCATTAACTTCTGCTAATAATTGTTCTGCAGAAATGTATTTGCTTTTATTTTCAGATTGGTGATTTTTATTTTTAAAAGAATTAACTATTGCACTATCTCCTTTTAAATCATTCTCAATTGAAGACTCTACTTTACTCTCAAGTTGTTTTGAATTCTTGTTTTGATTATGAATTTCAACAACAGCTTGGGCATGTTTCATTATTCGTTTCGGATTATGATTATTAATACTTATAACCTCATCTTTATTTACTCCTACTACATTTAAAGAGTCTTTATTTATTTTTTGTTCTAAAACTATTGGTGTATTCTTTTTAATTTCTACAGTTTCGGAACGATTAAAATAAATTGTGCCGACCAATAAAAACCCTACAAAACTTGCTGCGATATAAAGCCATTTTTTGCTTTTCTTAGGTTTCTTTTCTTCTATCACGCTCAACATCGCATCCAATCGATCCCAGGCTTTGTTGCTTGGTTCAATTTTGCGTTGGTTTAGTTTTTCACGGAAATCCTTTTCAAAATTATTCGGTTCCATTATCTTGTTTTTTTAAAATAGTAATTTGTGTTTGCAGCATTTTTCTAGCGTGCGATAATTGCGATTTCGATGTTCCTTCATTAATTCCTAACATCTTGGCAATTTCATTGTGTTTGTAACCTTCGATTGCATATAAATTGAAAACCATTTTATAGCCATCGGGCAAAGCATCAATTAAATACTGAATCTGTTCTACGGTAAATTGGCTGTCGATTTCATTAAAACTTTCTTCAACAAAAAATTCATCTTCGGCAAATTTTACTTTTTTCTGAACTCTTAAATACGAAATGCATTCGTTAACCATAATTCGGCGAATCCAGCCTTCAAAACTTCCTTTATGCTCAAAGTTTTTTAGATTCGTAAACACTTTCATGAAAGCTGTTATCATTACATCTTCTGCCAACTGAATATCTTTTATATATTGACGGCATACACTTAGCATTTTAGAAGAATACTTACCATAAATCTGCTGCTGTGCCTGACGATTGTTCTCGACAGCCAGCTTTATGATTTTGGTTTCTTCTTGATGCAATGGTATAATTTTCATTAATAAGCTTTCGGTTTTGGTTTTAGAAACAGACTTCTATTAGCATAGACGATTGTCGATTTGAAATGGTTGCATGAGGATGAAAAATTTTCAAAAAAATTAATTCCAAAAACTAGATTGGGTTATTGGTTCTTATTAATGTAAACTTAAGTAAACTTCTCACATAAGACATACTAATCTCTAAGCATTCTTAAATGCATTGGGAATTTCCTTAAACGTTATTAAAGCAAGTTTTTCTAATTAATACTCATTTACGTACTAAATCTATTATATTTACTTTCGAAAAATTTACCAAAAACAAACCTAAACCTAATTAAATGAAAGACAAGTTCTACTCAATTCTCGTTCTTTTTATTGCCGTTTTTTGCTGTAAAAACTGCTCAACCGAATACATTAAAGGCGGAGACAACAAAGCAATCTCCAATTATGAAAAAATGCTTTTCGACAATTCAACAATCCAGGCGGAATTATATGATGAATATAAAGAGACTACTATTAAAATTGCTGGCATACCAATGAAGACTTATAAATTTAGGTATCATTTTGATTTGGACGGGAACACTTATGAAGGAGAACATACTTTTGATGTTGACCTTCCAAAATCAAACAAATTGACTGTTTACTATCTTAAAAGTGATCCTAATTTTAACCTTGCAAATCCAAAATCAGAATTAGCTAAGGAAAAAGAAAAAAACTCTTCTAATAGTAGCTTATATTGGGCGATTGGCTGGGGAATATTTAGCTTGATGGCATTATTTGGCGTTATCAATGAATTTAAGAAAAAACCGGAAGCCGAAACAGAAATGGAAACAGCAGAATAAAATTTACTTCATTATAAACAAAAACCTCTTTTAAAAATTTTAAAAGAGGTTTTTGTTTATCTTATATTTAAAGTCAATTTTTCAATTAAAAAATTATTTCTTCCTCTCAATAACATAATTCACCATCAAAGTCAAAGCGTCTTTGTACTCAGAATCTTCGAAGTTTTGAAGTAAAGAGAGCGCTTCTTGCTGGAATTGCACCATTTTGTTTTCGGCGTAAGCCAAACCATTATTATTTTTTACAAAGGCAATTACTTCTTTTACGCGTTTTTTGTCTTTGTTGTGGTTTTTGATGGAGTTTATCAGCCACTTTTTTTCTTGTTGAGTACAAGTATTTAAAACGTGAATTAAAGGCAAGGTCATTTTTTGCTCTTTAATATCTATTCCGGTTGGTTTTCCGATGGCTTCTTCGCTATAATCAAATAAATCGTCTTTGATCTGGAAGGCCATTCCTATTAACTCGCCGAACTTGCGCATGTTTTCTACCTGAATATCATCTTCTATTACGGCTTTCGCGCCAAGCGCACAACAAGCGGCAATAAGCGTTGCAGTTTTCTTTCTGATGATTTCGTAATAAACATCTTCGGTAATATCAAGTCGACGTGCTTTTTCGATTTGAAGCAATTCTCCTTCGCTCATTTCACGAACGGCTACAGAAATGATTCTTAACAAATCAAAATCACCATTATCGATAGAAAGCAGTAGGCCTTTAGACAATAAATAATCTCCGACCAAAACAGCAATTTTATTTTTCCAAAGTGCATTGATTGAGAAAAATCCGCGACGTCGATTACTATCATCAACAACGTCATCATGTACTAAAGTTGCGGTGTGAATAAGCTCAATTACAGAAGCTCCACGATACGTTCTTTCGTTTACTGTACCGCCAGAAACCATTTTTGCAGTAAGAAAAACAAACATCGGACGCATTTGTTTTCCTTTGCGGTTTACGATATAATAAGTGATTCGGTTAAGCAACGCAACCTTAGAAGTCATCGATTCATGGAACTTTTTCTCGAAAAGTTCCATCTCGGTAAAAATAGGCTGCTTTATTTGAGACGTAATATTCATTTAGATTCCAAATATACTATTTTAAATAAAAATACGTTGTTTATTTTAGGTTAGGATTTAAATATTTTATGTTTTAACCTGAAAAAAAACGCCAAAAATAGCTCTAACTAATACTGATTTGAATTCATTAACTTAAAAGAAAACCCAAAACTATTTATTTATGAAAACAAAATTTTTATTAATTGGAACATGTATAATTACATTGTCTTTTTTCATTAGCTGTAATTCTGATGAAAAAACAAATGACGGATCATCAGCTACGATTACGAATGACGAAATTATAGCTAATTCTAAAATCGATGCCTCTGTAGAGGATGTTACTAATATTGCCGAAGATCAATTTAGCTCTCAGCTCAATGTAAATTCAAAACCAGGCGGACCTATAAAAAACTATCTTCCGAGCTGTGCCACAATTACAACTGTTTTAACCAATAATACTTGGACAAAAACAGTAGATTTTGGTGCTGAAGGATGTACTTTGAATAACGGTAATACAGTAAAAGGAAAAATGGTCGTTTCTTTTTCGAATGATTTTACTTCTTCCACACAAACGATCAGTTACACTTTTGAAGGATTTTATCATAATGGCAAAAAAATTCAGGGAAGCAAAAGTATTGTCAGAACAATTAAAGAAACCAATTTATTGGTAACGCCGCACCCCGTATCAACAGCGGCTATAGATTTAACGATTACTTTTGATGACGGAAAGGTTTATGCTAGAAAAGGAACTCTGATAAAAGAAATGACTTCTGGCTATGACACATGGTTTGATTGGGATGATAATGTATTTGTTGTTACTGGAAGTGGTTCTACTACTTTCCCTAACGGCGATACTTTCTCGGCCGAAATTACAACTCCATTAGAGTTTGATGCATCTTGCAGAAAATCTTTTGCCGTAAAAGGAATTGTTTCTATTACTAAAAATGGCGCTTCGGCAACTATAGATTATGGAAATGGAGAATGCGATACTCTTGCCAAAGTAACAAAAGATGGTGTTACTGAAGAAGTTGATTTGAAAAAATAAGTATCCTTTTTGCCCAAGAAAAAAGCATTAAAAACAAGAATTATTTCTCGTTTTTAATGCTTTTTTTATTTTGTTTATGTTCAAATGTCCCGAAGGGACATATTCATCATTGTCAATATTTTTTTTATACCGACCAGATACTTCTAATGGAATATTTATTCTGCTTCCTTGTTGGCCAATTGTCCACAAGCAGCGTCGATATCTTTTCCTCTACTTCTTCTCACTTTTACAACTACCCCGATATTTTCTAAAGCTTTTATGTAAGCCATAATCGATTCTTCAGAAGCTTGTTGGAATTCGCCATCATCAATCGGATTATATTCAATCAAATTGACTTTACACGGCACATATTTACAGAATTTAACCAAAGCATCAACTGAAGCTTTATCATCGTTAATTCCTTTCCAAACTACATACTCGTATGATATTTTACTTTTTGTTTTTCTGTACCAATATTCTAATGCTTCTCGTAGATCTTTTAAAGGAAAGTTTTTACTAAAAGGCATAATGCGTGCACGTGTCTCATCTATCGCCGAGTGTAAAGAAACTGCCAATTTAAACTTCACATCGTCATCTGCCATTTTTTTGATCATTTTCGGAATTCCTGATGTCGAAACCATAATTCGTTTCGGAGACATTCCTAATCCCTCTTCAGAAGTAATCATGTCAATTGCTTTAATGACATTATTATAATTCATTAAAGGTTCTCCCATTCCCATGAAAACGATATTTGAAAGCGGATGATTGTAATACAGACGGCTTTCTTTATCTATAGCCAGAACTTGATCATAAATTTCTCCAGGTTCAAGATTACGCATTCTTTTTAATCTTGCCGTTGCACAGAAATTACAGTCTAAACTACAGCCAACCTGGCTAGATACGCAGGCGGTTGTTCTAGTTTCTGTCGGAATTAAAACAGATTCAACCACAAGTCCATCGTGAAGTCGCACAGCATTTTTTACAGTTCCATCACTACTTTTCTGCATTGTGTCAACCTTAATATGATTGATCACAAAATTGTTCTCAAGCATAGATCTTGTAGCTTTAGCTACATTTGTCATATCTTCAAAACTGTGTGCACCTTTGCTCCACAACCATTCATAAACCTGATTTCCACGAAAAGCTTTATCTCCATTTTCAACAAAAAAATCGCGAAGCTGTTCTTTTGATAAGGCTCGTATGTCTTTTTTCTCCATTTGCATGCTGCAAAGTTAATCACTTTTGTCATTTTTTTTTGGTTTTTACATTCATTCTTGGTTAAACCTCAAAAAAACAGCCTGAAAACCACTTTTATTTCCCATATTTTCTAATAGTTACATTCTTGTGCTTCTTTTTTTCTTGATTTTCCCTAAAAAAGTTGAGTCTAAAAAAAGAATCTGGCATTTCATCTGAAAAAACACAACAAACTAAAAAACAATCATTTACAAACATACATTCCTTTCAAAATTTTACAATCCCAGAAGCAATAAGGCTTCCCAGTCTTTACTATACCATTTTAATAAAGATTTCACCATGATTTTTATCATTTCGTCTTCTTCTCGCGCGCGATAATTTTGGTCTAAGAAATAAGGATAGCTTTTTATTCATGAACCACTAACTGAATTTTTAAGACTTCCTTGTTTAAATGATTAACCTATACTTTATCAACATGAAAACAATTCAATCCATTTTACTGACAGTAATTTTTACAACATTTTCATTGCATTCAAATGCACAAAGAATATATACTGTAAATGCAAATTCCACTTTTGAAGTAGCAGGAACATCTACAGTACACGATTGGGTAATGAAATCTACCGAAGGAACAGGAAGTGCCAGCTTAATAATTAAAGATTCTAAACTTGCTGGCATAAACAGTCTAACTGTTTCCTTATTGGCAGAAAGTTTAAAAAGCTACAAAGCGAGCATGGATAAAGTCGCTTATGAGGCGATGGATACTGAAACACATAAAAACATTGAATATGTTTTAAAATCTGCCGAAAAAATTGATGATACAACTTGGAACCTAACAGGAGTTTATACTATTGCCGGCGTAAGCAAAGAATATAAAACTCAGGTAAAAGTAACCGTGAGTAAAGGAAGTTTCGTTCTGCAAGGTTCTAATCAGATAACTTTTGGCGATTTTGAAATGACACCTCCGAAAGCGGCTCTTGGAGTTGTAAAAGCGGGAAAAGATTTGACTGTAATCTTCAATATTATTCTGAGCTAAATCTTATTGCTAATGTTAAAGAATGCCTCTTTTTTAACTTTTTAGTAATTCAAAGTAAATGTTAAAAAATATCAATTTAATAAAATCAAAAACCATTTTTTGCTTTAGTAATCGATTCTCTTAAAAAAGAAAACGTTGTAGCTATTAAATACCTATTTAATAAAATTTTAACAATGATTTTTATCATATCCAAAGCTGATTTATAGAAAGACCTTTGATACAAGTTAAAACAACATTCTTAGTACTAAATAGAAACTGGCCGACTATTAACTTATTTTTTCACAATATAAACATGACAAAATGAAAACAAATACATTAAAACTTTTCGTCGCTATAACAGCATTTTTAGGAATCAGCTCATTCGCAACAGCGCAAAAATCATACACTTTAGATAGTAAATCAACTTTTTCTGTTGCTGGCACTTCTACCCTTCATGATTGGGAAATGAAATCGGCTTCTGGAACTGGAACGGCAACTTTAAACATTGCTAACGGAAAATTAACCGATATCGAAACTTTGAACGTAACTCTTTTGGCAGAAAGCGTTAAAAGTGAGAAAAAAAGCATGGATAAGGTGGCTTACGAAACTTTAAAAACAGACAAAAACAAAAACATTAAATATGTTCTTAAATCTGCTGAAAAAGTAAATGAAACAACTTGGGAATTAACTGGGACTTACACCATCGCAGGAGTTAGCAAAGTTTACAAAACTTCTGTAAAAACAACTGTTACAAAAGATGGATTAAATCTTCAGGGAAGCAACAAAATCACCTTTACAGATTTCGGAATGAAGTCTCCAACAGCAATGTTAGGAACAATAAAAACAGGTCAAGACCTTACTATAAAATTCAATTTAAACTTTAATTTATAAACGCCATGAAGAAAATTTATATTCTATTCGTCACATTAATCAGCACATTTGCTGTTCAGGCACAAGTCAGTTTTGGAAACATGCAAAATCAAATCTCTAGAGGAAAAGACGGTATCAACGTTTTCGACGTACAAAAAGATACTAGAGAATTTAAAGGCCTTAGTATTGATCTTGGTGGTGCTTTCAACATGGATTTTCAAGCAACAAATTCATTCAACAACCAACCTGCTAACATTACAACTACAACTACTACAGCTACTGGAACTACCACCAGAACAATTTCAGGATATCGTTTAATGAATACTGAGAACAATTTTACTCTTCCTGCTGCTGATATGTATATTGGTGCTCAATTGTTTGATGGAGTAAGAGTGAATTTAGATGTTTATTTAGCTTCAAGACATCACAATGATTCTTATGTAAAAGGTGGATATTTACAAATTGACAAGTTAGACTTCATCAAAAAAGACTTCTTGGCTGATGTAATGAAATATGCTACCATTAAAATTGGGCAAATGGAGAACAATTTTGGTGATGCTCACTTCAGAGGTTCTGATAATGGTAATACAATCAAAAATGCATTTGTTGGAAACAACATTATGTATTCTTTCACTACAGAAATGGGTATGGAGGTTTACTATAACAGAAATGGATTGGTAAGTATGTTAGGTGTTACAAATGGTAATTTAAATCAAAGTAACGAAGAAGTTTTTTATCCTTCTGGCCCAAACGCCAATACAACACACAGCCCTTCAATCTTAGCTAAATTGGGTTATGATAAACAGCTTAATGAAGATTTGAGAGTAAGAATAACAGGTTCTTATTACCATAATGCTAATCTTGGTAATGCCAATATCTATTCTGCTAATAGATCAGGATTTGGTTATTGGGGTATATTGAATAATAACGCTTATAAAAATACGATTACTAAGACAGATGCTAGTGGTACTGTTATTTCTACAACTACTACTGACGTACCAACTAGTTTCAATAAAACATCTACTCCAGAAGCTACGTTCAATCCTAATTTCAAAAATTGGGCTACAACATACATGATTAACCCTTTTGTGAAATATAAAGGACTTGAATTCTTCGGAACAATCGAATTAGCTTCAGGAGGAGATAAGGCTGGTTCTGACGATAAACGTACTGCTAATCAATATGCTTCAGAGCTTATTTACAGATTTGGAGGAACTGAACAATTCTATATCGGAGGAAAATACAATACAGTATCTGGAAAATTATCTAATGCCGATGCTAAAAAGGTTAGTGTAGATAAATTTGAAGCTAGTGCTGGTTGGTTTATGACTAAAAACATTTTAGCTAAACTAAACTATGTGAATCAAAAATATAAAGATTACTCACAATTTACAGGAGATCCTGCTACTGGAAATCTAAACAACTTTTATGGTGGTAAATTTGAAGGTTTAGTATTCGAAGCAACAATTGCTTTCTAATATAAAAAAAATGAAAACGAGGTTTCAAATATTAATAATGGGTTTAGCAATGTTCTTTTTTCTAGGAAGTGCTAAACCCACTTTTTTCGTAGAAGACAACGCTGTGGTAATTAATAAAATTAAAATAGAAATCACTGGACTATCTACAGTTGGCAAATATAATTGCTCTAATACCTTTGCTACAAAGGATACTGTTTATGTAAACTCCGTTAAAAAAAACACTTTTAATACCGACATTAAAATGTCAAACTTTGATTGTGGCAATAAGATAATGACGAAAGATTTGCAAGGAACGGTAAAAGTCAAACAATTCCCAAATAGTACTGTCTCTATCAGCGACATAAAACCAATGGGGAAAAATTACAAATGCAGACTAAACTTTTTCATAACCGATAAAACTCTTAAATACAAAGATTTCATACTATACAACACTGATAATAAAATTCAAGGAACACTTAGTTTAAAATTCTCTGATATTGAAATGGAACCGCCAGTAAAAATGGCCGGATTGATTAAAGTAAAGGATGATATTGTAATTAATTTCAGTTTGTATAAAAACTAATTTTTTTTCATCTAAAAAAAATTAATGCCCAACAGCATAATTTCAAAATTTTGGCACAAGAATTGTCTAGCTCTTAAAAGAAAAATAATCTTACAAAGAGCTCAATCATTTTAAAATTTGTAATTTTATTTTCAGCCATTTAACCTTTAAGTTTTATCAACCTAAAAAAATGTAATTATGAAAAAACAAATTTTAAGTTTAGCTATTGTTGCCTTATTAGCATTTGCTGTTCAGTCATGCGAGAAAAAAGAAAACAAACCTGCAGAAGATGAATTAACACTAGGCAACAAAGTTGATTCTCTAACAACAGATATCAAAGAAGTAAAAGACAGTGCTGCAAGCAAAGCAGAAAGTGCCGCTACAAAAGCTAAAGACGCTACAGAAAATGCAGCAAATGATGTAAAAGATGCTACTAAAAAAGCTGCTAATGATGTTGAAAACGCTGCAAAAAAAACAGCGACTGATGTAAAAGACGCTACTAAAAAAGGAGCTGAAAAAGTAGAAAATGCTGCGAAAGCTGCAAAAGACGGAACTGTAAAAACAGCAAAAGATGTAGATGCGGCTTTGAAAAAATAAACTTCATCTAAATCCTAACAGAAACCATTCGCAAAACGAATGGTTTTTTTATGCCCAGTCGCAAGCAGATATTTTTGTATTTTTGTCTTCAAATTACAAGATACTACAACATGCATTTTATATCTCAAGAACTAGAAGATTACATCGAACAGCATTCTGAAAACGAACCAGAATTGTTAGCAAAACTTAATAAAGAAACTTACCAAAAAATACTTTTACCAAGAATGCTCAGCGGTCACTTTCAAGGCCGTGTTTTAAGCATGCTCTCAAAATTGATTCGTCCGGTTAATATTCTTGAAATTGGGACTTACACTGGCTACGCCGCATTGTGCTTATGCGAAGGAATGCAAGAAAACGGAGAACTGCACACAATTGACATCAAAGAAGAATTAATCGATTTTCAGCGAAAATATTTTGATGCATCACCTTGGGGAGCACAAATTTTTCAGCATTTAGGTGAAGCAGTAAATATTATTCCTGATTTAGACTTAAAATTTGATTTAGTTTTTATTGATGCTGATAAAGAAAACTACTTGAACTATTGGGAAATGATTGTTCCAAAAATGAACAAAGGAGGTATTATCTTATCGGATAATGTTTTGTGGAGCGGAAAAATTCTGGAACCAGTTCATCCTAATGATATTAGCACAAAAGTCCTTTTAGAATACAATCAGCTTTTGAAAGATGATCCGAGAGTAGAGACAGTTTTATTACCAATTCGCGATGGATTGACGGTTTCGAGGGTATTGTAAGCTTTAGCTTCTAAGGTACTGAGAAACTAAGGTTCTAAGTTTTTTTTCAAACTGAATTAATATATTATTTAGTTATTTCCAACTAAAGCTGGAGGTAATTCAACAACTATTAAAGATGAATTATAATACAGAAATAAGCGCCGAAGGTTTTTCAATCATAAATAATGTTTTTACAGAAAATGAAATTGAAAATTTAATTTCATTGATTGAAAGCAAAACTGCAAATAATCAAGAAAATGCTACTTTTAGAAAGTCTCAAGATTTATTTGCAATAAGACAATTTCACAAAGAAATACCTGAAACTTTAGATTTTATTTTTAATAAAAATCTAAAAGAAATTATCGAATCTAATTTTGGGAAAGACTTTTTTATAACAAAATCAATCTATTTTGACAAACCTGAAAAATCGAATTGGTTTGTGGCTTATCATCAGGATTTAACCATTTCCGTTGATCAAAAAATTGAAGCAGAAAATTTTGAAAATTGGACTGTAAAACAAAATCAATTTGCAGTGCAACCACCTACAGAAGTATTAGAAAATAATTTCACCATAAGAATTCATATTGATAAAACGACTAAAGACAATGGCGCTTTAAAAGTGATTAATAACTCTCATTCAAAAGGAATTTTAAGAATTGAGAACCTTGATTTCGAAAAAGAAAAAGAAACAATTTGCGAAGTGGAAAAAGGCGGTATTATGATCATGAAACCACTATTATTTCATGCATCAAATAAAACCACAAACAACGAACGTAGAAGGGTAATTCATATTGAATTTAGTAAACAACAACTTCCAAATGGTTTAGAATGGAGTGAAAAAACAATCCTAAATTAGTTTTTTCAAAGGTGCTAAGGTTCTGAGATACTAAGTTTTTTTTAATACTAAAAAAGGATTTAGTCAAAATACAAATAAACATTTAGCTAAAGCCTTTTATTTGTCCATAAAAAAACCTCCAGCTAAAACTGGAGGCAATTGATATATAAACCTTAGTATCTTAGCATCTTAGCATCTCAGAACCTTAGCACCTTTAAAAAGAACTATCCTGGAAAATACTGTGGCTTTAACTTTCTATAAACTAAATAAAGTAAAAATCCGAAAAGTGCCCCAAAGAAATAGCCCGTAAGAATATCACCCGGAAAATGCAATCCTAAATAAATTCGGCTGTAAGCAAAGATTAAAGGCCATAGAAATATAAACCCGAAATATTTGAAATAGCGCTTTAAAATCAAAAATAAGAAAGTTGCAACAGCCATTGTGTTAGCTGCATGTCCTGAGAAAAAGCTATATGATTGTCTAACCTGAACAACTCTAATAATAGAGTTTACTTCTGGATCATTACATGGTCGCAAACGCTGGAAAGTATGTTTGAATAAATTACACGTCTGATCTGTAAAAGCAATCAGAACTGCAATAAAAAGCAATAAATATAAAGTTTGTTTTCCTCCTATTTTTTTATAAATAAGATAGAATAGAAATAAGAAAAATGGCGTCCAATACAATTGATTGGTAATAATAAGCCATAATTTGTCGTATGTTTCAGAACCTAGTCCATTAAGATAGATTAAAAGATCTTTATCTAATTCCTGTATTTTTTCGAGCATTACATTTGGCGTTTAATAGGTCCAGAAAGAGTATCAATATCTTCTTTTACTTTTTCGATTTCAGTAGCGGTATCTCCTAAAAGATTCCCTGTATCTCCAAGTAAATTCGATTTTGCGTTATTAATTTCTGCATTGATATTGCCCGTAATATCAGTTAAAGATTTTGCATCAAGACCATTAGCCTCTGCTCCTTTCTGAATTTCACTTTTAATATCATTAGTTGCATTTTTTAATTGAGCCATAGCTTTTCCCATTGTACGTGCAATTTCTGGCACTTTATCAGAACCAAAAAGCATAAGCACTATAAACAATATAAAAACTAATTCTCCTCCTCCTATACCAAACATAACTTTTAATTTTGTAGTCGCAAAGATATTAAATTTTGCAGCTTAGAGTTTTAAAATTAACTTAAAAAGTCCTTGAAAATGCATTTAATTAAAAGAAAAAAGTTCATCAAGCTTTTACAAACCCGATGAACTTTTTATTCATTTTTTATTTTCTTAGTCAAATTTTGACTTTGTTTCTACTTTTGGCCAAGAGTTATTGGTTACATCAATATCTGCTGTCATCAATTGAGGGTCAATTTGAATACTCTTAATTGCTTTTGTTGTAGCATAAACTTTTCTCGCTGTATCATTACTTTTTCTCCAGATTTGAGCTGGGTATTTGTAATTGTCTTTAGAGCCATCTTCGTAAGTAATCTCAACTAAAATCGGCATAATCATTCCGCCTGGTTTATTGAATTCTACTTCATAGAAATATTTCGGAGATTTAATACTAGCTTTTTCTTCAGCTGTAAAAGTCTGATCTACATAATCTGCCAAAGGTTTAAAATCTTCTACTTTTAATGCTTTTTTCTTAGAATCGCTTACTTCTGTATTATCTCCAGACACTAAATAAACAAAAGGCCCTTTTTCGAATCCAAAACGTCCTTTTCTAACTTTAACATCTTTAATATCTGCAGTTGGAGTATCAGAAACGTAATATTGTTTTACATCTTTAATTCCGATATCTACGAAATCTGTTGAGTAAAACCAACCTCTCCAGAACCAATCCAAATCTACTGCAGAAGCGTCTTCCATAGTTCTAAAGAAATCTTCTGGAGTTGGGTGTTTAAACTTCCATCTATTTGCATACGTTCTGAATGCATGATCGAATAATTCTCTTCCCATAACTACTTCTCTCAAAATATTAAGACCTGTAGCTGGTTTTCCGTATGCATTATTTCCAAATTGGTGAATTGTTTCTGAATTCGACATAATTGGCTCTAAAAACTTTTGGTCACCACTCATGTAAGGAACAATATTTTTTGCAGGCCCTCTTCTTGAAGGGAAATTTGAATCTAATTCCTGTTCTGCCAAATATTCTAAAAATGAGTTCAAACCTTCATCCATCCAAGTCCATTGGCGCTCATCTGAATTAACAATCATTGGGAAGAAAGTGTGCCCTACTTCATGAATAATAACACCAATCATTCCGTTTTTAACTTCTCTGCTTGTTACACCATTTTCGTCAGGACGACCATAGTTCCAACAAATCATTGGATATTCCATACCTTGATCTTCTGCAGAAACAGAAACTGCTTTTGGATAAGGATAATCAAAAGTATGAGAAGAATAGCTTTTTAAAGTATGAGCCACAACCATTGTAGAAGTTTCTCCCCAAAGCGGATTTGCTTCTTTTGGATAGACAGATTCTGCCATTACAGTTCTGTTTCCAATTTTCACAGCCATTGCATCGTAAATGAATTTTCTTGAAGAAGCAATTCCGAAATCACGAACATTTTTAGCGCTGAATTTCCAAGTTTTTTTCTTTTCAGAAAAACCTTTTTCAGCCGCTTCTGCTTCTGCCTGTGTTACAATAACAACAGGTTTGTCGAATGATTTTTGTGCTTGCTCGTATCTTTTTACTTGTTCGGCAGTAAACACTTCGCTTCTGTTCATTAATTCACCAGTTGCATCAATTACGTGATCTGCAGGTACTGTAATATTTACATCAAAGTTTCCAAATGGAAGCGCAAACTCTCCGCTTCCCCAGAACTGCATATTCTGCCATCCTTCAACGTCATTGTAAACTGCCATTCTTGGGTAGAATTGCGCAATTACATATAATTTATTACCATCTTTCTCGAATAATTCGTATCCAGAACGACCGCCTTCTTTTCTATAATTATTGATATTGTACCACCATTTAATAGAGAATGAAATTTTTTCTCCTGGTTTTAATGGTGAAGTCAAATTAATACGCATCATGGTTTCGTTGATCGTATAAGACATTGGACTTCCTTTAGCATCTTTAACTTGCTCAATATTAAAACCGCGCTCTAAATCTTTTTTCAAATATTTAGAAGAAAAACCATCAAGTGGCAAAACTTGACTAATCTTATCACTTTCTGCTAATGAAGTCTGCGTATTTGCTTTTGCCTGATTTTGATCTAACTGAACCCATAAATACTCCAAACTATCTGGTGAATTATTTGTATAGGTAATGGTTTCTGATCCGCTTAATTTTGAATTTTTATCATCTAATTCAACATCAATTTTGTAATCTGCTTGCTGTTGATAGTAAGCTGGCCCAGGTGCTCCAGAAGCCGTACGAAACATATTTGGAGTTGCCAACAAATCGTACATCTGGCTAAACTTGTTGGTATCGTACTTTCCCTGTTGTTTAGTAGGTGTGGTTGTTGCTTTGTCCTGTGCTACTAATATTGCAGGAAAAAGTAATAATAATGAAAGTTTTTTCATAAAATTTTAATGGTAATTTCTTTAGGCTGTGAAAATAGTAATTAAAACATTAATTTTGCCAATACATTAATATTTTAACAATTCTTTCCTTGAAGATTCTGTAAAAAGAACACTCCTTTTAGTGTCAAATGCTGAAATATGTGTAATGTTTTGCTGCTCTGAATTCCAATCGACTAAAATAGTATTTGAAATCTCAAGCGTTTTAAATTTATCTATATCCTTAATTCTGGAATAACAAACCAAAACATCATCTGCTTCAACTTCTTTAGATAAAAAAGTTATCACTTTTGATTGCCCATTTACTTTAATCAGAAAGTGTTCTGATAAATATTTTTTCAATAATTCAACATCTGCCGGAGTTTCTTTGCTCGTACCAACAAATGTCTTTTTGTGATACTTTTTTTCCATTGCATTATTCAAATCATCAATAAAAATGCGGGATGTAATTTGTAGCATTTTTTTTTCTGCCGCATAATTTACCTGAAAAACACCAACATAAAATTTATGAAAAGCAAATGCTGAAGACAATACAAATAAAACTCCCAGCAAAGGGAAAACTAACTTTTTTTTCATTTTTGATTAGCCTCGGCTTTCTTAAACTCTTTATTCTTATTAATCATAAAATCCATTAACTGAAACTTCTGATCTGGATCTACCATTTCTTTAGAATGTGGATCATTTGAGCAATACATCAAGAAAAGCTCCACTTCGTCATCTTTAAGATTAAGTGTTTTAGAATAAAAATCTTTTGTAAAATTATCTTTAGCATATTCTACAAAAGCAATATCAGTAATTTCTTCTTCTCTTACTTCGTCTTTTTTACTTAAAAGTTTTTTGACGTCTTTAAAGATTCGAACAAAATCGGTTCCATATTTTATGGTCTGATCAGAAAGCATGGCATTATTTTTTGCAGTAGACTGATTGTCATCTTCAAACTGCATATCCACATATTTCTGAGAACCGCCCTGCAGCGCTTTTACCTTTAATTCTTTATGAACCACAACTTCTTTAAGCTGATTATTAACCAAATCCAGCTTTACTTTTAAAAGAACCTCATCACAATCTTTTTCTGTTAAAACAACTTTTTTTGATTGAAATGTCAAGCCAGAGAATAGTAAAGTATCTTTTGGCTGCGCAACAATATCAAACAAACCACCAGAACCAATAAATGTCCTAGTATTAGCATTAATATTCATTACATAACCACTTTCTATGGCTAAAAAATCATTGATAACCTGACCGTGTAATGGTTTCCTAAAACCGTTTTGTCCTACTACAAATTGACAAAATAAGCAGACAACGAGTACTCCTAATTTATTTTTCATTTTCGAGAATTGTTAGATATTTTCTTGCTAGTTCTGTAATTAAAAACATACTCATTGTTTTGTTTTTAGTATTCAAAGATACAGCAAAATCGGCATCATCTACACAAAATAATTGAAATCCTTTTATATAATCTACAGGAATTTTCAATCTATCTGTATAATAATTCTCTTCAAAAAGATACTCAAGCTTTCTAAAAAGCATTTCTTTTTTCTCTACTTTCACTTCTTTTTTCAGCATTGCAGTTCGTCCCGAAATTGCATTTAAAAGCTTATCTACTGATGTTGAAGTTGCTGTATAAACCTTTCGTTCTGCTGGTGTGTATTTTTTTTGTCCGTATGGAATAATTCCTAAATTTTCGGCAGTTATATTCGCATTTTCATTTACAACAACCTCTTTCAACTCAACCTCTTTGACTTCCATTTTTACGACTAATGTATTCGGATATAAATCTTCTGCTGTAATTCTACGCTTTTGCGGTTCTAGATTTACTGCAGAAAAAACTAAAACATCACCTTCTTTAGCCATCAGTAAAAAATTACCTTCAGAATCAGAAACTGTTGCCGCTTGAGTTGTATTATTTATAATATTAACCCCTTCAATCGGAGTAGAGTGCTCTACCACTTTTCCAACCAATTGTCTGAGATCATTTTTTTGTCCAAACGTAAATTGAACAAAAAGCAAAAGAATATTTATTAATATGATTTTATTTATTTTCACTAGCAATCATTTCTTTATATTTCACAGCTAATTCTCCTAAAAGGAATTCCGTCGAAGTTTTATTTTTAGAATTTAAAATAACCGTAAACTTCTCATTTTCGATAGCATAATATTCAAACCCTTTTACATAATCTGCTGGAATCTTTAATCGGTCAACAAAGTGCTCCAAACTAAACATATTCTCCAAAAGCCTCATAAAAAACTCCTTTTTCTCTACTGCAACTTCCTTTTTAAGCATAGCCGTTCTTCCCGAGAAAAAATTCAACAAAGGATCTGCAGAAATAGAACCTCCAGCCATAAGAGAACCTTCGGCCGTTGACCCGCTATTTGCCGTCGGATTTAATGCAGTTGCGGTCTGCAATTTACGCTCTGCTGCAGTATATTTCTTTTGTCCAGAAGGAATTATACCTAAATTTTCAGCATTAATATTATCATATCGTTTAATCACAACTTCTTGCAATTGATACATAATCATACTAAGATTGACAGAAAAATTCAGATTTGAAAAATCCTCTTGTTTCAGTAAAACTCTTTTTTCTTTAAAACTTATCGAAGAAAAAACCAGAACATCATCTGGTTTTGCAGAAATCGAAAAAGACCCCAAAGCATTTGTTGTCACAGTTTCTTCTGTTTGCGCATTAATTACATGAATCCCTTCTAAATCTGAAGTATTTGAAACCACTTTACCGTTAAAAATAGAGCGATCCTGACTTTGTGACCAGCAAGCCTGCCCTACTACAATAATTAAAAAACAAGTAATTTTCCGAAACAAAATAAAATAATTTAAAAATATTCTTAAAACGGTAAAAATATCCTAAGTCGTTCCAAATTTAATATTAATGACTTGGTAAAAATTTGTTAATTAAAACATTAAAAATTCACACAAAAACAGAGATTTTAATATCTTTAACAAACAAATTTTGAGTCTAAAAATCATGAAAAGCATTATCATTGCAAGCACTTCTACTTTACACGGAGGCAACTACTTAGAATATATTTTACCAACTTTAAAAACACATTTTAAAAATTGTAAAACAATCTTATTTATTCCCTATGCGCGTCCTGGCGGTATTTCGCATGACGAGTATACAAAAAAAGCAGCAGAAGCTTTTAATACAATCAATATCAATGTTAAAGGAATTCATGAATTTGAAAATCCACAAGACGCTGTAAAAAATGCGGAAGGAATCTTCACAGGCGGAGGAAACACTTTTTTATTAGTTACTCAACTTTATAAAAACAACATTATGCAGCTCCTATCTGAAACTGTAAAAAGTGGCACTCCTTATCTAGGTTCCAGCGCAGGAAGCAATATCTGCGGCTTATCAATGCAGACTACTAATGATATGCCTATTATTTACCCTCCAAGTTTTCAGACATTGGGATTAATTCCGTTTAACTTAAATCCACATTATCTTGATGCCGATTTACAATCTAAACACATGGGAGAGACTCGCGAAACAAGAATTAAAGAATTTCATGCATTTAATTCGATTCCTGTTTTAGGTTTAAGAGAAGGAAGCTGGCTAGAAGTAAAAGGTGAAAAAATCACTTTAAAAGGAGATTTGTCTGCCCGTTTGTTCAAACAAAATGAGATTCCAACGGAATTAGAAACAGAAAGCGACTTAAGCAATCTAAAATAATTTTAAAACCATATAAGTCATATAAGTTTATTAAAACCTAAGCTCAAAAACTTACCTCAACTTAAATCACTTATATGGTTTTAAAAAGAATAGAAAACAAAAAAGCCTCAAACAATGTTTGAGGCTTTTGCAGAGCGAAAGACGAGGCTCGAACTCGCGACAACCAGCTTGGAAGGCTGGAGCTCTACCAACTGAGCTACTTTCGCATTAATCGGGTGCAAACTTAAAAAATTTAATTTTTAAAACAAAATAAAAATCAAAAAATTTATTTTTACATAAGTAAAACGTGTTTACTTTTAGAGCGAAAGACGAGGCTCGAACTCGCGACAACCAGCTTGGAAGGCTGGAGCTCTACCAACTGAGCTACTTTCGCATTGGTTGTGCAAATATAGAAAGAAAGTTCAGTTCAAAACAAGCTTTTAGGCAAAAAAAATCAATAAAAATCAACATTTTTTTATAACTTATTTAAAATTAAAAAGTTATAAAAGCAATATTTTTTCAAAAAATCATGATTACAATTAAAGAAATTCCATCAAATGAAACTTATGCCGTTCGTCAACCTGTTTTAAGAAAAGGAAAACCCATAGAAAGTTGCGTCTTTGAAGGCGATGATTTAGAATCAACACATCATTTTGGTCTATTTGAAGATAAAAATTTAACAGGAATTATTTCGTTATTTGAAAAAATCAACCCTATATTTGCCGCTCAAAATCAAGCTCAGATTCGAGGGATGGCTGTTTTAGAAACACATCAGAAAAAAGGATTTGGAGAGGCTTTGGTAAGGCATTGTGAAGCTTATTGTACTGAAAACCAAATAGAATTAATTTGGTTCAATGCCAGAACTGCCGCTGTCGGATTTTATCAAAAAATGAGCTATCAACCACTAGGCGAAGCATTTGAGATAAAAGATGTTGGCGAACATTATTTGATGTTTAAAAAATTATAAAATGAAAATATTTTACTCTTTAGTAGTAATCTGCCTTTTAGTGGGCTGCAAAAAAGAAAGCCCAGAACCCGCGCCTATTATCAAAAAAAAGGCGCCGGCAATTATACTTACTGACGAGAGAACTGTCGAAATAGACACTGCATTAATAGGAACTTTTAAAAGCGAAACCTTAAAGCAATTTTACATTGCATCTGAAAATCAAACTATATGGGGGAATCTTAAAAAAAGAACTTTTGTTTTAACGCAATTAGAAAAATCAGAAGAATTAGGTTTAGAACCCGAAGATTACAAGATATCTCAGCTAAAAAAATTCGAAAGCAAAGTCGCTTCGCTTAGCGATAAAGACTTGGCTACGTATGATATTTTACTGACTTATAATTTCGAAAAATATCTTAATCATATATACAAAGGAAAGTTAGACCCTAAAAAACTGTATACTAATTGGGATTTAGACGCAAAGGAATTTGACGTAAATTCTGTTTTAATTAAAGGCTTCAATAAAAATAAATTAGATAGCATTGTAGAAAACATTCAGCCTAAAACACAAACATACAAAGAGCTATTAAAAGCACTGGAAATCATCAATACTTTTCCAGATGATAATGTAAAAACTATTGAGTCTGTCGATAAAATTGTTTTAAATGATACTAATCCTGCTTTAATAAATATTAAAAAAAGACTTTTGTATTGGAATGATATGTCTGGAAAAGATAGTCTGACACAGATTTACAACCAGAAAACTTTTGAAGCCGTTAAAAGATTTCAGGAAAGACACGGTTTGGCTTCGGATGGAGTTATTGGAGTAGGAACCATTCGTGCCTTAAACTATTCAAAAGAAAGCAGAAAAAAACAGATAATTGCTAATTTGGAGCGTTGGAGATGGTATCCGTCAGAATTGGCTGAAAACTATTTCATAATCAACATTCCTGATTATAGCCTGAATGTTGTCGAAAATCAAGACACAACTTTAGTTAGAAATGTTGTTGTTGGAACCAGTAAAAGAAGAACACCTATTATTACTTCGTTTTTAAAAACGGTTGTTTTTAATCCGACTTGGACCGTTCCTCCAACAATCTTGAAAGAAGATGTAGTTCCAGCAATGAAAAGAAATAGAAATTATCTCGCTAATAAAAATATAACAATTTATGACACTTCTGGAAATGTAGTAAATCCGATGTCATGGAATGAAAACAAACCAAACAATTATCGTTATGTACAAAGTCCTGGCTATGATAATTCATTAGGATTGATGAAAATTTTATTTCCAAATCACCATAGCGTTTATCTGCACGACACGAATCATCGTAATATTTTTGGACGAAACAACCGCTCTATGAGTTCTGGATGCGTACGCGTTGAAAATCCGATAGAACTTGCACAACACATTTTGGATGTTGACGGAAACTGGCCTCAAGACAGAATTGACACCATTATTGCCAGCAAAAAAACCATGAGCTTCAAAATCACTAAAAAATACGCTCTTTACCAATGGTATTGGACAGCATGGAGCAAAAAAAATCAGCTCCTTTTTAGAGCTGATATTTATGATTTAGATTCGGATTTATATGCGCAATTAAGAAATTAGCCTCTCCTCCATCGCGAAACTTCTCGATGGATGATAGATATATAAACACGATTTGTCTTTTATTAATTGAATAATTTCGTTTGTCAATTCAACTGGAACCGCTGGACAGCCTTGGCTTCTGCCTAATCTTTTATGGTTTCTGATGAAAGATTCAGATACATAATCTGCACCATGCATTACGACTCCTCTTTCACGGGCATTGTCATTGACACCATCTTCTAAACCATCTAAACGCAAAGAGGCACCATGTTTTCCTTGGTAAATTTCACCAGTTGCATAAAACCCTAAACTGCTTTTAAATGACGAATTAAGATTTGAAAATGTTGAAGCAAATTCTTCTCCAGTATTTCTTCCGTGAGCAACAAGCGAATTAAACAAAATGGTATTGCTAGCCAAATCAATCACCCACAAACGTTTTGTGTTCGATGACAAACTGAAATCGATTAATGTTAAGATATCTTTCTTAATTACTCCTCTTTCTTTCAACAAATAAAATCCTTTTAAAGCTTCCGAGAAAGTTTTAAGTTCAGGCATTTTAAAGTTGTTGGAATTTAACGAATTATAAACGCTCACGATTTTAGAATCTACTGTGACTTTTTCGACTTTAGCAATCGCTTTTACAGTGGCATTTTTTTTAAGGTCGGGTGTGTTTTTTGAATCTTTTCCAAAAGACAATAGCAAAAACACAAATAACGGATAAATTTTGTAAATCATTGAATTTCTTTAGGTTAAACAAAAATTTGGGTATCGCAAAAATATAAAAAAATCATACCGTGCAAAATACAAGCCTGATTTTCAAGGCTTTTTTGCTTAAACTTTAACATTATTAACATAAAAACGTTTTTTCTTTAAGATAAAATCTTACAGAAAAAATCATAACATTTTTATCCGTTTCTTAAAAAAAATGAAACAAAAATGAAAATCTTGAATTCAAAACATACAATCCTACTAATTTTGAAGAAGTTATTGAGAAGATTTCAAGCATAATGTTTCAGATTATTAAACCATGATGCTTCAAAACAAACCTTTTCTACTAGCATAAAATACTTTATTGACCATAATGCTGTCAAAAATAAAGTCAGAAAAAGAGCTTAGTGTGAATTAATTTTAAAAAATAAAGGCTTCTTCAATTAAATCAATATTTTTTTTTATTGTTCATTTTATTAAACATAAATGTAACATTCATCAGGTTTCAAACTTTAGAAATGCCTTATATTTGTAGAAAACAAAAATGCAATGAACAAAAAAGTTATCCTTATGATTTTAGATGGTTGGGGAAAATCTCCTGACCCTAAAGTATCTGCAATAGACAATGCAAATGTTCCTTTTATAAACAGTCTATACAAAAATTACCCAAGTGCACAGCTTAGAACTGACGGGTTAAATGTTGGTCTTCCAGAAGGACAAATGGGAAATAGTGAGGTTGGACACATGAATCTAGGTGCAGGAAGAATTGTATACCAAGATTTAGCCAAAATAAATTTAGCTGTAGAGCACAAAACTTTAGCAAAAGAGCAAGTTTTAATTGATGCTTTTAATTATGCTAAAGACAATAATAAAAAAGTACACTTTTTAGGATTAGTTTCAGATGGTGGTGTTCACTCACATACTTCACACCTTCGCGGATTAATCGATGCGTCTCAAGAATATGGTTTAGATCAGGTATATGTTCACGCTTTTACAGACGGACGTGACGTTGACCCAAAATCTGGTGCAAAATACATTCATGATCTTGAAGATTATATTAAAGATACTCCTGTAAAAATTGCTTCGATTGTTGGCCGCTACTATGCAATGGATCGTGACAAACGTTGGGAGCGTGTAAAATTGGCTTACGATCTTCTTGTTAACGGCGTTGGAACTCCATCAACAAATGCTGTTGCAAGTGTTCTTGCAAGCTACGAAAAAGACGTAACAGACGAATTTATCGAGCCTGTTGTTATTGTTGATGATAACGCAAAACCTCTTGCTACAATTGTTGAAGGTGATGTTGTAATCTTCTTTAACTTTAGAACAGACAGAGGACGTGAGCTTACTGAAGCGCTTTCTCAGCAAGATTTCCACGAGCAAAATATGCACAAACTAAACCTATATTATGTAACATTGACAAACTACGATGAAACGTACCAAAACGTAAAAGTAGTTTACAATAAAGATAATATCACTGAAACACTTGGTGAGGTTTTAGAAAAAGCGGGCAAAAAACAAATCAGAATTGCTGAAACTGAGAAATATCCTCACGTAACTTTCTTCTTCTCTGGTGGTAGAGAAACTCCTTTTGAAGGTGAAGAGAGAATCTTGAGAAACTCCCCAAAAGTGGCTACTTACGATTTGAAACCAGAAATGAGCGCTTACGAGTTGGCAGATGCTCTTGTTCCTGAATTGAACAAAGGTGAAGTTGATTTTGTTTGCTTGAACTTCGCAAACGGAGATATGGTTGGGCACACTGGAATTATGGAAGCTGCAATTAAAGCTTGTGAAGCTGTTGACGCTTGCGCGAAAAAAGTAATCGAAGCCGCTCTTGCAAATGATTATACGACAATCGTAATTGCCGATCACGGAAACTGCGAAACTATGATTAATCCTGATGGATCTCCAAATACGGCTCACACTACAAACCCGGTGCCGATTATTTTGGTTGACAAAGAATTGAAAAACATCCAAAATGGTGTTTTAGGCGATATTGCTCCAACTATTTTAGAATTAATGGGAATTCAGCAACCAAATGCAATGACTTGTCATTCGCTTTTGTAATTTTCACCATATAAGTTATATAAGTTCATTAAACCGAACTAAAAAAATCTCGCAAAGACGCTAAGTCGCAAAGAAATTTATAAAACTTTGCGTCTCTGCGACTTTGCGAGAACTATTTTACACTAGAATGTAAAGCTTCAAAAAAAAATGTTTGAACTAACTTATATTCCTTATATGATTTCTATTTCCACAAAGAAAACAGCCTCAATTTATATTTACCTATATAACTTATATGGTTTAAAAAACAAAATGATACAATTGCTCAACTCCATAAATTACAAGACCAATAACACCTCCAACCAAAGTTCCGTTAATTCGAATATATTGAAGATCTTTTCCAATTTCTAATTCTAATTTTTCGGAAACCTCTTTTCCATCCCAACTTTTTACAGTTGACGAAATCAAATCCCCTATTACTTTTTTGTTATTCAAAAGCATTGAAAGCAAATCATTTTTAATGAAACCGTTTATCTTGTCAATCATTACAGGATCTTCTTTGATTCCGTTTCCGAAAGTCTGGATTAAATTTGAAATGCTATTTTTTATTGAAGAATTATCACCTTTATTTAAATCGTTGGTAATTGACAATTTAATTTCATCCCAAATGCTATTAATATAATCCTGAACCTCTTTTTTTCCAACAAAACCCAAAATCATATCGTTGATTTTGGCTCTCATTTCTTCTGAGTTTTTTACTTTTTCTAAGAAATTAAAAATGTATTCGTCGATTTTTACGCGTACTGCGCTTTCAGGCTTTTTAGCTTCATTTAGAAAATCCTGCAAACCATTAAAAACACCCTCTGTAATGCTTTTATCAGCCAATCCGAAACTTAAAAGCGGGGTTGAAGCTTTAACTTTTTGCCTAATTAAATCCTTGTTGTTAGTCAATTCAGCACTCATTACTTCTAAAAGATTTGTCAGCATCTGATTTTTTAAAGTTCCTTTTTGCAAAGGTTCTAATGCCAACGCTACCCAATCGCCAAAATTAATTCCCTCAATTTTTTCCTTAAACTGAACCTGAATAAATCTTCTGACATCTTCATCTTTTATAGTTCTTAAAATTCCAGGAATAATATTTATCGCAACTGCATTGGCAATTTTATTGGCGTTTTCTTGCTTAGAAAGCCAATCTGAAGCTTTGGTGGCAAAATTGAATTCGTCAAGTTTTATTTCCAATTTTTCTCGGTCTAAAAACTCCTCAGAAACAAAATTTCCAAGGTTCTCTCCTATTTCATTTTTCTTGGTCGGAATAATTGCTGTATGCCAAATCGGAATTCCCATAGGGTGACGAAAAAGCGCCACAACGGCAAACCAATCTGCAATTCCGCCAACCATTGCCGCCTCGCTAAAAGCTTGAAGTATTGGAATTTTGAAATAAATTGCAATTACAAACAACAGCACAGCAACTCCTAAAAGCCCCAAAGCATTTTGCTTCATTTTCTTGAGAGCTTTTACTTTGGCAATATCTCGATCTATAATAGTTTCCATAATTATAAACATTTGTACTACTAATTTATGGCTTTTTTCTGAAAGGGTTTAACTCTATTGATCATTTTGATAGCCACAAATTCATATATTCTTTTAAAATTAACCAATTCATTAGTGCAATACATTTTTAAAAATTTTGTTTTGAGATAATTCGTGAATTCGTGGCGAAAAATTTTAATTAAAAGTTGTATTTTTGCCAACTGAAAATGGAAAAAATATGATTATCCAAAAAACTAGAGAGGAAATCGAATTAATGCGCGAAAGTGCTTTAATCGTATCGAAAACATTAGGAATGATTGCTTCTGAAATTAAAGAAGGAGTTACTACATTATATCTTGACAAATTAGCCGAAGAATTTATTCGTGATCACGGAGCAGTTCCAAGTTTCCTTGGATTGTATGATTTCCCGAATTCACTTTGTATGAGTCCAAATGCTCAGGTTGTTCATGGTATTCCTAATAATACACCTCTTAAAAGCGGTGATGTAATTTCGGTTGACTGCGGAGCTTTTAAAAATGGTTTTCACGGAGACCACGCTTACAGCTTCGAAATTGGAGAAGTTGCACCTGAAGTTAAAAAACTTTTACGCGTAACTAAAGAATCTCTTTACGTTGGAATTAGAGAATTTAAAGCTGGAAATCGCGTTGAAGATGTTGGAAATGCGATTCAAAAATATACTGAAGCTCACGGTTACGGAGTTGTTCGTGAATTGGTTGGACATGGTGTTGGGCAAAAAATGCACGAAGAACCAGAAATGCCAAATTACGGAAAACGTGGTCGAGGAAAGCTTTTTGTTGAAGGAATGGTTGTAGCAATCGAACCAATGATCAACATGGGAACTAGAAACATCAAACAACTTAAAGACGGCTGGACAATCTTGACTGCTGACGGAAAACCTAGCGCGCATTTTGAGCACGACGTAGCTTTAATTGATGGAAAACCTGAATTATTATCGACTTTCCAATATATCTACAAAGCTTTAGGAATCGAAAGCAACGAAGAAGACGAATTTAGACAAGTTCCATTAGTACTATAATACAACCCGAATCAGCCCTGTGAAAAAACTTTTCAAATTAGTTTTAAATACAATCCCGCGTCCAATATTAATTCGTTTGAGTTATGTGGCGCGTCCAATTTTAGCTTTCTCTTTAAAAGGAGATAAATTTACAGATCCAATTGACGGAAAAAGCTTTAAATCGTTTTTGCCTTACGGATACGGAAAACAGCGTAATAATGTGCTTTCGCCAAGTACACTTTCTTTAGAGAGACACCGTTTGCTTTGGTTGTATTTAAACGATCAAACTGATTTTTTTACAGCACCGAAAAAAGTATTGCATTTTGCTCCAGAACAAGCTTTTTATAAAAGATTTCGCAAGCAGAAAAATTTAGATTACACAACAACTGACTTACTTTCGCCATTGGCCGATGTAAAAGCAGATATCTGTAATTTACCCTTCAAAGACAATGAATATGACGTTATTTTATGTAATCACGTTTTAGAGCATATTCCTGACGACACAAAAGCAATGCAGGAATTATTCAGAGTTTTAAAACCAGGCGGAATGGCAATTTTGCAGATTCCTCAGGATTTATCTCGCGAAGTTACTTTTGCCGATGATTCGATTACAGACCAAAAGGAACGCGCTAAAATCTTCGGCCAATACGATCACGTTCGTGTTTATGGACGCGATTATTTCGATAAACTAAGAAGCATTGGATTTATTGTTATCGAAGAAGATTACACTAACAAAATTGCACCAGAATTGGTTGAAAAATACTGTTTAGCAAAAGGCGAGATTATTCCGCTTTGCTTTAAACAGGAAAACTAATTTTTCACCATATAAGTTCATTTAATAAAGAGTTTTCAAAATATCAGATTTGAAAACTCTTTATTTTTTTGCCCAATTCCCAAAATATAAGCCTAACCAAATCCCTAAACCTTGGAACCTACAAAATCATTTCAGTTCTGTTTTGACATCAGTTTGGAAAAAAACCTGAATGTCTATATTCCAACCGCATACATTGTTGAAAATACTAGCGAAATCAAATATTTAGACAAAAAAGCAAGTCCAGATGTGCTGGAAAGTTTTGGAATCCCTTTTGAAAATCTTGATTCTAACACAAAGAAAATACTAACTGCTTGCGACTCTTTAAAACCTGAATTTATTTTTAAAAAATTCGGTGCTAAAATTAAATCCGCCAAAACAATTGCTGATTTGCAGAAAGATTCTAAAATTGAATTTGCCATTCGTCAGCATTTAAAATTCAATTTAAGTTCGTTTTACGATTTAATTGTAAAAGAACAATTTCCTTTGTCTTTAAACCTCGGACCTGAAAAAGATTTTTATCGTTCGAGAGTTAGCATTGATCCACTTGATTTTGAACCTCAAATTCAATTTGACAAACATGCCGAAGGAATTACTTACACCCTTTCTTTAAAAGAAAATGAAACCACTTTTTCTCCAATGGACAGCAAAGCAGAAATTCTTTTGGACGAACCAGGCTGGCTGATTATCGATAAAAAATTAGGACAATTAAAGGAGTTAAACTCGAAAAAACTAATGCCTTTTTTAAAGAAAAAGTCAATTGAAATACCTTCAAAATTAGTTGACGATTACTTTAAAAGCTTTATTCCGCAAATAGCAAAGAAAATAGATATTGAAGCTACTGGTTTTGAGATTGAGCTACGCGATAAAATCATTTCGTGCACAATTCAGCCTATTCATGATTTTTTTAAAAACTGTTATTATCTTAATCTTTATTTTGATTATAACGGATATTCATTTGATGCAAGCAAAACTAAAAAAACACATTCCTTTGTAGATTTCAGTGTTGCTAATGAACCTAAAATAATTCAGTTTAAAAGAAATCCAGACGAGAATTTATATACTGATAAATTAAATGGAATTGGTTTATCTAAAATCAAAAACGAATTATTTGGACTAAATTCAGAAGCGGAAAATACAGATCCTTTTATCAATATTCAGTTGATTATTGACCATAAAGAAGAGCTAAAAAGTTTAGGTTTTACCATCGAAAATCTAAAACTGGAAAGCAAAGAAATCATTACAGAAAACCATACTATTTCTGCTTCAAAAGAAACTACAGGCGATTGGTTTGACATTAAGATAATCATTACGGTTGGAAATTATAAAATCAATTTCAGTGAAATAATTCCGAATATAAAAAGCAAAGAAAGACTTTTTGCATTGCCCGATGGAAACTACTTTTTGATTCCGCTAGAATGGTTTAGCAAATATGGTTCTTTAGCGAAATTAGCCAAAACAGAAAACGGCGTTTTGCTTTTACGTAAAAGCAACTTTACTGCTCTTGACGGAATTTCGGAAATCGACAATGATTTGGACCAGATTAATCAAGCCGAATTTACGGCTTCTGACTTAATAAAAGCAACTTTAAGACCTTATCAAGTTGATGGTGTAAAATGGCTTTTAGGCCATTTCAATTCTAATATGGGTGCATGTTTGGCCGATGATATGGGACTTGGAAAAACCTTGCAAACGTTATCCGTTTTGGTTTCTGTTCAGAAACAATTAGGTTTTACCACTAAAACCACCAATTTTGATTTGTTTTCAAACGAAACCACAATTGAAAGAGAACCGCTTAAGGCTTTAATCGTTCTGCCTTCCTCATTGGTTTTTAACTGGTTTAACGAAGCTGGAAAGTTTACGCCTCACTTTTCTAAAATGCAATATGTCGGAAATGATCGAAAAATGTTAGTAAGCAGCATCAATTCAACCGATTTGATTTTCACAAGCTACAGCATCGTTCATCGAGATATTTCTATTTTAGAAAAATACGATTTCCGCTATTTAATTTTAGATGAAAGTCAGTACATCAAAAACAAAAATTCTAAGATTTTTAAAGCGATTAATAAAATAAGCACAGGACATAAAATTGCTTTGAGTGGTACACCGATCGAAAATTCGCTTGACGATTTATGGTCGCAGATGCAATTTATCAATCCGGACATTTTGGGCAGTTATGCTTTCTTTATGGAGAATTTCAAAAATCCGATTGAGAAAAAACAAAATGAAGAAGTTCTCGCTGAATTAAAAAATCTTATCCAGCCTTATATCCTAAGAAGAACAAAAGAACAGGTTTTAAAAGATCTTCCTGAATTGACAGAGCAGATTTATTATTGCGACATGGATCCTGAACAGGAAAAATTATACGAGAAAGAAAAATCTAAAGCTCGTAATTTCCTTCTTAAAACAGATGGATCTCCTGACAAAATCAGTATTATTAATACTTTGATGAAGCTGAGACAACTAAGTAATCACCCGAAAATGGTTGATCAGGAATCCGAAGTTGATTCGGGAAAATATATTGCTGTAACCAATTATTTAGAAAATTTAGTAAAAGCAAAACAGAAAGTAATCATTTTCAGTTCGTTTGTTACCAATTTAAATTTTTATACTGATTGGTGTAAAGAAAACAAAATAGCTTTCTGTGAAATTACAGGTGAAACTCCATCAGACAAAAAAGAACAGCAGGTTAAAATGTTTCAGGAAAAGGAAAATCCATTACTGTTTTTTATTTCGCTTAAAGCGGGAGGTGTTGGTTTGAATATCACAAAAGCTTCTTACGTTTTATTCTTAGATCCTTGGTGGAATCCTTTTGCGGAAAAACAAGGTATTGGCCGAGCACATCGAATTGGTCAATTGAATAAAGTAAACGTGATTCGTTTTATCTCGAAAAATACAGTTGAAGAGAAAATTATCAAATTGCAGGAAAACAAAAAATTATTATCAGATTCTCTTTTAGAAGAAAGTTATATTAATGATGAAATTGAAGGTAACTTAGAATATATTTTGGGTTCATAATCGTTAAATCCAATAGAATGGCATCTTTTTCGTTATATAAAATTGTTATATTTACAATCTTACAATGTTTTAAGATGCCAAAATTTTTATATACAAGCTTTATTTTTCTTTTCATTTTCACTTTAGCGAAAGCTCAAGAAAAAGAAATCGATCCTCCTTATAATATTAAAACTGTCTCTTTTATCCAGAATGGCAGTAATGTTCCGCCAATTTTCGAATTAGGTTCTCCATTTACCTTTCAATTTGATGATTTATTTGGTAATGAAGCTAATTATTATTTTGAAGTTATTCATTGCGACTACAACTGGTTTCCGACAGACATTCCAAAAACAGATTATATTCTTGGCATGGACAATCAGAGAATTACCGATTTTTCGAATTCGTTCAACACACTTCAGGTGTATACACATTATAGACTTTCTTTTCCAAATCAGTTTACGCAATTATTAAAACTTTCTGGCAATTACATGCTGCGAATTCTTAATGAAGACAGAGAAGTCGTTTTCTCAAGAAAATTTATTTTGCATGAAAATCATTGTACAGTTGGTGTTCAAGTAAAAAGAACCCGTAACCTGAGTAATATTGATTACAAACAGAATCTTGATTTTGCCATCTTATCTAATGATATTGTTTTTCAAACCCCATTGCAAAATGTAAAAGTTCTTTTACTGCAAAACGGAAACTTTCATACCGAAATAAAAAATATTGTTCCCCAATACACAATAGGCAATCAGCTGGTTTATAAATATGACAAAGAAACCCAATTTTGGGGCGGAAATGAGTTTTTATATTTTGAAAACAAAGACATTCGAGCTGCCAGTAATAATGTTGCCAAAATAGGTTCAAACAATGATATTTACAATGCATTTTTATATACCAATGCAGCAAGAGGAAATCAGATTTACACCAATTATGAAGACGTAAATGGAAATTTTGTAGTTAAGAATATCAACGGTTCTAATAATGACATTGAAGCTGATTATGCTTGGGTTTATTTTACTCTTTCTGCTCCTGCTTTTAGAATGAACAAAGACATCTATATTACTGGAATGTTTAACAACTACAGTCTTTCGCCAGAATACAAAATGGATTATAATACAGACAAAGGAGTTTTTGAAAAAGCCATTATGATCAAACAAGGTTTTACTAATTTTCAATATACCGTTGCAGACAAAAAAGGAGTAATCGATTTTGAAAATGCCATTGACGGAAACTTTTATCAGACTGAAAACGAGTACACCATCTTGGTCTATTATAAAGAAGCAACAGATCGTTATCAGCGCGTTATTGGGAAAGGAAATGCAAACTCTATCAATATAGTCAATTAAAACAATGTTAAGGTTTTAGATTAAATGATTTTTTTTCGTAGCTTTGCCTTTATAACACTCACATATATACGGCGTTAGTATGGTTTCTCAAATTACACGAGGCATAAAAATATCTGTTTTGACTAGTTTTGAAGGTACATATTTCAAAAACTACAAGATTCATTTTGCTTTTAGCTACGTAGTTACCATCGAAAATCATAGTAAAGATTCTGTTCAATTAACTTCTCGCCACTGGGAAATTTTTGATTCTTTAAATGATCTAGAAGTTGTAGATGGCGAAGGCGTTATCGGTAAAAAACCAGTTTTAAAACCTGGTGAAAACCATACTTACAGTTCAGGCTGCTTATTATCGTCTCCTTACGGCGCAATGAAAGGTCATTTCAACATGATCAATTTTACTACTACAAAAACATTCAAAGTAATTGTTCCTACTTTTAGAATGTGTGCTCCTTTTGCATTAAATTAAGATATAGTCTACATCTATAGCTTTTATCGTTATCTTAATCATAAAATTGTCAATTTATTAATTTATCCTTTGTACTTTTGTGCAGCGTTAGATTATTCGTAACAAAACAAATCGTCTAACTTTAAATTGTCTAATTCACAAAATTTTAAATAACATGCTTAAAGGATTTTTTCATGTACCAAAAGCGGTAAACGAGCCTGTAAAAAGCTACGCACCAAATTCACCAGAAAAAGCTGCTGTTCAGGCTGCTTATACCACAATGTGGAATTCTCAAATTGACGTTCCTTTGTATATTGGAAACGAAGAAATTAGAACTGGAAATACAAGAAACATTACAGCACCTCATGATCACAAACACGTTGTTGGAAAATATCATTTAGCTGAAAAACAACATATCGAAAAAGCCATTGCAAATGCGCTTGAATCAAGAAAAGCATGGGCAAACTTAGCATGGGAACAACGTGCTGCTATTTTCTTAAAAGCTGCTGAACTTATCGCTGGACCATACAGAGCTCGCATTAACGCTGCTACAATGATTGGTCAGTCTAAAAATATTCACCAAGCAGAAATTGATGCTTCTTGCGAATTAATCGACTTTTTACGTTACAATGTTGAGTTTATGACTCAAATCTACAACGATCAGCCAAAATCTGATTCTTCTGTTTGGAATCGTGTAGAATATAGACCTCTTGAAGGTTTTGTTTACGCTATTACTCCTTTCAACTTTACTGCAATCGCTGCAAACCTTCCTGCAAGTGCTGCAATGATGGGTAACGTTGTGGTTTGGAAACCAAGTGATAGTCAAGTATTTTCTACAAAAATCATTTTAGAAGTTTTCAAAGAAGCTGGAGTTCCTGATGGCGTTATCAACGTAGTTTTTGGAGATGCTTTAATGATTACAGATACTGTTTTAGCTAGCCGTGATTTTGCTGGTGTTCACTTTACAGGATCAACTCATGTATTTAAAGATATTTGGGCTAAAATTGGAGCAAACATTCACAATTACAAAACATACCCAAGAATTGTTGGTGAAACTGGAGGTAAAGATTTTATCATTGCTCACCCAAGTGCAAATGTAAAACAAGTTGTTACAGGTATTACTCGTGGAGCTTTCGAATTCCAAGGGCAAAAATGTTCTGCAGCTTCTAGAGCTTATATTCCTCAAAGTTTATGGCCTGCTGTAAAAGAGCAATTAGTTACTGATGTAAAATCTATGAAAATGGGTTCTCCAGAAGATTTTGGAAACTTCATTACAGCAGTTATCCACGAAGGTTCTTTTGATAAATTAGCTAGTTATATTGACCAAGCTAAAAAAGATGCTGATGCTGAAATCATCGTGGGAGGAAATTACGATAAATCTGTTGGATACTTTATTGAGCCAACGGTTATTGTAACTACAAATCCAAAATATACTACAATGGAAACTGAACTTTTTGGACCAGTTATCACGATTTATGTTTATGAAGATGTTAAATGGGAAGAAACTTTAGAATTAGTAGATACTACTTCTGAGTATGCTTTAACTGGAGCGGTTTTCAGCCAAGATCGTTATGCTATTGAAGTAGCTACAACTAAATTGCAAAACGCTGCTGGTAACTTCTATATTAACGACAAACCAACTGGAGCTGTTGTAGGAATGCAACCTTTTGGTGGAGCAAGAGCATCTGGAACTAATGATAAAGCAGGTTCTGCATTAAACCTATTACGTTGGGCTTCTCCAAGAACTATTAAAGAAACTTTTGTAACTCCAGAAGATTACAGATACCCTTTCTTAGGATAATCTGATTTTAAAGAGTTAAATTATAAAAAGCAGGAATTTCAATTGAAATTCCTGCTTTTGCTTTTTACATGATTAAAATTTTGGAAAATAGTAACTTCTCCAAAACGTCTAGATTTTCACCCCTACATTTCTTATTTCCAAGAACATTATTTTGTAATACTTTTCCTATTTATTTAAAAATCAGCACTTTAAAAAACTTAAATACCTTATTTTGGTATTTTAAAAACTTTTTGTGTCGCTCAAAAAAAAACCATCCTCTTAAATTTGTTTCAATATTAGATAACATTAAAAGATATAACAAAATAAATAGTAAAGAATGAGAAACTTAAGCAATGTTCCACAAGTTATTATGGAATCAAAAAGTATAGGACATCCTATTAATTATAAGTGGACAAAAAAGAAAATAAACAAACTTTTGGATTGCGTAGAAGGAAATATGGAACTTGAAAATACGTTAATGCAGATTAACCATAAAGGCTCTATTGGACTTACAGCAGCCTTACTAGAATGGATTTACTGGCGCTTTACTGGATATAGTCAAGCCACTCACGATACAAAAAAACGTATCGAAGCAATTTGGTGCTCTATCAATAATCGTGAACAGACAAATCCATTATTATTTGATACCGATTTTGAAATACCTGCAAATGGCCCAGTTGACGGCGTGCTTTGGATTGCTTTAATGAATGTTAGAATGATAGATGCCCGATATAGAAAAGGCTCTTATTTTTTACAAAATGACCTTGTTGGATTGGCTCTCTTAGTACGACATATTACGCCAAAAAAGAAAAATTTTGACAACTGGTTTAGCCAAACTATTAACAATTTGACAAATTCTCATCCTAACACCTATAAAACAGATGCATTGGATGAAAGTGATGAAGCTGTTTATGACTCTTCTAATGAACCTTTAATTTCTCGAGAATTTTTCTTTGATCCAGAATTTAAATATACTATCGAAGCATCAGAAAATGCAATTCACAATTTTATCGACAATTTAGATCTTAAAGCAAATACTTTTCTTAATTTTTCAAAGAAAGCCTCTTAATATTAATTCAAAAAATAAACCCGATTAGAAAACGCTAATCGGGTTTGTTTCTTTATTTAAGGTTTAAACTTTAAAGGAAGATGAACCACTTTTTTAGTTTCAAAAAATTCATCATCAAAAATTTCAGCCAAGTCATACAAAGTAGCATTTGGAAAATCTTTTAGTTCTTCAGCTAAATCACCGCCTTTTAAATACAGAATACCATTCTTTAATTTATGTTTATGCTGCTTTTTAATCTTATCTTTTATCCAAGAGACAAAATCAGGCATATTGGTTACGGCGCGGCTGACAATAAAATCGAAGTCACCTTTTACTAATTCAGCACGTTTTTGTTCTGCTTTTACGTTCTTCAATTCTAATGCATCTACAACACCCTGAACTACTTTTATTTTTTTAGCGATAACATCAATCAAATAAAAACGAGTTTCAGGAAAAAGAATCGCTAACGGAATTCCAGGAAAACCTCCTCCCGTTCCAACATCCAGAACAGTTGCTCCGGGTTCAAATTTCATGATTTTAGCAATTCCTAAGGAATGTAAAATGTGTTTTGTATATAATGAATCAATGTCTTTGCGCGAAATAACATTAATTTTTTCGTTCCAATCGTGGTATAAAAAGTCTAATTTTTGAAATTGCTCGATTTGAAGATCGGTCAAATTGGGAAAATATTTCAATATCTCATCCATTGCTGTAAATTTTTAACAAAAGTACTACTTTACGATTGAAATATTTAACTCAATTTTGCAAATTGAGAATTTATAATAATTACCTTTGAAACCTATTTAAAACAATTATGAATAACACGGCTCCTACTTTTGCAAGGCAAGACAATCTGAAGTTTTTCAGAACACTTAACTCTCGGGTAAACAATTACTTCAAGGAGAACAACATCCAGAAAACTGGAAACTGGAAGCTACACTTAAAAGCTGTTATTCTATTTGCTGTTTTTCTAACACCCTATTTTTTAATTCTTACTCTCGATATGCCTTTTTGGTTAATGCTATTACTTTCTATTGTTATGGGTGTAGGAATGGCTGGTGTTGGAATGAACGTTATGCATGACGGAAATCATGGTTCTTATTCAAATAAAAGCTGGATCAACAAATTTATGGGCGGAACAATTTATGTTTTAGCTGGAAATGTTTACAACTGGCAAGTACAGCACAATGTACTTCATCATACTTATACTAATATTCCGGGACATGATGAAGATTTAGATGCCGGAAGAATTATTCGTTTTACAGAACATGCAGAATGGCATCGTTTCCACCGTTTTCAGCATTATTATTCTGTTTTCTTATACGGTTTATTAACTTTCAATTGGGCATTAACAACTGATTTTAAGCAAATGAGAAATTACCTGAAAAGAAAACTATCTTATGGTGAACCAAAAAGCCCGAAAATTTTGTGGACAACGCTTATTATCACTAAAATGATTTACGTGTCTATCTGGATTGTTTTACCAATTGTAATTGGAATTACTTGGTGGAAAGTTCTTCTTGGCTTTTTCGCAATGCACTATACAGCTGGATTAATCTTAAGCATTGTATTTCAATTAGCTCACGTAGTTGATCATACCACAAACCCAACTCCAAACGATTTAGGAGAAATGGATAATACTTGGGCAATTCACCAATTGTATACTACAACTAATTTTGCGCCAAAAAATGCAATCGTAAACTGGTACACTGGCGGATTAAACCATCAGATCGAACATCATATTTTCCCAAATATCAGCCATATTCACTATGGTAAAATTGCAAAAATCGTAAAAGAAACAGCAAAAGAGTGCAACTTGCCTTATTATGAGTATAAAACAATGCGAAGTGCCGTTGTTGCTCACTTTAAGCATTTACGTGAATTGGGAATGAAACCAGAATTATCAGTCTAATAACTAAAAAAAAATCTATTAATAATTAACCTTCCTTAACAGGCGCAGCAAATTAAGGACATTCAAAAATTTTATAATGAATCATATTCTTTCGGACAGAATCAACAATCTTGCGACTTCGCAGACATTAGCAATGGCCGCTTTGGCAAGAGAATTAAAAGCACAAGGAAAAGACATTATCAGCTTAAGTTTAGGTGAACCAGATTTCAACACACCAGATTTTATTAAAGAAGCAGTAATAAAAGCAGTAAACGAAAATTATAGCACCTATTCTCCAGTAGAAGGTTACCTTGAATTGAGAGAAGCAATTTGCAGAAAATTCAAAAGAGACAACGGATTAGATTATAAACCAACTCAAATTGTAGTTTCTACAGGTGCAAAACAATCTTTATACAACATTGCACAAGTAATGTTAAACGATGGTGACGAAGTTATTTTACCAGCACCTTACTGGGTTTCTTACTTCGAAATCGTAAAACTTTCTGGCGGAGTTCCTGTTGAAGTTCCAACTTCTGTAGAAACAGATTTCAAAATGACTCCAGAGCAATTAGAAGCAGCAATTACACCAAAAACAAAAATGATGTGGTTCTCTTCTCCATGTAATCCTTCAGGTTCTGTTTACAGCAGAGAAGAATTAACAGCATTGGCAAAAGTTTTAGAAAAACACCCAAATATCTATGTAGTTTCAGACGAAATTTATGAGCACATCAATTTCTCAGGAACTTTCTGTAGCATCGGATCTATCCCTGGAATGTTAGATAGAACAATCACTGTAAACGGAGTTGCAAAAGCATTTGCAATGACAGGATACAGAATTGGTTATATTGGAGCACCTGAATTCATCGCAAAAGCGTGTACAAAAATTCAAGGACAAGTAACTTCTGGTGCAAATTCTGTAGCTCAACGCGCTACAATCACTGCAGTAGATGCTGATCCAAGTGTTTTAAACCACATGGTTGAAGCTTTCCACGGTCGTAGAGATTTAGTGGTTGGATTATTAAAAGAAATTCCAGGAGTAAAAATCAACGTTCCAGAAGGTGCATTTTATGTGTTCCCAGACGTTTCTTCTTTCTTCGGAAAAACATTAAAAGGACACGAAATTAAAGACGCAAACGATGTTTCGATGTATCTTTTAGCTGAGGCAAACGTGGCAACTGTAACTGGAGACGCGTTCGGAAATCCAAACTGTATTCGTTTCTCTTATGCAACGAGCAACGATATTTTAAAAGAAGCATTACGCAGAATCAAAGAAGCTTTGACTGCATAACAATATTCTAAGTTTTATTAAAAACGGCTTAAGGTTCAAAAGTTTCATCACTTTTATACTTTAAGCTGTTTTTTTTATGAGTTTTTTTTGGGCGTGTCCCTTCGGGTCGGGCTATCCGTTACAAGTCCTCGCACTTCCTTCGTCAGGCTGCGCGCTTTCCACTTCTATCCCTCACGCAAACAGCATACAAGAAATATCATTTTCAAAACTAAATTTTTGAGCATTTAAAATTGGTGAAATTCGTGGCGAACAAAAAAACAGTTTCAAAATTCCCATTCTACAATATTATAAAACCTCAAATGTAATCCTGTAAAACATAACTCTTTATAAATCGTCAACTTTGTAATGTATTAATTTAAAAGCTATAATCATGATACATACAGATGAAACTACACAGGAAACCGTTAAAACTTTAGAAGGATTAATTTCAATTCTTGAGGATGGAAAACTAGGATATACAGATGCTGCAGAAGATGTAGAAAATCCAGCAATGAAAACTGATTTCTTGGAATATGCCCGCGAAAGAGCCTTATTTATTGTAGAACTACAGGACCAAATCAATAAACTGGGAAAATCAACACACAATTCAGGTGGAGGCCCACTTGGAGCTTTACACCGCGTATGGATCGATATTAAATCTGCATTTACAGGAGGTGGCACCGAAGCCATTATAAATGCTTGTATTACAGGTGAAGAAGCTGCAATTGAAAAATACAAAAAAGCACTCGAAGAAAATAATTTAGAACACGATCAGATTTACATTGTTTCTAAACAATTAAATAGCATTCAAAATACTTTATCGCAAATTAAAATGAAAGCAAGCTAAACGATTCATGCTTTTTTTTGAAAACTGCTCAGTCTTCGGATTGGGCGGTTTTTTTTTATATAAATAGAAAACAAATCTTACATTAGCGTTACAATCAATCCCTAACTTAAAAATCTTATTTCTTTTAATTTAAAGAAAAACAAATCTTAATGACTGTAAAAAATTTAGCAATTGTATTTTTATTTATAACTCAAATCTCTTTTAGTCAAAATAATTCTATTGATAACCCTCCTAAGAAAACTTGGAAAATATTAATTAAAAATGATAAATCTGCAGAGGAAAATTTTACATTGGTTGGAAGAACAATCTTGGAAAATGATTTTCAAATTGAGAAAAAAGACAATGACTTTTTATCAATACAAACATCTCCAAAAAACTTAGAAAAACTAAATGCTATTTATTACTTAAATTTTGTGATTAAAGACAGCTTAATAATTTTAACTGGAATGTCAAAATTGAATATTTCAATAAATTTGGGAGGAATTACCTCTGAAAGTTCATATGAAAAAATAATTAATAGAGGAATGAGAGGTTCAGTATTTAAAGAATCTTTTAATGAAATGTTGAAATTCTCAACACTTTTTCCTAAATCTGAATATGAATTTGTTATTGAATAAAAACAACGAACTTTTCTTTAAGCATTCCATATTAAGTTAACAATTTCAAAAAAATCGCTTCATCACTAGCAAACTCGAATAATTTATTAGACCTTTGCACACTTTTTTTCGGGAATACCACAAAAGTCTAAAGTTTTAGAAATGAAGAAGAAAATCGAAATATTAGCTCCTGCTAGAGATTTAATTGGAGGAATCGCAGCCATAAATAGTGGTGCCGATGCTGTATATATTGGTGCGCCGCAATTTGGTGCACGTTCTAACGCCAACAACTCTATTGAAGATGTTGCTGAACTAGTCAAATACGCCCACTTATTTAACGCACAGGTTTTTGTGGTAATGAATACCATTTTGTACGACAACGAATTAGAAACGTGTCGTGCCATGATTTGGGAATTATACGATATTGGTGTTGATGCCTTGATTATTCAAGATATGGCGATTATGGAAATGGACTTGCCTCCTATCGTACTTCACGCCAGCACACAAGCCAATAATCGTGATGCAGATAAAATTAAATTTCTTAAAGATGCAGGAATCAAACGTGTTGTTTTAGCACGTGAATTAAACCTGCATCAAATTAAAACAATATACGACCACGCTGATGTTGAACTAGAGTTTTTCGTAACTGGAGCTTTATGTGTTTCTTTCAGCGGAAACTGTTACATGAGTGTGGCAAATGGAGAACGTAGTGCAAACCGTGGTTCTTGCGCACAAAACTGCCGTTTACCTTACAACTTAATCGACGGAAACGGAGATACTTTGATTAGAAACAGTCACTTGCTTTCTATTAAAGATTTAGACGTTTCAGATCAAATCCCGAATTTGATTGAGGCTGGAATCGTTTCTTTTAAAATCGAAGGAAGATTAAAAGACGTTGCTTATGTTAAAAACAACGTATCTTATTTGCGTCAAAAATTAGACAGTTATTTAGAAGGAAGTGATAAATACATCAAAGCTTCTTCTGGAAAATGTACTTATACTTTTGATTCTACATTAAGCAGAACTTTCAACCGTGGTTATACTGATTATTTCGTTAACGAAAGACACAGCTCTATTGGTTCTTGGGAAAGCCCAAAATCGAAAGGACAATATATTGGTAAATTGATTAGAACTGTCGGAAACGCTTACGAAATTGAAAACGGCGAATTATTAAACAACGGAGACGGACTCTGCTTCATCAACGAAAATAATGAAGCTGACGGAATCTACGTAAACAAAGCCGAAAATGGAAAAGTATATCCAAACGTTTTAAAAGAAATCAAAGACGGTACTTTCATTTATAGAAACAACGATGCGGCTTTCATTAAAATTGTTGAAAGAGAAGACAGTGCAATCCGTAAAATCGGAACTACTTTATTACTTACCGAAAACGAAAACGGTTTTGAATTAATCGCAACCGATGAAGACGGAAACGTAAGTACAGTAAAATTAGATCATCCAAAAGAACAAACGAAAACTGGCGAATCAATCGAAGAAAACATCAAAGTTCAATTGGCTAAAACAGGTTTTACACCTTACAGCGCCGATGAAATCAATGTAATGTTCACCGAAAACTGGTTCCTTCCTATTTCAAAAATCAATGAAATGAGAAGAAATGTTTTCGATCAGTTATCAGAAATTCGTTTGGCAAATTACGTTCGCGAAGAACACCAATTGGTTAAAACTTCACATCCGTATCCTGAAACCAAATTGGATTTTATGTACAACGTTTCGAACAAAACAGCTCGTAAATTCTACGAACGTCACGGTGTTACCGAAATCGAAAAAGCATTCGAATTACAATGGGATCCAGGAAAATCTCGTGTAATGACAACCAAATATTGCATCAAATACGAATTGAAAAAATGTCCGATACACCAAAAAGACATTGTAGGTGTTAAAGTAAAAGAACCATTGGTTTTAAAACAGGGAGAATTGGAATACAAACTAAAATTCAACTGCAAACCCTGCGAAATGGAAATCTGGGAAAAAGATGCTGAATTTGAGATTGAAGAAGATCATTTTCATTAATATGATTTAACCGCAAAGAGCGCAATCCCGATAGCTATCGGGAACGCAAGGTTCGCAAAGATTTTAAAACAATCTTTGCGAACCTTTTTCTTTTATATAAAAATACAACCTTGCGTTCTTTGAGTAATTCCTTGTGAACTTTGCGGTTAAATAATATATTATTTCCAAAATCTTGTCATTTCGAGGAACGAGAAATCTTCGCAAGTAACTCCGTTCCAATAAGCCAATCTTTGTAGAGCTTCTCGTGGAGATTTCTCGTTCATCGAAATGACAAACTATATGGCTACCTAATCCGATAATTAAATTAAAATCTGCTGAATCTCCAAAATCTGCGTGAGAAATTCTTTGCGAGCTTTTTTTAACTTAAAAACAAAAACGTAGCGCTCTTTGCGTAATTCTTTGCGAACTTTGCGGTTAAAAAAAGCTTTTTCCCTACTTTTACTACTCAAACAATACACTACTCCAAAATGAAAATACTACTCCTAGGTTCAGGCGAATTAGGCAAAGAATTTGTCATTGCAGCACAACGAATTGGACAAACCATAATTGCAGTTGACAGTTACGAAAACGCACCAGCCATGCAGGTTGCGCACGGATTTGAAGTCATCAACATGCTTGACGGCGAGGCCCTTGACCGAATCGTAGCCAAACACCAACCCGATTTTATAGTTCCTGAAATAGAAGCCATTCGTACCGAACGTTTTTACGATTACGAAAAGCAAGGAATCACAGTTGTTCCTTCAGCGAAAGCGGCAAACTTTACCATGAATCGTAAAGCCATTCGTGATTTAGCAGCAAAAGAACTTGGTTTGAGAACAGCGAAATATGAATACGCAACTTCAGCGGAAGAACTACAAAAAGCCGTTCAGGAAGTTGGAATTCCTTGTGTTGTAAAACCTTTAATGTCTTCGTCTGGAAAAGGGCAATCGACTATTAAAACAGAAAGCGATATCGAAAAAGCTTGGCAATATGCTGTTGCAGGTTCGCGTGGCGATGTTATTGAAGTTATTGTAGAGGCTTTTGTAAATTTTGATTCAGAAATTACGCTTTTAACGATTACTCAAAATAATAACCCGACTTTATTCTGCGCTCCAATTGGTCATAGACAAGAAAGAGGTGATTATCAGGAAAGCTGGCAACCCGCTTTAGTTTCAGAAAAAGATTTGTATGAAGCTCAGGATATGGCTGAAAAAATTACGGAAGCGCTTGGCGGTGCCGGACTTTTTGGCGTTGAATTTTTCTTAACCAAAGAAGGCGTTTATTTCTCTGAACTTTCTCCGCGTCCGCATGATACAGGAATGGTAACTTTGGCCGGAACTCAGAATTTTAATGAATTTGAATTGCATTTAAGAGCGATTTTAAGTCTTCCTATTTTCGAAATTACTTTAGAAAAAGCTGGAGCAAGCGCTGTAATTTTAGCATCAGAAGATTCAACGAATCCAACTTTTACCGGAATTGAAAAAGTAGCCGCTTTACCTAAAACCGATTTCAGAATTTTCGGAAAACCAACTTCTAGACCTTACCGAAGAATGGGAGTTGTTTTAAGCCACGATTCACTTTCAACTCCAATTAACGAAGTAACTGAACGCGCAAAAGAAACAGCGAAATTAATAACTGTAAATTCTTAACTATGAAAAATATATTATTAGCGACTTTCCTTTTTATTGGAATCGTAATGCAGGCACAGGACAAGAAGAAATTTAACAAACCAACAGTTGTTGAGGCTTCATGCGGAGAATGTCAATTCGGAATGAAAGGCAAAAGCTGTGATTTAGCAGTTCGTATTGATGGAAAATCTTATTTCGTTGACGGAACGACAATTCATGATCATGGAGACGCTCACGCTGAAAAAGGGTTTTGTAATGCAATAAGCAAAGCTTTAGTTACAGGAGAAATTAAAGGAGACAGATTCAAAGCGACTTCATTTACTTTAATCGACGATAAAAAATAATGGCATTAATTCTCGAAAATATTGCCAAACACGTTTCTCTGACACCAGAAGAACAGGCACTTTTTTTATCCAAACTAGAAACCAAAACTTATAAAGCCAAAACTGTTTTATTAAATGCTGGCGAAGTCTGCAAACATTCCTATTTCGTAAATTCAGGTATTTTAAGAAGTTTCAACATCAACGATAATATTGTAGAACACGTACTTTCTTTTGCCTGCGAAGGCTGGTGGATGAGTGACATGTACAGTTATTTTTCGCAGAAACCCGGACAGCTTTTTATTGAAGTTCTGGAAGAGGCTGAAGTTGTTTCTTTATCCAAAGAAAATCAGGATCAATTGTTTCTTGAGATCCCGAAACTGGAACGCTTTTTCAGAATTTTAATTGAAAATTCTTTAGTTGCTAATCAACAAAGATTAATGGACAATTTAAGCTTACCAGCAGAAGAACGATTTGAAAAATTTACTAAAAAATACGGAACATTGGTACACAAAGTTCCTCAAAAGCAAATCGCGTCTTTCATTGGTGTAACACCAGAATTCTTCAGCAAAATGAAAGCTCGTCTTTTAAAGAAATAAAGTTTTTCCGCCACGAATTCACGAATTTTTATCTCAAAGATTGTAAAAATAATTCGTGAATTCGTGGCGGAAAAAAAATTAAAATTGCTCAACCTCCGTAGAATGTTCCATCGCTGTTATGGTTGATTTTCCAATCATAACGGTATTTTGAACGGCATCAAAATAAGAAGTCCCTACAAAAGCTTGATGTTTTACAGCTCTGAATCCGTTTTTTTGTAATGCGAATTCACGTTCCTGAAGTTCAGAATATCCAGCCATTCCGCGTTCTTTATACGCTCTTGACAATTCAAACATACTAGTGTTCAAAGCATGGAATCCTGCCAAAGTAATAAACTGGAATTTATAACCCATTGCAGCCAAATCTTCTCTAAATGTTTCCATTTCAGCAACCGTTAATTTTGCTGCCCAGTTAAAAGAAGGCGAACAATTGTAAGCCAGCATTTTGTCTGGAAATTCTTTTTTCATTGCTGTTGCAAACTTTCTCGCAAATTCCAAATCCGGATTACTGGTTTCCATCCAGATTAAATCGGCGTAAGGTGCGTAGCTCAAGCCTCTTGCAATTCCTTGCTCGATTCCGTTTTTTACATAGAAGAAACCTTCTGCCGTTTTTTCTCCGGTTAAAAATTTCCTGTCTCTTGGGTCTGCGTCGCTCGTTAATAAATTTGCTGCTTCTGCATCTGTTCTCGCAACAATCAAAGTTGAAACGCCCATAACATCTGAAGCCAGACGTGCTGCAATTAGCTTGTTAATAGCTTCCTGAGTTGGCACCAGAACTTTTCCGCCCAGATGTCCGCACTTTTTAGCAGAACTCAATTGGTCTTCAAAATGCACTCCAGAAGCTCCGGCTTCAATCATGGATTTCATTAATTCGAAAGCATTTAGGTTTCCACCAAAACCAGCTTCTGCATCAGCCACAATTGGAACTAAATAATCTTTTCTATCTTCAATATTATTTACAGTCTGAATCTGATCAGCTCGCAATAAAGCGTTATTGATCTTTTTTACCACCATCGGAACGCTGTTTACTGGATAAAGCGATTGGTCAGGATACATTTCTCCCGCCAGATTTGCATCAGCAGCAACCTGCCATCCGCTTAAATAAATCGCCTCTAAACCCGCATCGACTTCCTGAATCGCTTGATTTCCAGTTAACGCTCCCAAACCAGCAACATAATCCTGACTTTTTAACTTTCTCCATAATTTTTCTGCACCCATTTTGGCAATAGAATGCTCAATTTTATAAGACCCTTGAAGCGTCACAACTTCACTCGCAGTGTAAGGACGTTCAACTCCTTTCCATCTCGGGTTCGTAATCCAATCGTTAATCAATTCCTGAATTCTGTCTTCTGTTGTTTTCATAATATAGTTTAGTTAAAGTGGTTCGTTTTTTAGTGTTCAGTCACAGTTTTAAGTGTTCAGTTTAGGCAGACTGATTTTTTCTCTCATTTTATCTGCTAAATCTGCGAGAAAAACTTATTCGCTCGCAGATCTGGCAGATTGAGCAGATTTTAAAAGTTTATAGATATTTGTAACACGGAATCGTCAAGAAATCCACAAAGTGCAGGTTTACTACTAATCTTTCCAGCATTTTTTCTGCTAATGGAAATTGTTGTTTTTCATAATTTTCTTCTCCAAGTTCTTCCTTGATTTTTCTGAATTCATCTAAAGCCAATTCATGATAATAAGCCAAATCTAATTTTCGTCCATTATCCAAAATCACTTTATTCTGAAGCCATTGCCACAATTGTGATCTCGAAATTTCTGCCGTTGCAGCATCTTCCATCAAATTATGCAATGCAGCTGCGCCTTGTCCGTTTAGCCATGAAGCCAGATATAGAACTCCAACATTGATATTTTTTCGAACACCGTTTTCGGTTATCAGTCCAATTGGCGGTTCAATCAAATCAGCTTCTGTAATTTTTCGATGTTCCCTTTTAATGTGAATCTGATTTGGAGTTGGCATTCCTTTATCAAAAATTTCTTTAGCCAGCGAAACTAAATCTGGATGCGCAACCCAAGTTCCATCATGACCATTTCGAACTTCACGTTCTTTATCCGTTTTTACTTTCGCGAAAGCGACAGCATTGGCTTCTTCATTATTTCGAATCGGAATCTGTGCTGCCATTCCGCCAATCGCATGAATCCCTCTTTTATGACATCTTTGAATTACCAGATTTGAATAGGCATTCATAAAAGGCGAAGTCATAGTTACCTGATCACGATCTGGAACAATGAATTTTGGATTTTTTCTAAACTTTTTAATGTATGAGAAAATATAATCCCAGCGTCCGCAATTCAAACCAACGATATGCTCTTTCAATTCGTAAATAATTTCATCTAGCTGAAAACTTGCCGTTATGGTTTCAATTAAAACTGTCACTTTTATTGTTCCTTTGTTCAGTTTCAAATAATCCTCCGTAAAATCGATTGCGTTATTCCACCAACGCGCTTCGAGATAATGTTCCAATTTCGGAATGTAGAAATACGGCCCAGAATTGTTTTCTAAAAGTCGTTTATGATTATGAAAAACATACAATCCAAAATCTATCAAAGACCCCGAAACTTCATTTCCTTCAACTAAAACATGTTTTTCTGGCAAATGCAAACCTCTCGGACGTACAATTAACGTTGCAATTTTTTCATTTAAATGATACGATTTCTGTTTTACCAAATCAGTATACGTAATTGTTTTGTTTACCGCATCGATTAAATTTACCTGTCCGTCCATTAAGTTTTGCCAAGTTGGCGAAGTGCTATCTTCAAAATCGGCCATAAATGTTTTCGCTCCTGAATTCAAAGCATTGATGATCATTTTGCGATCAACTGGTCCAGTAATTTCTACTCTTCGATCCAGTAAATCTTTCGGAATTTCTCCAGCTTTCCAATTACCTTCTCTGATGCTTTTGGTTTCCGAAATAAAAACCGGCATAATCCCCTGATCAAAAGTGACTTGTTTCTGTTCACGCTGTAAAAGCAATAGTTTTCGCTGTGATTCGAATTTTCTATGCAATTCAGTTATAAAAACAATGGCTTCTTCTGTCCAGATCTTTGGATAACGAAGCTTCTTTTCGGCTAAAAATTCCATTGCCGTTTCGGTAATTTCTAATTGGTTTTTCATAGCTGTGGTTTTTAATTTCATTAGCAGCAATTGAATCGTTTATATGTTTTTCAAAAACATAAATTCATAACAAACTGATAATTAATATTTTTTACACCACAATATTAGAAAAAAGTTTTTTACAAAACAAGCGAACGTTCGCTAAAAATGAAAAATAATTTTTTGGCGTTTATTTTTAGAATACCTATATTTGGTTCATGGATATCGAAAAAGACTATATAAAACTGATCTTCGGATTAAAATTGAAGCAAGTCAGAACGCAAAAAAATCTGTCTCTTTTTGGCTTGGCTAAATTGACAAATCTTTCAAAATCGTATTTAAACGAGATTGAAAAGGGAAAGAAATATCCAAAAACAGATAAAATTCTACTGCTCTGCGAACATTTGGACGTGACTTACGACCAAATGGTGTCTTTAAAACTCGATAATAACCTCGCTCCTATTGGCGAAATCTTGAAATCAGGTATTTTAAAAGAGATTCCGTTGGAACTTTTCGGAATTCAGGAAGCCGATTTAATTGATATTATTGCTAATGCTCCTGCAAAAGTCAATGCCTTTATTAGTACGATTATCGAAATTGCACAGCACTATAATTTAAGCCGTGAAAGTTTCTTTTTAGCAGCTTTACGTTCATATCAGGAAGCGCACAGCAATTATTTTGAAGATTTAGAAGAGAAGGTAATTGCGTTTTCGAAGTCGTTTCAGATTAATCTGGATTCTAAAATTACTGTTGAAGAATTAGAAGCGATTCTGAAAGAAGAATACGAATACAACATAAAGGAAATTGCATTCGCAGATCAGGAAGCTTTAGACGATTTGCGTTCGATTTATGTTCCGAAAAGCAAAACTTTATTGCTTTCAACAGAACTTGATGCTCCGCAGAAAGCGTTTATTTTAGCTAAAGAAATTGCCTATAATTACATGAAGATTTCTGACCGTTTGCTAACATTCAGCTGGATTAAGTTTGAAAATTTCGACCAGGTTTTAAATAATTTTTACGCTTCTTACTTTGCTGGCGCTTTATTATTGCCAAGAAAATTAGTTGTAGATAAAATCAATTCTTTTTTGGAAAATGAAAATCCGAAACCAGAAGAATTTGTTTCTTTAATAGAAAGTTTTGAAGTCTCGCCAGAATCATTTTATCAGCGATTAACGAATTTATTACCGAAAGATTTTCAGTTGAAAAACCTTTTCTTCTTAAGATTATCACACAAAATAGGCTCCGACTTTTATCAGATAAATAAAGAATTACATATTACACATCAGCAAGAACCGCACGCCAACGAAACCAACGAACACTATTGCAGAAGATGGGTTTCGGTAAAAACGATTGATGAAGCAATCAAACAAAATAAATCTCATTTTTTTGATGCCCAGATTTCGAGCTATGCGAATAGTGGAAATGAATATTTGGTTTTTTCTTCGGCTACAAAAGATCCTTTTGCCGAGAATTTTATTCGAAGTATTTCTGTTGGAATTTTGATTAATCCAACAATGAAAAAGAAATTCAAGGTCATTGACGGAAAACCTTTGGTGAAACGAATTGTTGGTGTAACTTGCGAAACCTGTGCTGTTCAGGATTGTCTAGAAAGAGCAGCTCCGCCAATTGTTTTAGAAAGAAAAAAACGCCATGAGAATACCGATGCTGTTGTACAGCAATTTATGAATCAATATAGTTAGAATGCCATGAAATATTTTGCCTTAATAACGACACTGTTTTTAATTAGTTTTACTCAGAAAACAGACAAACTTATTGGCCGTTACAATTACTTGATTGAAGAGGACAATACTTATATCCAAAAAGATAAAATTACTTTTAAGGACAGCATTTTTGCCTTCGATAACAAATATCTGCCAAAAGGAAAAGTTTCTTATGGCAACAAAATAGTATTGGATAATTTCATTAATACGGATTTAGTTATAAGTATTTCAAAAGATCAAATCGAAAAAGATACTATTCCTTTTTTTATGCATGACAAGAAAAGTTCTTCTACTAATTATCTTGATGAAGTGGTTGGGAAAGGTAAATTGATTAGGATTAAATAGTTTATTCCTGTCTTTTTATCACGTGTTATTTGTCATTCCGAGGAACGAGGAATCTCCGCGAGAAGCTCGACAAAGATTGAAGACATTCTGTGAGGAGTTACTTGCGGAGATTCCTCGTTCCTCGGAATGACAAAACTTCGTGGTTACTTTACTCGTACCTTCTCGCAGTCTTGTCATCTCGACGAAGGAGAGATCACACTAGAAACTCCGATCCTACAATCGCCAATCTTTGTCGAGCCACTTGTGTGATCTCTCCTTCGTCGAGATGACAAACTGTGCGGTTACTTTCTTTTTAAGCTATACATATAACGACTTATGAAAATGAATTTTGTAGTATAGCCCCGATAGAAGTGGAAATCCTTTTGTGGTGGGGTTCACCACAAAAGATTGTAACGGATAGCGGGACTAAACGTCTTTTGAAAACGATTCTTTCTGCTCCAGAAAAAAACTTAGTATCTCACCACCTTAGAATCTTTTCTTAATCTACATTAAGTGCTTTTCCTTTACATCGGCTATATCTTTGTACTATCAAAATCAATAAAAGACAAAATCATGGAAAATATAGTATTGCACAAAGCAGACACAAGAGGAAATGCAAATCACGGATGGTTAAACGCTTATCATAGTTTTAGTTTTGCGAGCTGGTACAATCCAGATAGAATTCAGTTTGGAGCACTTCGTGTTTTGAATGACGATACGATTGCTGCTGGAATGGGATTTGGAACTCACCCTCATGATAATATGGAAATTATTACAATTCCGCTAGAAGGTGATTTGGCTCACAAAGACAGCATGGGAAATACTGAAGTAATCAAAAATGGTGACATTCAGGTAATGAGTGCTGGAACTGGAATTCAGCATAGTGAGTTTAACCCAAATGCAGATCAGCAGACTAAATTATTGCAGATTTGGTTGTTTCCAAACAAAAGAAACGTTACTCCACGTTACCAGCAAATTACTTTAAATGTTGCTGACAGACATAATAAATTAGCACAAGTTTTATCTCCAAATGCTGATGATGAAGGAGTTTGGATTCACCAAGACGCTTGGTTCAACATGGGGAATTTTGATGCAGGAACTGCAACCGAATATAAAATCAAAAAAGAAGGAAACGGAGTTTATGCTTTCGTTTTGAAAGGAAATGTAACCATCAACGGTCAGGAATTAAATACTCGCGATGCAGTTGGAATTTCAGGAACTGATACGTTGAATATTAAAGCAAATACAGACGCTGAATTTTTATTAATGGACATTCCGATGAATTATTAATTCAAAAAAAAACAATTAATATCTGTACTTTGAAACGATAACAAATCTGTAAATCAGACCATTATCGTTTCTTTTTTTGCTCAATTTTAAAAAAGAAAGACTAACTTTATAAATAAGAAAATTGGTCTGACTTTAAAATTAAATTCATCCTTAAAATTTTAAACCATGAATCCAAATAACCTCACTAAAGAATATACAAACGGAGAAGTTACGATTGTGTGGCAATCTGGAAAATGCATTCACTCGGCAAATTGTGTCAAAAACAATCCGGATGTCTTTCGTCCAAAAGAAAAACCTTGGATTACTCCAGAAAAATCTACAACTGAGAAAATAATTTCTACTGTTAATAAATGTCCGTCGGGAGCGCTGACATTTTATATGAATAACAAAAGCTAAGCTTTAAGCATTAGTTTTTTTTCGCCACGACTCGAGCGATAGCGAACAGGCGTAGCAATTGCTCGAAATAAATTGAATTGAAATTTGTGGAAATTCGTTGCAATATTTCTTTTAATCCTTTTAATCTGTGCAATCTGTGGCAAAAACAACCACCTTTTTTATTTCTTAATCTAGATTAAGTGCTCCAGGACAACTGTCATCGTAACTTTGTCCTATCAAAATGAAATTAATTATTTAAAATATTTAAAAAATAAAATTATGGCAACTACAAAATGGTCAATTGACCCAACTCACTCAGAAATTGGTTTTAAAGTTAAACACATGATGTTTACAAATGTTTCAGGAAAATTTGGAACTTATGAGGCTTCTGCAATCACAGAAGGCGAAAGTTTTGATAATGCAGATTTCAGTTTTTCTGCTGATATTGCTTCAGTAGATACTGCAAATGCAGATCGCGACGGACATTTAAGAAGCGGTGATTTCTTTGATGCTGAAAATCATCCAAAATTAACTTTCAAATCTTCTGCTTTCAAAAAAATTAATGATGGTGAATTCGAATTAACTGGAGATTTAGATATTAAAGGTGTTTCTAAAACAGTAAAATTCCCAGTTGAATTTAGCGGAATCATGACTGATCCTTGGGGAAATACAAAAGTAGGTTTAAGCATAGAAGGAAAAATTAATCGTAAAGATTGGGGTTTAAACTGGAACTCAGCTCTTGAAACAGGTGGTGTTTTGGTAGGCGAAGAAGTTCGTTTAAACATTGAATTACAATTTGTAAAACAAGCCTAATTAAGCATTCTCGGATTTAATTGGTTGGTTATTGAAACCCTGCGTAATGACGCAGGGTTTTGTTTTTTTTTAGCCACGAATTCACGAATTTTATTTGCCACAGATTAAAATGATTATTTGGATTAAATCTGTGAAAATCCTTTAATCTGTGGCAAAAGAAAAAAATAATTCGTGAATTCGTGGCTAAAAAAAATCATCGCACCGTGTTTCTAAATTCAGTCGGAGATATTCCAGTTTGTTTTTTGAAGAAACGGGAGAAATAGGAATAATCTTCGTAGCCTACTTTAAAGGCAACTTCATTTACTGCTAATTGTTTATCGATCAGCATTCTTTTTATTTCTAGAATTACTCGATCTGTAATTACTTCTGTAGCTGTTTTTTGAAGGATTTCATTGCAGATTCTGTTTAAATGTTTCAACGTTATATTTAGCTTATCTGCATAAAACGATGGCAACTTTTGGGTTCTGAAGTATTCTTCTAAAATGGATTCAAATGCATTGATTTTGATATTGTAGGAATGCGCTTGATGCGAATAAGTTTCATTGTATTTTCGAGCAACTTCAATATGAATACAATCTAACAAGTTCAGTAATTTATCTAATTGATATTTAATATTTTGACTGTTCTCCTGAATCAGCAAATCGAAATATGGAAGGATTTTGGGGATTTCATTTTCTTCAAAAACCATTTCCGGTCGATTATGAATGGAATGATAAAAATTATAGTCGTTGATTTTTTTCTGTCCGAAATACAGATTGTACAATTCCTGTGAAAAGATAATTACAAAACCTTGAACGTCTTTAGATAAATTCCAATGATGCATTTGTCCAGGCTGTAGCACAAAAAGGCTTCCTCTTTTGATTTCGAATTGGTCAAAATCGACTTCATGCAATCCAGAACCTTTCGTAAAAAAAACCATTAAATACGAATCATGCCTATGCGGTTCTTCGACAAAACTGTGATTCTTTAAATGTTCTGTAAAAGTATTGACATAAAAATCACGGTGAATATCGTTACAGCTAAAATTCTGAACACTATAAATCGGATATCGTTTCATAAAAAATGTCTTTATTGTGCTATAATAAGCGAAGATACTAAAAAGACTTTTATTCTGCTCCGAATTACCTTTGTGCAAATAAAAAACATCAAAGTCATGTCAAATGCACTAACTCATATTTTAAGCAACGAATGTCCTGTTTGTCATAAAGGAAAAGTCTTTACAGACAAAAATATTTTTCTGACTTTTGGTCTTCCAAAAATGAATGAATACTGCAGTCATTGCAATTATAAATTCCAAAAAGAACCTGGTTATTTCTTTGGCGCCATGTATGTAAACTACGGTTTAACAGTCGCTCAAGGAATTGCCACTTATTGTATTGCACAGTTTTTCTTTGAGAAAAATTTCGATTTACGAATCATTCCTATTATTGCTGTTGTGATCACTTTGCTCACTTCTTTCAATCTCCGATTTTCACGATTAGCATGGATTTACATGTTTAAGGATTATACGAAATAAAAAAGTATTATTTTTGCCTTTCAATTGAAGCTAATTTTCAATTCCAAAAAAAAATAAAAAACAAATTAGACAAATGAAAGCATACGTATTTCCGGGTCAAGGTGCACAATTCACAGGAATGGGTAAAGACCTTTATGAAAATTCGGCTTTAGCCAAAGAATTATTCGAAAAAGCTAATGAAATATTAGGTTTCAGAATTACAGATATCATGTTTGAAGGCACTGCCGAAGAACTAAAAGAAACTAAAGTTACACAGCCTGCAGTATTTTTACATTCTGTTATTTTAGCGAAAACTTTAGAAGATTTCAAACCGGAAATGGTTGCAGGACACTCATTAGGAGAATTTTCAGCTTTGGTTGCTAACGGAACTTTATCTTTTGAAGATGGTTTAAAATTAGTTTCTCAACGTGCTCTTGCAATGCAAAAAGCTTGCGAAATTACTCCTTCTACAATGGCTGCTGTTTTAGGTTTAGCTGATAATGTTGTAGAAGAAGTATGTGCTTCTATCGATGGTGTTGTAGTTGCTGCTAACTATAACTGCCCAGGTCAATTGGTAATTTCTGGTGAAACTACTGCTGTTGAAAAAGCTTGCGAAGCAATGAAAGCTGCTGGAGCAAAACGTGCTTTAATTTTACCTGTTGGAGGAGCTTTCCACTCTCCGATGATGGAACCAGCTAGAGAAGAATTGGCTGCTGCAATCGAAGCAACTACTTTTTCTGCTCCTATTTGCCCAGTGTATCAAAACGTAACTGCAAATGCAGTTTCTGATGCTAATGAAATTAAAAAGAACTTAATCATTCAATTGACTGCTCCAGTAAGATGGACACAATCTGTACAACAAATGATTGCTGACGGTGCGACTTTGTTTACTGAAGTTGGTCCAGGAAAAGTATTAACTGGATTGATTAATAAAATTGATAAAGAAGCTGCTGTTGCTAATGCTTAATTAGTTTTCAGTCGCGGTCTCAGTTTTCAGTTAAAAAACTATACACATAAAAAATCCTCATAGACTTTAATCGGTTTATGAGGGTTTTGTTTTTAAAGATATCCAACTTCGACAGAGTTGTTATTTATAATCGCTGTTACCAAATAATTTCCTTCTCTTTTTTCGAAGAAAATATATCAAGTTGTTCTATTGTTTACTTTATAAAAAATATAATTTGCCCCTAAATATTTAATTGAACTAGGAGTTTGACAATGCCTTGCTTTCTTTAACCTATCTGGAATTGCATCATACATTGTTAAAACATAATTTTCCGCAGATCTAAGAAATCCAAAATATTCTTTTTTATATAATAAAAGTATTAAATCATCTAAAAACTCTAATACTTTTGGGGTAAATATAACTTCTATTTCCCCCACCATTCTCGAATTCTTCTAATAGATTCTGCTTTAGCTTCCTCCAGAGTTAACCCTTTTGCAAACTCAGCATCAAAATCAAAAGTTTCGAGATCTATACCTTGTCGCCTTGGTTTTTGGATTTCGTATTCTACTCTTGATTCTTCTACCTTATCTTTCTTTTTACTTTCTTTATCCGAACTCATTATTCCTACATTTTAATCTTACAAATTTACAAAATAAACTAAATCAAAATTTACAAAGTTTTCTTTTCCTTCTTTTTATAATTAATAATAAAAACTCCCAAAATGATCAGGATTGTTGCAATTATAAAATCTATGGTAATTTTTTCATCCAAAATAAGCCAACCAAAAAACACCGCAATTATGGTGTTGATATACGCCAAAATAGAAACCTGAACCGGAGTAACATGTTTCAGAGCATAATTATAGCTGAAAAAAGCAATTACAGATCCGAAAATCGACAAATATAATGCTGCAAAAATACTTTTAGAACTCCATAAATTCACATCAATAGTGGGCGAAAAAATGAATGCCAAAACAATCTGAATGCATGAAGCCATTGTAAACTGGTAAAATAAATTAAGAACTATATTTTTAGATTTATTCCCATGAATTTTGGTATAAATTGTTCCACCGGCCCAAGCAGTAATCGCAAATCCCATAAACATCATTCCAATTCTGTAATCGGCATCTAAAAAAGACCCGAGTCCGTCTTTAAATATAAAAACCACTCCCGAAAATCCTATTATGACTCCAATAAATCCTCTTAAACTTGGTTTTTGTAATTTAAATAAAATACTGCCCAGAAAAATAAGTATCGGAGCCATAGCACTGATTACCGAAGCCAGTCCGCTTGGTACAGTCTGTTCCGCAACAGTTGTAAAGCCATTTGCAATTACAATCATCAAAATAGACGGAACAAGCTGGTGTTTTAAATTTTCCCACCCAATCCATTTCAATTCTTTTTTAAACAATAAAATCATCATCATGATTATTCCTGCCAATCCCTGACGAATTGAGGTTACAAACCATGGCGGAATAGTTTCAACCGCAACTCTAATACCCAAAAAGGTAGTTCCCCAAATAATTCCAACAGCCGCTAAGGCAAATATCAATTTATAATCTAAGCTTTGTTTCATGATAATTAATACGCTAAAAAAAATCCCAAACTATACTGCTATAATTTGGGATCTTAAAAATTTATAATTTTATTTAAAAAACTACTTATTCCTCACTTTTTGTTCCCATTTCCAAGCACTTGCCATTGCTTCGTCTAAACTTAGTTCAGCCTTCCATCCTAAGACATTATTTGCCTTATCTGTATTTGCGTAAGCTTCAGTAATATCACCTTCACGACGAGGCATCATTTTATAAGGCAGTTTTTTACCGCTGACTTTTTCAAAACTGTGAATGACTTCCAGAACAGAACTTCCTTTTCCTGTTCCTAAATTGAAAGTTTCTACTTTTGCCAAGTTCTTTTTGTTTAACAAGCGCTGTAAAGCAATTACGTGTGCTTTTGCTAAATCTACGACGTGAATGTAATCGCGAACAGCAGTTCCGTCTGGTGTTGGATAATCATTTCCAAAAACCGATAATTCCTCACGCAATCCTACTCCAGTTTGTGTAATAAACGGAACCAAATTTTGCGGAACTCCTAATGGCAATTCTCCAATTTCAACAGATTCGTGTGCTCCAACCGGATTAAAATAACGCAATAAAATAGCGCTAATATTGGTAACTTTAGCTGTATCTGTAATAATTTCTTCTCCAATCTGTTTTGTGTTTCCGTACGGAGACATCGCTGCTTGAACCGGAGCATCTTCTGTAATTGGCATTTTTTCGGCTTGACCGTAAACCGTACAAGAAGAACTAAAAATAAAACTTGCTTCAGGTTTTTGCTGTAATTCTTGTAAAAGGTAAACTAAACTGCTAATGTTGTTTTCATAATACAGTAGAGGCTGTTCAACACTTTCGCCAACTGCTTTTGAAGCTGCAAAATGAATGACACCAGTAACATCATTATGTTTTTTAAAAAAATCCCGAACGGCACTTTTCTCTCTTAAATCAATTTTCTCGAATAAAGGCGTTTTTCCTGTAATCGCGGTAATTCCTTTTAAAACATCTTCTGAAGAATTAGAAAGATTATCAATGATCACAACTTCGAAGCCTTCATTTTGCAATTCGACTACAGTGTGAGAACCGATAAACCCTAATCCTCCTGTTACTAATACTTTCATTTTTTTGTGGTTGTTTTATGTAGTTAATTTATAAGCTTGTCTAGCAATTAAAACCCATTTGCCTTTTTGTTTCTGCCAAACGAGCATTATTCCTATTTTAATATCTCGATCTATTCCATCGTCTTTGGTATGAGCCGATAAAACATGTCGAACTATGGCAACATCATTCTGAATAGTTATAGTTTGGTTCTGAAAATCGATCGAAACAAAATCAGATTTTCCACTTACGATTCCTTCTATAAATTCAGCTTGGTTTTGAAAATTACCATTTGAGTGGACATAATTTAATTTATCCGAAGTTAGCGCTTTCAATTTCGCTCCATCAGCTTCAATCATTGCCTGACGCAAAATTTCAACTTGACTGCTGACAGCATTCTCTTCTTTAGAATTCGTTTTTTGAGCCAAAACCGAAAACTGAAGAAAAATCATTAAAATTAAAAGACCACCTTTTCTCATCTTTATTTATTCAAAAATTCTAAAACAGAATCGGTAATAAATTTAATTTGTTCGTCGTCAAGTTCTGTGTGCATTGGCAAAGCTATTACTTCCTGCACTAATTTATTTGTAACTGGAAATTGTTCTTCTTTATAACGGGGATCTAAATATGCTTTTTGAGAATGCAATGGAATTGGATAATAAATTGCACATGGAATTCCTTTATCTAATAAATGTTGCATTAAAGCATTTCTGTCTGCGTCTAAAATTCTTAAAACGTATTGATGAAAAACGTGATCATTCTGGTTTGCATCAAAATCTGGAGTAATAATTTTTGCATTTCCAGCAAAAGCCGCATTGTATTTTGTTGCCGCCAAACGACGCGCTGCATTATACTCATCTAACAACGGTAATTTAGCATTTAAAACCCCTGCTTGAATACTATCCAAACGAGAATTCACTCCCACAACATCGTGGTGGTAACGCTCATACATTCCGTGATTTACAATTCCGCGGATGATGTGTGCTAGTTTATCATCATTTGTAAAAATTGCTCCTCCATCTCCATAACATCCAAGGTTTTTAGAAGGAAAGAATGAAGTTGCCGCAACGTGGCCAATTGTTCCTACTTTCACTTTTGATCCAGATTTAGAAATATAATCTGCACCAATTGCTTGAGCATTATCTTCAATTACATATAAATTATGTTCTTTAGCAATTTCCATAATTGCATCCATATTAGCTGCACGTCCAAATAAATGAACCGGAACAATCGCTTTTGTTTTTGGCGTAATTGCTTTTTTAACTGCTTCGATATCGATGTTCATATTATGCAAATCAACATCAACTAAAACTGGAGTTAATTGCAACAATGCAATAACCTCAACAGTTGCTGCAAAAGTAAAATCGGCAGTAATAACTTCGTCTCCTGGCTTCAGATCTAATCCCATCATTGCAATCTGCAACGCATCTGTACCGTTAGCACAAGGAATAACGTGTTTTGCCCCTAAATAATCTTCAAGATTCTTTTGAAATTGATGAACTAAAGGTCCGTTGATATAAGTATTTGTATCTAAAACTTCTTGAATTGAAGCATCTACAGTAGATTTTATTTTTTCGTATTGACTCTTTAAGTCAACCATTTGTATTTTTTTCATTTTGAATGTATTTAAAAAAATTAAAGACACTGTTTTCGGACAGAAATCTCTAAAAGGAAGAACAAAAATAGTTATTAATAGCTTCAAACCAATGAAAATAGTCGAAAGAAATGTAATTTAGCTGCAAAAAAAATTACATGCTTTTTTTATACAATCTAACCATTTACATAGCAGGATTTTTCTTAAAAATCGTAGCGCTATTTAGTCCGAAAATTAAGCTTTTTGTTGAAGGCCGAAAAAATGTATTTTCAACTTTAGAAGAAAAAATAAAAGCAAACAACAAAACCATCTGGTTTCATTCTGCGTCATTGGGCGAGTACGAACAAGGTCTTCCGGTAATCGAAAAAATCAAAGAAAAATACCCTTCTCATAAAATTATTGTAACCTTTTTTTCACCATCTGGATACGAAGTGCGTAAAAATAACACAGTTGCCGATGTGACCATTTATTTACCGCTTGACACTAAAAGCAATGCAAAAAGATTTTTAAAACTAGTTCATCCTGAATTTGCTTTTTTTATCAAATACGAATTCTGGCTAAACTATTTACAGGAATTAGAAAAAAGCAAAACACCAACTTATTTAATTTCAGGAATTTTCAGAGACAATCAAATGTTTTTTAAATGGTATGGCGGTTTTTATCGAAAAGCATTAAATGCATTCACCTATTTTTTTGTTCAGAATGAAAGCTCTAAACAAAAAATAGAATCACTTGGTTTTAAAAATGTAATTGTTTCTGGCGACACCCGTTTTGATCGTGTAAATGCTATTTTAGAAAGAGACAATCGCTTAGATTTTGTAGAGAATTTTAAAAACAATCAACCAACAATTGTCGTTGGTAGCTCATGGCCAAAAGACGAAGTATTAATTGCTGAGTATATCAATCAAGCTCCTGAAAATGTAAAATTCATTATTGCTCCACATAATATTAAGCCAGATCAAATTTCAGATCTTTTATCAAAGATCACAAAATCAACCATTTTATTCTCAGAAAAAGAAAATAAAGATTTATCTAATTATAATGTTCTTATAATAGATACAATTGGCATTTTGACCAAGATTTACAGCTATGGAACAATCGCATACGTAGGAGGCGGATTTGGAAACCCAGGAATACATAATATATTAGAACCTGCAACTTTTGGAATTCCAATTGTAATTGGCCCAAACTATTCGAATTTTGCAGAAGCTGTCGCATTAGTTGAAATTGGCGGCTGCTTAACAATATCGACCAACGTAGAACTTAAAGCAGTTTTTAACCAATTATTGAATGATAAAAACTTTCTAGAAGAAAAAAGCAAAATCTGCAAATCGTTTATTCAAGACAACAAAGGAGCCACTGAAACGATTATGAAGCGCATCTCATAACCTTTTGATTTGACAAAGGTGTTAAATTTGAAGAAATAAGCAAAAGTGATTCTGCTTAAATACTCTTAAAAAACGAAACAAACCCTAAATCTGAGAAACTAAATAGCTGATTTTCATAAAGATTATTCAACAAAAAATAATTTAGACTAGAAATTAGATAATTTAAGAAAAATTTATAATTTTGGCATATTCTTTGATAAATAAGATAAACGTGAGTAAGGAAAATATTTTAAAAAAAAAGTGAAAAAATATTTTACATATTAAAAAATTTATATCTTTGCCACGAATTAATAATTAACCTTTTATAATAAAGTAAGATGAAAAAAGTATTTTTAAGTTTAGCTGTTGTTGCTGTATTAACTGTTGTATCTTGTAAAAAAGCTGACGCTGCTGCTGAAGCTCCTGCTGTAGATTCTACTGCTGTTGCTGTTGATTCAGCTGCTGCTGTTGTTGATTCTGCTGCTGCAACTGTTGATTCTGCTGCTGCTAAAGTTGATTCTGCTGCTGCTAAAGTAGAAGAAGTAAAAAAATAATTAGAACCTAAGTTCTAAAGATTTTAAAACCATCTTTTAGATGGTTTTTTTTTGTGATTAATTTTTCCATTAATCCACAAGCAATAAAAAAAAGCGTTCATAAATCATGAACGCTTTTTTTTTATTTATTCAGCCGCCTCTTCCATTTCCTCTTCAACCTCATCATCTCCAAAAATCGACTCACTCGAAGAGAAGTCCAAAATTTCCGACCTAGAAGAATATGTTACAATTTCTTTTATCCCTTTTTGCAAAAGCAATTCCGTGCTGTATTTTCGACTTGTAGCAAAATGAACTTCACCCAACATCAATTTAAAAAAATACTTTCCTCCAGAACCCTTAAACTTCAAGAATTTCGCAAGCTCCACATTTGCTTTAAACTTCTCAATATCCTCTTCACATTCAAACCTCAACTCATAACTCAAACTTGTAAAAATAACTTTCCCTTTTCGAGAAGTAAACGTAAACTTATATTCATCATTAAATCGCTTGCTAATTACAAAAGCACCCATTTATAAAATTTAGATATTAGATTGTTGATTTTTTTTTCTGAGATTCTGAGATTCTGAGATTCTGAGATTCTGAGATTCTGAGATTCTGAGATTCTGAGATTCTGAGATTCTGAGATTCTGAGATTCTGAGATTCTGAGATTCTGAGATTCTGAGATTC